>Ga0116221_1000193_pt1 | contig 44374 bp, 37 predicted proteins | sample Sb_taG_5_FD_88965 | JGI IMG/M metagenome (GOLD analysis project Ga0116221, IMG submission 88965) | Peat soil microbial communities from Weissenstadt, Germany - Sb_50d_8_FC metaG | ecosystem: Environmental > Terrestrial > Soil > Wetlands > Peat | place: Germany: Weissenstadt | collected 2010-09-21 | reverse complement strand
GCGGCGCGGACCCCGCCGCCGTCACAGACGCTACGTCCGTCATAGGCGCAGGGTTCGCTGCCGTCACGGGCGCTATGTCGGCCACGGGCGCGGGGTCGGCCAAGGGCGCGGGGTCGGCCAAGACCTCACGCGCCACGTCCATTGCCGGCGCCTCTGTCGCGACTGCCACTGCCATGTTCGCGTCCTGATCCGGCGCTGGACGCGCGGTCACGATCTCCGCGCGGGCGGGCGCGGGCGCGCGGATGTGCTCCGCCGCGGACGGCGTGTCGCCCACGGGGCCTTGTACCCCACCGGCGGGCACCACCCGGTCGACCGCGACGGCCGAGACGACCCCGTGCTCGCGCTCCAACCGCTCGATCCGCGCGAGCAGCGCGCGTGTCGAGGCATCGACCTCGGGCTGGGCCGCCTTCACGAGCGCCAGCTCGAGCCGAGTGCGCGGGTCCGCGCCCGCGCGCACGCCCTCCATCGCCGCCCCCAGCAGCTCCAGCAGACGGACGATGACGGCGTGGTCAACCCGCTCGGCCTGCGCCGCGAGGGCGGTGTCGACCTCGGGCGTGAGCGACAGCTCGGCGGGCACTTCACCGAGGACATGCACGATCAGCAACTCGCGTGAGCGCACCTCCAAGTCGTTCGCGAACGAGCCAGCGTCGCGTCCCTGCTCCACGCATTCCTCGAGCGCCTGGAGCGCCCGCCGGGCGTCACCGGCGCCGACCGCGTCGACCGTCTGTTCGAGCAGGCGCGCATCCGCCACGCCGAGTACCGCGAGCACGTCCTCGAGCACGATCTCCTTGCCGCTGTAGGTAACGATCTGCTCGAGCGTGCCGAGCGCGTCGCGAAAGCTGCCGGTCGCCGAGCGGGCCAGCGCGGCGACCGCCGCCGGGGGGATCTCGATCTGCTCGGCCTGGGCCGTGCGCCGCACGACGTCCGCGATCTGCTCGACCGTGGGGCGGTGGAAGTCAAAGCGGTGGCAGCGGTCCACGACCGTCGCGGGCACTTTGCTCGCCTCGGTCGTCGCGAGCACGAACACCGTGTTCGGCGGCGGCTCCTCGAGCGTCTTCAGGAACGCGTTCCACGCGGCCGTCGAGAGCATGTGCGCCTCGTCGAGGATGTACACCTTGCGGCCTCCGCTCACCGGCGCGTAGGCGACGCTCTCGCGTAGCTCACGAATGTCGTCGACCGAGTTGTTCGAAGCCGCGTCCATCTCGATCACGTCGAGCGAGTTGGCGCGTGCAATCGACAGGCAGGACTCGCACTCCCCGCACGGCTCGATCGTCGGTCCGCCGCGCTCGCAGTTCAGACACGCCGCGAGAATCTTCGCCATCGAGGTCTTCCCCGTCCCGCGCGAGCCGACGAACAGGTAAGCGTGGTGCACCTTCCCGCGCTGCACCGCGTTGCGCAGCGTGCGCACGACCGGCTCCTGGCCGACCACGTCGGCGAATGTACGGGGGCGGTGCCTGCGATACAGGGACTGCTGCTGTGGCTGTGGTTGATCTGGCTGCTGCTGCTGTGAGGACACCGTCGGCTGAGTCTACCCACGGCCGAGCGCGCCGCCGGAGTCGTGCCGCGCGTGCGGCGGAAGTGTGCCGCGCACGCACCGGAGTGGATAGCGTCCGCGCTCGTGAGAGCTCGCCTCGAACGCTTTCCGGCTCGCTTCGTCGGCGCCCCACTTGCGATCACCGCCGGGGCCATCGTGCTGCGCGTCGTGAGCGGCGTGGGCTTCGCCAACTACGACACGCTCTACGCGCTCGCCTGGGGCGGACAGCTGTCGCGCGGCGACACCCCCGCCTACGGCGTCGCGATCGCGCCCACGCCCCACCCGCTGCTCGAGCTGCTCGGCCTCGTGCTCTCGCCGCTCGCGCCGCACGCCATCGTCGAGGTCACCGTCGCGCTCGGCTTCCTCGCGCTGTCCGCCTGCGGCTGGGCCATCTACCAGCTCGGCGCCCAGTGGTTCGGGTGGGCCGCCGGCGCGCTCGCCGCACTGATCTTCCTCACGCGCGCCGAAGTGCTCTCCTACGGCGTGCGCGCCTACGTCGACATCCCCTACCTGTCGCTCGTGCTCGGCGCGCTGCTCGTCGAGTCCCGCCACCAGCGCCTGCGGGGCGGCCCCGCCGGGGCGCCCGTGCTCGCGCTGCTCGCCCTCGCCGGGCTATTGCGCCCGGAGGCGTGGGCGTTCTCCGGCCTGTACTGGCTGTACCTGATCGGGCTTGTGCCGGCCTGGATGCGCGCTCGCATCGGCAGCGGCGCGTCCTGGCGCGAGCGTCCTCGCGGGGAGATCGTGCGCCTGACGCTGCTCGCCGCCGCCGCGCCACTGATCTGGGTCCTCAGCGACCTCGCCGTCACCGGCGATCCGCTGTGGTCGCTGACCAACACCCAGCACACCGCCGAAACGCTCGACCGCGAGACCGGCATCGCCAACGTGCCCGAGTACATCCCGCGGCGGATCGGCGAGATCCTGCGCCCCGCCGTGCTCGTCGCCGCCGCCTTCGGCGGCGTGCTCTCGCTGCTCTGGCTGCGCCGCCGCGCACTGCTCGGAGCCGGCGCCGGCGTCCTCGCCGTCGTCGTGTTCGCCGCCTTCGCCTCCGTCGGGCTGCCCATCAACACCCGCTACGCCTTCCTCGCAGCCGCGATCCTCTGCATCTTCGCCGGCGCCGGCGTGTTCGGCTGGAGGAGCCTGCAACGGGATGACCCGCGGCGGCGCTGGTGGATGGCCGGCGGCGCGCTCGTGCTCGTGCTGCTGCTCGCCTTCGCCCCCTCCAACTACCGCGAAGCCCACCGCGAACTGGACAAACTCTCACGCCAGCAGTCGATCCAGGGCGAACTGCTCGCGCTTGTCGACAACCATTCGATCACGCTGCGCTGCGGACCGGTGGGGGTGCCCAACCACGCGCCGATTCCGCTGCTCGCGCTGTATCTGAAGACGAGCCCCGCAAACGTCGTGAGCCTGCAGGTGGGACACATCTCATCCGGGGTCTACGTGGACCCAGCGAGCACAGAAGTCGAAGACGACTACGTGCTCGACCCGCACGACCCGCACGAGGCGGTGACCGTGCCGCCCGGCTTCACCGAGGCGCACGCCAATCGCTCATGGCTGATCTTCGAACACTGCTCATAGCGGACCGTGCACCCCTCGTCGAGACTCTGAGCGCCGGCTGCCTGATCGTCGCTCACGACTCCGGCTCGGGAGCTCCCGCTGCGCCTGCCGGTAATCGCTTAAGGCTGCTTCCTTCCGGACCTGACCTGGTTCGCAAGCCGACACCGCGCGGGACCCGAACCATCGACGCCCCGAGCGACGGAGCGACCGGAGCCGAACCCCTCGGAGGGGAATTCAGCCCCGCTAGAGCGGATTGCGGATACAGGGCGCCGCTACCTCCCCGCCTAGCACGGTCCAGGCTCGATCCTAACGAAGTCGCGACAGGCGGCGTGCTCGTGCGCAACCGCACCCCAACACGCCAAGTTCCGCTAGGCTGCGCGACCGTGACCTACTTCAACGCTTTCCCCACCATTCTTCGCTCCCGCACCAGCCGGAGCCTTGCGACCCTCGCGACGCTTGGCGTTGCGGTTCTGATCGCGGGCTGTGGCTCCGGTGGCGGCAGCACTATCGGCGTCGGCAACGAGAACAAAGCCGACGAAGCACTGGCAAAAGTCAGCTCGCCCACGGCGTCAACCCCGACGGCTCCCACCGCAACCGCCAAAACACCGACAAGCGGCCCGCTCTCGAAAGAACCGACAGTGACGCCGCCCTCCGGCGCCGCGCCGAGCAAGCTGGTGATCAAAGACCTGATCAAGGGAACCGGCACCGAAGCCAAGGCGGGCGACACGGTGACCGTGAACTACGTCGGCGTCCTCTACAAAGGCGGCAAAGAGTTCGACGCGTCGTGGAAACGCAACGAACCGTTCTCGTTCACCCTCGGCAGGGGCCAGGTCATCCCCGGCTGGGATCAAGGCGTGGCCGGCATGAAGGTCGGCGGACGGCGTGAGCTGATCATCCCGTCGGCACTCGCCTACGGCGTGAAAGGCTCACCGCCCACAATCCCGGCGAACGCGCCGCTCGTGTTCGTGGTCGACCTGCTCGGCACGTAGCTGTAGGACCCGTACGAACCCTGAGACCCACACGCTGGAGCGAGGCGCCACCCGAAACACGACTGTCGGCCTCCGGGTAGCCGCTCGGGTAAAAGCCGTACGTAGCGCGGCGCTGCTGCTCCTCGTGAGCGGCGTCGCGGTCGCGGCCGGCGGCTGCGGGACGGGCGCGAGGGCGAGCCAGGCCGAACTGAGCCTCCAGCGCGAAGACCTGATCGCGGTGAGCCGGGCCCTTGAGAGCACCGAGAGCTCAGCGAACCAGGAGGTGGCGGCCACCAAGGTCGCGTGGCCGTTAATCGTCAATGGCCTGCCGCCCAGCACAACAACGATCGCGCGTGCGCGGATCGCCGCGGCAGTGGGGAGCGCGGCGAGGCTGTCAGCGCCGGCGCTGTTCGAAGAAGCTCAGGCCAGAGCGATCACCGGGCCGGGCTCGCCGATCGCGGGGCTATTCCGAACCTACAGCGGCCTGGCCACGCGCGGGTGGCGGCTGGTGTGGGCCGCGATCGAGCAGATCGACCACGGCGACCCGATGGTGGCGCGATTTGCCCGCGAAAACGTGGCGCTGTACATCGAGAGCATTTACGACGCCCACTTCTCCCTGGCGCAGATCGGCAAGAAGCTGCGCACCGGCTACCGCAAGCTCGGCGGCCAAGCCGTGTTCGGCGCCACGTTGACTCAGGGCGAAGTGGACGCGCTCGCGAACACCTACTCCGAAGCGACCGATCGCCTGCACCCGCACGTCGGGGTTCGGTTGGGCTCTTAGCCCGGGCGATCCCCCTGATACAGGGAAGGCCAATGGGCGCGGCGGGTTTCGAGCCTGCGAGCGCTCGCGTGTGATGCAGGACTGCGGTTGGGTGGGTTGGATGGTTTCCCTGCAAATATGCGTGGTTCAGGTCGCTGGGCGAATTGCGAAAACCGGCTGATTGGGCTCAATTCTGCGGGGTTTAGGCCAGCGAGCGGTTCCACTGGCCTAAACGTTTGAGGACTCACTCGAGTGTGTAGCCAAGGGTGTGGTAGGTCTTCAACCGCTTGGCGAACATGCGGCGCAGCACGGGCAACTCGGTGTCGACGTAGTCGTAGACGAGCGCGTCGTGCTTGCCGGGGTGTGGGCGGTGCAGGCGCCCGGCGTACTGCACGACGGTTCCCTTCCACGCGACCGGCATCGCGAGCAGGAGGGTGTCAAGGCGCGAGTCGTCGAAGCCCTCGCCGATGTAGCGGCCGGTGGCGAGCACCACACGCGCCGTGTCCGCGCTCGTGGTGGTGAGCTGCTCGAGCGCGGCCCGCCGTGCGCGGGGGCGCATCTCGCCGTGTAATTCGATCAGCGCCGGGATGCGGTCGCGTAGGTGATCGGCAAGCTGCTGCAGGTGCTCGCGCCGCTCGGTGAGGACGATCGGCGAACGTCCTTCGACGGTCAGCTGAATCGTGTCCCGGGCGATCAGCTCGGTGCGCTGCTCGTCTGTGGCGAGCGCACCGTAGATCTCCTGGATGCCGGCATCGGTCGGGAGCACCGCCGGGTCGAAGGTCGTCTCGCGGCGGACGATTCGCAGGCTCAGCTCTTCTCCCGAGCGGGCCGTGCGCGGGTCGATCTCGTGGCATATCGGGCCGCACTGCATCGCGATGATCGGATGGTGTCCATCACGCCGGTAAGGGGTGGCGGTAAGGCCGGTCACGTAACGCGCCGGAGCGGATTGCAGCACCCGCTCGGTCGTGACCGCCGGGACATGGTGGCACTCGTCGACTACGACGTGCCCGTAATCTGCCAGCAGCTCCTGCAAGTGCTCACGGCGTGCCAAGCTCTGTACAGTCGCGACATCCAGACGGCCTTTTGATTTGTTCCTGCCCGCGCCGATGATCCCGATCTGCTTGACGTCGAGATCGAGGAACTGGGTCAGCCGCTGGACCCATTGCTCGAGCAGCGGCTTGCTGTGCACCACCACGAGCGTTGAGCGGCCACGGGCGGCGATCAGGTGCGCGGCGATCACGGTCTTGCCGATCCCTGGGGGCGCGCACAGCACCCCCAGCTCGTGCGCGAGCATCTCCTGCGCGGCCTCGGTCTGGGTGTCGGTCAGCTCGCCTGTGAACCGGGTATCGAGCTTGACCCCGTCGGTGCGCTCGTCGGCCAGCTCCAGCCGTACACCTAGGCCGTCGAGCAGCTCTTCCAGCGCTGCGAGACTTCCGCGGGGAAGCACGAGGAACTGGCCCTGCTGCTCGAAGCAGGTGATCACGCGCGGTGTGCGCGCCGTGGAGATCCGCAGCCGCTGGCGTTCCAGGAACAGCGGGTTGGAGAACGTCGCGAGCCTGCGCATCGCGTCCAGCAGAGCGGCGGGGAGTCCCTCGCTGCGCACGTACAAGCGCTGCGCGAGCGTCGCGCTGAGGACATGCGGCATCGCCGCCGCGGCGAGCCTGCTGGAGAGCGACCGGGCCGGACGCCACGGCGCCTCGCTGTCGATCGACTCTCCGGCAACACCGAGAACCTGATCGGCGGCGTCAGCCTGCTCAACCAGGTCCTCCAGGCGGCTGGGCTCGATGCGCGGCAGCGCCTCGAGGTAAGACCACTGATCCTCGTGGGGCTCGAGCTGCTCGTCGAGGAACAGCGAGTTGCCATACCGACGTGCCTTGTGTTGCAGGGGCAGTGCGATCAGGTTCCCGAAGCCGCCCTTCGGGAGCGTGTCCTGGCTCGGGAACAGACGGTCGTAGGAAGCCATGCCGAGCGTCGAGCAGCGCCCCATCGCGTCCGTCAGCAGCATCAGCCCGAAGCGCCTGGCCAGAGCGGCCGGAACCGGGGCACTGAAGAAGAACCAGATGTGCGCGCCGTCCCCCGAGCGCGAGCGCTCGACCGCCGGGAGCACGTCCAGCTCGTCGCATGTCTCTCGCAGCGCCGCGACATCGGTACGCCACGAGCCGCCGTCGAGATCGATCGCTAGCAGCCAGCACGTGTCATCTGTCAGCAGCGGGTAGACACCCATCACCTGTCGGCCCTGTAGATGCGCAAGCAGCTCCGCCTCCACCGGCGCGACGAACGCCTGGTGCGAGCACTCTCCACATCTCACGCGCGGCTTGGCGCACACTCCGGAGACCCACTCGTTCGAGCAGCGGGGCGCCCACCCGCTGCGACCCTTCCCTGGATTCTCCCAGCGCCGCGGAAACACATCCTCGCGCCCTCGGAAGAGACTCGCGAACAGCGCCACCTTGCGCTCCGGCGACCAAGTCGCCCCTTCATCGGTGGCCCGCTCGGTTTCAGTATCGCGCGCCGCGGCCCGCTCGCGCGCTGTGTGCAGCTCCGCGAGGCGCGTGCGCGCGGCATCGGTCAGTCGGTCTAGCTCGGTGAGTCTCATCTCCTGAGCAGCGATGGCCTCATCGAAGTCTGTCTCAGCGAGCATCAGATAATTCTCCAACCGTCACCGGCGCGAACCCACGTCGTTCGTGACACTCACCGCAAGAGGCATGTCTGCGACCTGCTACGCGGCGAGCTGGCCAGCGTTCAGCCCAAGCTCGTCCCGCAGCCAGCTGACGTCGGGCCAGGGAGCGCCATCTCGACGAGCGCGCTCGGCTCGGTTCTCGATTCCACGCAGCAGCAGCTCAAGCTCGCCGCGCCGCCCATTGCGCGCGGCCACGCGCGGCGTGTGGCCTCCGAGCAAATTGAGTGGTTCGTCCAGCCAGCGGCGGTAGTGGTCGTTGAGGAACTGGCGCTCGAGGTCGTCGGCTTCCGCCGCCGTCAGTCCGGGCGGTCGCTCGCGCCGACGGGGCGCATGGTCACGCCTGCGTGAGGAGAGGTCCGGTTCAGGCGGCGGGACGTTTCGCTCGTACAGCTCGGCGAGCGTCCCGAGGCGCCGCTCGATGAGCTCGATCGCTGCGTCGAGCCTCGCCTGGGAGACCGCCGTGCACCGCAGCTCCTCGTCGGTCAGCTCGAACGTCGCCAGACACACCCGCCCGGGCAGCTCGGTGAGGCTGCTCTCGAAGCGCAGCGCCCCCGGTGGCAGCAGCGTGTCAGACATGCGCAACTGCTCACGGGGCACGGTCCACTGAATCCCCTCCCCCGATCCGTCTTCACTCTCACCCACCCATGCCAGCTCCGGCGGGTCATACAGCAGTTCGAGCGCAGCCGTGGCGTCGGTGATCCGCCAGCTCGCCCGACCGTCGACGAGCGGGTCGCCCTCCGCGGTGAAGACGCTCGGCTCGACAAGACGGCCGGGAGGCACGAAGCGCATCAACTCAAGCGCGGCCGCGCGGAACACACGATCACTGCCGGCGGGTATCCGGTGCGCGCCTGCGAGGCGGCCGAGCTCGGCGAGCAGCTCGGGCTCCTCGTCGGGCTTGTAGAACAGCGCGGGGCCCCACAGCGACGGGATCCAATCGTCATCCATCACGCGGCAGAGCAGGATGTCCCAACGCGTCGCCTCGCGCGAGACATCGCCGCTGCGCACACGCACAGCCACTCCGCCGAGCACGTCCTCGAGCTCGATCCAATGGCCTGTTTCCACGCCACGCACACGCTGCAAGCTCAAGCGCGCCGCGGCGATCCGCGCGGCCACGTCCCGCTCGTGCGCATCGATGTCGCTGCGAGCCGCATAGCACGCCGCTGGGGTCTCTCCGCAGGCAAGCTCTCTATCCGAGCAGAACCAAGTGGCGAAGATCATCAGGTCGCGGTCATCCAACTCGGGCTCGGGACCCCCGAAGTGCTCCAGGGCCGCCTTCAGATCATCCGGGAACTGCGCCGCTGCCCACGTTGAGATGCGTTTGCCGACGGCGTCCTCGAAGCGCGCCGTCTCGCGCTCACGGCTCTCGGCCGCGAGGCAGCAGCGCTTGTACTTCAACCCGCTGCCACAGGGACATGGAGCGTTACGCGAAGGTGCTCCCATCGAGGCAAACTTACGATCCCGAGCGGATGGAAGTGAGGGTGGCATGTTATGACCGAAGTCAACGCCTCTTTCTCCTGGTGCTCCGACATCGCGTGTCGCCGTTCAATCTCCCTCGCTGGGAGTCTTGCGCCCGCGCAGTAGTCGCCGCAGCCGATCCATGAAATCGTCGAGCTCGGTTTCGCCGATGTTGGGCATCCCGTCCTCACAACACGGCGGTCGATCATGCTCGTCGGGTGGGTTCTCGACCCCGAACAGATCGTGCAGAACCTCCCAGATATCGCGCACACGGCGACGTGTGTCGCGCTTGCCGACGTACAGGACAACGACGCGAGCGGTATGCACTTTCGTCTTTGGCTGGACAGAAAACGCCAGCCGATACCCGCGCGATAGGTGTATGCCGCAAACGACGGGAGCCAGCGGGCCCGATAGACGCCGTGCGTCGAGCTCGGCCGAGCAGGGATCCCGTGCCAATTCCCTCAGCGCGTCCCCGAGTCCCAGTCGCTTCCCCCGCAGATCGTCGATGACACGCTCGACCGCAGGCGCAACATAAATCTCCAGCCTCGGCGCGGACACCGAAGCGTTCGTCAGTCGTCCGGGCCGAAGCTGTCGAGATCGACCTTGACGAGATCGCCGCGCCGCATCGCACGCAGCCCCTCCCCGTAGAGGTCGTCAAACTCGCGCTGCCACCGCGGGTCCTCCTGCTCCAGGCGACTTAGGGCCTCGACGAGCAGGCCACGATGGCGACCCTGCCGGCGCAGCTGCTTAACCTCGCCGGCCAGCGCCAAAAGCGCACGCGCGGGAATGCGATCGCGCTTGTAGCGCGGTACCTGCACGACCGGGATCAATCCACGGTCGATCCACTTCTCGAGTGTCGTGGAGCTCACATCCAAGAGGTGTGCGGCCTCCGTCTTGGAGTATGTGGAACGGTCCGCCAAGCCCGCCTGGAGCTCCGCGGCGGCATCCTGCACCGCGGCACTCAACGCGTCGCGGTCATCTGGATCGGCGCCTCGCAACGCGACGAATGCTCGCGCCATCGACTCGGTAGGGCTCAGAACGCGGCTCATACTGGCAGGATAGCATCAAAGTAGTGTTTTGGAGCGCTGGTTTGCCAACTTCGGGTCCCTGCCGGGCAGACTGCGATGCGCCATGACGCTCACGACGTGTAGCCCGCAGCGAGCTGGCACTGCTCCACACCGGTCAGCGGACGCTGACCGGTTACGGCCTTTAGCCATTGCAGGTAGCCGATGCGCCGTGCATAGGAGACCAGCGCGCGCTGGTTGACGCCGTATTCGGTCATTTGGGCTTGAGCCAATGGGCGCGGCGGGTTTCGAACCTGCGACCTCTCGCGTGTGAAGCGAGCGCTCTCCCACTGAGCTACGCGCCCAAGAGGAGCGATTCTATTGGCCCAGGCTCGTCTGCGTGGCTGGCGTAGAGACAGGACGCGGCAAGCTCTGATGGCTGGTCGCTCACAACCAAGTTGAGATTCGAGCTAACGGGCGCTGACGACCGACCTCGCGTCACTGGAACCTGGATCGCGCCGCCCCGCGCTAGTCAGTCGAGATAGGTGACGTAAGTGCGCGGATCGGCGCGCTCGGGTGTGGGTTTCTCCTGGCGTGGTGGGCCGAGATGGATGAGCCCGACAATGTGCTCTCGAGGCGAGATACCGACGGCGGCACGACCCTCGGGAGTGGATAGGACGGCAGGCGTCCGCCAGTAGCCGGCGAGGCCGCGCGCGTGGGCGGCCAGCAGGACGATATAGGCTGCGACCGCTGTCGCGTTCACGTCCTCCTGGTCTTTGAGATCCTCGCCGGTGAGCGCGGCAGAGACCACGATCAGCGTGGGCGCGCGGTCGAGCTTTGTCGCCTGCTCGGGACCAGCAGCCTGCTTCAAGCGCTCGAGCGCACGCCGGCCGAGGACACGGAAACGCCATGGGTTGGTCAGATGGTGGTTGGGCGCCCACCTCGCGAGCTCGAACAGCTCCTCGAGAGTCTCGCGCTCCACTGGCTCGGGGCCAAACGCCTTGTGGGTGCGGCGGGTACGGATCGCCTGATCGATGTGCATCGTCTGAGGATCGTTCATTGGTTGAGGATTACAGCTGGCTCGAGTGGGCACGGCTGCTCCCAGCAGCTCCTCTATCGAGCGGTACGCTCTTAGCGTGCCGTCGCAGCCATATCCTCAGCCTCGCTTCTTGATGCTCAAGCGAACGATGATGGCCGCCGCTACCGCCTTCATCGCGATCAACCTCTGGACGGGCGCTCCTCTGTTCGCGCTGTGGGTCGGCTCCCAGGTCGTGGGCAAGAGCGCGCTCAGCATGCAGGCGGTGTTCGTTGTCGTCATCGTGCTCGCCATGCTCCTCTTCGCGATGGTGATCGCGCTCACATGGCTCAACGCCACCTACGACGAGCTCATCGGACGACCCTCCAGCGAAGATCGGCTGACCTGGCTGCGCAGCATGAACGTCCGTGGTAAAGAAGACATCAGCCATGAGGTGGGGATCACCGTGCTCGAGCAGATCGTCATGGCCAGCGTCTATATCGCCGTCATCACGTTCGTGGCCTGGTTCTTCTTTTTCGCGGGCTCCCCGCTTTCTTGATCGATCCGGCCGGTCTTGCGTGTCCGAGCCTCAGTCCCGAGCCCGCACTTGGCGCGGTCGACGTCTGAGACTGGGACCACTACCAGTTCGAGCTTCCAATCCATCATGCGTCTTCCTCTTGTGCCGTCGCCGGTAGGATCGAATCATGGCTGACCGACTCGAGGGCACCGTAGCGCTTGTCACCGGAGCCAGCAGCGGCATCGGCGAGGCGACGGCGCGAACGCTGGCCTCTCAGGGCGCCGCGGTCGCGATCGTGGCGCGACGCAAGGACCGCCTGGACGAGTTGGCGGATGAGATCGAGCGCAACGGAGGCCGGGCGCTGGCGATCGAGACCGACGTCACCGACCAGGCTCAGGCGAACGCGGCTGTAGCGCGCACGGTGCAGGAGCTCGGGCGCCTGGACACGGTCGTCAACAACGCCGGCGTGATGCTGCTCGGCCCACTCCTCGACGCACCGATCGATGAATGGGATCGCATGATCGCGCTCAACCTCCAAGGCCTGCTCTACATCGCGCATGCAGCACTACCACACCTGCTGCGGGCGGCAGATCAGGAGCCGCGGCGAGTAGCCGACCTGATCAACATCAGCTCCGTAGCCGGACGTGTCGCGCGCTCGGGTTCGGGTGTGTACAACCTGACCAAGCACGGTGTCGGCGCGTTCAGCGAGTCCGCGCGCCAGGAGTTCGCCGGCCGTCACCTGCGCGTCTCGCTGGTGGAGCCCGGCGCCGTGACCACCGAGCTGTCCACCCACCTGCGCGAGGAGGTGCGCGAGCAGATGATGAAGCGCTTCGGCGACATCGAGCGCCTGGCGGCCGAGGACATCGCGGACGCGATCGCCTACATCGTCACCCGCCCGCGGCACGTGGCGGTCAACGAGCTGCTCATCCGCCCCACCGAGCAGACCGGCTGAGCTCGTCGGGTGGGGCAGGCGACCTTCTACTTCGACCTCGGATCGCCGTATGTCTATCTCGCCGCCGAGCGCCTGGGCGCGGTTCTGCCCGGGCCCGTCGACTGGCAGCCGGTATCGCTCGGCGCGCTGTTCAAGCTCAACGGCCGATCGTCGTGGTCGCTGGGCGACCTCGAGCGCCGCCAGACCGGGATGGCCGAGGTCGAGCGCCGTGCGCTGGAGTACGGGCTCCCACCCGTGCGCTGGCCCGAGCCGTGGCCCGGCAACTACCTGACCGCGATGCGGGCGGCCACCTTCGCCTTTAGGACTGGATGCGGGCGCGAGTTCGCCGCGCGCGCCCTCCGCAACTCTTTCCAACTGGGTCACGACCTCAGCGTCCCGGAACACGTGCTCGCGGCCGCGCGCGACTCAGGCCTCGATCCACAAGCGGTCGATCAGGCAATCGGCGACCCTACGGTCAAGCTCGCCCTGCGCGAGGCCACGGACGCCGCCCACCGCCTCGGCGTCTTCGGCGTTCCCACACTCGCCGTCGACGGCGAGCTGTTCTGGGGCGAGGACCGCCTGGCCGACGCGGCTGCCCGCCTAGGACAGGCCACGACGGGCGAGTAGAGGTCTGCTCGTCGCAGGCCTGTTGCTCGCCGGGCTTATCACCAACATGCCTGGGTGGCAAGCTCTGAGACCACGCCGAAGTGGTCGCAGCCGGCCGTCTCGAGCCGCTGTCCGGGAAGCGGAGCGCTGCACGTGGTGTTCCCGAGCGATCGACCCGGACAGCGACCGCGCGCTGGTGGTGTGGCAGGGAGAAGGCAACGAGATCGAATACGCGATCCGCGCAGCCTCCGCGCCATGAGCGACCGTCAGCCGCCCTCAGCGACCTTCAGCACGAGCTTGCCCGTGTTCTCACCGCTGAACAGCCGCAGCAGGGTGTCCGGGAACTTCTCGATGCCGCCCTCGGCAATGTCCTCGCGCGAGGACAGCTCCCCGGATGCGACCCAACCGCCCAGCGCCTGAGCGGCCTCCGAGAGGCGGTCGAGGTAGTCCGAGAACACGAAGCCGGTCATGCTTGCGTGGTTGACGAGCAGCGACATGTAATTGGCTGGGCCTCTCATCGCGCCGTTGACGTTGTACTGGGAAATGGCCCCGCAGATCACGACCCGAGCGTGGCGGGCAAGGTGCGCGAGGGCGGCGTCGAGTATCTCTCCGCCGACGTTGTCGAAGTAGATGTCGATGCCCTTCGGACACTGCTCGCCGAGGGCCTTCATGACATCGTCGGACTTGTAGTCGATGGCGGCGTCAAAGCCCAGGTCCTCCACCAAATAGCGGCACTTCTCGGCTCCGCCCGCGATCCCCACGACGCGGCAGCCCTTCAGCTTGGCGATTTGTCCGACGACGCCCCCGACCGCGCCGGCGGCGCCGGACACGACGACGGTCTCGCCCTCTGCGGGACGGCCGATGTCGATGAGACCGAAGTACGCGGTCATCCCCGGCATGCCCAACGTGCCGAGGTAGGTCTCGAGCGGGGCGAGTCCGGTGTCCAGCTTGAAGACCCCGTCGCCGTTGGCCACGGCGTACTCCTGCACACCGAGGAGACCGCTCACGTGATCGCCGACAGCGATGTTGGGGTGGTTGGACGCGATCACCTCGCCAGCCGCGAACCCGCGCATGACGTCCCCGATTTGGACCGGGGGGATGTATGAGCGACTCTCGTTCATCCAACCGCGCATCGCCGGCTCGAGGCCGATGTAGCGGATCTTGACGAGCACCTCGCCATCGCCCGGCTCGGGGACGGGCTCCTCTGTGTATTGCCAGTCGCTGGGCCGCGGGAGGCCTGATGGGCGGGCGGCGAGTCGAAACTGATGGTTCACGGCATTCATTTTGCGTGCCCTTCGTCGGTCAGAGAACCTGCTGAACGAGCAAGAATACGGGGGAATATGGCAGGGGACGCGGAGGGCGAGGAGAGGGCACACCGCGCGCAGGGGGGCCTTTAGGAAAAGATGCCGCAGAGATGGACAGAGACTTCGAGCTGCAAACCCACCGCGCAGAGGATCGCCACTGGTGGTACCGAGGGCGGCGCCGCGTGCTCGAGCGCGTGATCGCCGATCTGCATCTGCCCGCGCGCGCACGCATCCTCGACGCCGGCTGCGGCAGCGGGCGCAACATGGTCGAGCTCGCCCGCCACGGCACGGTCACCGGGATGGAGCTGTCAAACACAAGCGTCGCCCTCGCCCGCGAGCGCGCGGCCGGCGAGGTGATCGAAGGCTCGGTGCTGGAGATGGACTTCGCCCCCGACAGCTTCGACCTGGCAGTGAGCCTCGACGTGATCGAGCACCTCGACGACGACCTAGCCGCTCTGCGCGAGCTGCGCCGCGTGGTCGCGCCCGGCGGGTCGCTGCTCGTGACAGTGCCCGCCTATCAGTGGTTGTGGAGCAGGCACGATGAGATCAACCAGCACCATCGCCGCTACACGCGCCGTGCGCTACAGCGCGTTGCCGAGGAGGCCGGGTGGAAGCAGGCGCGCACGACCTACTTCAACTCGCTCCTGCTCCCGGCGGCGATCCTGCTGCGCGTGTTGGAGCGGCTGAACACCAAGACGACCGAGTCGAGCCTCGACCTGTGGGTCCCGCCAGCGCCAATGAACTGGCTGCTGGAGCGCCCGCTCGCGCTCGAGGCGACGCTGATCGGACACGGCGGGCGCATCCCCGCAGGGCTCTCGCTGCTCGCCGTGTTCCGTTAGGAAGCCGCTGGCAGGCGCGATGCTGCGTCCTTACGATTGGGGATCGACGGGATCCTCAAGCGACCAGCTCGCGTACCGATCGTCGATCGGATGGGCCGGCTGATCGGCCAGCGCGCCGCGCTCGCTGCGTCCTTGCCTCGCTTGGCCAGCGACTCCCTAATTCCTACAGCTCGCCGTCAGCGACGGCCGCGGGCGCGGGAGCGCGGAAGGTCCAGGCGCGGTTAGCGAAGAACGTGAGCACGGTCACGACTGCCGTGGCGCACACCTGCGCGATCAGCTTGTCGAACTGCGCGTGGTGCACGAACACGTACAGCAGGCCCTCGTTGATGCTCAGGCCGCAAGTCTGCACGACTCCCCAGCGAACCGGCGTGAGCGCGTCACCGACGTGTTCGCGAAATGTCCAGCGGCGGTTGAGCAAGAAGCCGTTGATCGCACCCACGACGAAGCCGATGGCCGACGCCGCCAGGTACCAGACGCCGAATACCTTCAGCAGCACGGTGTACACCGTCAGCGTGAGCAGCGTGTTGGACACGCCGACGATGCCGAACTTCACGAACTGAACGAGCACCCGCGCCCGAGGGTGCGAGGACAAGCGCGCTACGCTTGTGCGCGATTTGTGCGTCTCAGTCTGCTCGACGGGCATCCATAGACAGGATGAACGATAAATTGAGTGCCGGCTTAACGCACTCGACCAACATGCATATCAGCGGCCGCACGAGTAGCGTCGGCTCAGAGGCTAAACGATCATGTCGGACACATCACTTCGCACCCCCGCCCTGCTCAGCGTGGTCGCGCCCGTCTATGACGAGGAGGAGCTCGTGGAGCAGTTCGTCGCGCGCGCTTGCGCGGCCGTGGCCGACTACACCTTCGAGCTGGTGCTCGTCAACGACGGCAGCTCCGATCGCACGCCTGAGCTGCTCGATCGCATGGCCGCCGCCGATCCGCGCGTGCGCGTTATCCATCTGTCACGCAATTTCGGCCACCAGGCGGCCCTGACCGCTGGCCTGGAGCACGCGGTCGGGGATGTCGTCGCGATGATCGACGCCGACCTGCAAGACCCGCCCGAGCTGATCCCCGAGATGATCGCCCAGTGGAGCCAGGGCTCAGACGTCGTCTACGCGGTTCGCAAGCAGCGCGAGGGCGAGACCGCCTTCAAGCTCGCGACCGCCTCCTGGTTCTACAAGCTGTTCGACAAGCTCGCCCAGGTCGATCTCGAGCCCAACTCCGGCGACTTCCGCCTGCTCGACCGCCGCGCGCTCGACGCGCTGCTGGCGATGACCGAGCGTTCGCGCTTCCTGCGCGGCATGACCGTCTGGGTGGGTTTCTCCCAGACCGCCGTCTCCTACCAGCGCGACGCGCGCCACGCCGGCGAGACGAAGTACACGCTGCGCAAGATGCTGCGCTTCTCGCTCGACGCGATCGCCTCCTTCTCGCACCTGCCGCTGCAGCTGGCCACGTACGTAGGCCTCTTGTCGGCGGGTGTGGCGTTCATCGCGATCCCCGTCGTGATCGCGCTGCGCATCGTCGGCTCCTACCTGCCGGGCTTCGGCTCGCTCACGATCGCGATCCTACTGCTCGGCGGCATCCAGCTGATCGCGCTCGGCGTGATCGGCGAGTACGTGGGCCGTATCTACGACGAGGTCAAGCACCGCCCGCTTTACATCGTCCGCGACGAGCGCAACCGGCCCTCGAAATCCGGCGGCGGTCCACTGGCGACATCGGCCACGCGCGCGGGTCTCCCGGCTTCCACGCCCGCGGCTCGCATGCCCGAGAACGTCGGCTAGCGACCGGTCCGATTCCGATCGGCGTAGGCCCAGCGCGCGTTCGCGCATGCAAGGCCACGCGGCCCCTACCGCTCCGATCGTCGCCTCCAGCTGTTCTTTGGGGCGGTGACCTCGTAGCCTCCCGCTCCTAGGTCACCGCTGTTGTCGATCCATCCATCCATTCTTCCCCGCCAAGCAAGGGAGCAACCACATGCGCCGCCGCACGCTCTGTCTACTCGCCATTCCGGCCGCCGCCGCGGCCATGACCGTAGCGATCCCCGCGCTCGCCGCATCCCCCCACGTCGCCCACTCCGCGAGGGTGCGCCGCTGCACCGTGGTCATCGTCATCAGCCATCACCGGCGCGTCCACGCCTGCCTGATCTCAGGACCGCGCGGATTCACGGGCCCCACCGGTCCGAAAGGAGCAACCGGCAAAACCGGCGCGCCCGGGGGCAAGACCGGCGCGGCTGGGAAAACAGGCGCGACTGGGAAAACAGGCGCCACTGGTCCGGCGGGACCCCAGGGATTGACTGGGCCGACTGGACCGACCGGCGTACCGGCTTACGCGATCGTGCAGCCGACCACCTCACCGCCCGCGGTCAACCTGATCAACGCCTCCGATATCGCCAGCGCCAGCGAGCCGAGTCCCGGCGTTTACTGCATCACCTCCACACCCGGCGTCTCGCTCGCGGCCAACGTCGCGGCCGTCTCGCCCGAGGTCAGCTATGGGACGATCGCGGCGCCCGGTGTGATCGCGGTCAACGCCCAGCACACCAACTGCCCCGCAGGCACCTTGGAGGTGGACACCTACACCCCGAGCACGACCACGCTCGCCACTGGCTACGCGTTCACGATCATCATTCCCTGACGGGGAGTCATTCAAGAGTCGTTCACATCATCACCCGCTGAGGCTTGAGAACATCCGGACGATGCGTCGCCCATTGCTCCGGTTCGCCGCCGCCCTCGCCTGCGCCCTCGCGCCGGCGGGGGCCGGCGCAGCGCTGGCGGGGGTCACCGCAAGTCCCGCCCTCGCCGCATCGTGCCCCGGCGCGGCCGGGGAATGCCCATACGTATCGGCCTCGATCATCGGGATGCGCGCCGAAGGCGTGCTTCGCTTCCCCGAGGCGGTCGCCGTCGACGCGTTCGGAAACGTCTACGTCGCCGACCAGCTCTCTTTCGTCGTGCAGAAGTTCTCCGCCGCCGGGCAGTATCTCGGCCAGTGGGGCTCCTACGGCGGCGGGCACGGCCAGTTCGGGCCGATCGGCGGCCTCGCGACCGACGTCGCGGGGAACGTCTACGTAGTCGACTCCGAGCACAACCGGATCGAGAAGTTCTCACCCTCTGGCGAATTCATCAAGGATTGGGGCCACTTCGGCAGTGAACTCGGGCAGTTCAACTTCGGCTCCTCGCTGAACTCAACCCAGCCGCCGGGTGGCGGGATCGCCGTGTACGGCAGCTACGTGTACGTCGCCGACTCGGGCAACGACCGGATCGAGCGCTTCAACCTCGAAGGCGGCGAACCGCTCGAATGGGGCTCCTACGGGACGGGCGGCGGCCAGTTCTCCTACCCCCGCGGGGTCGCGGCGAACGCGACCGAGGTGCTCGTCACCGACGACGACAACCATCGCATCGAGAAATTCACCCCCTCCGGCCAGTTCGAAGGCCTCACCGGCTCAGAAGGCACGACCGGCGACCGGTTCGGCTTTCCCTACGGGATCGCGCTCGACGCCGCCGGCAACGTGTACGTGGCCGACGACATCAACCACCGCATCGCCAAGTTCAACCCGCAGCTCGACTTCGTCAGCGAATGGGGAGGCTTCGGCTCCAAACCCGGCCAGCTCGCCTTTCCCCGCGGGCTCGCCTCAGGCCCCGCCGGCGACACCTATGTAGCCGACACCGCCAACGACCGCGTCCAGGTATTCGACCCCGAAGGCCACTTCCTGCGTACGATCGGCGCCTCCGCGCGCGGGCCCGGCCCGCTGACCGGACCGCGCGGGCTCGCAATCGACCCGACGGGGCGTCTGTTCGTGTCTGACACGGTCGACAGCCGCGTCGAGCTGTTCGCGCCGGGCACCGACGCCTTTGCCGGAACCCTCGCCGCCCCCGGGGGGTACATATCCGGCTTCAACCGCCCAGCGGGCATCGCCGTCGACCCACGCGGCTCGTTCTACGTCACCGACCCCGCCGACGGGCGGATCTCGCGCTTCTGGGGTGACGGCACCTACCTCTCCGAGCTGGGCGGCCCCGCTGACGTCGGCGGAGCCCAACTCTCCGGGGCCGGCTCCGTGGCCGTGGGGTCGAGCTCGGGCGATCTCTATGTGGCCGACACAAACCACAACCGCATTCTCATCTACGGACCCGAAGGGAAGCTCCTCGCGCGCATCGGCGCAAACGGCGGTGACGGGTCATCAGGAACTGGGCCGGGCGAGTTCGACCACCCGGAAGCGGTAGCCGTCGACGGCGCGGGCGACATGTACGTGGCCGATACCTATAACAACCGGATCGTCAAGCTCTCACCCACTGGCACCGTGCTAACAGAATGGGGTTCGCGTGGCACGGGCGACGGGCACTTCCACCTCCCGACCGGGGTCGCCGTGGATGACGCGGGGAACGTGTACGTGGTCGACAACCAGAACAACCGCGTCGAGGTGTTCGACCCCAGCGGCCATTTCCTTCAGAAGTGGGGCGAGCGCGGGATCGGCCCCGGCGAATTCTCCCAGCCGACCGCGATCGCGGTGGACTGCTCCGGGGACATCTACGTCGCCGACACGAACAACAATCGCGTCGAGCGCTTCAACCCGGTCTCCCCCGCACCCACGGAGTGTGTGGCGCCGAGCGCCTGGCCGCCGCCGCTGGACGTGGCGCCGGTGCTGAGCACCGCTCTGCCCCGGCACACTGGGGTGCTCGCCCGAGGCGGGCTCGCGCTGAGCGTGAGCTGCGTCCGGGGCTGTCGAATCCTCGTCACCGCCACGCTCTCCCCCCGTAACGCACGGGGCGCTGTGAAGCTGATCGCCATCGCCCGCTCACTCCCACACGCGCTGGCGGGGCACGTGCGCCTGCGCGTCGGGCTCACCGCGCTGCGCCGCCTGCAGCGCGAGCTGGGCCACCACACCGCAATGACCGCACGCGTGACGATCCTCGCCGCCGGACCCACCGGGCGGCGGGCCACAGCGCACGTGACCTACTCCGTCACACGCTGAGGAGCGGGGCGCGGCTCAAGCGCAAGCGTGCTGGTCTCCAGTCAGCCACGCGACCCCCGATGGCGGCCAGGCCCGATAATGGCCGCATGACCTCCGAGGAGCCTCCTCCCGAGCAGCACCTCCAGGGAAAGAGCCCGCCGAGCATGGACCACCGCCGCGAGCGGATCAGGATCGAGACTCCGAGACACCGAATCGATGGCTTCATCACGCTCGCCCGCGACGGCTACCGCAGCCGCATGTCCGACGTACTGAACGCCTCCGAGCGCGACTTCCTGACGCTCACCGAGGTCACGGTCGAACCACTGGAGGGCGGCCCGGTCGAGCTCCACCCCTACCTGACGCTGGCGCGCAGGCACATCGTGTTCGCGGTCGCCGCCTCAGATGAGCCCGAGGATTGAGAGGCCCAAGCCGCTAGGTCGCCGGCCCTGTCTTGATCAGCCCCCAGGTCGTGCAGGGCCGCTTGCGCGGCTCCCTCGCCACACATGGCGAGCACCACCCTCGGCGTCGAGACGCGTAGTGCTCGCCTCGTGAGCGTCCCTGTACCGAGTCGCGTCTGCGTAGCCATCAGCTCGTCACCAGAAGCCCCGCCAAACGAATTAGTCCGGCAAACGGAGAGGGCGGGATTCGAACCCGCGATGGAGTTTAACCCCCATACTCGCTTAGCAGGCGAGTGCCTTCAGCCTCTCGGCCACCTCTCCCTGGATTGGCATGCCAGTCTAGAGCCCTTGCGCAAGCCGTCACCGTGGCACGTCTGACCGTCGGAGTCCAGCCGGGCGCAACGGAGGGGGGGAGATTCGAACTCCCGAGACGGGGGTTACCCGCCTGCCGGTTTTCAAGACCGGTGCATTCAACCGCTCTGCCACCCCTCCAGGGCGACTCGCCAAGGCTAGTAGATGGATCCGCCTTTCGAGCAGAGATACTTCCGCCGTGTCCATGATCCCATGATCCCTAAACTGGCATGCCTCGGGCTCGGCGTGCTCCTCGCGTGCTGCTTGCCCTGAATGTACCGGCGACCGCAAGGGCCGAAGGCAAACCGAATCTCGGTCTCGCCGTGACGGCCCCCAAGAGCGTGCTGTTCGGCGCCAAGGCGACGATCGCTCTCGAAGCGAGCAACCCGGCGGGGGAACCATACGGCTACAACCTCAGCTACCGCGCGGTGCTGCAGTCACCACTCCTCCGGCGTTGCGGATCACGTGGGCGTCGCCCGCGCTGAGTCCCAGCAGGCCGTAGGGCCTCAGGCGTGCGTCCATACATGCCAGCACGGCCACTTTGCGTGCGGGGAGCCTCGGCAGATCGCCTCCCTCGAAGGAGGCCGCGTAGGCCTCAGCGTTGTGTAGAAGGTCGTCGGTGCTCGACATGCCTGGCCCTTCTGGCGGATGACTGAAGTGGCAAACCCCGCGCGAATCAGTGAGGAAGATCTCGTTGCTCAGGCGCGGTCCCGATCACATTCCCGCTCGCGTCGAGCGCCTGCACGGCCACGTCCGGTCCGACTGTGCCGGCGGGCAGCGCGATCGCGGTCTCGAAACCTGAGCGCGCGGCTTCGACTACCGGTTTCAAGCTCGTCACGCTGGGGCCGGCCAGCACTCTCCAGCTAGCCACGAGCGTGGCGCCATTCCAACTGGCGTAGACGGTTCCACCACCGTCAGCAGCGGTCTGCACAGCGAACGTCGGGGAGTGGGCCGGTGTGCCCGTCCAAGTGAAGCGGAAATCCCTGTAGGACTGGGTCCGACCCGGGAAGTGCGCGTCGAACAGCAGCTGTCCAGTGGCGCTCAGCTCGGAGAAGTCCGGCACCTGCCCCCAGCCGAGGAACCAGTCGCCGTTCGCGAGCGCCTGCATGTTTCCCTGGCTTTCGGCTATGAGCGCCGGGGGATGGAGGAACTGGCTTACGAGTGTGGCCGTCTTCTGCTGCGGATCGAGACTTACGACGATGCCGCGCGACTGGCCGTGCACCGTCGGCGCGGAGCCGTTGTCAAAGATGCTGATCGACCCATTCGGCAGTTCGCGCGGATCGTGCTGCCAGGCTATACGGGTCCCCGGCCCTGAGGTGAAGCTGCTCTGCTTGCCTCCGAGGCGCCATACGATCTGGCCTGTCTGACTGTCGATGTCGTAGACAGCCCATGTGTTGCGCCCGGAGATCAGCAGGTTGCCGCCCTGCTCGAGGTCGATCGAGTTGATGTGGAAGAAGTCGAACGGCCAGCCGGCGTTTGTGGTCTTCACGGGCGTGTAGGACTCGCCCAGCCCAACATGATCGAGACTGGTCCACTGGAGCATGACCAGCCCGGTCTTGACGTCGATCTCCTGGAACAACCCGTCGGTCACGGCGCCGTAGCTGGGACCGCCGAGGAAGGAGAGGTTGCAGAGGATCGGGTCATACGCGGTGAGGAGCGCCGTCCCCTGGGGGGTCAGCTGGAACTCGTGGAGGTCGGCTTCATCGCCGTTGCCGGCCTTGACATGCGCGATGTCGGTGTACGTGCTGTCAGCGATCACGTCCTCGCCCCTCCCGAGCCCGTGCACGGAGATATCGCCCTGCCACCACGTCAGCACGGGCTTACCCAGGTATTCCTGCACGCGGAAGTTGGTGGCCGAGGTGTTCGTGGGCAGCCCCTTGAACCAGACCAACCCGCCGTTCTGATCGAGGATCATCGGGCCGGCCTGCCCCGGCCCGGTGTAGGGCGCAACAAACTCATCGCCCGGCGCCACGGCTGGAGACCGCACCGTCACCGTGACCGTCGGCGGGTGCAGGTCAGGACGCGAGCGAAAGCTCTGGACTTCACTGGGTCCGCCGCGATGGATCGTCTCCGGCGTGGTGCTGATCGTGTCCTGATGAGCGATCGCGAACTGGTCGATCAGCTCGTGGGCCGCGCCGCCCGTCCGCAGTTGTACATGAACCGTGACCCGCTCCCCTTCGGCAAACGGCCGCGTGGGCAAGAAGCTTCCGCCGTCGCCCTGTGAGTAGGCGATCAACCGTCCCGTGTGCGCGCCCGTCTGCGAGCCGACGACCCTGATCCCGCTAAGCTCGCCGGCGGGCGCGCCCAGGAAGCTGATCTGGGTCCGCGGCGAGGCGTCACGGCTCCCCGGCAGCGGGGAGACCGTCACCGATCCGGCCTGCAGCGCCGAGACGTTCAACGTCGCCGGCGTGCAGGTCGGAGCCGATTGGGCCAGGGCGGCACTCGCCGCGGCGAGTCCAAACCCAAGCGTCACCGTCAGCCCTACGATATGAGCGCGAATGGAGAGCATGAATCCCGGGCAGGATAAGAGAGTCGACCGACGTACGTTCCTGAAGAGCGGGCTGATCGCCGGCGCCGGCCTGGCCGGCGCCGGTCTGGCGATCGCCGAGCTGACGGACAAGACGGGTGGATCCTCAGCGGCGCGGCCGGCCACGACTGCCGCACGTCCCGTCGCACATGTCGCGCCGCGCAGGAGCGACGCGCGGCCAAACGTGCTCGTGATCGTGGTCGACCAGTTGCGCACCCCCCAATGGTTCTCAGCCGCGCCAGTTGGACTGGGCCTCCCACCCAACCTGAGCCGCCTGAGTCGCGGAGCGGTCTCCTTCGCCAGGCACTACGCGGCCGCCACCGACTGCACTCCCGCGCGGGCGGCGCTGCTGACCGGCCTGTACACGCACCAGACCGGCTGCATGATCACTGGTGGCAGCACGCTGGACCCCGGATTTCCGACCTGGGGGACGATGCTGCGCGAGCACGGCTACCGCACCTGGTGGTACGGCAAGTGGCATCTCACCCATCACGACAACACGTGGAGCGCCGGGCCGGGCGAACGCGCCCTCGAGCGCTACGGGTTCTCGGGCGGCACCTATCCCTCGCCCGACGGCGGACCCGGCCAAGGTTGGCACGTGGACCCGCACATCGCCCGCCAGTTCGAGGATTGGTTCGCCCAAGAGGGCGGCTCAGAGCCATGGTGCACGACCGTGTCGTTCGTCAACCCGCACGACATCGCCTGGTGGTACAAGTGGAGCGACCGCGTCGGAGCCGAGATCGACGCCCCGAGCGTCGTCCGGCGATTGCCACCCAACTTCGAGACGCCGGAGCTGATGATCGAGCGCAACAAGCCGCTCCTGCAGCGCTCGTTGCAGGACACCGCGGCGGCCTCGTTCGGGCCGGTTCCGTTCACAGGCCCCGAAGTCACCAGCGCGTGGCTGGGATTCCTCGACCTCTACGTGAAGCTCCAGCAGGAGGTTGACGGCCACATCGGCCGGGTCCTCAGCACTCTCGAAAGCCGCCCGGAGGTGGCGGCGAACACGGTGATCGTCTTCACCTCCGACCACGGCGAGTACGGCGCCTCACACGGCTTGCGGGGCAAGGGCGCGGCAGCCTACGAGGAGAGCACACGCGTGCCACTGATCGTCAAGGACCCCCGCGGCGTGCTCACCACCGCACCCCAGCTCCCCCGCCGCCAGCTCAGCTCGAGCGTCGACGTCGCGCCGCTCTTGCTGACGATCGCCACCGGATCGAACGACTGGCGGCGCGAGTCGCACTATGCCCACCTCGCAGGCCGGCTCGACCTTGCGGGCATCCTCGCCGACCCCACGGCGCCGGGCCGCCCCTACGTGCTGCACGCCACCGACGAGACGGTGACCGAGTACGCGATCGAACCGTACGCCGCCGACGCGCCGCTGCACGTGGTCGCGCTGCGCACGCCTCAGGCGAAGTATGCCACCTACTCGAACTGGCCTGGGGAAAGCATCGACCCGCTGTCGCGCGGGCAGGAAAGCGAGCTGTACGACTACGGTACGTACAGCGGCCGCCTGGAGCTGCACAACAGCTCCGGCCAGAGCCCGCTGGAGGCAGGGCTGCGGGCGAACTTCGAACGCGCTTTTCACGACGAGTTGCGGCATCCGTTGCCCCCGCGCCTGCTCGCCGCGCACGCCCGCGGCTTCGCGGACTACTTCTCCACCGCCACCCACGCCGCCGAAGGCGCAGCGGCGAGCCGCAAGCGCCGCACAGAGCGTGAAGCCGGCCCGCCGGAGGAATTCGGGACCAGCGCCGACGCGCTGCATAGGCGGGACACGCCCGGCCTACAGAGACGGCACAAGCACAGGCGCCATGGGCGGGTCCTCAGACCCTGACCGTCGCAGAGATGCCGATGACCGCGCCGGCGCCGTCGAGCGCCTGCACCGCCAAATAGCGCGGGGCGGTCGAGAGCGCGATCGCCGTCTCGAAACCTGTCTTGGCCATGCTGCCCACCTGCTTCAGGATCGTGGGCGAGGATCCCGCGAGCACCCGCCAGGAGGCGACTTCGGTCGCCCCATTCCAGCTTGCGTAGGCGACGACGCCCCCCTCGGAGACAGCGCGGACCGCGAGGGCAGGCGATTGCGTCGGGTCGCCCGACCAAGGGAACTTGAGCACCGTGTAGGACTGGTAGGCGTTGGGCAGGTGAGCGTCGAAAAGAATCCGGCCTTCCGGGGAGAATTCCGAGAAGAACGGCTCCTGCCCCCAGCCGACGAACCGGTTGCCGCCGGCGAGGGGCTGGAAATCTCCCTGGCTGGCCGCCAGTAGTGGGGTCGGGTGGACGAAGCTCGAGACAAGCGTGGCCGTCATGGTCTGCTTGTCGAGCGCGAGCACAATCACGCGTGATTGCGAGTGCACCTTCGGCGTGCCGCCGTTGTCGAAGAACGAGATCGTGCCGTCGGGCTCTTCGCGGGCGTCGTGCTGCCAGGCGGGGCTCGCGCCCGGCCCCATCTGAAAGCTCGACTGCTTGCCGCCGAGACGCCAGGCGATCTGGCCGGTGCGGGCGTCGACGTCATAGGCAGCCCATGTGTTGCGCGAGTCGACGAGCAGATCTTCGCCGTGTTCGGAAACCGCGTTGATGTGGAAGTAGTCCCACGGCAAGACAGGCGTGCCACCGCTGCCCACCGGCTGATAGGAGTCGGCAAGCGCGACGTGGTCGAGCGCGTGCCATTCGTAGCGGACGAGACCGGTGTGCAGGTCGATCTCCTGGACCAAGGTGTCGGCAACGGCGCCGTCGAGGGGACCGCCGTAGGCGCTGAGGTTGCAGCGAATCGCGTCGTAGACCGTGAATAGGGCAGCGCCCTGCGGGGTGATCTCAAACGCGTGCAGGTCGGGCTGGTAGCCGTTGCCGGCGCGCGCGATCGCGATGACGTGGTAGGAGCTGTTGACGATCACGACCCCAGCGTCGCGCTGGCCGCCGGCGACGAGCGGGTCCTCCCACCACGTGAGGACCGGCTGGCCCTCGTACTCCTGGACCCGTAGGTCTGCCGCCCTGGAGCCGGCTGGGATGGCTTTGAACCATACGAGCTTGCCGGCGCCATCAAGAATCATCGGCCCGTACTGACCCGGTCCGGCGTAGGGCGCGAGGAAGATGTCGCCGGGCGCGGGTGAGCCCGAGTTGGCGGTGACCGCAACGGTCGGCGGCTCGAGGTCGGGACGCGAGACGAAGTGCTGGAGTTCGCTTGGCTTCGCGGGCGGGGGTGGGGGCGGGGGCGTCTCGAGCGAGTGGCTCACGGAGTCGACCTCGGCGACGGTGAAGCGCCAGGCGAAGGGCGTCGTGGTGACGCCCTGGCGCAGCACTGCGTGCACGGTCACGACCTCTCCCTGGGAGAACGGCTTGCTGGGCAGGAAGCTCGCTCCGTCACCCTGCGAGTAGGCGAGGAGCCGGCCGGCATGGGCGCCGCTGCGCGAGCCTAGGACGGCGACGTCGGTGATATCGGAGGTGGGAACACCGAGGAAGCTGACCTGGCTGAGGTAGGAGGCGTCCATCGAGTCGGGCGCCGGCGAGACGGTGACGGCGCCGCCGGCGAGCGCCTCGGAGACGTTCAGCGCCGGCGGCACGCAGCCGGGAGCAGTCCTAGCCGCGTTCGCGTGCCCCGGCGTGAGTGCCAGCCACAGCAGCGCTGTGGAGCTGAGGAGCAAAGCGCGCACGCAGAACATGAGGCCGGCGCCCGGCGCGCTCAGGATGTGACCGTCGGCGATGTGCCGATGACCGCACCAGCGGCGTCGAGCGCTTGTACCGCCACGTAGGGACCGGCTGTCTGCACCGTGATCGTGGTCTGAAAGCCAGTCTTCGCGGCAGCGCCCACCGGTGTTAGAGCAGTAGGCGAGGCGCCCGCCAGCACCTGCCAGGAGGCGACATCTGTAGACCCGTTCCAGCTCGCCTCGACGGTAACGCTGCCACTTGCGGTCGCCTGGGCCGCGATCGAGGGAGGGCTCGTGGGCGCTCCGCTCCACGGCGAGAGATACGTGCGGAAGCTCTGAACGTTCTTGCCGAGCGTCGCGTCGAACAAGACTTCGCCGCTGGCACCGTACTCGGTGAAGTTCGGCAGCCCGCCATAGCCCATCAGCCAGTTCCCGGAAGTGCTTCCGAGTGAGAGGTTGAGCGTGTTGCCCTGGCTCGAGGCGAGCAGCGTCTTGGTCGGGTTGACGAACTGCTTGACGAGCGTGACCGTGCGGGTGGCGAGGTCGGGCGCGAGCAGCAGGCCGCGGGACTGCTTCTCCTTTGGCGGGTTCGAGCCGTTGTCGAACACAGAGATCAGCCCGCCGGGCTGCCATTTGGCGTCGTGCTGCCAGTAAAAGCGCGTGCCCGCTCCGAGCTTGAACGTCGAGCGCTTGCCGCCCATCCGCCAGTGCATGCCACCGGAGTGCAGGTCGACGTCGTACAGCGCCCACGTGTTGCGCGATGAGAGCAGCACGTCGCCCGGTTGATTTGAGCCCACCCCACCCGGGTCGATCGAGTTGATGTGAATGTAGTCCCAGGGGTAGTTGTTCGCGGGCACCGGCTGTTCGGATTCGCCCACGGGGATGTGCCCGAGAGCATGCCATTCCCACATCACCAGACCAGTCTTGATGTCCACCTCCTCGACCACCGAGTCAGTGAGGATGTCGTTGGCCGTGCCGCCCTCGGCCCGAAGATTCATGTCGACCGGATCGAACACGTCGACCCACGCCGTCCCTTCCGGGGTCAACCGGATCTCGTGCAAGTCCGAGCGGTAGCCGTTGCCCGCGCGGATCGTCGCGATCTGCTGGTAGGCGGTGTTGTAGAGCACCTGTTCGCCCTGGCCGAAGCCGACTTCGAGGATGCGTCCCTGCCACCAGACGAGCACGGGCTTGCCTTCGTATTGCTGGACGCTGAAGTCTGTGGACTCGATGCCGGCAGGAAGCGGGTGAAACCACACGAGGTTGCCGCTCTGATCGACAATCATCGGCCCCGGCGTGCCTTCGCCCTGGTAGGGCGCGAGAAAGAAGTCGCCCGGCGTCGCCCCCGGCTTTGAGGGCGTGGTGACGGTCACCGTCGAGGGGGTGAGCGTCGGCGCGGAACTGTAGTGCTGCACGGCGCTCGCTTCGCCTTTCTGAACCGGAAACTCTTTCGTGCTGAAGATCGCCCGGTGGGCGATCGTAAAGGTGGTGCTCGCAGCCCGTGCCCGGGAGCCCCCTGTGCGCAGGAGAGCGTGGACGGTCACCTGCTCCCCCGCGATAAACGGATGCACCGGCAGGAAGCTCTCGCCCGTCCCGGTCGAATAGGCCTCCAGGCGCCCGGCATGGACGCCGCTGCGCGAGCCGACTACGCGTACGTCGATCACGCGGGTTCCCGGTCGACCGAGAAAGCTGATCTGCGTCTCCTGAGAGGCGTCCGGCGTGTACGGCAGCGGTGAGACGGTCACCGGGTTGGCCGCCGCGGCGGCCACGGCAACTTCGGCGTGACGCTCTTCGGCGTGGAGCACTTCTGAGCTGGCCGCTGACGTGTCCCCGCACGCGCATACCCACAGCGCGCTCGCGAGGACCGCGAGCGGGAGACCTACCGGACGCAACACAGCGGCGCGAATCGTCATCGGCCCGTCCGCGAGAATGGCTGTGAAGCTCCGATCACCCGGCCGCCGGCAGCGAGCGCCTGGACCCTAAAGCTCTTGTAGCCCTGGGGCACCGAGATCGCCGTCTCGAACCCAGACTTGGCAGTCCTCGCCACGACAGCCAGCCGACTGGCGCTGGGCCCAGCCAGAACCACCCAGGATACGAGTTGGGTGGCCCCGTTCCAGCTCGCGTACACCGTGGTCTTGCCGTCGGCTTGGCGTGCGGCGCCAGCGGGCGCGGAGAGCGGCAGGCCGATCCACTGCTCCACGGTGGCTCGATAGCTCAGATCGGGCTTCGGGAACTTCCCTTCCAAGATCAGCCGGCCCGAGGAGCTGTACTCCGAGAAGTACGGTTCCGATCCCCAGCCGATGAACGCGTTGCCGTTTCCCAGCGGCTGTGCGTCGCCCATGAATTCCGATTCGAAGTTGCCGCCTCCGGGGTACTGGGCGGCGAGCGTTGCTATGTGCGCGGCTTGGTTGAGCTTGAGCATTAGTCCTCGAGAGGGCCCCGTCGCCGGGACCGAAGTGCCTCCGCTGTTTAGCTGGCAGCAATGATCGTCGAATAGGCTGACCATTGAGCCACCCTGCAGCGCCACGTCGTGCTGCCACTGGAATTCGGCTCCTGGACCGAACTTGAAGCTCGAGTGCCTGCCGCCGAGGGTCCACTCGATCTTCCCAGTGGCAATGTTTACCAGGTAGGCGGCCCACGTGTTGCGCATCGAGACGAGGAATGTGCCATTTCCGGTCAGGTCGATCGCGTTGACGTGGTAGGCATCCCAGGGGAACCCGTTGGTCGGTACCGAGGCTTGGGAATCGCTCAGCGGAATGTGGTCGAGCGCATCCCAGCTGCGCAGGAGCTTGCCGGTCTCGAGGCTGTACTCCTGCACCGCCGAGTCGACCAGTGCGCCGTTGTAAGCGCCGCCATAGCGGGAGAGGTTCAGGGGGATGTTCTTGTTCGCCGTCACCCAGGCGTCGTCTCCGTCGATCCGGAGCTCGTGGAGTGTGATCTTCCAACCGTCCGCGCCTCTTAGCGTCGCGACCGTCTGGTAGTGCTGGTTGACCACCACGTACTCGCCGCTTTCGGTGTCGCCCGTTTTGCCGACCACGCCCTGCCACCAGGCGAGCGCCGGCCTACCGTGATAGGTCTGCAGGCTGAGGTTGGCGGCGACGAGCTTTTCCGGCACAGGCTGGAACCAGACCGGCTGCAGACTGTGGTCGAGGATCAGCGGGCCGCTCTGACCGACCATCGGGGGGTAGTTCAAGTTGTAGAAGCTCGCGGTGAATATGTATCCGGGCGCCAACTCGCCGGCAGCCGTTGGGTGGTTGCTTCCGAGCTTGGGCGGGTGAAGCGTCGGCGTGGTGACGAAGCTGTAGGCGTCGCGGGTGGTGTACGCCCCGATCGGAGCGCCGTGAGAGCCCGCGAACGCAACGGTGAGCGCTACGAAACACGCGAGGACGACGGCGATCGCGAGGGCAAAGCGCCGGGCTGCACCTCCCAGGGCGGTGGCGGGCCGGGGGAGCGCTGTGAACGTGATGACCGCCGCGGCCGCGGCCAGGCCCGCGCCGATCAGATAAGCGAGCTGAAAGCCGTGGGTCAGCGCCTGCGGAACCTGCTCGCCTGAGCCGATCAGATGTGTGCTGTGCTGCGTCGCGAGCGTGATCAGGAGCGCAATCCCAAGCCCGCCGCCCACCTGACGAGACGTGTTGACCAGACCCGATGCGAGCCCGGCCTGACCCTCCTTGGCGCCCTGCGTCGCGGCAATCGTCGAGGGCACGATCGACATCGCGATCCCCGCCGCCGTCAATAGTCCGGGGATCATGATGTAGACAACCCCGCTGCCGCTCGGGCCGATCCTCGAGAGCAGGTACATGCCGGCCGTCAGCATGATCAGGCCGCTACCGAGCACTGGCCTGACGCCGAACTGGCTGACGAGCTTTCCGGAGCGCGCAGCGACGAGCCCGATCACGATCGTCATCGGCAGGAAAATCAGCCCTGTGTGGAAGGGCGAGAGCCCCAACACCTGCTGCAGGTACAGCGAGCTCAGGATCCACATCGGGAAAATCGTCGCGCTGAACAGCAACACGATGTTGTTGGCGACCCGCAGCGGCTTGGTCAACGCTTTGAAGGGGATCAGAGGATCGGATGCCAGCCGGGCCTCGACGAAGCCGAATACGCCCAGGAGCGCGATGCCGAGGATGATCGGTCCCAGGGCCGCAAACGTGTCCCAACCCTTCAGCCCGGCTTCGACGACGCCGTAGACGAGGATCACCTGCCCGATCGTCAGCGTCAGAGCGCCGGCGAGGTCGAACGACTTGCCGGGATCGCGGCGGCGCTCGACGACGATCCTCCAGGCCACGATCGCGGCGCCGATCGCGATCGGCGGGTTGATCAGCAGCACCCAGCGCCAGCTGAGCAGTTCAGTGATGATACCGCCGAACAGCACGCCAGCAGCCCCGCCGAGCCCGTTCATCGCCGCCCATGTGCCAATCGCACGGTTGAGCTTGGGGCCCGGCGGAAACGACGAGATGACGATCGCCAGCGAGCACGCCGCCATCAAGGCGCCGGCGAGGCCCTGCACCGCGCGAGCGCCGACGAGCACCCCCTGGCCGGGCGCTGCGCCCCCGACCAGCGAAGCGAGCCCGAACAGGACCAGCGCGGCTACGAACGTCCGGCGCTGCCCGAGGTGGTCGGCGGCACGCCCCCCCAGCATCAGAAAGCCGGCGAACGTGATCGCATATGCATCAACGACCCAGAGCAGGTCGGGCGAGGAGAAGCCGAGGCTCGATTGGATCGAGGGCAGCGCGACGTTGACGATGCTCAGGTCGAGGATGACCATGAACTGCGCCACGCAGCAAACGGCCAGCAACCACGGAGAACCCGAACTCTGTCCGCTCTCGACCAGAGGCGCCTTCGCTGCCCCTGGACGCACAGCCGCCTCGACGCTCATGACGACCCTACCAGCCGCGATCGGCGCCATGAGCGGCTGGTAGGGTGAGCCACCGAGCCCTCAAGCGATAACTGGAGCCCGGCCAATGAAGAGAACGCCACTGACCGCAATGCTAACGCTGGTGGTTGCCGTCGCGAGCACCGTCGCAGTGGCAGGGTGCGGCGGCAAAACGGAAAGCTCCTCATCCTCCTCCGCGACGCCGACGACGAGCAGCACTCCCGCGACCACGACGCCGACGCCGCACAAGCACAAGTCCAAGCCGGCCTACTAGACCGCCGCTCCACCCGCCGAGCTGACGCGCCCACCGGCGCGCCGAGAACCGGCTTCATCATCCAGACCGCCCCGGGCTTGGGAGCGAGGCGGCGTAGCTGATCACGTTGACCGTATGCGAGGCGCCGAGCACATGGCCTCTGGAGTCGAGCGCCTGCACCGCCACGTAGGCGTAGTTCTTGGGCAAGGTCGTCGAGCTTTCAAAGCCACCGGCCTGGATCGTGGCTTGCGCCTGGAGCGTTCCGGGGTCCTTGCCCGCGAGCACTCGCCACGAGCCCACATCGGTCGCGCCGTTCCAGCTGGCGTGCACGATCGTCTCTTCGCCCGTGTCGTTCAGGCTGGCGAGCACGGCTGGCGGGCTCAGCGGGCGACCGCTCCACGGGAAGCGGAAGGCCCGGTAGAAGGACATGTCGAACGGCAGATGGGCGTCGAAGAGCAGCGAACCGTCTGGAGTGAACTCGCTGATCACAGGCACCGCGCCGTAGCCCACGACGGTGTCCTCGTCGGCGAGCGTCTGCATGTTGCCCTGACTTGCGGCAAGCAATGGCGGATCGTGATGCGTATAGGCCGAGGCGAGGCGCGCTTCATGGGTCTTGAAGTCAAGCGCGATCCGCACGGCGCGCGACTGGCGGTGGATCGGCGGGTTCGAGCCATCGTCGAAGAAGGTGACGTCGCCGTCCGGGAGAACGCGCCCGTCGTGTTGCCACGCCATCTTCGTGCCCGCCCCCATCTTGAAGGAGCTCCTGTTGCCGCCGAGGCGCCAGAGAACCTTGCCGGTGCCACCTTCCAGCTGATAGCCGGCCCATGTGCTGCGCGCCGAGATGAAGATGTTCCCGGATTGATTGGAGTCCCCACCCTCCACATCGATCGAGTTGAGGTGGAAGTAGTCCCAGGGCGTCGCGTCCGTCGGCACTTCGACTTCGGACTCTGAAACGCCGATGTGGTCGAGGCTGTGCCACTCCCAGCGCACGAGGCCCGTCTTCATATCGATCTCCTCGATCGCCGTGTCGAGGATCGCCCCGGCCCGCGCTCCCTTCACCGCAGAGAGGTCGCAGCGGATCGGGTTGTACGCCGTTATGAAGGCAACGTCGTGGGGGGCGATCTGGAAGTCGTGCAGGTCCGCCGTCAAGCCGTTGCCGCCGGCGATCCTCGCAACCGTCTGGTAATTGGAGTTCATGACGATGTCTTCGCCCTGACCAAAGCCCAGCGAAAGCACGCGCCCCTTCCACCACGTAAGGGCTGGCCGCCCTTCATATGTCTGCTCGCTCAGGTTCTCCGCCGTCTCGCCTTCAGAAAGCTCATCGAACCAGACGAGCCGGCCCTGCGGGGTGTAGATCAGCGGCCCGTACCGACCGGGACCTGGCCCGTTGGTCGTGAGGATGTCGCCCGATGAAGGATCGCGATCCGGCACGGTGACGCTCAGGATTGGGGCTTGGACACCGGGCAGCGTGTCGAAGCTCTGATAGTCGGCGGGCGCCGCCTGCGGGTTGGGAAACTCAGGGATAGCCGCCGTCGGATATGGGGTGTCGACGCGAAAGCCGAAGCTCGCGCGATGCCCCTCCCCGCGCGGGCCAATGACGGCGGTGACGGAGACTCGCTCACCGGTATCGAACGGCTTGTCTGGCACGAAGCTGCCACCGCCGCCCTGGAAGTAGCCCTCGACGTGACCGTAGTGGTAACCGGTCTTAGAGCCCACGACCAAGACTTCCTGGATGTTCGCGACGTTCGTCCCGAGGAAGCTGATCTGCGTGTACGGGTTCGCCGTGTCGGTTTCCGGCGCCGGCGAGACATCGACATCGGTGCCGGGCAATGCGGCTGTGTGTTCGAGCGTCGTCTGCAGACACGAGGGCGAGACTGCTGTCGTGCTCGAGCCCGACAGCAGTCTCAAGCTGGGGGAGTCCAGCGCGATCGCCAGCACGGCCCATGCGAGCGCGGCGACCCCCAGGACGATGTATCCGTTCCTTCTCATGTGCGCTTGAAAGCCCGACGACGGAGCGGACCGACGGCTTGATGCCGAGCGATTTCCCGGCATCTACCTTCGACCCCCCGGACCCAGATAGAGCAGACCGTCGTGGAGAGCAAGACAATATCCGGGAACCCGAGCTCTCCCTGCGCGGGAACGGTGATGGTGGGCATCCTTACCAACTTCTTCGCAACCGCCACTGCATCCCCACACCCCGGCCATCGCATACGCTCTGGCGGTGATCAAGAGATCAGCTCTGCTCTTCTCCTCAGTGCTGGCACTGGCGATAGCGCCCGCGGCTGCCCTCGCTGGGCGGGGGAATTATGTGGCGACTCGGGCATACATACAGGCCAACTATGTCCTCGTGCACACGGGCAGTCTCTACGTCGGACCTGGAGAAGCGGACCTGCAAAGCCTCCTACAGCAGGTCAAGGGCGAATGCCCTCTAGTGGCCGCGGGGTCTCCCGAGAACAAAGACGCCGAACAGCTCAGCGACGAGGTAATCGGCGCGATGACAATCGCTGCCTTACACCCCGCCATTCAGGCGGTCGCCGCCTTCACCCATGCGGTAGCGCCACTGCACTGGAGCAATGCAAAGCTCACGCGCAAGGTCGCCTCATATGTGCGCAAGCTCGAAGGGCTGTCAAGCCTCGAAGCGCCCAATCTCTGCGCCGATGTAAAAGCGTGGGCGGTCAGTGGCTATCAGACGCTGCCCTCGAGCACCGTGCAATTCGACCAACGCTTCAGCGCGGTCGACGTTGCTCTTGGAGAAGTGCCCTCACGGCTGCTCACCCCGTATGAGCGTCCTTCAGAGAAGTCCATCCTCCGGCGCACCCACGGACTCGAAGGCCTGCTGACAGAAGCCGAAGCCAGGGCCGTCACACCCTGGGGGGAGATTCTCGACGCGCTTGGCTTGAACCCATAGTTCATCAGGCATGGGGGAAGCGGGCTGGCTCCCCCCATGGGGCCCCCACTACAACCGCAAAGACAAGTGCCTCCCCAAGCCGACGCGGGGACTCGAACCCCTAATCCGTCGTTTCTGTGGCGCGCTCGTAGCGGCTGGCGAGGTATTTGTCGACCCAGGCGCGCGTGCTGCGCCACGTGCCGTCGGCAGCCTTCGAGGCGTTGAGACGGCCCCGCGTAGCGGCTACGCGTAGTGCGTTTGCGGAGATTCGCTCGGAGGCCAGAGCGGGCAACGGGACCAGGCGTGACGGGCCGGCGATGGCGGGGACGACGAACTTGTGGAGATTGTCGAGGATCGCGCGCGCGAGCAGCTCTCCGAGGGGACCGTGGTCGCCCTGATCGGCGCTCTCCAGGGCGGCGAGGTATCGCCGGCGATCTCCCTTGAAGATGATCGCGGGGGGATAGCCGAGCCTGACCAGGAGCAGGTTGAGGACGAGCCGGCCGGTGCGTCCGTTGCCGTCGAGAAATGGGTGGATCTGCTCGAAGCGCGCATGCACCTTGGCCAACGCTTCGGGCTCGATGCCCTTACCCTCCCGGCCCAGCGCCTGCACCTCGCCAATCCAGTCGGAGACCATGGCGGAGACCTCCGGCCAAGGCGGCGGGCGCATGCCGCCTGGAAACGGCTGGATGTCGTGCTCGCGGAAGGAGCCGGGGCGCTCGCTATCGCCAGCGCTTGGGTGAGGCGCGATTTCCCATGCGGGTGTGAGCGCGAGGCGGTGGATTTGTCGAAGCTCGGTCAGCGAGAGCAGCTCGCCGCTCGACCACGCGCCGGGGTTGAGCGCCTGACCGTAGACCCAGTTGGCGGCATCGGCGTATCCGCGCACCTCCATGTACTCCCTGAGCTCCTTGTTGCCGACCGCGCGGCCCTCCTCCAGCAGCTGCTCGACCTGCTTGAGCACGAGCGTGTTGCCCTCGATCGCGGTCGAATGGTGAGCCTCCTCGAGCCATATCCCGCGCCAGATGCCGCCCGCTTCGCCAGGCGAGGGCAGGCCGCCGAGCCGGTCACGCAGTTCGCCGATCTGAACACGCAGGCGATCGTAGACCGCAGCTCGCGTCGGCCGGCCGCGAGTGCCCTTCGAGACTTTGTGCGGCTGAGGCATACTTCAAGTGTATCGAACACTTTTGATGTTTGTGCGGTGTTCATCAAAATAAATGCACCGAACAACTTCTGGGGTGGTCCGGTGCCTATCAGCGCCGTGCCTCAGATTTGCGGAGTTCTGAGCCCTTCTTGTGGCGTCCGGAGTAGCGCCCCTTCGGCGCGTGGACCTCTCGCGTCACGCCTGAGCCGCCAGGATCTGCTCCTCCGACGGAGGCAGAACCTCGACGATCCCGTCCAGGTCAACCTGCGATAGCAGCGTCCGCATCGCGTCCGGCTGCCCATAGACACCCGCGGTTGAGTCCCACGCCCGCAGGTTGCCCTCCAGGTGCTCCAACGTCCCCCGCTGAGCAGCATCGAACGTGTCGGCCACCAGCTCACGGGCGAACTCCCCGACCTCATCGCTCGAGAACGCGGCGAGCCACGGGTACCCGGTCTGCATCGCCCACTCCGGCGGCGGCACCTCACGATGCTCGTTATAGACCGCGATGAAGCGAGCCGTCTCGGCGACCTGCGCTTGCAACCGCCGCTGGAAATCCGCGACACCCTTGGTCTGGATGACCAGCATCTCGCCGTCGGCGTCGAGCACTTCCTGGGGCGAGTCCTTCGCCCGGTCAAGCAGCGTGCGGTAGTCGCGCTGGATCTCCGTCGGACCCCACGGCGCGCCAGCGGCACGACCGGACGCACGGTCGCGCGTCGCTGATCCAGACATCTGTTTTCCTACGCTCGCGCGAGCCATACTCGAGCTCCTTCTACATAGCTTTCTATGTAGAGACTAGCATGGTCTGCAGGTACGCAAACAGCACGCCACCCTGTGACAGACTGACAGCAGCCAGGACAACCACAGCGATACCATGCAGGCCGTGCCGACGTAGCTCAGCTGGTAGAGCGCATCTCTCGTAAAGATGAGGTCCCCGGTTCGATTCCGGGCGTCGGCTCTGCGTAAAATACTGGCCCCGTTTTGTACCGCAGGGTCACCGCAATTTGTTATAGTTTTTTGCAGTATTTGTCCGCTTTTGTCCGCCGAACGACACGAGCGAAACACCAGTCAGGGAGCAGAAAATGGCGCTCAGCCTAGACATTGAGCGCCTTCGGCGGGGTCGCTTACGAATGAAGTGCTCTACCAGCTGAGCTACGTCGGCGTGGGCTCTGATGCTAGCGCCGCCTCCGCCTCGAGCGATCGACGGTTGCCCAGCGTGCGTGCGCGCGAGCGTCCTTGTTTGGACTCGGGACTCGGCGCCTGGCGGCGGCTAGGTGATGCGGTCCCTACAGCGCACGCAGCTCCTGCAGCAGCGACTCGCCGTGCTGCTCGCAGAACGCCACACCGATCCCCGGCACTCCCAGCAGCTCGCCCATGTCGTTCGGGCCTACACGCAGCACCTCCTCCAGCACCACGTTCGACGCCACCCTAAACGCCGGCAGTCCTTCGGCGCGGCTCATCCGCCACGCCCTCAACCTCTCGAACTGCCCCTCGTCCACCGGCTCTCCGGCGCGCTCCCCCGACGCCCGCCCCGCCCTGCGTACCGCACGCTTGCGTTGCGCTCTGGCCACCGGCGCGCTCACCGCCCCCGCCAACGCCGAATCTGGATCGCACACATCGCAGCAGCGACCGCTCGGCATCCCCTGCTCCTCATCGCCGAAGTAATCGAGTATCTGCCGCCTTCTGCACCTCTCCCCGTCTCCCATATAACGCTCGATCGATTTGTAGGATTCCCAGCCGCGGTTCGTGGTCGCCTTGATCGCGGCTAACGCCTGACGCGGACTCCCTCTACCCGTGAGCGTCACCTCCAGGCCGTCTCCCCCATCCGGCTGCAACTCCACCGCGCCCGCGCGTTCGGCGATCTACAGCAGCACCCTCTCCCGATCGCTCAGCTGTCCGCGTCCTATCCCCACCACCCCGTCCAGGCCGCGACGCCTGAGTCCCGCCACATACCCCTTCACGTCCTCCACGTTCGTCGCACGCTCGTTGATGAACCTGATCAGCCTGCCCAGATCCATCCTCGATGCCAACAGCAGCGCTCGCGCCTGCCTGCCGTCGCGCCCACCCCTGCCCGCCTCCTGGTAGTAGGCCTCCAAGCTCGTCGGCAGCGCCCAATGCGCAACCGTCCGCACGTCCGCCTTGTCCACGCCCATCCCAAACGCGTTCGTCGCCACCACCACCTCCGCCCGGCCATCCATGAACGCAGCCTGGCTGTCTCTCCGGATCCGCGGGTCCATGCCCGCGTGGTAGGCCACCGTCGGGATTCCACGCTCCGCGATCAACGCGGACACCTCATCGGTGTCTTTACGCGTGCCGCAATACACGATCGCCGGCCTTGAATCCGGATCGCCAAGGACGTGCAGCAGCGCGGCTCGCTTGCGGGCGATCGCGCCCTTGCCTTCCACGCTCACCACATCGAACGTCAAGTTCGGCCGGACAAAGCCAGAGCGAACCGACACCCACTCGCGCAGCCCCAGCCGCGCGGCGATCTCCGTTGCCACCCTTGGCGTCGCCGTCGCCGTCGCCGCCATCACCGCTGGACGGCCCAGCGAGGCAATCGCCTCTCCCAGGCGCAGGTAATCGGGCCTGAAGTCGTGGCCCCACTCAGTCACGCAGTGCGCCTCGTCGACCACAAACAGCTTCACCCTCCGCTGCGCCAACGCCTCACGGAATGCGCCCGACCCAAACCGCTCCGGCGCCGCCAGCACGAGCTGGGTCACGCCTCCCTCGATATCCCTGAGCGCCTGCGAATTGTGCCCCTCCTCCATCCCCGAGGCCAGCATCGTCGCGTTCACGCCCACGTCCTTCAGCCGCCGCCACTGGTCGGCCATCAACGCGATCAGGGGGCTGACGACGACGACCAGAGGGCGGGTGGGATCCCCATCGCTTGCGAGCGCGGGCAGCTGGTAACAGAGCGACTTGCCCCCGCCCGTGGGCATCACCACCAGACTGTCGCGCCCTTCGAGCGCCGCCTGCACCACTTCGCGCTGGCCCGGCCTGAAAGCATCCAGGCCGAACCGCTTCAGCAGCTCCTCGGGAGTGCAGGTCGGGGCGCCGCCGCTACCGAAGGCGGGGAGCGGGGCTGTGGTCGTCGAGATCGTCGGGGGGGCAGTTGTCGGGATCGTCTCCTGCATCCCCTCAGAAGCTACCCCTTGCTTCGGCCGGGACTGCGGCGGCGCCACACCACACGCGCGCCAGCGGCCGGAACCAACGTGATCGCGCGCCGCTGGTTCCACTCGCCGCGCGCGTACAGCCGCCCTCGCAACGTTCGCCGGTCGTTCGCCGGCAGACTCGGCTGGAGCTCTCCAAGCACGGTGCGGAGCATCAGCTTCATCTCGAGCGTCGCGAACGATGCCCCGATGCAGCGACGGATGCCGCCACCAAACGGTATCCAGGAGAACGTCTCCGGCGGATGCTCGAGGAACCGCTCCGGGCGGAACTCAGCCGGCGCCTCGTACACGCGGGGGTTGCGATTGGTCAGATGGATCGAGGGCACCACCCTGGTGCCCGCCGGCAGCTCATGCCCGCCGACGCGCAGCGGCTCCGTCAGGGAGCGGATCACGAGCGGCACCACCGGGCGCACCCTGAGGGTCTCCGAGACCACGGCCTGGAGATAATCATCGCCAACGCCCGCGTCGATCTCGGCGGTCAGCCGGGCGAGCTTCTGCGGGTGGCGCACCAGGCGCTCGATCGCCCACGACACGGCGGTCGCGGTCGTCTCGTGCCCGGCCAGCAGCAGCGTGACGAGCTCGTCGCGCAGCTCCTCATCGGTCATGGCCTGATCATCCTCGTCGCGCGCGAGCAGCAACAACGAAAGGATGTCGCTGCGCTCCTCCAGGTCGCTCTCGGCGCGACGGCGGCGGAGCTCGTCGTAGATCACCGCGTCCAGATGGTCCAACCCCCGCCCGATCGCACCATCGGGGCGCTCGACGGTGGGGTTGCGCAGCGCCAGCCGCACCATCCTCGCCATTCCCATCGGCGCGAGCAGACCCGCAATCGCCTCGCGCATCGCCTCCATGTCCTGGCCCTCCACGCCGAACACGGCCCGCAGAATCACATCGAGCGTGATCGCCCGCGTGCGCTCTGAGAGACGCATCGGCTCGCCGAGCGGCCAGGACGCCATGTCGCGCTCGGTGGCCTCGACGATCACCTCCTCGTACTCGCGCATCCGCTCGCCGTGAAACGGTGGCAGCAGCAGCTTGCGCTGGCGCAGGTGCTCAGGGCCCGTGAGCGTCAGCACCGAACTCGGCCCCATGATCGGCGCAATCGGGGTGGCGCCCGTCGCCGAGGGCGCCACCTCGGGCGGCGCCGTGAAGATCGTCTTGACCGCCTCGGGGTCGCTCACGACCACCATCTGGCGTCCGCTGGGGCTGAAGGTCAGCGTGAAGGTCTCGCCAAAGCGCGCCGCACAGCGGTCCATAACCCAGGTGGGCGCAAACGACCAGGCCAGGGTCTGCAGGAACGCCGGCACACGTGGGCCGGGCGGCAGTTGCCGACCGTCGTAGGCAACGACGGGACTACCTAACGTCTCGTGATCGCTCGCAACAGCCGTTGCCATGCCGACAGCCTAGCTGGATGCTCGCGCGCTTCCGCCAACGCCACGGCTACCAGCCTGTGCGCCCGTTCGACCTCATCCGGCGCGAGCGTCACCGCGCGTCGCTCCAGATATCCCCGCAGCATCCTCGCCGGCAGCACCCTCACACCCTTGCGCCGGGCGAGCGGTTTGTCGACCCACGCGCGGCTGAACACGAGCAGCGGCTCCACCTTCGCCCCCGTCACGCGTTCGATCGCCTTGCGCTGCGCCTGCGCCTGGCTCAGCGTCGCGCCGTGCACGCGTCCCACGCGCACCGGTCCGGGATGACTCTTCGTCTCAACCGTGAACACCCCAGCCGGCCCGATCAAGATGTGGTCCACATTGCCCCGTCCCAGGCTCCCGTCGTGGATCACGCGCCAATCCTCGCCCGCCAGCTCGTCCAGCAGGCCCCCCACCTGCTCCTCGCCCGTCGCGCCGCGGTCGTGGCGCTCCACCAGCGGCAGCACGTACCGCGAGATCACAAACATGCTCGCCAGCAGGGCGATCTCCGAGCCGAGGAAGCGCACGTCGCGTAGCCCGAACGTGCGCCCCAAGAGCGCGGTCGCCACGGCCAGCATCCCGAGCAGGACGAGCGTACGCATGCGCAGACGCCGCACGATCGTGCGCTCGTGTTGTCCGGCCACGCGAGCGGTCGGGTCGTAGCCAAGGATGTGCATCTCGCTCTCCTTACCCATCGGTCTGGCGGAGCTCACGCCTTAGCACGAGCGTGCGGGCGCGTGACCGAACGTTAAATTTCCCCCAAATTCCCCTAAGAAGCGTGGAAGCTCGCCCCATTTTCTAAAGCCTCGCCACCTCACCGTCGAAGCCATAAACAGACCCTCGATCTCATCGAGCACGGATGCAGCGCATGACTCCTCATTCCGATCCTTCGCCTCCCTCAGACGTCTGTCTGCTGCTGCGTGCACACGCCGAGCAGCGCTGGCTGAGCCGTGAGGTCGTACCCGTCCTGCGCGAGCTCGAGCAGCGTGACTCGCTCCCCGAGGAGCAGCTCGGCGCCGCGCTCGCCTACCTCGAGGTCATCTGGATCGAGGCCGCCCGCCGCGCCGCGGAGACCGATGCAACCTACGCCGAGCTCGACACCGCCTGCGCCCAGCTCGATCTCGCCTGCGCCGAGGAGAACACACTCCTGCCCAGCAGGGCTCGCCATTATCACGCGACCGTCCGCACTCTCCGCGAGATTGCCGCCCGCCACGTCGCCCGGCTCACGGCCATTCCCACCGATGGCGCATTCACGCACGACCACGCGCGTACCTGATTCAGTCAGTCGGCGTTCAGGCGGGCGTGGCTCGGCTCAGGCGGCGTGACGCATCGGCCGCGAGGCGCCATGGCGGCGCCCTGGGTCAGCGATCCTGCATTTTCAGGCGGTCCTGCGACGCAACGGCAGGTGCGGCGCGCGCAAGCGATGATGCCCAGACTCGTGCGGGATCGCGTCGATCGCCCCCACGATCTCCTGCCGGCCCGCCTCGTCGAGCTCGATCGGCCGCTGAGACAGCCACGAGCGCAAGTCGCGGCCGTGCACGAACGCGATTCGACTGGACTCGGCGACACGCTGGGGAAACTCACACCACAGCACCACTACGGGATGCACCTCCGGACCGCGGCCGGTGCGCGTGCGGATCTCGCGGTGCAACGTACGCGCGGCGTCGAGCGCTTGGCGGTTGATCGCCACACTGGGCCTGTCAGCGCGCGCGTCGGCGCCCCGCCGCAGCCACAACACCCCATCCCGCACACGCGCGCCGCCGGACCCAGGGAAGCGGGAGGCGATCGCAAACACCCCACCGGGGCCAACAACCACGTGGTCCATACCGTGCTTGGAATCGATCTCCTCGAGCACGGTCCACTCGCGTCCGGGCAGTCCCCGTAGGAGCGCATCAGTGCGCTTGGCCGCCTCCTCGTCCTGGCCCTTGAGCCGCTGCTGGGTTCCATCCCGATGTCTACGCCGCAAGACAAGCTTCCTTTCCACGCCTGAGATTACATACGCTTCGGCGGATGCCACCCCGCTTCGACCTCCAATCCCACTCCACCCACTCCGACGGAGCCCTCGCCGCGGCCGAGGTAGTCGAGCGCGCCGCCGACGCGGGCGTCGAGCTGCTCGCGCTGTCTGACCACGACACCATCAGCGGCGTCTCTGAGGCCATCGCCGCCGGCGAGCGGCGCGGCGTTCGCGTCGTCTCCGCCGTGGAGATCTCCGCCATCGATGAGGGTTCTGCGGTTCCGCGCGAACTGCACATCCTCGGCTATGACATCGACCACACCGGGCCCGTCATGACAGCGCGGCTGAGCGACTTCCTGGCCGACCGCGAGAAGCGCACGCTGCGCATGCGCGATGCGCTGCGCGACGTCGGCTTCGACCTGGACGAAGCGGAGATCGAAGCACGCATCGCCGCGGGCAAACCGATTGGACGTCCCCACCTCGCCGGCGCCGTGCTGCGGGCTCCCGCAAACGTCCAGCGCCTGAAAGACGAGGGCATCGACGACGTCGGCTCGCTGATCCGTGGCTATCTGATCGAGGGCAAGTCCGCGTTCCGGCTGCGCCAGACACCCACCGTCGCAGAGGCCATCGCCGCCATCCACGACGCCGGCGGGCTCGCCATCTGGGCCCACCCGTTCTGGGACATCTCCGATCCCACCGAAGTGCTCTCCACGATCGATCGCTTCCACGCGCTCGGCATCGACGGCGTCGAGGCCTTCTACATCACCCACACGCGCGAGAACACCGAGCTGCTGGTGGCGCACTGCGCCGAGCTAGGGCTACTCACCACCGGCTCCGCCGACTTCCATGGGCCCGAGAACCGTCAGTTCTGCGAGTTCATGGCCTTCGACACCTACGGCCTCGAGCCGAACCTCGGTCCAATCGCCTCAGCGGGCTAAGAGCTTCTCCAGCCGATACGCAAGCGCCTCCAGCGCCAGCTCTTCGGAGACGTTGAGCGGCAGGCTCAGCCGCGTGTCTCGGACCAGCTCGATCCCCTCGCCCAGGCGCGCGGCTCCGCGCGCTTGGGCGTCGTGCTCCAACTCGGCGCGACGATCCACCGCGTAGACGAGCTCGGGCGCCCCTGCGCTGAGGCACAGCACGTCGCGCAGCCACAGCTCCGCCAGACGCAGGGCGAGGTCCAGCGTGTGCGTGCGTGCGCGGCGCTCCAGACGGCGCCTCGCGTCCAAACCTTCACGTTCATGGCGCTTGCGGTCCTTGCTTCCCAGCAACTCCAGCTCACTCGCCATCCGCTCCTGCGCCTCCTCGCCGGCGCTCTCCCCGGCCGCCTTGGCGTCCTCGAGCAGCGCGGTCCACGGGCACTTGCTCGTCGCGCCCTCGAGCGCCGCACGCACAAAGCCCTCGGCGCTCGCCCGCAGCGCCTGACCTTCCGCGCTCGCCAGCCGCTCCGCCAGACGCGCGTCGCCGAGCGCCAAGCGCGCGCATGCCTGCGCGCGCAGGGGCTCCACGCCCTGCAAGCGCTCGGCGAGGAGCACGGGCGGGAGCGGATCGAAGCGCACGTGCTGGCAGCGCGAGGCAATCGTTCCGAGCACGTCCTCGCGGCGGTCGGTCAGCAGCAGCAGATGCACGAACGAGGGTGGCTGCTCGAGCGTCTTGAGCATCCTGTTGGCCGCCTGGTC
>Ga0116221_1000184_pt1 | contig 45241 bp, 32 predicted proteins | sample Sb_taG_5_FD_88965 | JGI IMG/M metagenome (GOLD analysis project Ga0116221, IMG submission 88965) | Peat soil microbial communities from Weissenstadt, Germany - Sb_50d_8_FC metaG | ecosystem: Environmental > Terrestrial > Soil > Wetlands > Peat | place: Germany: Weissenstadt | collected 2010-09-21 | reverse complement strand
CGTCGTCACCCCGGCCCCAAAGTCATAACCGCTCGCACCATAGCGGGAATACCCAAGCTCAGACATGAGCCGGTGCCAGCGCTCCGAGACGTACCGGTAGTTGATGCCGACCTTGGGTGGACGCGGCGAGAAACCATACCCCGGCAGAGAGGGTACGACCACGTCGAAGTGCTCGAGCATCGGCAGCATGTTCACGTAGTCGAGGAAACTGCTGGGCCAGCCGTGCGTGAGAATGAGTGGCACACCCTTACCTGATGCCGCACGCTGGTATACAAAGTGGATGCCCTCCCAGGTGAAGTGTTTGAACGCGTTGAGCCTTCGCTCCCAGCCACGCCAGTCGAACTCGTTGGCCCAGTAGGACACGAGGCGTCGTAACCAGTCCAACTCGGTGCCCTGTTTCCAGCCAATACCGGGTATCTGGTCCGGCCATCTTGTATGGCCCAACCGTGCCCGCAAATCATTGAGCATCTCATCCGCGATGTGAATCCGAAATGGTTCCACTACAATAACCCCCTCTTAGCCATAGCCAGTGGCCAGCCGAACGCGCAGGCAATGTCGCGCGGAAACTTCGATCACTTGCAACAGATAATCTCCGCGAATCCAATCTACCCCTTCTCGAAGCCCGGCATAGAGGACAGTAGACCTTGGCCTGCTTGCTTCAGTCTATCGATGGATACTTCGGCGGCTGCCAAATCTTGTACGCTAATCCCGACGAACTTCGCTATTTCTCCGTCGCGGCCTCGCAGGGAACCTGCTCTTGCGGCCAATTCGTTGTCTCCGCGGAAGGAGAGGCGTACTATGTGCGAGCTAGGCTCCAAGTAATAAGTTTAGCCAGAATTTTCGGATGACGCCGGGTTTGCCCGGTAACGCCGCACGAACCTGTGCAGCCGATTGCGGTGGTAGAACACGTCAAATTTCCGGAGGTCAGTGTTAATTATGCTGAATGAAGCGACGATTGCAGATTTCAGAGCCCGCTTGCACGGAGGACTGATCGAGCCAGGCGATCCGAGTTACGACACGGCTCGCAGGGTGTATAACGCGATGATCGACCGGCGGCCACGACTGATTGCGCGCAGCGCTGACGTTGCCGACGTCATGGCGGCGGTGAAATTCGCCCGCGAGCAGAAAATGCTGGTGTCCATCCGCGGCGGCGGGCACAACGCTGGTGGGTTGGGAGTATGCGATGACGGGTTGGTGATTGATCTTTCACCAATGAACTATGTTCGCGTAGACCCGAAGAATAGGACCGTGCAGGTCGGGGGCGGAGCGCTCTGGCGCGACGTAGACCATGCGACGCATGCCTTCGGCCTCGCAGTTCCTTCGGGCATCGTCTCGACGACCGGCGTGGCCGGTCTGACTTTGGGCGGCGGTATCGGTTACTTGACGCGGCGGTATGGCCTGACCATCGACAATCTGCTGGCCGTCGAAATGGTATTGTCGGACGGCCGGTTCGTTACCGCCAGCGCCAGGGAAAATCCTGACCTGTTCTGGGCGGTGCGCGGTGGTGGTGGCAACTTCGGCGTCGTGACATCCTTTCTGTTTAAAGCGCAACGCGTGCATACGGTTTACGGCGGTCCGATGCTGTGGTCGATGGAAGACGCGGTCGAGATTATGCGCTGGTACCGCGATTTCATGGTAAAAGCGCCCAATGACCTCTATGGGTTCTTTGCTTTCCTCACGGTGCCGCCAGTCGCTCCGTTCCCCGAGCACCTGCACAACAGGAAGATGTGCGGCATAGTGTGGTGCTACACCGGACCAATCAAGAAGGGGGAGAAAGTATTTAAGCCGATCCGGAGCGTGAAGGCCCCGGCGCTCGAGATGGTCGGGCCAATCCCGCATCCGGTACTCCAAAGTATGCACGACGGTCTCTATCCGCCGGGCCAACAATGGTACTGGAAGGCCGATTTTGTGCGTACTCTGCCGGACGAAGCTATCGCGGTGCATGTGAAGCACGCGGCCAACCTGCCGTCGACGCAGTCGACCATGCATCTGTACCCGATCAACGGCGCTGCCAGCCGCGTCAAGAAGAGTGCCACGCCGTGGGGTTACCGCGACGCAACGTGGAGTTCTGTGATTGTCGGGGTCGACCCGGACCCGGCGAATAAGGAAAAAATCTCCAGGTGGGCGAAGGAGTATTGGAGCGCGCTTCATCCCTACTCCGCCGGCGGCGCGTACGTCAACTTCATGATGGAAGAGGGCGAGGATCGCATCCGGGCGACGTACGGCAAGAATTACGAGCGTTTGGCGAAGATCAAGAAGCGCTACGATCCGGGGAACTCATTCCGTGTAAATCAGAACATCAAGCCGCACTGAACGAGAAAGCTGAGATCAAATTCTGATCGGCGGCTCTCTACTGCTTCCATTCGTTCTCAATCCGCGGCGGATGCTGCAGGGTTTGCATCACCACGCAATATTGTTCGGTTTTGGCCTGCAACGCCCGTAACTGCTCTGGCGTTGCGTGCGGTGCGCGGATGTCGAAAATGACGCGGATGTTCTGGAATCCAACTGGGGCTTCTTTCGAGATTCCTAGGGTTCCTTGCAGATCCAGATCCCCCTCGACTGTGACATCGATCGCCTCTGTGGGTATTCCCATGGCGCTGGCGACCATTTGGCAGGTAATCTGGGCGCAGGCGGCTAGCGCGCCTAACAGCAGGTCTCCTGAGCAGGCTCCGGTACCGGCGCCACCAACTCCTTTGTGCGCTTGCGCCTTGTAGATTGCACGTCCCAAGTCCACAGAACAAGCGATCGGTGCGTCAGCCTGAGTGCCGCGCGCAATCAGCGTGATTTGCGAACTGCCCGGGTCTTGCCGGTACCCATCTTTCAGGGGCCGCTGGAGCGATCGAATATCCATTAAATCCCCTCCGAATTCTGGGATATTATAAGCCCATCAGGGGTGCTGCCTTCGGATCTGTCGCAGCCGCAAACTATTCACCTGTAATTGCGCACTAGGTAAAAGTTCGCTTTGGCATGCCGAGAGCCGCTTCTGCAAGTTCCATGAATCCACCTTCCACTTCAGGTTCGTTGTCATCCACCCTGTCGCCGGGTACGCGCTTTGGCAGTTACGAGATTCTTCAGCGACTGGGCGCGGGCGGAATGGGGGAAGTCTATCGCGCCAAAGACACGCGCCTCGACCGTGAAGTCGCAATCAAGACCCTTTCGCTCGACAGCGGTTCGCATCCGGAAGCCTTGTGGCGTTTCGAGCAGGAGGCCCGTTCTGCCAGTTCGCTGAATCACCCGAACATCGTCACGATTTACGAACTCGGACACGAGAACGGCACGCGCTATATCGCCATGGAGCTGGTGGATGGAGATACGGTGCGTTCGCTGCTGGCCTCGGGCCCGATTCCATTTCGCAAATTAGTTGCAATCGCGGCGCAAATCGCCGACGGTCTCGCCAAAGCGCACGAGATTGGCCTCATTCATCGAGACCTGAAGCCCGAGAATCTGATGGTTTCTCACGACGGTACGGCCAAGGTGCTGGATTTCGGTCTGGCGAAACTTCATAAGCCCAACCACGGCAGTGCGGATTCGAGCACCACCATCACCGAGCATGGAACGGTAGTGGGCACTGTCGGGTACATGTCGCCAGAGCAAGCGACTGGCGAGGAACTGGATTTTCGTTCCGACCAATTTTCCTTCGGGTCGGTTCTTTACGAAATGGCCACAGGAACCCCGGCATTCAGAAAGAAGACTCATGCGGAAACGACAGCAGCAATCCTTCGCGATGAGCCCGCGCGCCTCGGCGCCAAAACGCTGCAGGCGCCCGCTCCTTTCATTTGGATCGTAGAGCGTTGCCTTGCCAAGGATCCGAAGCAGCGTTACGCCTCCACCCGGGATTTGGCTCGCGACCTCGCTGCGGTGCGCGACCGCCTGGCCGATGTGCCTGCCCGGGAATCGGAACCTCGCCCCAGCAACCTGCCGGTGCCGCGCACCGCATTCATTGGACGGGAACGCGAAACGGCTGATCTCCGCCAGCTTTTGAGCCGCCCTGACGTACACCTGGTGACTCTGACCGGTCCGGGTGGTATCGGGAAGACGCGGCTCGCATTGCAGGTGGCGGGCGAAATGGCCGACGAGTTTCCCAGCGGTGTTTGTTATGTCGCGCTGTCCGCAATTGGAGAACGTGGCTTGATAGTTTCCGCGATCGCGCAAGCCGTGGGCGTGCGCGAGACCGGAAATACTTCGCTGCAAGAAAACTTGATGGAGTATATCGGCGGGCTGCGCCAGCCGATGCTCCTCGTGCTCGACAACTTCGAGCACCTGATCTCTGCCGCGTCCCTCGCGGCGCAAATGCTCAGTGCCGGCCCCAAACTCAAAGTCGTGGTCACGAGCCAGGCGCCGCTTCACCTCTACGGCGAACATGAATTTCCGGTGCCACCGCTGGCTCTGCCCGATCCCAAGTCCATCCCGCCTCTCGAAGTGCTTTCCCGTCTTCCTGCGATCGAGCTGTTCGTGGAACGCGCACGGGCGGTAAAGCACCAATTCACGCTGACGAAGGAAAACGCACCCGCGGTGGCGGCCATCTGCTCTCGCCTTGATGGTCTGCCTTTAGCCATTGAACTGGCGGCGGCGCGCATCAAGCTGCTTTCGCCGTCCGCCATGCTGACACGTCTCGAGAGCCGATTGAGCCTGCTGACTGGTGGGGCCCGCGATCTGCCGGCTCGGCAACAAACTCTGCGCAACACCGTAGAGTGGAGTTACGGCCTGCTCAATGACGCTGAACAAACTCTCTTGCGAAGGTTTTCGGTGTTTACGGGAGGCTGCACGCTGGAAGCAGTGGAAGCCGTGTGCGACACCAAAGGTGACTTGGGGCTGGACGTGCTCGATGGGATGACTTCGCTGGTGGACAAGAGTTTAGGCCAACAGGTGGAGCAGGTTGATCAAGAAACGCGCTTCATTATGCTTTCCGCCATCCGCGAGTACGCTCTCGAACGCCTCGCCGAGAGCACCGACGAATCTGCGACTCGCCGGGCCCATGCGGCTTATTATCTCGTGCTTGCCGAAGAAGGTGCGGAGGACATTGCCGCCCAACCCGAATGGCTCGACCGTTATGAGGTCGAGCATGAGAACTTCCGCCTGGCGATTGACTATCTGATCAAAACGGGAGATGCCGAATGGGGCCTGCGCCTTGGCGCCGCACTGTTCCGCTTCTGGGAGACACGCGAGCATCTCGCGGAGGGCCGTGATGCCATCGCCAGGCTCCTGGCGTTGGAAGGAGCCGGGGCGCGTCCGAAGCTACGCGCGCGCCTGCTATTCGCTGCCGCAGTTCTGGCGGCGGCGCAGGGCGATTACGGCTCGGGGCTGCCAATGTTCGAAGAGAGCCTCAATACCTGTGTCGAGCTAAACGATAACCGCGGCGTTGCCGTCGCACTTAACGCGTTGGCCGTGAACGCTCGCGATCGTGGCGAACTCACTGACGCGGCCTCACTCTTCGAGCGCTGTCTCGCCATGTGGAAGGATCTTGGCGACCCCGCTGGCATCGCCCGGGCCCTGAGCAATCTCGCCAGCGTGATGAAGTTGCAGGGCAAATATGAGCGCGCGTCCTCGCTCTACAATGAGTGTCTGACGATGTTCCGTCAGGCCGGAGATGGCGCGGGTGTCGCGTGGACTTTAAACTACCTGGGCGACGTTGCTCGGGAAAAAGCGGATTTTGTTGCCGCGCGTTCCTATTGCGAACAGAGCCTGTCGGAGTTTCGGCGACTGCATGATAGCTGGGGAATTGCGAGCGCGCTCTCCGATCTGGCAAGTCTAAGCTGCGATCAGGGGAACAACGCCGAGGCGCGTCGTCTGTACGGAGAAAGCATCAAGCTCTTCCGGGAGTTGGGTCACAAACGCGGCATCGCGAGAGCGCTCGAATGTCTCGCTGTGAGTGCCGCAGCGCAATCGAAAGCTGAGCAATCGCTGCACTGGGCTGGAGCCGCAGCCGCGCTTCGCCAACAATTGGGCATTCCGCTCCTGCCTGCCGGGCAACGCAGGCTGGAGAAAGCCCTGGAATTTGCACGCCGAATGCTCGGCAATGCTGCGGGCCTGACGGCGTGGATGGAAGGTTGGGCGATGCCGGTCGAGCAAGCCATCCAGGAGGCACTTAACTGCGACGCGGAATCAGATCTGCGGACGCAAAACTCCGGTTAAGTCAATTTGCGGTGTTGGGATCGATCATGCGGCGCACGGCCGAGATGCGATTCGCCGGAAAACCTCCACGGCGTGCGTGCTCGCGAATCGTTTCCTCGTCTGGCGCCAGGTACACACAATAAACTTTATCGCCGGTGACGTAGGAATGGAGCCACTTAATTTCCGGTCCCAATTCCTTCAACACGCCGACTGACTTTCGGGCAACCGACTGCAATTCCGCATCCGTTAAATTACCTGCGCCTGGGATCTCCCGCTCGATCACGTATTGGGGCATATAGCAACCTCACCAAGCGATCATGTTAGCAGATTTGGGCCTGGATGCGGACACGAACCATTCATACGCGCTGATCGGCCGATTGGATTTCCAAAAACATTTGCGAGAGCCCTTGTGAATCGACTCTCGCCGTTGCAAAAGCTTCATAGTTATTCCCGACGAAGACGCCCACCAACGAAGCCGACTTGATATAGTCACAATCAACAAAAATGTTTGTTAAGACCAATCGGGCTTCGTTCCACCTTTGGCGCGAGGACTTTCGCCTCACGTTGCGCCTCGCCCTGCCGCTGATTGCGGCCGAGGTGGGCTGGATGAGCATGGGCATCGTCGACACCATCATGGTCGGACGGCTGCCGAATAGTGCCGTTGCGATTGGGGCCACCGGCCTGGGCCAGAGTCTTTACAACAGCGTGGCCATTTTCGGCGGAGGCTTGCTGCTTGGCATGGACACTTTCGTCGCGCACGCATTCGGGCGCGAGGATTTAGACGATGCCAGACACTCTTTATTGAATGGATTGTTCCTTGCTATCGCGCTTACGCCAGTTCTAATGCTTGCAATCTCGTTCTGGCCGGCACTAATGCAACGTTTCGGAATCAGCGCGGAACTTGTCGAACCGATGCGTCCGTACTTGCGTGCTCTTAATTGGGGCACGTTGCCTCTGCTTGCATACTTCGCGCTCCGGCGGTATTTGCAAGCGGTGAATGTGGCCCACCCAATTATGTTCGCCTTGATTTCCGCGAACCTTATCAATGCTGCCGGCAATTGGATTCTGATCTACGGGCACTTTGGATTTCGCGCCATGGGGATTACGGGTTCGGGCTGGTCGACCTGCTGGGCGCGGATTTACATGGTTCTCTGCCTTGCATTTACGCTTTTCTGGGTGGAGTCGAAACGCTTACGACGGGGCTGGCTGAGCACGGTCCGGATTGATATTCGCAGAATGTCAGCACTGCTAAGATTGGGCGCCCCGGCAGCAACCCAGATACTTTGCGAAATTGGAGCCTTCTCGGCGGCGACAGCATTGTGCGCCAGGCTTGGACCGATTGCCCTGGCGGGTCATCAGATTGCCCTAAATTGCGCTGCTCTCACCTTCATGGTGCCGTTGGGAATCAGTTCCGCGGCAGCCGTTCGAGTCGGACAACAACTGGGTAGACGCGACCCCGACGGAGCGCGGCGTGCGGGATGGTCCGCGATCATCATCGGAGTCGGATTTATGGCTTGTTCCGGAGCGGTGTTCGTGTCCGCCCCAAATTTGATCGCGCGGCTGTTCACTCCCGACCCAGCTGTAATCCGAGTGGGCGCGCAACTCCTGTTGGTCGCGGCTGCGTTCCAATTATTTGATGGTCTTCAGACCGTTGCCACAGGAGCATTGCGGGGCGCAGGCGACACGCGAACCCCCATGCTGGCCAACTTTATCGCCTATTGGCTGATGGGCCTTCCCTTAGGATGCGTATTGTGTTTCAGCCTGGGGTGGGGCGCAGTAGGCATTTGGATTGGGCTGTGCGGTGGACTGATCATTATCGGATCGGCCCTGCTGATGACGTGGCACAAGCGAATTCTTCAGTAAGCGCGAAGTATCGCGTCTCAATGGCTTGCCAGCGGCCCATCGCCTGCGTATTATGCAACCGTTATGACAATTGAGAATGTGCTGCACAAAACCAGCCTTCGCCAGAAAGCACAACTGATGTCGGCCTCTGAGATGGATCGTACTCTCGTCCGCCTGGCCTACCAGATCGTCGAAGAAAATGGAGTTGATGGTTTAGGGCTGATCGGCATTCGGCGGCGCGGTGTGCCGCTCGCGGAACGGTTGAGTAAGTCGATTGGGCACATCCAGGAGTTCCATGATAAAGATGTCTGTGTTCCCGTGGGCACGTTGGACATCACGTTTTATCGCGACGACCTTTCCACGGTCGGACCAAAACCCGTGGTGCACGAATCGGAGATCGGGTTCTCCATTCAAGACAAGAATATCGTCCTGGTGGACGACGTGCTTTTTACCGGACGCACCATCCGGGCCGCCCTGGATGCTCTATTTTCAGAAGGCCGCCCACGCCGGGTGCAGCTCTGCGTTCTGATTGATCGCGGCCACCGCGAGTTACCGATCGAAGCCGCATTCATCGGCCGCACTGTGCAGACGACGATGAACGAAGTAATCGAGGTCAAGTTGAAAGAGATTGACGACACCGAAAAAGTTCTTCTCATGGAGAAATGATCCGAATGTAGGCGCGGGCGTCGTCGCCCGTGCGTTCGTCGCCGAGAACCCGCACCCGAAGCAAGGCGAGTTGAAAATCGTAGCGCAAAGTTACGTCGAGGTTTAGAATCAACCGCTATCTTCTGCGTACGTGACTTCGATGAAATCACCAAAGAGAAAAACGCCGAATAGGCGGGACCAGCGCCTCCTCCGAGCGGCCCGGAAAGCCATGAAGCACGCCTACGCTCCGTATTCTCAATTCAAAGTAGGCGCCGCATTGCTGACCTCAAAAGGCGAGGTTTTTCCCGGCTGTAACGTCGAGAACGCATCCTACGGGATGACCAACTGCGCCGAGCGCACCGCGATCTTTTCGGCGATAGCTCAATCAGGGCCCGACCTGAACATTCGCGCCATCGCGGTTGTAAACGACCAGGGAGTTCCGTGCTCCCCTTGCGGAGCCTGCCGCCAAGTGATTTACGAGTTCGGCCCCGAGGCGACAGTATTTTTCCAGAGCGCGAAGGGTTGGAAGGAAAATCACATCACTGAACTGCTGCCGGAAGGGTTCCGCTTAAAGTGAACCAGCCACAGGCAAGCCCTGCCCCAATACGCGCGATCGACGTCATTCGCAAAAAGCGCGACGGCCAGGAACTGTCCCACGCCGAGATCGAATACTTCATCCGCGCTTACACCAGTGGAGAGATTCCTGACTATCAAGTTTCCGCGTGGCTGATGGCCGTGATCCTGCGTGGCCTCACGCGAGCAGAAACTTCGGTGCTGACCGATGCCATGCTGCGCTCAGGCGAGGTGCTCGATCTCTCTGAGTTCCCCGTGAAAAAAGTGGACAAGCACTCCACGGGCGGCGTGGGCGACAAAACTTCTCTCGTGTTGGCGCCGTTGGCAGCCGCGGGCGGCTTGATCGTTCCCATGATCAGCGGCCGCGGCCTAGGACACACTGGCGGCACTCTCGACAAGCTGGAATCGATCCCCGGCTTCAATGTGAACCTCTCGGTTCTGGAGTTCCGAAAGGTTCTGAAAGCTTGCGGTTGCGCCATGATCGGCCAGACATCCAAGATCGCCCCCGCCGACCGACAACTCTACGCCCTGCGCGATGTCACCGGAACCGTTGAAAGCCCGCACTTGATTTGCGCTTCGATCATGAGCAAGAAGCTCGCCGAGGGAATCGATGCTCTGGTGCTGGACGTTAAGACCGGCTCCGGAGCGTTCATGAAAAAGGAAGAGGACGCAGTTTTCCTGGCAGAACTGATGGTGGAAACCGGCGTGCGAATGGGCAAGTCAGTTGTCGCATTGATTACAAATATGGATCAGCCCCTCGGAATGCATGTGGGGAATTCCCTCGAAGTCGTCGAGGTACTCGAAGTCTTGCGAGGACACGGCCCCGACGATCTAAGAGAATTATGCCTCGAACTTGCAGGCTGGATGTTTCACCTGGGCGGAGCCGCGGACACGGTGGCGCAGGGCAAACTGGAGGCTGAACGTCTCATCACTTCCGGCAAGGCGCTGGAGAAGTTGCGCGAGATGGTGGCCCTGCAAGGTGGAGACGCACGGGCGCTCGACGATCCAAGCCGACTGCCTCGCGCGAAACATATACGCGACGTAAGTAGTCCGAAAGACGGCTACATCACTGCCATCGACTGTGAAGCAGTTGGCACGGCCTGCGTAGTACTAGGAGGCGGGCGCGAGAAGAAAGAAGATGCCGTCGACCCGGCAGTTGGAATGGTCTTGCATCGCAAAGTCGGCGATCAAGTCACCGTAGGGCAACCTCTTTGCACGGTGCACTTCAATTCAGAAACTCGAGCAGCCAGTGCGACCAAGTTGCTGCTGGAGAGTTATCAGATCACGGATGTACCGGTAGCGGTTGCGAAGCCGCTCGTTCATCGTGTGATTCTGGGATCCAACCGCAAATAGATTGGGGAGGAAATAAATCATGGGAAGATTCACGGGCATACTTGGCCTGCTGACGATGTTGACGTTAGCTTTTATTTTCTCTACCGACCGGCGCGCCATCCGCGGCAAGACCGTTGCCTGGGGACTCGGCCTTCAATTCGCGTTCGCCGTTTTCGTGTTGCGGGTGGACATCGGACGCCGCATTTTTCAGTATGCCGGCGACGCGGTCAACAAGTTACTTAGCTACGCCTTCGTCGGGTCTCAATTTGTCTTCGGAGATCTGGGGAAGCAAGGTTCTCATCTCGGTTTCTATTTCGCTTTTCAAGTTCTGCCGACCGTCATCTTCATTGCGGCGTTCTTCGCGGTTTTGTACCACTACGGAGTCATGCAATTCATCATCAAGCAGGCGGCGCGGGTGATGACTCGGTTTATGGGAGCGAGCGGCGCAGAGTCGCTGAATGTCGCCGCCAGCATTTTTATGGGCCAAACCGAAGCACCCTTGACCATACGCCCTTTTTTGCCGGACCTCACCCGCTCCGAACTGATGACGGTCATGACCAGCGGGATGGCCCATGTTTCTGGCGGAATTATGGCCGCGTATATCGCGTTTGGCATCGAGCCCAAACACCTCCTGAGTGCCGTAATTATGACGGCTCCCGGAACGATTTTGATTTCGAAAATGCTGGTGCCTGAGACCGAACAACCCAAGACTGCCGGTCGTGTGGTGATGAGCGAAGAGGAAGTGGAAACCGAAAAGAAAGAGAATTTATTGGGCGCAGTTTCTCGTGGCACGACCGACGGCCTGAACCTGGCCCTGAACATCGCGGCCATGTTGATTTCATTCCTGGCGCTGATCGCATTGGCGGACGGAATCCTCTACGGAATTCACAACGGGCTGGCCCACTTCGGCTTCACTTGGTTTCCCGCAAGCCTGGAAATCATTTCTGGCAAGCTTTTCGCTCCTGTTGCCTGGGTGATCGGCATTCCATGGAAAGATTGCGCACTCGTCGGAAACCTTTTGGGCACGCGCATGGTGCTGAACGAGTTGGTAGCGTTCTCGATGCTCGGACCGCAAAAAGCCGCCCTCGATCCGCGATCCTTTACCATCGCCACCTTTGCGCTGTGCGGCTTCGCCAACTTGAGTTGCATCGGCATTCAAATCGGCGGCATTGGCGCGCTGGCTCCGAACAAAAAGGGCGAACTGGCCCGTCTCGGTGTGCGCGCGATGCTGGCGGGAACAATGGCGAATCTGATGTCGGCTTCAATCGCAGGCATGCTCATTTAGATGTGGGCGAGAGCGTATTCGCTCGTGCTTTCCGCCACACCGCACGAGCGAGGACGCTCGCGCCTACACGTTATTGCTGAGAATATAGCGATCGCTTGATAAATTCTCCTGCGCCGGCGCGTCCGATGAACTTATCAGCTTCGACGATCACGCGACCTCGGGATAATACAAGTTCGGGCATGCCGGTTACCTCGATACCTTCGAACATTGAATAATCCACGCGCATGTGATGCGTTTTTGCGCTGATGGTGTGCTTGCGAGCGGGATCAAAGATCACCAGGTCAGCGTCGCTGCCTGCCGCGATCGTTCCCTTGCGCGGATACAGGCCGAAAAGTTTTGCCGGGGTGGTCGAAACGAGCTCCACGAAGCGGTTCACGCTGAACCGCCCCTGGGCCACGCCGCCAGAATGAATCAGGCTCATGCGATGCTCGATCCCCGGACCTCCGTTGGGAATTTTGGTAAAGTCATCGCGTCCCAGTTCTTTTTGTTCTTTGAAACAAAACGGGCAGTGGTCGGTTGAAACCACTTGCAGGTGATCACGCTTCAATCCGTTCCAGAGTTTTTCCTGGTGCCACTTCTCGCGCAGCGGAGGTGTGAAAACATATTTCGCTCCTTCAAACCCCGGCACGTCGAAGTTCTCGATGGAAAGATACAGATATTGTGGACAAGTTTCTGCATAGACGGGAAGACCGCGATCACGGGCCTCGCGAACTTTTTCGAGAGCGTCGTTACAGCTCAGATGCACGATGTAAACAGGGGCTCCAGCCATCTCTGCCAGGGCAATCGCGCGGGACGTGGCTTCCGCTTCGGCCGTGGTCGGCCGCGTCAACGCGTGATATTTCGGCGCCTTTTTCCCTTCCGCCAAAGCCTGTTGCACGATTACGTCAATGGCGCTGCCGTTTTCCGCGTGCATGCAGACCAGGCCTCCATTCTTTGCCGTCGCACGCAGCGCCTTGAAGATGCTGCCGTCATCAAGCATGAACACGCCGGGATACGCCATGAACAGCTTGAAACTGGTGACACCTTCGCGTACCAGCGCATTCATCTCTGCGAGTTGTGCATCCGCCAAATCGGTGATGATGCAGTGAAACGAATAATCTGAAACCGCATTGCCAGCAGCTTTTTGCATCCAGGTGTCGAACGCGGTTCTCAGCGTCTGGCCTTTGTACTGAATCGCAAAGTCGATCAGAGTAGTGGTTCCCCCAAAAGCCGCGGCTCGCGTGCCGGTCTCGAAATCATCGGCGCTCTTCGTACCTCCGAAGGGCATATCGAGGTGAGTGTGTACGTCGATGCCGCCGGGCAATACATACTTTCCTGCGGCATCGATGATTTTCGTGGCATTGTCGCGAGGGAGATTCTGTCCAATCGCGCTGATCTTGCCATTGCTGATGGCAACATCGCTGGCGTAGGTGTCGGTGGCGGTGACGACCCGTCCGTTTGCAATGATTGTGTCAAAGCTCATTATTCTTCCTCGAACTGGCAGAGCACGCATTTTATGCTAAACTGCGACACCTTGGAGCACACATTCCACGCAAAGGAGTGCCCATGCAATTTGGTATCACGATAAAACCTGACATGTCGGTTGATCGCATAATCGGACTCACGCGTCAGGCCGAAGGCGCAGGCTTTCAATACGGCTGGATTTTTGATTCTCACATCTTGTGGCTGGAGCCGTACCCTCTGCTTACGCTGATGGCGAGCAACACGAAGAACATGCGTCTCGGCACCTGCGTTACAAATCCTGCGACTCGTGACATCACCGTCACTTCTAGCTTGTTCGCGACGCTGACCCTGATTTCGGGAGGGCGCATGCAGCTTGGCATTGGCCGCGGAGACAGTTCGCGGCGAGTGCTCGGCAAGAAGCCGGTGGGAGCTGGCGATCTGGAGCGCGCGGTCAAGACCTTTCGCGAACTCACTTCGGCGCATGAGATCGACTACGACGGCCAGCCCACACGGATTTCCTGGGCGAAGGGATCTCCTCCAGTTTGGATTGCGGGGTATGGGCCGAAGGTGCTGGACCTGGCGGGCCGGGTCGGGGACGGCGTTATTCTGCAATTTGCCGATCCTGATTTGATCGCGTGGTGTCTAGATTTCGTCAGAAAAGGTGCAGAGTCCGCGGGGCGGGACTTTCGCAAGATCGAGGTCATGGCGGCTGCGCCGGTGTGGGTGTCCAATGATCTGAAGCTGGCGCGGGAGCGCGTGCGTTGGTTTCCGGCGCTGGTTTCGAACCATGTTGTGGATTTAATTTCGCGATACAAACCGGAGGAATTGCCGCCAGCGCTGACGGCGTTTGTGCGCAACCGGGGCGGCTACGATTATCAACAGCATTGCGAGGTAGACAGCAGCAACTCCAAGTTCGTTTCAGATGAAGTTGTGGATCGTTTTTGTCTGGTGGGCCCGGCCGAGGCGCATCGGGAAAAGCTTCGCAAGTTAGCCAGTGTTGGAGTTACGCAGTTTAATATTTACCTAATGTGCGGCGCGGAGGAAGACACGTTGGAACTGTATAAGAAAGAAATTTTGCCTGCGTTTCGGTAGGCGATTGATAATGTCTTCCGACCGCGCCACTCGTTGTATACTCTGTCGTTTATACTTCGTTCATGGAACCCATTATCAAAGGCGCGATCCCCGTCTTGCCCGCCGCTGACGCCGCCGAGTCGCTGCATTGGTGGACGGAGGTCTGCGGCTTCAAGGAAACCTTTCGCGACGCTACTCCACCAAACTACGCAGGGATCAATCGCGGCGACGCTTACCTCCACATCGCTGCGATGACTGACAAATCATTGGCACGGAAAGTTGGCGATCAAACCATGGTGCGCCTCGCGGTACAAAATATTGAGGCAATGTATGCCGAATATCAGAAACGGGGCGGCAAGGTACATCCCAACGGTCCGTTGCAGACCAAGCCCTGGGGCACAAAAGAGTTCGGTGCGATTGATCCTAACGGCGTCTGCGTAACATTCCAGGAGTGAGCACACCGTCCCGCCCGGTTCAGGCATCGCGCAATCTTTGCCCTTGAAACTTCATTAGCGCGTAGTAAACCGCAAACGAAACCGAGAAGCCCACGAACCAGGAATAATCGTACAAGGTCTGCAGCGCCGGAACCACTAACCCCACCAGCGCGGTTCCGGCTCCAAAGGCTAACGCGGCGACAGCCAGCCAGTTGAAGCCTGCTGAATATTCGTAGGCGCCGCCCCGCAGATAGAGATCGTCAAGCAGCAGCACTCGACGGCGGATCACGAAGTAGTCGCAGATCATGATGCCGGCCACCGGTCCGAGGAACGCGGCGTAACCGCCCAGCCATCCGAAGATCATGGTCTTGTAGCTTCCCAGCAATTTCCAGGGCATCATCGCGATTCCCATGAAGCAGGTGATCACGCCTCCGGTTCGGAAGCTGATTTTCCGCGGCCACAGGTTGGAAAAGTCGTTGGCGGGGGACACTACGTTGGCGCCGATATTCACATTCAGCGTCGCCAGTAGAATCGCCAACAACGAGATGACCACGGCGACCGGCGAATGAAAGCGGCTTAGCAGTTGTACCGGGTCCCAGATCGCGGTTCCATAGATAACCACCGTCGCCGAGGTTACTAGGATTCCGATCAACGAATAGAGCGTCATGGTGGCCGGCAGAGCCAGGGCTTGCCCGATCATCTGTTGCCTTTGGCTGCGAGCGAAGCGGGTGAAGTCCGGAATGTTGAGCGAGACGGTCGCCCAGAAACCCACGGTGGCGTTCAACGCGGGAACCAGAAACTTCAGGAAATCCGGGAAGCTCGCAAACCGCGAGGGAGCTGCGAGCATGGGGCCGAATCCACCCGCGCTGTGGTACGCCCATGCCAACAGCAGAAGTCCCACTGCCAGCAGAACCGGCGCGCTGATGCCTTGCAGGACGCGAATGTATTCTACGCCCTTGAGAATGACGGCGAGATTAATGAGCCAGAAAATCAGAAAGCAAATTGCCGTGCTCTGCGCGAAATGTGCCCAGGCCGGGATCAATGTTGCGATCAGCGTGCTCACGGCTTCTCCGCCGATCCATGTTTGAATGCCAAACCATCCGCACGCCACCAAAGCACGCAAGACTGCGGCCACATTCGCTCCCAAAACTCCAAACGAGGCTCGGGCCAGGACGGGGAACGGTATCCCGTACTGCGCGCCTGGATGCGAGTTCAGCAGCATGGGAATCAGAACGATGGTGTTGCCGAGGAACACCGTCGCCACAGCCTGCCTCCAATTCATTCCTCCCTGAATCAGGCTTGCGGCCAGCATGTAGGTCAGGATATTGACCGACATCGATACCCAGAGAGCGGCATAGTTGTACGTCCCCCAGTGACGTCGCTCGCTATCAGTTGGCGCCAGGTCGGCGCTGTAAAGCGGGCTGGATTCGATTCGGAGTTGCAGAGATTCTCGGGTGATCATTCGAGTTAGTCGGCGGCTACGGCGCGTCCGCTCTGCTCCGTCAGTGGCTCGTAAGTCTCGGGACGCCGATCGCGGAAAAACTGCCAGGTCTTCCTAACTTCCGCAATCATGTCGAGATCGAGATCGGCAACCAGAACTTCGTCTTTGTCGCGGCTGGCCTGAGCCACGATCTTGCCGCGCGGAGTGCAGAAATAGCTCTTGCCATAAAACTCGCCGATGTTCCATGGCTTCTCAGTGCCTACGCGGTTGATTGCGCCTACAAAATAGCCGTTCGCCACAGCGTGCGCGGGCTGTTCGAGTTCCCACAGGTATTCTGAAAGTCCCGCGACCGTGGCCGAAGGATTAAAGACGATCTCCGCGCCGTTCAGCCCCAGGATGCGCGCGCCCTCCGGAAAATGACGGTCGTAGCAGATATAGACGCCGACGGCCGCATACTTAGTTTTGAAAACGGGATAGCCCAAGTCACCTGGAGTAAAGTAAAACTTTTCCCAGAAGCCAGGGTGCACGTGGGGAATGTGGTGCTTGCGGTACTTGCCGAGATAACTCCCGTCTGCATCAATGACTGCGGCAGTATTAAAGTACATGCCCGGCATCTGTTCTTCATACACCGGGATTACCATCACTATGCGGTGCTTGGCCGCGATCTTCTGCATCAACTTGGTGGTGGGCCCGTCCGGGACCCGCTCGGTGAGTTCGTACCAACGAATGTTCTGCTCGGCGCAGAAATAAGGGCCGTAAAACAACTCCTGCAAACAAAGTATCTTCACCTTTTTCTTTGCAGCCTGGCTGATGAGCTTGAGGTGTTTGTCGATCATGGCTTTCTTGACTTGAGAAAGCGAGTGGTTGCTGTCCAACACGTTGCCTGCCTGGATGAGGCCACAGCGCACAATCCGCGACATAGATGCACCTCCGCGAGAGGGTAAATATAGCAGACCTTTGTGGCTTCGTGGTCCTGGCTGCTACGCGGCACGCCGCGCTCCTATTGGCAACCTGCCCGAGGGTTTCTAGTTCGCACTGTGTTGTCGCTTCGATGCTACCGATTCGCGGGCCTTCGTATAGCCCGGCTTGATCACTGAATAAATGACGTCGCAGCGCTGCTTGTAGGGCAAGAATGCGCTCTTCATCGCATTGACTGTAATTTTTTCGAAGTCATCCAGCGAGAGACCAAAAGTTTCGGCAGCAGCTTCGAATTCCTGAGTCATGGATGTGTCGCTCATCAGCCGGTTATCGGTATTGAGGGTGACGCGAAATTTCTCCTGATAGTAAATTCGGAAAGGGTGCTCGGCTAGGCTGGGTGTAGCTCCGGTGTGTACGTTGCTGAGCAGGCAAATTTCGAGTGGAATGCGCTTGTCGAGGACGTATTGAGCAAGGTCGCCCAGTTTCACCGCTTTGCCGTCTGCGATGGCGATGTCCTCAATTAGCCGTGTGCCATGCCCGATGCGGTGCGCTCCGCAGTACTGAATGGCTTGCCAAATAGATTCCTTGCCATACCCCTCGCCGGCGTGAATCGTGATATTGAAATTCTTGCGCTGAATGTAGTGAAAAGCTTCAACGTGTTTCTTGGGTGGGTAACCGCCTTCCTCACCTGCCAGATCGAAGCCGACGACGCCGCGCTCGCGAAAATCGACAGCAAGTTCCGCCATTTCAAGCGAGACATCCATGTTGCGCATGGCGCAGATAATCAGCCCCGACGGAACCCCAAAGGCCGTTCGACCGCGGTCCAATCCCTTCAACACTGCCAAGACGACTTGTTGGTGGGTCAATCCTTTCTTGGTGTGAAAGACCGGCGCGAAACGGGTTTCGAAGTAAACCACGCCGTCACGGCTCAAGTCTTCAACCTGTTCATAGGCAACGCGCTCCAGAGCTTCTGCTGTTTGCATCACCGCGATGGTATGCGCGAAACCCTCGAGGTACTTTGCGAGACTCCCCTTGTTCGCACCTTGATGAAACCAGCGCGCCAGCGCTTGAGGATCATTAGTTGGAAGCTCCAGATATTTTGTGTTGTGTGCCAATTCGATCACGGTTACCGGTCGAAGTACGCCATCCAGGTGTTCGTGAAGAAGCACTTTTGGCAGCGCTTGCAGTAACGTTTTGTCAAGATTCATAGGTTCTCTCATCACACACCTGGTTCATATTCGTCGTATCGTCACGAGTGTGTCGACCCCTCCGGGCATTCCGCGTAATTCTCTCGAAGAAAGCAGGATCATTATAGATAAGCTCAACCTTGACGGGGTCCGGTGCGACTGTTAGATTTCGGTTCCACACGTGAACGTCCGGGGGACATCGCTCTGAGGTCGACGGGGAAGACGCGGCATCCGGTGGAGCCTCCATCCACCGATCTTGTGTCAGCCGGCGACCATTTTGTCAATCAGGACCGGCGTGCCTTTCTCATCCGATTCTGCCAAGGGGCTTCAGCGGCTCTGGTTCCGGCGGGTTTGCGCGGTTTCGGGTTTTCCTCGCGCCACTTCCTCGGTTTTCAGAACACATTCTCATCTTTGGGCGATGGCCAACTTCATTTGCATCCCCACTATCGTGCCCAAACTCCGCTCGATGCAATCCTCCTGAAGACTCAGTCTGGACTCGACGTTTTTATCACCGAGAAATATCAGGACCAGATCGCAGCAATTCTCGCGGACTGGAGCTCGGAACTGCTGCAATCGCCACAGAACACGCAGGCGATTGAGAAGACCCTTACCGTGGATTTCTCCGGGTCCTCGCCGCTGGCGATTGAATCGCGACTCGCGAGGTCTGGAGCGGCACTGGAAATCCGCCAGAACAAATTCACGCATGCGAATGCTCTAGGTCGAGATGCCTTTCTTCATGATTTGCGATCGACGATGAGTTGTTTCTCGAAGATCTTGACTGCGGAGTTTCAAGTGGTGAGCATCGATGCGGTCCCCGCTCCTGCATCGATTTCGCAATCTCCGTCTGGACTGCGAACTCGCGTTCGCTACGAGTTAGTGGGGTCAGGCAAGACCTGTTACCGGGAGCAAAGGGTGGGGCACTTGGATCTCGAGTGGGAAACGAGTTCAGTCGGCGACTTTCGATTGAAGAACTGGCAGACGTTTGAGGAAACCTCCAGCCGGACGACTGATCCGGTCTTTGTGGATATCGCCGCACAGGCCCTCGGCGGCAATCCGTCATACTCCTGGCAGTTGCTGCGCGGAGCGGACTATTGGCGAGCGGTTCTTGACGGCGCATGCGGCATCGACATCTACGGGCACAACGGCGTCTCCGTGGGCGACTTTGACGGCGACGGGTTCGACGATCTCTACGTTTGCCAGCCCGCGGGCCTTCCCAACCGGCTTTATCGAAACCGCGGAGACGGAACGTTTGAGGACATCACGGAGGCATCCGGAGTTGGCGTTCTCGAGAATACGGCGTGTGCGCTTTTCGCTGATTTTGACAACGACGGCCGGCAGGATCTGCTCGTTGTGCGCACAGGTGGCCCACTGTTGTTCCTAAACGACGGCGGAGGCAAGTTTCGCCAGAAAACCGATGCGTTTCAGTTTGCCACACCGCCGCAAGGGACTTTCACGGGGGCAGCCACTGCCGACTATGACCGCGATGGCTGGTTGGACATCTACTTCTGCCTCTACATTTATTACCAGGGCACGGATCAGTACAAGTATCCCGTACCTTATTACGACGCCGAAAATGGGCCACCCAACTTCATGATGCGCAACAACCGGGACGGAACTTTCCGCGATGTCACCTCTGAGTCAGGGCTATTTCGGAACAATACGCGCTACAGCTTTTGCTGTGGATGGGGCGATTACAATCGCGACGGCTGGCCCGACCTTTACGTCGTGAACGATTTCGGACGGAAGAATTTATATCGCAACAATGGCGACGGAACATTTACCGACGTTGCCCCGCAGGCGCGGGTTGAGGATGTCGGCGCGGGAATGAGCGTGTGCTGGTTCGATCATGACAACGATGGAGCGGAAGAGCTCTACGTTGCCGACATGTGGTCCGCTGCCGGCAAACGCGTTTCGATGCAAGATGTTTTCCAGAAGAATGCATCGGAAGAAGTGCGGGCGCTGTATCGCAAACACGCGAAGGGCAATTCTTTGTTCCGCAACAAGAAAGATGGCACTTTTCAAGATGCTAGCGCCACGGCGGGAGTTGAAATGGGCCGTTGGTCGTGGTCAAGCGACGCGTGGGATTTTGATCACGACGGATTCCCCGATCTTTACATCGCCAACGGCATGATCTCTGGTCCGTCGCGCCCGACCCAGGCGGAAGACCTGAACAGCTTTTTTTGGCGGCAGGTGGTTGCCAATTCGCCTGTGGAGGCACGGCTCGCACCCGATTACGAGCAGGGCTGGAACGCGTTGAATGAACTGATCCGAGCCGATGAAACATGGAGCGGGTTCGAGAGGAACGTCTTTTACGCGAACAACCGGGATGGCACATTTTCCGATGTTTCCGGAGCAATCGGCCTGGACTTTCTAGAGGATGGCAGGGCGTTTGCGCTCGCGGATTTCGATCACGATGGACGGTTGGAAGTCTTCTTGAAGAATCGCAATGGCCCGCAATTGCGCCTTTTGAAGAACGTGATGAAGGATCTTGCGCCGTCGATCGCTTTTTGTCTTCGTGGCAGCAAGAGTAATCGTGACGCTATCGGCGCGGCGGTCACGGTGGAAACCGAATCGGTCCGTCAGACCCGCATGCTCCAAGCCGGATCAGGATTTCTTTCCCAGCACAGCAAGGAAGTATTTTTCGGACTCGGCGAGGCCAGAGGACCGGTGCGAGCGTCGATCCGCTGGCCGAGCGGGCTCATGCAGGAATTACACGACCTTCCACTTAACCACAGGATCTGGGTTGAGGAGGGGGCTGAACCGTACAAATTGGAAGTGTTCAAAGCGGACACGCAAGGGCTAAAGATCGCGCCGCTTGCGACTCGGGGCGCTGAAGCCGAGCCCTTCCCAAAACCGATTCCTGAGAGCGGTGATAATGACAAAGAGGGCGAATCCCTTCCTCCGACAGTTGAAACCTGGCTGGTCGCGCCAGTGTCTGCTCCAGATTTTTCTCTGCCTGACTTGAGCAGCCAGATCCGAAGTCTTGCCGAACTCCGCGGCAAGACGGTACTTCTTAATTTCTGGGCGATGCACTCAGCGAGCCATCGCGACGATTTGCAGGTCTTGAACCGGATCCACGCCCGCTGGAGAGCCGAGGGACTTCGACTCCTCACTGTGAACGTCGACGACACCGGGGCCGCTGACAATGTTCGCGCACTCGCGCGCGATCTTCTTCTTTCGTTTCCCATCCTTCGCGGATCGGATGACGTGGCCCGAATCTACAATATCCTCTATCGTTACTTATTTGACCGGCACCGCGACCTTAGCTTTCCAACATCCTTCTTGATCGATGACAAGGGGGACATCGTGAAGGTTTATCAAGGTTCGGTAAACGCCGAACACGTTGAAGAGGACTTCCGGCATATCCCCCAAACTCCGGCGGAGCGCGTGGCGAAGGCACTGCCCCTTCCCGGCGTGAGTGACGTGTCGGAGTTTCGGCGCAACTATCTTGCCTACGGTTCAGTTTACTTTCAGCGAGGCTACTTCGATCAAGCCGAAGCATCGCTCCGGCTTGCTTTGCGCGACGATCCATCGAGTGCGGAAGCTCTCTACGGCTTGGGAAGCGTTTACCTCAAACAACAAAAGACTGCTGAAGCGCGCGAGAGTTTTGAACGCGCGATCAAACTACACGCCAGTTATCCCGACACTCTGCCGAACGCCTGGAACAATCTCGGACTTCTGGCCGCTCAAGAAGGACATACCGCTGAAGCGATTTCGTATTTTCAAGAGGCTCTCCGGCTGAGTCCCGACCACTTGATTGCTCTCGATAACTTGGGGAACGCTTATCGCCAGCAGAAGCAATGGGACGAAGCACGCAGTGTGTTGGAACGGGCGCTTAAGGTCAGCCCACAGGATCCCGAGGCGAACTACAGCTTGGGGATGGTTTTTGCACAGCTCGACGACAGCGACCGTGCCTACGAATATCTGCAGAGAGCTTTGAAGTTTCGCCCCGCATATCCCGAAGCTCTGAACAACCTCGGCGTTCTGTATCTTCGCACCCAGCGGCGGGAGCAGGCCGTCGCAAGTTTCGAGGAGTGCATCCGGGTTGCGCCCACTTTCGACCAGTCTTACCTGAACCTCGCAAGAGTTTACGCGCTGGAAGCCGCGCCGGACAAGGCTCGCGCGATTCTGCTCGACCTTCTCAAACAACATCCAGATCATGCACAGGCGAAGAAGATGCTTGCGGAATTGCCGCGATAGGCAGAGGTTCGACGGCCGTTTATGCAACCGGCGCGGCCGAGAGTGCAATCCCCGCACAGGTTACAATGCGATGCGGAGGATTCATGTCCAAATCGCGCAGGCAATTCTTAGCGGCCACATCTCTCAGTCTGTTGGGCGCAGCTGCGGCTTCTTTCAGCAAGGCTCAGATGTCCCAAGACCTGCCTCCCGGTTCGCCGTCCGCATTCGGCACGGCGCCGGCAGTTGGACCTGATGTGACAATGTCCACGTTCGCCGAAGCTGAGAAGCTTGTGCAGATGCCGTTGAGCGACGGCGAGCGAGCCATGGCGGCCGCCAGTTGGCGGAGAACGATGGCAGGGTTGTATGAGCGACGAACCGGACCTCGCAAGTTGGCGCTGGAAGTCACGCTCGCGCCTGCTTCGCGCTGGGACCCGGTTCTCCCCGGTGAGAAGACTCTGCCCCAGCGCGACCGGTTCATCCGCAGCAACGCCAACCCCGGTCCGTTGCCGGCGAACGACGAAGACATTGCCTTCGCTCCGGTCACTCAGCTGTCGCGCTGGATCGAGACCCGACAACTAAGCTCGCAACGACTGACGAATCTTTATCTCGCACGATTGCAACAATTCAATCCCAAGCTGCGATGCGTTATCACGCTCACCCACGAGTTGGCGCTGGCCCAAGCCAAGAAGGCCGATGAAGAGATCGCAGCAGGCAAATACCGTGGCCCACTGCACGGCATTCCTTGGGGAACCAAGGATCTCCTCGACACGGCCGGAATTCCCACGACATACGGCGCAGAGCCTTTCCGCAACCGCGTACCTAGCGAGGACGGCGTAGTGGTGAAGCGTCTGCACGACGCCGGCGCTGTGCTCGTGGCCAAGCTTAGTCTGGGCGCGCTGGCGCTCAATGACATCTGGTTCGGTGGGCAAACTATGAACCCGTGGCTGCCTGAAGAAGGCGCGTCGGGCTCGAGCGCGGGACCTGGCGCTGCCACGGCGGCGGGATTGGTCGGCTTCGCCATCGGAAGCGAGACCGGAGGCAGTATCGTGAGCCCGTCCATGCGCTGCGGAATTACGGGGCTGCGTCCGACGTACGGGCGCGTGCCGCGCACTGGTGCCATGACGCTGTGCTGGTCGCTGGACAAGCTCGGCCCGATGACCCGCAGCGTCGAAGATGCAATGCTGGTGTTGCAGGCCATTTCCGGAGCGGATGCTGGCGACGTGGCCAGCGTGGCCAGCAAGCTCGACTTCGACGCAAGCACCAGCGTGGAAGGGCTACGAGTGGGATACTTTCCGGCTTGGATGAACGAGCGGCCCGCGACCAGCGTAGACCGTGCAGCGGTAGACGCAGTTAAGAATTTAGGCATGGTCCCGGTGGAAGTTGCGATTCCAGACTGGCCGTACGGTTCGCTCAATCTAATTCTTTTTGCCGAGGGCGCTGCGGCATTTGAAGAGCTTGGGTTCAATGGCGGGATGAGTCAGCTTCGAGTCCAGACGCCGGACGCATGGCCCAATATTTTTCGTGAGGCACGATTTCTTTCCGCAGTCGACTTCGTGCAGGCCGACCGGCTGCGCCGCAAAGTTGCGCAGGAAATGGCGCGCATTTTCTCCCAAGTCGATCTGCTGCTCGTTCCATCGCTGCGCGACGAAATGCTCACCATCACCAACTTCACTGGACACCCCTCACTCACGCTGCGCGCAGGTTTTGTCGAGGTATCGAGAGCGCGCAGCGACTGGGCACCGGACGCGAGCATGCCCCTGCCGTCGTTCACGCAGCCACGGCGTGTCCCGCACGGCGTCACGCTAATCGGGCGGCTGTTTGACGAGGGCACCCTGGCCAGCGCGGGGCTGGCGCTGGAGCGTAGCTTTGGCGTGGTGGGCGAGCGCCCGCCTGGATTCTGAATCAGATGGAAGAAAGGTAGCTCACTCTTACGGCGGGGCGTGACGCCCGGCCTCCGTTGCTAATTTTGTTTCGGCGTGGGAGCGGTTAACAAATCTACGAACATCTTGTAGAACTTCTCGGCGTCCAGGTCGACCTGCACCTCAACCGGCTGGACCTCGAGCTTGGGCTTATCCTGATCCGTCCAAGTCAAGGTGTCGCCGTAGCCTGCGCCGCGGTCGAGATTGACATCCATGAAACGCGTTTCCCTCTGCGTGATGAGGCTTGGATCGAGCCATGCGGCCGCCGCCAATTCATCCCACAAATAGTTATACTCGCCATGCAGGCGGGCGTAGGTACCGATATAGCGCGCAGCCGGCGAGTCGGCGACTTTGATCCGGTTGATCAATTCCGAAGTCATTCTTGTCTTCACCGAAATATCTACCGGAGTGCAGACGATCTTCTTCCACGGGGCACGCAATACAGTGTGAGCCGCTTCCGGATCGAACCAGAGATTGAATTCGCGGCGAGGAGAATTGATGAACTCGGGATCGGTGGTCTGCGGATTCAGGCTGCCTCCCATGAAGACCAACTCCTTGACCATACCCACAAATGCGGGATCGATGGCGATAGCCAGGGCCAAGTTGGTCATAGGCGCGCCCTCGTAAATTGTTATCTCGTTAGGAAATTTGTGGACCATACGAATTAGAAAGTGGGCGGCGTCTTCCTCGGCCGGTGTGGTGGTTGGCTTGCCTTCGGGGATGTCGCCCAATTCGTCGGGCGGGTGATAGAATCGTGCGGTCCAGGCTCCCAGCCAACCTACGGAGCCGTAGTGCTGCTCCCAGAGTTCCGTCTCATCCTTTCGTCGGACCAGCGGATACTCTGCTCCGGGCACGACCGGAATGTCGGTTCGTCCAATGAGTTCAAGCATGCGCAAAGTGTGCGCCACTTCCGCCTTCAGCCACTGATCGCCCGTCACCACCGTGATGCCCAAAACTTCGGTCTGCGGCGACTGGATCATCAGAAGTATCGATTGCTGGTCGGTCCCGGCGGGTCCGGCCGCGTCCTGATCGATGATGATCTTTCGCTTCTGGCCCCAGCAGGTCACGCATGTGAGCAGTACCGCTGTCGTCAGCAACGAGACGCGGCCGAGTTTCATCATTCACCTCAAAGTTTGTGAGCCTGGAACGGACGCTCAATTATAAGGCGATTGCAGATGGCACCTGTGCCGAATAGAATGTTGTGCGCGAGCGCGACTGATGTCGTTCACTTTCTGATGCCTTCTTGTCCTATGGTCCGTTTCCGCCTGACCGCGCGCCAATCCGGATACTTTATCCCTCGCATCGCAATCTGTGTTCTCGCGCTAAGCACGTTTCTTGCTCCGATTCTGATTCATGGTCGAACGGCTCAAGGACAATCTGAGGCTCCAGGAGCCACGTTGCAGGGGAAAGTACGAGACTCTCATGGAGATGCGATTGCAGCTGCGACTGTGTACCTTCAGCTCAAGACTGGGACGCAAATTCTGACCATCCTCACAGATTCAGATGGCGCCTATCGTTTTTCGGCGCTTAGCGACGGAGTTTACGCCGTGCGCGCCGAAATGGCCGGATACAGCAGCACGACCTTCAGCCCTTGCGTTCTGGAACCAAGAGAAACGAAGAGGGTTGACCTGACGCTTGAGTCTACAACAGTTTCCGCACGGCAAAGCGGTTCAGGAACCTCGGGAACGGACAAACCGCAGTTTTTCGACGAGCCGACTTTCACCGTAGCCGGTGTGACCGAAGCCATGAATCCCGGAGGGCACGGTTCCAATGCGATTTTGCGAACCACGGAGGCACTGGCCAAGGAAACCGCTTCACTGGGCGCCACCGCGGCGAACGAGCAGCCCAGCAGTTCCCGAACGGCTTCAACTTCAGCCTCGTCCCGCGCCGCAACGGAACAATCGCTGCGTGACGCAGTCGCGCGCGAACCCGCAGACTTTGAGGCGAATTATCGGCTCGGAAAATTGCTGGCCGATGATGGTAAGCCGGGTGAAGCGCTTCCCTATCTGGAGCGGGCTTCTCAGCTCAATCATGGTGATTTCGAAAGCGCTTATGAACTGGCGCTCGCTTCTGCAGCGGCAGGTCAATACGAACGCGCACGCACGCAAGTTCGAAGTCTGCTGAATCTAGACGACAAAGCCACGCAGAATAAATCCGCGCAGCAGCAAGCCGATCTTCATCGCCTGCTGGGCGACATCGAAGAGAAGGTGGGCAATCCTCTCGAAGCCGTTCGGGAGTACCAGCACGCTGCAGAACTGGATCCGAGCGAACCCAATCTTTTCGATTGGGGAGCTGATCTCCTGATTCATCGCGCTTTTGAACCGGCTATCGAAGTGTTCACCAAGGGCAATCGCCTGTTCCCGCGTTCCGCGCGAATGCTGGCTGGCCAAGGAGTGGCTTGGTACGCTCGCGGAGCTTACGATCAGGCTGCGCAAAGTCTCTGCGAGGCATCCGATCTGAACCCAGACGATCCCAGTTTTTACCTCCTCTTGGGGAAAATGCAAAGTGTCGAAGCCGGCAAGTCAGAATGCGTCGCGCAGAGCCTGCGGCGGTTTGCCAGGCTGCGTCCCGAAAATGCTCTGGCTAATTATTATTACGCGCTCAGTCTTTGGAATCTGCAGGGCAACGCTACGAGCGCAGGCGTGGAGTTATTGTTGGAGAAGACCGTCCAGCTCGATCCCAACTTTGGCGCTGGCTATTTGAAATTGGGTATCCTCTATTCGGACCGCGGAGATTCTACCAAGGCACTCGCGGCCTATCAGAGAGCGGCTGCAGCGAGTCCCGATCTGGAAGAGGCGCACTACCGGCTTGCGCAGGCCTACAACCGGGCGGGAGAAGAGTCGGAGGCCCAAGGTGAGCTGCAACTCTACCAGCAGCTATCAAAGAAAAGGGAGGAGGAAGCGCAGCGCGAGCGGCGCGAGATTCAGCAGTTCGTGTACACGCTGCGCGAGCATTAAGCAGTTGTAGCGCCGCTATCTCGGCGGCCGTCGTGGAGGCGTCTCGCGCCTCCACCCCGAGGGCGAGACGCCCTCGGGACAGCTGGCAGGATGCCGGCGCTACAAAGATGTAGCGATCGCTCTAGAACCTCAGCTTGAGAGCAAACTGTATCGACCGCGCATCATTTACGGTTTGATTGACCGTCTGACTCACCACGCCAAAGCTGCTCGGCGTGTTAATGTCCTGCTCCCCGGTGCCCGCGAGGCCCGGCAGGAAGAAATGCGGGTGGTTAAAGAGATTAAAGAACTCTGCCCGGAATTGTAGGTCCATCCGCTCGCGGAAGGAAAATGGAAAGTCCTTGAGGAGAGAGAAATCCGTGTTCACATAGCGAGGGCCGTAGACTGGGGCGCGCGGAGCCGTGCCCAACTCTCCCGCCGGAGCCTTCATAAAAGCGCAGGGATTAAACCAATTCTGAAGGGTGTGAATTTTCGTGGGGCATCCCGTCTGGCCGCCTTCATCGCCGGGCCGGTTAGGATTGCCTACCTCGTTCGGGCGCTGTATGACCAATCCGTTGTACATGAAGAAGACGCCTGACTCATCGGCGCTATCGACGACAAAAAGCGGAAAGCCGGATTCAGCCCTCTCGATCACGTTGATCTGCCAGTTTCCTAACAAAGTGTTGGTAGGTCCGCTCCAGTTGCTGCCGAAGTATTTGCCCTTGCCGAAGGGCAGGTCATACAGAATGCTGGCCGTAAAGACATCATTTAGATTGAGCTGGGACAACCCCCAGTCTAGCTTCGCAGTGTTTGGAAGCGGCCAGTACAGTGCGCCGGGATTCGAGCCCAGACCGTCGGGCATGCCGGAGTCGAAGGTGCGGGACCAGGTATAGCCCAGCAGCGCGTAGAGGCCGTGCCGTGCACTCTTAGTCTCACCCTTAATCTGCAGAGAATCGTAGCGGGCCGAGCCGATACTGTTATTGCTGTCAACGGCCTGGAACGGAGATCCGTAAGGGAACGTGGGAAAGCCGCAGCCAATGGTGTAGCCCTTCACTGTGCCGCACGCCGCGGGAGACGTCAGGTTTTCATTCACTTGGCTTACCAGAATGTGCGTGCTGCGGGAACCAGCGTAGCCCGTCGTGAGCACAATATCTCCCGGCAACTGCCGCTCAATATTCAAGTTGTACTGCTGGATCATGCCCTGCACGAAATTGCGGTTCATAGACTGCTTGGTTCCAGTGTAAGCAGTGGGGTTGACAGGCGCGGTGTAAACGGCACCGCCCGCGACGGTTGTGGTAGAACCCGTGCCGGCTGGGAGAAGGAAGCCATTCGAGAGGCCGCAACCGGTGGAGGTGGGAGTGGCGCAAAAACCTGTGAAGGGATCCACTTCCGCATAATAGGGCGGGTTCTGCCAGAGTCCCTGTCCGCCCTGGTTCCAGGCCGAATCATGGAAGATGGCATAACCGGCACGGATCGCAGTTTTGTCGCTCCCCATCGGCTTCCAAGCCAGCCCGATGCGCGGTTCCAGAGCAGTCTTGTCAAATTGAATGCCCACGCGTCCATCGGTGGTTACGCAGCTTGTGCAGCCAGCCAACCCGGGGCTTCCAGCAGGAACGTACCACTTAAGGTTTTGAATGTCGAAGTTCGCCTGGCGATTTCCGACTTCAGTTTCAGGCGAAGCCAGAGCCCAAGCAAGACCGATGTTGAACGTCAAATTGTTGGTGACGCGCCAATCATCCTGGACGAACGGTCGGAACAATTTCCAGCGGCGACCGACAGTGCCTCCGAGGAATGTTTGATCGTGAGCCGCAAAGGCCCCCATGCTTCCCAGCAGGAGATCACTCATATTGTCGCCTGTGGTTGAGAATGCGCCGACTTCCGTAACAAAACCGTCCTGGAAGGCGTTGTTTCGTATGTTCATTTCCTCGGCGCGGAAGGTCGCTCCGAACCTGATGTCGTGCTTGCCGCGAATTAAATCTAGGGTATCGGAAACCGAATAAACATTGGTCCCCCCCTGATAAGGCGCAAACCCGCGATCTCCGAGTGACATGTAGTTGGTCATCTGAAACGAAGTCAGGCCGCAACTGATGCAATCCTTGTTGGACTGATTCAAGCTTGCCGGGTAACCGGTCAAGGTATCGCACTGACTTCCCAGGTTAGCGCCCGGAATGCCAATAATGGCGGCCTCGCAGGTGCCGGTGCCAAACGAGAGAATGTGGTTGAAGATGCGGCTGAAACCGAAGCTGGCCTGATTAATGGTGCGGTCAGAGAACAGGTGCGTCTCCGATATGGCAACATTGCGCCCGTGATTGTCGATGTGCTGATTGCTGCCAAAGGCATTCACTTCAGCCCATGTCGGCGAGCCACCGGGAACGAAGTTCGTAGCCTGATCGTAGCTGAAGCGCGCAAAAGCAGAGTCCTTACTGGAAAAATTGTGGTCCAGGCGAATGTCGCCCGTTCCTTCATTGAGTTTCCTCACAGGCTGATTCACATAGTTGAAACCTGAAGCTGAATCGCTCGCGTTGGCCGTAGGATAAAGCCCTATCAATTTTGCCCCGAGAGGGTTGACCAGGGCCGCGGGAATCACGTTGCAGACCGCCCCCGCCGCCTGGCCCCCAGCCGCGTTAACCGGCTCTGGGGTATCGCTTCCAGGCACGCACTGGAAGGGCGCATGAGAGTAGGGGTTGGTGAGATCGGGAAAGGAACTCGATCCACGCGGGTTACCGAACGGATCCAAGTTAAAGTTATAGTCACCGGCGGCGTCGGGAGTCATCATCGGCGTCGTGGGAACAAGGCCGGTGAAGGGTACGCCGAGGCGCTGCATCTTAGCCTGATAGTCGATGAAGAAAAATGTTTTGTCCTTCTGGATGGGACCGCCCAGTGAACCGCCAAATTGATTCAGATTAAACTTGTTTTTGCTCGGAGCGAAATAGTTTCGGGCATCGAGATCGGTGTTCCGAAAATATTCAAACAGGCTTCCGTGAAATTGGTTTGATCCCGACTTGGTTGTGACCAGAACCGTTGGGCCTGCACGTTCTCCCCATTCCGCCGAGTAGTTGTAGGTGAGAACTTTAAATTCCTGAACCGCATCGAGATTGGGGAAAATGGCTATCCCGCCTTCGTCCAACTGGTTGTTGTCGTTGCCATCGAGCATCCAATCTGTACTCTGGGCTCTTGACCCGCCCACAGAAAGCGAAAAAGACCCGCGCGTCGAGGCTTCGCTGCTGGCGGCCCCATTGAAAAAACTATTTGGGTTGGTTTCTGCCGTCGTACCCGGAGTCAGGGTCGCGAGTTGAACGAAGTTGCGGCCGTTCAAAGGCAGCTGGGCTACTTCTTCTGAGGTAATAACCTGTCCCAAGGTGGGATTGGTCGTCTCCACTGCCACTTGCGTCGCGCTTACTTCGACCTTCTCCGTGACCGAAGCGGGCACCAGGGTGAAATTCACTTCACGATGTTCGTCGATCTGCAGTCGAACGTCCTTCTGTTCGACGACTCCAAAACCTTGAGACTCCACTCGAATGGTGAAATTCGCGACCGGCAGTAAAGGGATCAGATAGTGTCCGGAGGCGTCAGTCGTCGCCTCACGAGAAACGGCCGTGCTTTGCGACGTGACTTTCACCGTCGCCCCGGAAATTACGGATCCCGTTTTGTCCGCAATGGTGCCCGAAAAACTTCCGGTCGCCTGGCCATGGAGCAATGGGCTGATGGGAAATACAAGGGAACAGAACACAACCAGCAGCAGCCTCTTCGTCAACATAGATCTCTCCCTCGGCGGCGCCCATCGAACGGAGAACAGGGCCCGCACTTCTTCGCTTATGTTTGGAGGTCTGGATGACAACGCGACCATCTAACTGGAGGCGCGGCTTAATGTCAAGATTATTTGTCAAGAAGATCGTGCGAGAGGCTTGCCCGTGATGAATCTTGGTGCGAGTGCGCGAACGGGTCTCTAGACTTTGCTTCGCGCGGCCCACTCCGCATCGTAGCGTTCTCGATCGTAGAATGATTTCTGCGTCCCTACGCCGGTAGTCGAGAGCCCGGCATAAAGATTGGCGCGACGGACGGCCTCGCGCTCGGCGAGGCCCTCCCCAAGGAACACGGCAAAACTGCCAATGAACGCGTCGCCCGCGCCCGTGCTGTCGATACTTTTCACGCTGAATGCTGGAACGTGCTCCGTACCTTCACGGCCTGCCAGCAATGACCCATTCGCTCCCAGCGTGAGGATGACCCGCTTGACACCGCCAGTCAGTAATTTCTCCGCGCACTTCTTCGCATCCTCGACATTGCGTACCGGCATCCCGGTGATGGTCTCGGCTTCACTTTCGTTGGGAACGAAATAGTCGAGTCCAGCAAAAGCATTCAGGTCAACCGGTTGGGCGGGAGCAGGATTGACGATGCAGCGAATGCCGTTCTTGCGCGCAAACGCGACACTGTAATAAACGGTATCGAGCGGAATCTCAAACTGCAGCACTATACAATCGACGGTCTTGAGCAGGTCGGACGCGGCATCAACGTCCGCGGGCTTCAGCAGATCGTTCGCGCCCTTCACCACAAAGATGCGATTCTGCCCGTTAGGCTCAACGAAAATCGGGGCCACGCCGCTGGAGACACCTTCGACCTGCTTCACATGGGTAGCATCGATGCCAAGTTTCTTGAAGTTCTCAATCGTCGCCGGACCGAAAAGATCTCTGCCCACGCGGGCGACCATGAAAACGTCAGCGCCGCAAAGCCGGGCGGCTACAGCTTGATTTGCTCCCTTGCCGCCGAAACCTAAATCGAACCGCTGGCCAAAAATTGTTTCGCCGGCTTTCGGGAAGCGATCAGAAAAGGTAGTCAAGTCAATGTTCGCGCTTCCAATCACCGCGATGCGAGGACGCTTCGCCATAATTTCGAACCCATTACGACAGAGTCACAGAGAACAAAAATAAATGGGGTTCTCTGTGACTTTGTGGTGAGAAAAGAGCTCTACTCGCCGTAAGGTACCCAGATGTTTTTGACTTGCGTCGCGTGTTGCAGAAACCATCGCCCTTCGGCTTGCTTTACGTCGAACCAGTCAATCGCACGGCCTTCATTGGTGAAGACCTGCTTCAGGTTTCCAGTCGAGAACGATTTTGCCGCGGACGCGCTGGCTTCATCCCCAAAACACCAGATGGCGTCTACGTCGTCGTGCTCGGCAAGCGTCTTGAGCAGTTGCGACGAATATCCCGTGACAATATTCACGACACCGCACGGCAGATCGCTGGTGTCGAACAGTTGGTACAAGTCGCCGGTGATCAGCGGATAGCTTTCCGAAGGAACAACGATCGCCGTGTTGCCCGCGGCGAGCACCGGCAGTACCAAAGAAAGGAAGCCAAGCAGCGGCGCCTCCTGTGGGCAAATCACGCCCACGGTTCCAATCGGCTCATTCATCGCGATTGCAATACTGCGAAATGGCGGACTGTGCACTGCACCATCGAACTTGTCTGCCCACGCCGCATAAGAAAAGATGCGCTCAATCCCGGAGCTCACTTCTGCCGTAGCTTGCGCCTCACCCACCGCCGTTGCCAGACGCTGAGCAATCTCATCGTGGCGCTGCGAAAGGTTCTCGGCCATGTAGTACAGAACCTGCGCGCGATTGTGCGCGGTGCTCTTCGCCCAACCCCCGGCTTTTCGCGCGGCTTCGACCGCGTTGCGAATGTCTTTGCGGTTGCCAAGCCCTACTTCACCGAGCAGTTGGCCACTCTTGCCGCGGACTTCCATGCTATATCCGGAATCCGGCCGCGCCTGCTTGCCCCCGATGTAGAGCTTCACAGTACGGTCGATGTTGTTGGCGGAAGTGACAGGAGCGTTTTCGTCGTCCGATATTTCCGTTGGAGTTGGCTTCGCCATGGGCAGTGCGGGGGCATTCTTGAACCACGCCGGCTCCAGATATTCCAGCAAGCCCTCCTTGCCGCCCTCGCGACCGAATCCACTTTCGCGGTAGCCGCCGAAGCCACAGGAAGCGTCAAACAAATTCGTACAATTCACCCACACCACCCCGGCTTTGAGCTGCGCCGAAACGTGAAGAGCAACATTGATGCTCTCGCTCCAAACACAAGCCGCGAGGCCGTACACCGTGTTATTGGCAAGCTCGACTGCTTCACTGGGAGTTCGGAAAATCATCGCCGCCAACACAGGGCCGAAAATCTCCTGCTGCGCGACGATCGAAGTCGGATGAACATTGCTCAGCAACGTCGGCGGAAAGTAGAGACCGCGCGCCGGCATTTCCATCGCAGGTTGCCAACAGGTTGCGCCGTCGGCTACGCCCTGATCCACCAACCGCTGAATTCGATCAAGCTGAACCCGGGCGACAATGGCGCCGATGTCGATGGCCTTGTCGAGCGGCGGCCCAACACGAAGCGTGCTCATGCGATCACGTATTTTTTCGATCAGGGACTCGGCAATACTCTCCTGCATGAGCAAACGCGAGCCCGCGCAACAAACTTGCCCTTGGTTGAGCCAGATTCCATCCACCAGGCCTTCGACGGCACTGTCGAGATCAGCATCTTCAAAAACGATAAAAGGAGACTTGCCACCTAGTTCTAGAGAAAGCCGTTTGTGACTCTTCGCAGTCGCGCTGCGGATGGCGCGTCCTACTTCCGTTGAACCGGTGAACGCGATCTTGTCGACATCAGGATGTTTGACTAAAGCCTCGCCGGTCGAACCGTCGCCAGTCACGATGTTCACCACGCCCGCCGGCAGTCCGATCTCATGGCAGATTTCGGCGAACGCAAGCGCCGTCAGTGGAGTGAACTCGGCAGGTTTTAGCACGACCGTGTTCCCCGTCGCCAGCGCGGGCGCGATCTTCCAGGCCAGCATCAACAAAGGAAAGTTCCAGGGAATGATCTGTCCAACGACTCCGCACGCCGTATGGTCCAGAAACTCCTGTTTCAAAAGCTGGGCCCAGCCCGCATGATGATAAAAATGCCGCGCGACCAGCGGAATATCGAGGTCGCGGCTCTCGCGAATGGGTTTTCCGTTGTCCATGGTTTCGAGCACGGCCAATCGGCGCGAGTGCTTTTGTACCTGCCTCGCCAGGGCATACAGATAGCGAGCCCGCGTGTGCGGAGTAAGAGACTGCCACTTGGGAAGCGCAGCCCGCGCAGCGCGGACAGCTATCTCCACATCGGCGGTTGATCCTTGCGCAACACTGGCTAGCTTTTCACCGGTGGAAGGATCCGCGGTGTCGAAATATTCTCCGGTAGAAGGCGCGACCGACGTTCCGTTGATGAAGTGCCCAAAGCGGCGTCCATGGTGGTCGAGCCAGGCCAGCGCCTCCTTCGCGTCTTCCGGCGCCGGGCCGTATTCCATAGCCACGAACTTTTCAGCGATGCTCATCTTGCGTTATCTATTCTTGCGAGTCTTGCAACTATCTGCTCCGTAGAGACGTAGGCAGATACGTCTCTACAGTTACACTACGCGATGGGATGGCGATAGTCCGCCGAATAGCGCCCGGTCGCATGATGCTCTAATTGCCGCTCGATATCATTTAACAATCCGCTGGCCCCAAAGCGAAAAAGCTCCGCCTTCATCCAAGGGAGGCCCAGTTCCTCTTTCATCAACGCCAGCCATTCCATCGACTGCTTTGCACTACGAATGCCGCCCGCGGCCTTGAACCCAACAGCCATACCAGTTTCCTGCGCATATTCGCGGATAGCACGGGTCATGACGAAGCCCACCGGCAACGTAGCGTTGGTAGGCTCTTTGCCAGTCGAGGTTTTGATGAAATCGGCGCCGGCCATCATTGCCACGAAGCTGGCGCGGGCTACGTTGCGAAGTGTCAGCAGGTCGCCGGTGCCCAGGATGACCTTCATGTGCACCGTGCCGCATGCCAGTTTGAAGGCCCCGATCTCATCGTAAAGTTCCTGCCATCGTCCGCCGAACACCAGCGCGCGAGTGATTACAACGTCAATTTCCTGCGCCCCGGCTTCGACGGAGCGGCGGATTTCCTCGATCCGCTCGGACAACGGGGACAGTCCCGCAGGAAATCCAGTGGAAACCGCTGCCACTCGGACGCTGCTACCTTCGAGCGCTCTCCGCGCAGTTTCTACGAACCTGTGATACACGCATATAGCCGCCACCTGAATGTTTAGCCTCTCAATTCCCAGCTGCTTTACAAGTTCGTTCTCAATCGGTTGCCGCCCCTTGGCGCACAAGCGGCGGACGCGCTCATCCGTGTCGTCTCCCGATAGAGTCGTTAGGTCCATGCAGGAAATCGCCCGTAGCAGCCATGCAGCTTGCCATTCTTTTTTCACTGTACGGCGCGTGACATGGCTTTGCGCCCTGCGCTCGACTGCGCTCGTATTCACTCCTGCTTGCTTTACCCAGTCCAGGCTGAGTGGTATGCCGCGGTTCGCCAGAAGACTGTGCCCATTAAGAGTTGCCAGCGGAGCGTGGGAACCAAAGAGCGCATCTATGGCCTCAGTGTCGCTGGTCTGATCGACTCCGTAACGTCTGTTTTTCTCCACCGACATTTGGATGTTCTCTCCCATCCTGCGATTCGCTCATCATCGCCAGGAACGACGGCTTATCTAGGCGTCTTAATCTAGGGAGCGATGTTGCGAAGCAATTGTACGGCAGAACGCAGAAAAATCCAGCAGACCGTTCGATTAAGCATTCTACGTTTGGGCTTCCAAAGCACTTTGCTCTTGACACTCCCATATCTCAACGCTAGGCTTCGCTGATCTTTCCGCAAACGAATGTTTACACCGCATAGTCTGGGCATCGCACTGCTGATGATGATCACCAGCGCCGTCTGCTGGGGCTCGTGGGCCAACACTTATAAGGGTGTCAAGAATTATCGCTTCGAACTGTTTTATTGGGATTATGCGGTCGGCATATTCCTCGTCTCCGTGATTTTCGCCCTGACCATGGGAAGCACGTCGAATGACGCCAACAGCTTTCTCAACAATGCCCGTTCTGCGGACGCTTCGAATATCGCTTATACGATAGTCGGCGGAGCGATCTTCAATCTGGCCAACCTCTTGCTCGTGGCCGCAATCGACATGGCCGGACTCGCCATTGCGTTCCCCGTTGCCATCGGGATCGCTTTGGTTGTGGGTGTGGTTTCTAGCTACGTCCTGCAGCCCAAGGGCAATGGCGCGTTGCTCGCGGCCGGAGTCGTTTGCGCAGTCATCGCAGTGGTCATGGACGGCAAGGCCTATGGGAGTCTGGCCAGCGCCGGGCGTTCAACCTCGAAGAAAAGCATTATCGTGTGCATCGTTTCCGGAGTCCTGATGGGGCTGTGGGCGCCATTCGTGACTCACGCAATGACCCGCGGCAACACCCTCGGGCCCTACAGCATTGCTGTGTTCTTGACTTTGGGGGCACTGCTTTCATGCTCGGTTTGGAACGTTTATTTCATGAAGAAGCCGCTGGTCGGTGAGCCGGTGAGTTTCAGCGGATTCTTCCGAGGGCCAGCCTCCGGACACATTCTAGGCCTGCTGGGGGGCGCGATCTGGGGCACGGGGATGGTCTTCAATCTCGTGGCCGCGAACTTCACGGGCGTCGCGATTTCCTACGCCATCGGCCAGTCGGCACCGATGGTGGCAGCGTTGTGGGGCGTGCTGGCGTGGAAGGAATTTGAAGGCGCGGAAAGCCGCGCCAAGCTGTACCTGGGCCTTATGTTTGTGTTCTATTGTTTCGCGATTTTGCTAGTGGCGAAGGCAAACGGATAGCGCAGGTTGCGAAGACGTACTCACTCGCTACTAACTTGCGAAAGTCTTGATTCTGAGAATCGCATCCGCATCTCGAAGGACGCGCGATGAATACAATTCCCCGCATTTATCGCAGGAACACTTGAAGCTCGAACTATCTGGAACGGATACGTGGCCGCATTTCTCGCAGATAAACCGCCCACCCAGATGCCGGAGCATGGGCCTGAATTGAACGCCGAGAACGCAGTAGGGACAGCGAACAACCGTTTGGGTCATTTTCTTTCTCGGATCAGACGGCGAAAGCAAAAACACCGCGTTCAGTCAAGAACCGTGTCACCGCTGCTTTCGCCGCCCGGTGGAAATAAATTATCTCCGAACGAGGTCCGTTCGTAATGGCCCACCGGTGCGGTGCCGTGGCACGGGAGTGCTACTGGCTATCGTGATAGATCACGCCGAGAGTAAAACGAACTCCACGTTTCAACCGGCTCAACCCATGCCGTAAGCTGGCTCGGTAAAATCCGCGGGTGCCTTTCACTGGACGATATCGAGTCGCGAAAATAAGGATCTGCCCCTGCTGCGCAACGATGACTTCGGCTTTTGACTGAGCGCGAGGGCGTTGTTCCACAATCACGAATTCCCCGCCCTCGTAATCGACGCCCGACTGGCTGAGAAAACAGGTTAGCTGCAGAGGGAATGTAACCGCTCCATACAAATCCTGATGGAGGCAGTTGAAATCGCCGCTCTCATAATGCAGCAGCAAAGGCGTGGCTCGCTTCTGGCCGTTCTTCGCGCAAGTTTGGAGAAAGCTGGCATGGTCGTCGGGAAACACATCAAACAAACCGAGAGCCTGGTTCCATTCGTTGGCAAGCGGCACGAGATGAGGATAGCTGTGCTCGCGCAACTGCTGGACAATAGCAGGCAGAGGATAGTCGAAGTATTTGTAATCGCCGCTTCCGAAACGATAGCGCGACATAATGATGTGACTGCGGAATAACTCATGGGAAGGATACAGATTTACCAACGCCGCGCACTCTGAGGGCGTAAGGATAGTGGGAGTCAAAGCGTAGCCGTACTGGGCCAGCGACTCCCGAATCACAGGCCAGTCGAGGCTGGCTAGCCTTTGTGAAATGATCGTGTCCATGACTGTGTGTCCTTGATGACAGCTTAGAAAAAACGGCCCCGGTCCGCTATCCGGTTCTTGTGGTGGAATCCAAGCACACTGGGTCTGGCGCCAAGCCCGCGACCTTAGCACTTTTTCACTCATCCATCGTCATGCAAGTGCCGACCGACGGCGCAGCTGATACAGGGCATTTACGAAGCTTTACTCCCGCTGACAGACTCTTTACAAGACTCCTGGCAAGCTGCATGTATGTTCTGCGTTCCTGAAATACGCAGTGATCAAACTTGAGAAACGAAGATGGGAGCTTGTGGCCATGGCGAATCACGGAACAATATTTTATGTTGACGATAATCCCAAATCGCGGCGACTGTTAACCAGCGTGATGAGGAGTTGCGGATTTGAAGTGATAAGCATTGGAGATCCGATCGAGGCACTATCGCGAATCAAGAAAAGTCATGTCGACCTGGCCTTGCTTGATTATCAGATGCCGCACTTGACCGGCGCGCAGTTGGCACAAAAAATCAAGAACACGATGACAGACATCCCTGTGGTGCTGATCTCTGGATTTTCCGCTTTGCCGCCTATTGAGTTGATTTTCGTGGATGCTCACGTAGGGCGCGGAGCAACTTTGGATGATTTACTAGATACCATGCACCGCCTGATTCATTCGAGGGGTACCTCTGTAGAAACAGGGCCCGTCCCGCCGCCACGAACAAGTTCAGCGGCTGACTATGGACACGCTCGCCGCTAGCATACCGCAGAAAAAGTTGCTCTGCCGGGCAGATCGGCAAACTGAATGCCTAGAGACTTTACTTCTTCTTGGCTGCGACTTCCAGGCGGGTGTCGGCACGCTTCAAATCGCCAGCGATCCGATTGAAATCTTCCTCTGTCGCGGAAGAGGCGAGATGCGATTCCGCCCGCTGTTTAGCTTCCCCGGCGCGTCTGGCGTCAATTTCTTCGGCGCGCTCCGCGGTCTCAGCGAGAATGGTTACCTTATCCGGCAGCACTTCTGCGAATCCCCATGCGACCGACAAATGGTAAGTGTAATTGTCTTTGACATAGGTGATCTCGCCGACCGCGAGTTCCGTGATCAGCGGAGCGTGTCCGGGCAGGATGCCGAGATACCCGTCCTTGCCGGGAATCTGCATCTCCTCCGCCACGTCACGGACAACCATCTTCTCCGGAGTAACGATCTCGAGTTGGAAAGTGTCTGCCATGTCCTCGTTGGTCGATTGTCGTTGGTCGATTGTCGTTGGTCGTTCGTCGTTGGCTGTTGCCCGGTGATCTCGCCAACGACCAACGGCTAGTGACCTTCGACCGCTCTACGCTGCCGCTTTTAATTTCTCCGCCGCTTCCAGCACTTCGGCGATCTCGCCCTTCATGTAAAACGCCTGCTCGGGAATATCGTCGTACTTGCCTTCGTTGATTTCCTTGAAACCTTTCACCGTGTCGGCGACTTTCACATAGCGTCCCGGCGCGCCGGTAAACTGTTCGGCCACATGGAAGGGCTGCGAGAGAAATCGTTGGATTTTGCGAGCCCGCGCCACCGTTACTTTCTGGTCTTCGCTCAACTCGTCGATGCCAAGGATGGCGATGATGTCCTGCAGGTCCTTGTAGCTTTGCAGTGTCTTTTTTACGGCCTGCGCCACGTCGTAGTGCTCCTGCCCGACGATGCGGGGATCGAGGATGCGCGACGTCGAACCTAGGGGATCGACTGCGGGATAAATTCCGATCTCGGTCAAGGCGCGCGAAAGCACGGTCGTGGCGTCGAGGTGAGCAAACGTCGTGGCCGGCGCCGGGTCGGTCAAGTCGTCAGCGGGGACGTAAATCGCCTGCACCGATGTAACCGATCCCTTCTTCGTCGAAGTGATCCGCTCCTGCAACTCCCCCATCTCGGTCGCAAGATTGGGCTGGTAGCCCACGGCGCTTGGCATGCGGCCGAGCAGAGCTGATACTTCGGAACCCGCTTGTGTGAAACGAAAAATGTTATCGATGAACAGTAATGTGTCGGCGCCCTCGACGTCGCGGAAGTATTCGGCGACCGTGAGCCCAGTGAGGGCTACGCGTAAACGGGCTCCGGGTGGCTCGGTCATCTGTCCATAGATAAGCGCGGCCTTGGAGTGCTCAGGATCGCCGGGCTTGATGACGCCCGACTCGGTCATTTCCAGCCACAGGTCGTTGCCTTCGCGGGTACGCTCGCCGACCCCGGCAAAAACGGAGAATCCGCCGTGTTGCTTGGCAACGTTGTTGATCAACTCCATAATGACGACGGTTTTACCTACACCTGCGCCGCCGAACAAACCGATTTTGCCCCCTCTCAGAAACGGCTGTATCAGGTCAATGACTTTCACGCCGGTTTCGAACATCTCGGCCGTCGTCGCTTGCTCGTCGAATAGCGGCGCTGGACGGTGGATGGGCATAGTTTGCGTGTGCGCGATGGGGCCAAGTTGATCAACCGGTTGGCCGATCACGTTCATTACGCGGCCGAGGGTACCGCGGCCGACCGGCACTGAAATCGGGCCGCCCTGGTCGATGGCTTTCATGCCGCGCACCATGCCCTCGGTTGCTTCCATGGCGACACAGCGGACGCGGCCTTCGCCGAGGTGCTGCTGCACTTCGACGATAACGTTGATCGGCGAGGGAACGGTGAAGCCGTCGCTCACAATGCGAAGCGCCTCGTAAATTGGCGGCATGCTACCTTCGACGAACTGTACGTCGACCGCAGGGCCGGCGATCTGAATCACGTGTCCGATATTCTCTGGCATAAGCTCGTTTCTTTCTTTTTTCTTCTGTAGAAACATAGCAAGCTATGTTTCTACAGTTAGCCTGCTGCGGCTGCGCCGCTTACGATTTCGATAATTTCCTTGGTAATCTTCGCTTGGCGCGCACGGTTCATCGCGAGGGTCAGCGAGTCAATCATGTCGGTGGCGTTGATTGTTGCCGCGTCCATCGCGGTCATGCGTGCCGCGTGTTCAGCGGCGACAGATTCAAGCAGCGCACGAAATACCTGAATGACCACGTACTTCGGCAACAGGGACCTAAACAACTCTTCGGGAGACTGTTCGTAAATATAATCCACCTGAGCCGTCGCGAACTTCGCGGCAGCCGCGTCCACTTCTCGCGTGTCCCCCGGACGAATGCCAATGCCAGCTTCTTTCGCTGCTTCGAGCGCACGCTCTTTTTCTTTCTGACTCATTTCCTCGGCCTGGGCCACGCTGACCTCACCGACCTGCTCAATCGGCAGCACTCGTTCCACGATCAGCCGTTGCGAGATCACCGACTTGAACTCGTTGAAAAGTACGTAGACGGAATCGATTTCGCCGTTGGAATAACGATCGATCGCGCGTCCAGCCATTTCAGAGACCATGGCATACTCAACTTTGCTTAACACTCCTACGTGCTCACCCACGAGCGTGGTTCGCGGAGATTCCTGGGATTCGGCCGTTCTCGGAGGCGCAACCGGATATCGTCGGCGCAGAAAGTCTCGGCCCTTGCGCCCGATGGCCTCAATTTCGATGTTCTTGCCCCTCTTCGATTCGAGGAATCGCGACGCCGCCTTCAGGATATTGGTATTGAAAGCGCCGGCTAGACCCTTATCTCCCGTAACCACGAACAGCAGGACATTTCTCTCCGAACGCTGCGCCAACAGCGGATGCTTCGGATCGCCGGTATCCGGATCATAAATTTCGGCTCGCGACACCAGCGACTTCAACACGTTGGTCAACATCTGAGCATAAGGACGCGCAGCCAAGGCGCGCTCCTGCGCCCGGCGCAGTTTTGCCGCTGAGACCATTTTCATGGCCTTGGTGATCTGCCGCGTGTTGGTCACGCTGCGGATACGACGCCGAATGTCGAGAATGTTGGCCATAAATCAGTCGTTGGTCGTTCGTCGTTGGCTTCTGGCTGTTGGCTTCTAGCTAAAAGCTAGAAGCTTATTTCCCCACCGCTTGCCTCTCTGCAACGAATGTCTCTTTGCACTCTTTGACTATCTTGGCCATCTCGCCTTTCAAGTTGTCATCGAGAATCTTCTTCTCCATGATCGTCCGCAGGAGACCGGGATTGGTCGCTTCCACATACTTATATAGCTCAGCTTCGAAATCCCGCACTTGATCTACCGGGAGATCGTCAAGAAACCCGCCAGTGCCCGCAAAGATAATCAGAATTTGTTTGGAGAACGGCAGCGGCGAAAACTGCTTTTGTTTCAGGACTTCAACCAGGCGCTGTCCGCGATTGAGCTGGTTTTGCGTGGCCTTGTCGAGATCGCTGCCGAACTGCGCGAAGGCCGCGAGTTCGCGGTATTGCGCGAGTTCGAGCTTCATGCTTCCCGCGACCTGGCGCATGGCTTTGATCTGGGCGCTGCCGCCCACGCGGCTTACAGAAATGCCAACATTCACGGCTGGACGCACGCCGCTGTTGAACAGATCGGTTTCCAGGAAGATCTGGCCATCGGTAATCGAAATGACATTGGTTGGAATGTATGCAGAAACGTCTCCGGCCTGGGTTTCAATAATCGGCAATGCAGTGAGTGAACCGCCGCCGTTCTTGTCGCTCACTTTCGCGGCGCGCTCCAGCAACCGCGAGTGAAGATAAAAAACGTCTCCGGGGTAAGCTTCGCGCCCTGGGGGACGCCGCAACAGCAATGAGATTTCACGATATGACGCCGCGTGCTTCGAGAGATCGTCATAAATTACCAGGGCATGCTTTCCGTTGTCGCGGAAAAACTCGCCCATCGCGCAAGCCGCATAAGGCGAAATGTACTGCATGGGTGCGGGCTCAGAAGCGGACGCCGCCACAACGATGGTGTAATCCATTGCGCCGTAGTCGGTGAGGATCTTCACCACCTGTGCGATCGAAGACCGCTTCTGTCCCACGGCGTTGTAAATACAAATGAGGTTGTTTCCCTTGTTGTTGATGATGGTATCGAGCGCCACCGCGGTCTTGCCGGTTTGACGGTCCCCAATGATCAACTCGCGCTGGCCTCGGCCAATCGGAATCATGCTGTCGATGGCTTTCAATCCGGTGGCCATGGGTTCTCGGACCGGTTGGCGGTCAATGACTCCCGGCGCGAGGCGTTCCAATGCGATGAACTTGTCGGTGGCGATGGGACCTTTGTCGTCGATGGGCTGCCCCAGCGAATTCACCACGCGGCCAATCATGGCGTCGCCCACCGGCACGCTCATGATGCGACCCGTGCGCTTAACCTCGTCGCCTTCCTTGATCTCGGTATATTCGCCGAGGAGCACGACGCCGACCTGGTCCTCTTCCAGATTCATGGCGATGCCGGCCACGTCGTGCGGGAAGGACAGCAGTTCTCCGGCCATGACTTTGTCGAGGCCGTGGACACGAGCAATGCCGTCGCCCAATGTGATCACGGTGCCAACCTCGTCCACCGCAATCTTGGTTTCGTAATTCTCGATTTGCTGCCGGATCAGCTGCGTGATCTCGTTTGCTTTGATTTGTGCCATAAGGTCTGCTTTTAGCTGTAGCCTTTCTTCGCGTCCTCTGCGGCCATTCTCTGCGGTCAGAAGTCTCCCGCTTGACTCGCCCCACAATCTGCTTCATTGGTCCCAAACCAAGAGCCAAAGCTAGGAGCTAATAGCTTCTCTAATCCTCTCCAACTGTCCCTTGACCGATCCGTCATAAATCGTGCTGCCGATCCTTACGACGGCGCCACCGAGGATGGACTCATCGCGCAAGTAGCGTGCGCGTACTTTCTTCCCTGTGAGCTTTGCCATCTGAGATTCGAGATTACCCCGGTCGGATTGATTGAGTTCGTGTGCGCTGGTGACTTCCGCTTCGATGAATCCCTGGCGCTGATTCAGTTCCAGTTCAAACTGTTTCACGATCGGCGCCAGAAAATTAATGCGCCGATGATCGATGAGGACGGCCACGAAATTCCGCACCGTGCGTGAGATTCCCTGGCGCGCAACAATCGCATCCAGCACCGCCCGCTTCTGCTCCGCTGAAATCGACGGCGTTTCCCAAACGGCTCGTAGTTCGTGGCTTCCGGCTACCAATTCGGCTACACTTTGCGCCTCTCGCAAAGTTTTATCGGGATCATGATGCCCGCTAAAGACAGCGTCAGCGAAGGCGCTCGCGTAAGTGTTGGTCACCGAAGCCACGCGCTATCGGCCGCCTTTCCGAGTCTCGCCGCCGTTGCCTGAGAGTTGCTGGGCGAAGTTCCGCAACAGTGATTGATCAGTAGCGGTATCCACGTGGATCTGCTTTTTCGCCAGCGATACTGCGAGATCGGCCGCGTACGCCGTCAATTCGCGACGGGCTGACTTGGCCGCCGCTGAAATTTCTTCTTCTGCTGACTCCACGATTTTCCTAGCATCTTCGGCAGCAGCAGCTTTAATCCTTTGTTCTTCGGCCGCGGCTTCCTTTTCCGCAGCAGCGCGCATTCCACCAATTTCGACATCAAGTTTCGAGAGCCGCGTTTCAATCTCCGCCAGGCGCCGGTTGGCATCTTCGCTGGCCTTGCGCGCCTCCTCTATCGCCTTCTGGATTGAAGCCGTTCGATTGCGGAACAGTCCCGGCAAATTCTTTTTCGAGAGCCAGAAAATTGCAATCGCAATCACTATAAAGTTCAACAGCACGCAGACCAGGTACGCGTGTTCCAAATCCAACCCGGTAAGTTCCGCGACCCATCGGACCGACGGAGAGTGCTTGAACTGTGATTGATCATCCTCACCCGCAGCCTCACGCGTTTCCTTCACGAGTTGCTGGCTTAACGAATTCTGTCCAGAGGGACCGCTCGACTGTTGCTGTGCCGCTGCCGAGGAAGACGACTGCTGCGCAATGGCCTGGCCCGCGAGCGCAGACCAAGCCAGCAGCAAGACTGCCGAGAAGGCAAAAAGCGAAACGGATTTCTGATCGCACCCGGCGGTCCGTCCATTTTTCTGAGTTCGCGAAAGTCTCATTGTCTGCCGCCCGCTGGAGTTTGCGTTATTCCCGGCTGCAAAACAATTCGGATGATTTCTGCGGCCAGATTCGCGCTCTCTGCCTGCAGACCCGCCTGGGCCGCGATTTTGTCTCTCTCGATGGCCGCCCGCGCCTGTTCGACTTGGGCCTTGGCCTTGTTTCGCACCTCGGCAAGAGCCGCAGCGCGCGCCCGCTGCGCCTGCTCACGAATTG
>Ga0116221_1000176_pt1 | contig 46087 bp, 44 predicted proteins | sample Sb_taG_5_FD_88965 | JGI IMG/M metagenome (GOLD analysis project Ga0116221, IMG submission 88965) | Peat soil microbial communities from Weissenstadt, Germany - Sb_50d_8_FC metaG | ecosystem: Environmental > Terrestrial > Soil > Wetlands > Peat | place: Germany: Weissenstadt | collected 2010-09-21 | reverse complement strand
CGTCAACCAACAATTGAAAGTCGTTTTCAGGGAAACTGGGCCGTCGACTAATGGTAGGTCAAGTGCCTTTGGAGCACTTTGTCTAGGTTCGAATCCTAGCGGCCCAGCCAGAAAAGCAGCTTTCAGCTTTCAGCCGTCAGCTATCAGCTGATTGGACTGGCTGCTGAGAGCTGACAGACGAGAGCTGAACTTATGGCAACTCTTGCGACAGTGACGGAAAAGAAGGCTCAGATGGCCACCGAGGAGAAATCGGAGCGCAAGCCTCAGCGGAGCCGCGCGGATGATAAGTTCAAGATTTTCTCGGGCACGGCCAACGAGGCGCTTGCCGATGAAGTTTGCGCTTTTCTCGGCATGACTCGCGGGCAGGCGCAGGTCACGCGCTTCAGCGATGGCGAGGCGTACACGCAGATTCAGGAGAATGTGCGCGGCGCGGATGTTTTTGTAATGCAGCCTACCTGCCGTCCGGTGGACGAGCACCTGATGGAGTTGCTGCTGATGATCGATGCGCTGAAGCGAGCTTCGGCGCGGCGCATCACGGCTGTGGTTCCGTATTACGGTTATTCGAGGCAGGACCGCAAGGACAAGCCGCGGGCTCCGATTTCTGCCAAGCTGGTGGCGGACTTGTTGACGACTGCGGGAGCGGATCGGGCGTTGATTATCGATCCGCATGCGCCGCAGATTCAAGGATTTTTTAACATTCCGGTCGATCATTTGTTCGCGTCGCCGGTGCTGGTGGATCATTTCAGGAAGCTGAGCCTGCCGAACCTTACGGTGGTTTCGCCGGATGCTGGCGGCGTGGAGCGGGCGCGCTTTTTTGCCAAGAAGATGGAAGCTGCGCTGGCGATCGTCGATAAACGGCGGGTTGAGATGAACGTTGCCGAAGTTATGCACGTGATCGGCGATGTGAATGGCAGGACTTGCCTGGTGATCGACGACTTGATCGACACCGCGGGCACGCTGGTGAAGACTGCCAGCGCTCTGGTCGATAACGGCGCCAGCAAGGTTTATGCATGCGCTTCGCATCCGGTGCTTTCGGGGGCAGCGGTGGAAAACATTTCGCAGTCTCATTTCGTGGAGGTTGTGGTTACGAATACGATTCCGCTGAGTGAGGCGGCGCGAAAAGAGTCGAAGATCAGGGTTTTGTCTATTGCGGGCTTGATCGGGCGCGCGATCCAATCGATTCACGAAGAGACATCGGTCAGCAAATTATTTCTGTAGACAGGAATCAAAATTATGGCAACGGCAACGGAAAGCAATGTACTGGAAGCGCAGCCGCGGGTGGCGGGCACAAAGAATGATGCTCGGCGGGTGCGGGTTGGCGGAAAAGTCCCTGCGGTATTGTATGGGGCGGGCAAAGAGGCTTTGTCGGTGAGCCTTGATCCGCGCCAGGTCTCGCGTATTTTGCACTCAGAGACCGGCTACAACACCATTTTTGATCTGGCTCTCGATGGTGGCGAACGCACCAAGGCGATGATCGTGGACTGGCAGTACGAGCCCATCAAAGGCGCCTTGCTGCATATCGATCTCAAGCGCATTGCCATGGACAAGACGCTCACCGTCAATGTTCCGATTGTGCTGAAGGGCGAAGCGGCTGGAGTGAAACAGCAGGGCGGCATTCTCGAGCAGATTTTGCGCGAAGTGGAGATCGAATGCTTGCCGAGCGACATTCCCGCGTCGATCGAAGCAGATGTCAGCGAATTGGTCTTCGGCAAGGTATTCCGCGTGTCTGATCTGCCGCGCAGCGAGAAACTCAAATTCCTGACCGATCCGAACCAGCCGGTGGCTACGGTCATCTCGGTGAAGGAAGAAGTTGTGGCCACGCCGGAGGCGGTTGCTGCGGAAGCCGGAGCTCCTGCAGAACCCGAAGTCATCAAGAAGGGCAAGCAGGAAGCGGGCGAGGAAGGCGCGGAGCCTGCCGCGGAGAAAGCCGAGAAACCGGAGAAGGGCGAGAAGAAAGAGAAGAAGTAAGTTCATTCACCACAGAGTCACAGAGACACAGAGAAGGCTTGCGAGATTGCGAAACAGAAAAACAGGATCTGGGATTTTCTCTGTGACTCTGTGGCTCTGTGGTGAAATGGCGTGAAACTTATTGTGGGGCTGGGCAATCCGGGAATCGAATACCAGTTCACGCCGCATAATTTGGGGTTTCTCGCGGTTGACCGGATTGCGAACGAGTACGGCGTCGAAGTTAGAAATCGACAGTGCCGGGCGCTGACAGGAAGAGTGGTGATTGGCCCGGAAACGGCGCTGCTGGCCAAGCCTGAGACCTTCATGAACCTGAGCGGCATTTCGGTTCGTGAGTTAGTTGAGAAGCATGACGTCAGGCCGGAAGAGGATCTGATCGTCATCCAGGATGAACTGGATTTTCCGCTGGGCACGATTCGCCTTCAAAGGCGGAGGAGTTCAGCGGGGCACAACGGGATTGAGTCGATTATCAGCGCCCTCGGTACGAAGGATTTTTTGCGAATCCGGATGGGAGTTGCGCCGGATCGCAAGATCGAAGACGGAATGAGTTACTTGCTGGCGCCTTTTCGCAAGGCGCAGCACAAGGTTGTAGACGAAATGCTCGACACGGCGGCCGATGCGGTGAAAGCGATTTTGATCGACGGCGCAGCGGCGGCGATGAACCGGTTCAACCGCAAGGTTGAGACGGAAGAAGATTAGCCGCGGATTCACGCGGGTGAGCACGGATTTGAAGATCGCGAGAGATGGAGAATGGAATGAATCGTACTTATGAATTAATGTTCATCGTCCGGCCGGATATGGCGGAAGAGGATCAGGACAAACTTATTTCGACGCTGGAAACCGCCGTGGCCGCTTCGTCCGGGTCGGTGAAGAGCGTGGAACGCATGGGCAAGCGGCGGCTGGCTTACACTGTGCGGAAATTTCACGACGGCATTTACGTGCTGCTCACGGTAGAAGGCGGCGGTGGTTTGATTCATGAACTGGAGCGCCGGCTGCGTGTTACTGAGCCGGTGATCAAGTTCCTTACCGTGCGCATTGACGAAGAGCAGAAGCGCCTGGACAAGATCAAGGCGATCAAGGACGCGAAGCGTAAGGCGGCAGCACCCGCGCCAACTCCTGAAGTTGCTGGAGAAGCTCCGGCGGCTACAGCGTAAGAGAACGCCGTTGGTCGTTTGCCGTTGGTCGTTGGCCAAACACAACGACTAGAACGCCAACGACTAACGACCAAGGACTAACGACAGATTTAAGGAGCATCATGGCTGACGAAACTAGATCAACAGCATCTGAATCATCTTCGGGATCGTCTTCAGGCGGGGACCGGCCGGAGCGCAGCGAGCGCCGTCCTTCTTCTCGTCCCGGCGGACCGGGCGGCGGTCGCGAGGGCGGCCCCGGTGGGCGCAAATATTTCCGGCGCAAGAAGGTTTGCAAGTTCTGCGTGGAGAAGATTGAGGCCATCAACTACAAGGACATTCGTCTGCTCGCGCAGTTCGTGGCGGAAAGCGGGAGGATTGTGCCCCGCCGACTGACCGGCGTTTGCACGCCGCACCAGCGGCGTTTGTCGTTGGCGATCAAGCAGGCACGCAATATTGCGTTGCTGCCATTTTCAGGCAGGGCTGCCTGAGAATCGGCCACGGATAAGCACGGATTCTCACGGATTAATTCAAGTCGATGAATCTGTTGCGTACTGATATCTGGAAGGGGAGTCATTTTTATGGAAGTCATACTTAAAGAAGATGTAGCCAAGCTCGGTTCGCGCGGTGACGTGGTGAAGGTTGCCGAGGGCTTCGGCCGGAACTACCTGCTGCCGCGGAAGCTCGCCATTGAAGCCTCAGCCGGCAACAAGGCGGTGATCGTGCAGATGAAGGCGGCATCGGTGCGCCGTTCGGCTAAAGAAAAGACGCAGGCGGAAGAATTGGCCAAGCAGTTCGACGGTGTCTCGGTTTCTTTTCAGCGCCGTTCCGGGGAGCACGATCAGCTCTTCGGTTCTGTCACGTCCAGTGACATCGGGGATGCGCTGGAGAAAAAGGGCTTCAACGTGGATCGCCGGAAAATCCAGCTTCATGAGGCTCTCCGGACCTTGGGCGAATTCACGATCCCCATCAAGCTGCACAAGGATGTGACCGCGCACCTGAAAGTGATTATCGAGAAGGAAGCGGTGGAGTAAAGATGGGTGAGGGCGGCCGGCAGCGGTCGCCCTGCAGCCTGGGTCGGTGCACTATAGTCACTACGAGCGTGCGCGGCCGACATAACCTTTGTGCTTGCAGCTTGTTACAGTGCTCTTCATCGGCAAGAATCCCGCCAAACTCCTATAATTTCTGCTCACGGTTGGGCTTTTAGGCCGTCCATAGCTATGCGACCGGGAAGAACGGCAATGGCGTCCCGGTGCAAAGTCGAGGACAAAAAGAGCATATGCCGGCCGAGGCGTGGGCAGTACCATTTGCAGTTGGCAAGAGTTGCCACCGGGAAGCAATGCGGGAAAAGGCTAGCGGGAGCCAGAACCCCGAATTGCGGGGCAATATGGCTGGGCAGGCTTCAGGGCGTATCGATGACACATTACTGGTCCGCGAAGCGCAGCGCGGCAATCGCGCTGCTTTCGAGGAGTTGGTGCGGCAGTACGACCAGGCGGTGTTGCGGCTGGCTATCCATCTCACCGGGTCGGAACACGAAGCTCAGGATGTTTATCAGGAAGCTTTCCTGAAGGCGTACAAAAGCATCGGCAACTTTCGCTTTGAGTGTTCCTTTTACACCTGGATTTATCGCATCGTCACCAATCTCTGCCTTGATCATTTGCGGAAGAGGCAGGTGCGGAAGGAAGATGCGCCGGTAGCGACGGATGCGGCGGGAGAGCAGTATGATGTGCTCGATCAAGTTCCTGACGGTCGGTCGGGCGCGAATCCGGAGCGGGATTTGATGCGGCGTGAGTTGGGCAAACGCATCGGCCACGCGCTGGAGAAGTTAACGCCGCGGGAGCGCATGGTTTTTGAGTTGAAGCACTATCACGGCCTCAAGTTGCGGACCGTGGGCGAGGTGCTGAATACGACTGAAGAGACAGCCAAGAATACTTTGTTTCGCGCGACCCAGAAACTGCGGGGCGCACTGGCCGATATGAGATGAGCGTAGGGGCGGGCCAAAGATCCCGCCGCCACACAAGGGTGCGATTATGAAATGCGAGTGGGTTAAAGAAAACGTTCTGTTGTATGTCTACAACGAGCTGCCCGATGATGCCCGTTATGAACTGGAGCAGCACCTGGCACGCTGCGCGGACTGCACGGCGGAACTCAAGACGACCCGCAAGTTTCACGCCATGCTTTCCGAGTTGCCGGTTGAGGAGCCTTCGCCCAACCTGGTTGCGGCTTCTCGCATGCGTCTGCAGGAAGGACTTGAAACTGCGGAGCAGGGCAGGTTTTGGCATCGTTTGATTTTCGATCCTGCTGCATGGCTTCGCCAGATTCGTTTTGCTCCCGCTTTGGCCGCAGCTATCTTCATTGTCGGTTTTGCCGGCGGCATCGGAACTACCTACAAGGTTGTCAACGGCAACGGCGCTTCGACGGCTTCGGGCCCGGTCAGTCTACCGGCGGAATCCTCCATCACGGGCATTCAGTCCATCGCTCAAGATCCCGGATCGAACCACATCAGCATCAAGTACGACACGGTTTCCACGCAGGAAGCGCAGGGCTCGCTCAACGATCAGCGCATCCAGCAGTTGTTGCTTTTTGCGGCACGCAACAACTACAACTCGGGCGTGCGAATGGATTCCGTCGATCTGCTGACCCAGGAGCCGAACAATACTCACGTGCGCGAAGCGCTCATCTATGCCTTGCGCTATGACTCGAATCCGGGCGTGCGGCTGAAGGCGCTGGATGGTCTGGGTGCTTTCGTGAAGAGCGACACGCGTGTACGCGATGCCGTGCTCGAAGTGTTGATGGAAGATTCCAATCCGGGGGTGCGCACGCAGGCGCTGCGTCTGCTTGAGCCGGTTCGAGCTGACAGCAGCGTTCGGATAGTTCTGCAGAAGCTGGCGGAAAGCGATCGCAACCCGTATATCCAATCGCAGGCGCGGAACACGTTGCAGGAACTTCCGGAGATTGATTAAGGGGCGGTCGAACACGAGAACAATGGATGAAAGGTACAAATTGAAAAGCATTCGCAAATTCGTAGCGGCGCTATTGGTGATTGCGCCGCTGCTCGCAGCCCAGGTACTCGTAGCCCAGGACAATCGGGTTTACCGCGAAGGTGACGCGTGGGCGCGAGAGATCACTGGTTCGCTGGGCAATGCAAAGAACCTCCGCGTCAAAGTGGAAGAGGGAAACGTGCGCGTGGAAGGTGGAGCCGACAGCATCAGCTACGTGATTCACAATCGTGCTTATACCGACTCCGAAAGCAGAGCGCGCCGCGAATTCGATTCTTACAAGATCAGCACTTATGTTCACGGAGACACGGCCTGGATAGTTGCCGAATGGGATGGCGGCAGTGCACGCAAGTTTGGCGCTGATTTTCTGATCAAGGTTCCGCGCAACATGGATGCGGTGAAGATGGAAACTGATGGCGGCAATGCCACGGTCAACGGCGTAGCCGGTCGCGTGGATGCCGAGAGCGGCGGCGGCAATATTCGCTTTGACGATATAGGCGGAGTCATCAACGCGGAAACCGGCGGCGGCAACATTGACGTGGGCAATGTCGAGTCCGATGTCAGCCTGCACACTGGCGGTGGTTCCATCAGGGTGAATTCCGCGAAGGGCAAGATCGACGCCGAGAGCGGTGGCGGCAGCGTGGTCGTGATATCAGGCTCAAAAGGAGCGGTTCTGGAAACCGGCGGCGGAAGCATCCAGGTGGAGCGCTGCGCTGGAAAAGTCAAGGCCAGTACCGGGGGGGGAAGCATTGATATGGGCGATATCGGCGGTCCTGCCGAGATGGAAACCGGCGGGGGAAGCATCCGACTGGCTTCGGCGAAAGGACTGGTGCACGCAGACACTGGTGGGGGCAGCATCGAGTTGAACGGAGTACCAGCGGCGCGGGCCGAGACGGGAGCTGGAGGGATCGTGGCCAAGTTTGTTGCCTCGAGCGGTGAAAACAACGATTCCGAACTGGAAACTTCGGCTGGCGACATCACTGTGTACCTGGCGCCCAATGTAAATATCAGCGTGCGGGCTTCAATAGAAGTTGCCAACGGTCACAATATCCGGTCTGATTTTCCGGGTATCCGAGTGACTACCGAGGGCGGCGACTATGGGCCGAAGACGATCACTGCGGAAGGAAGTTTGAACGGCGGTGGTCCGGTGCTCAAGGTGCGAACGACAACCGGGGACATCTGTTTCCGGCGGTCCAATAACTAGCGGTTCCTGGGATTTGGGAGGTTGAACATGCGAAACACAATTCTGACAGCGATGATCATGGTGCCCCTTCTGGCAGTTGCGACCTATGCCGGAAATGGCTCGTTTGCTTCGGCTGGCGACTCTTACGGTTTCTCCAGTGAGGATTGGGGCAGCGGCTCCTATCTGGGTGTGGACACACGGGACATCACTCCCGATCGCCTCGCCGCTCTCCACTTGAAGGATGAGCGCGGCGTAGAGGTGACGATGGTGGATCAGGATGCTCCCGCGGGCAAGGCTGGCCTCAAGGAGCAGGACGTGATTCTGACTCTGAATGGCGCCGAGGTGCAAAGCGTAGAGCAACTGCGCCGCATGATTCGCGAAACCCCGCCCGGACGAGTTGTGACGTTAGGCATCAGCCGGGGCGGACAGCCGACCACCATCAAGGTGGAGCTTGCCGATCGCAAGAAAAATTATTCTTACAACTTTGGTCCCGACGGCAAGCAGTTCAAGTTCAACATGCCGAAGATGCCGGTGATGCCCGTGATGCCTGACATGCCCGACATGCCGGTGTCGATCGTGGTCGTCCATTCGTCGGCGCGTAGCGGGCTCATGGTAGAGAACCTTACGCCGCAGCTGGGGGACTTCTTTGGAGCCAAGAATGGCCAGGGGGTTCTGGTGCGTTCGGTGGAGAAAGGCAGCGGTGCCGACAAAGCTGGTTTTCACGCCGGAGATGTAATCGTCAAGATCAATGGTGAGCCGATTCATGACAGCGGGGACTTCAGTCACGCTTTGCGCTCACGCAAGGACAACACCGCCAGCATCAGCGTGATTCGCGACAGGAAAGAACAGACCATCACCATCACCTTGCCGGAACGCAAGCAGTCGGATCTTTACCGCGAGAGTCTCGAAATGGATATACCCGAGATCGATGCTGCAACCCGCGAAGAATGGAGCCAGCTGCAATCCGAGATGGCCCACCTTAAACCGGAAATGGAAGAGGCCATCAATCGCGAACTTGAGCAGGTCAAACCGGAACTGAAACGCGAAACCCGGGAAGCGAAGAGGCGTAGCGAAGAGGTTAAGCGGCAGATGCGTGATGTGCAACGGGAATGGCGGGACCACCAACGCGAAATCCAAAGAGAACTCAGGCAGGAATTCGGCGAGGATAACGAATTCTGATCGTGTGGGGCGGACACTCATGTCCGCGCTTTTGATTTTGGGATTGGTTCTTAGTTTCTTTATCAAGGCCAAGAAAGCGGACAGGAGTGTCCGCTCTACACTATTTGCCGGAGCCCTGCGCTAATTTGCGTTTTGGAGTGGGAGCGAGGCAAACTCGATTGCGGCCCGCTTGTTTTGCGGCGTACAAGCCTGCATCGGCCGCCTTCACCAATTCGTCGCGCGTGGTGCCGTGCTCGGAATAGTTCGCCGTTCCAGCGCTGATCGTGACCGGCCGGGGTACGCCGGGGAACTGCCAGGCTTCCACTGTCTTGCGCAGCTTCTCCGCAACTCCCAAAGCATGGACCGCGTTTGTCTGCGAGAGCAGAATTGCAAATTCCTCCCCACCGTAGCGGCACAGAACATCGATCTTCCGTATTTGCTGGTGAAAAATCGAAGAGACTTGCCGTAGCACTTCATCCCCGAGGAGATGTCCGAATTCATCGTTGAGGCGTTTGAATTGATCGATGTCGACCATGACCACGGCCATGCCGGTGCCGAACCGCTGGGCCCGCTCAATTTCCTCCGCGATGCGCAATTCGAAAAACCTGCGATTGAAAATTCCGGTTAAGCCATCCAAGTAGGCCAACTGCTTAACGCGCTCAACATAATGAGCATTCTGTATCGCAGTCGCACAGATGTCTGCAACTGATTCCAGCGGCTGGGTATCGTTCACGTTAAAGGCTCTGGCCCGAGTTGTATCCAACACGAGAACACCCAGAGTTTGTCCGAAGGAGACCAAGGGTATGCACATGCTTGAGCCGGTTTCCACACACAAGCCAGGGTCGAGGACGGCCTTGGCATCATTTTCGATAAGAGGTTTTCCCGCGGCGAGAGCCCGTTGCCACAGTCCCTCGCCCGCCGGCAAGCGTCCTCCCTCCGAAACGCGACCCGTAAGTTTTCCGTGGCTGGCGCGCAAAACCAGATCTTCCTCATCCTTCAACAGCACCGATACCTGACAGACCTCGAACGCCTGCTGGATGAGCAAGCATACTTTGGAGAGCAATTCTTTCAAATCCAATACGGCCGTCATCTGCTGAGCGATGGCGTTGATCGCTTCCAATTGCGAAGCACGATGCCGCTCCAGTGAATACAGCCGGGCATTCTGCAAGGCCATCGACGCCTGGGTGGAAAATAACGTCAGCAGATCAATAGTTTCGGAATCGAAGTGGTTGAGATTTTCGCTCTGGCAGTCCAGCACGCCCACCACGTGATCACGCACCATGAGTGGTACCGCCAGCTCGGAGCGTGTGTTCTTTGCCGAGAGGATGTAGCGAGCATCCTTGGTAACGTCGGCAGCGTAGATGGGGCGTTTCTGGTGAGCAGCCGCACCTGTAATTCCTGTTCCTATCGGTAAACGGACTTCGTCATGACCAGCGTCCCAGCCCACCTGGCAGCGCACGTAAAGCTCGTTTTTGTCGAGCAAAAGGATGGCAACGTTCTGCAGATGAAAATAATCGCGTGCGATGGTCAGGATTTGCTGCAGCACTTCATCCAGCTCAAAGGTGGAGAGCACCGCCTGACTCGCGTCATACAGCATGGAAATCTTCTGCATAGTACTGGGCAGATTCTAGCTGCCGGACGCCCGGTCACGGAGGTTCCGAAAGTAACCTGTTTTTGGATGAAAGTCTCAGACACCTTTGTCCGAAGTCCAGAAAACTGCGCGGATCAGGACAAATCGGGTTTAGCCTTTTGGCTGGCTGGACCGGCGCCTCCGGCCAGCTACCGTCTTGATGGCTCCGAACGCCACCAGGCAGAGCCAGAGGTCCAGCACCATCCCAAGGTCGATGTGAAAGGGCACATGGCGCGCCTGGGACGGCAGGTGCCTCATCAGCAAGAAGTAGGCTGCGTTCCCCGCGAGAACGGCAATTAACGCGTGCATGAAATTGGCTGCTGCCTTGGACATTTGCCCGATCGTAGTTCGGTCGCTTCTCGCAGAGTTTAGCAGCGGGATGCCTAGCTGCTAACATCCCATCAGATGCTGCAACCGAGTACCTCCGTACAGTACGTTAAGGGAATTGGCCCGAAGCTTGCCGAGTTGCTGGCGGCCAAGGACATCCAGACCCTTGACGATCTGCTGCATTATCTTCCGTTTCGCTACGAAGACCGGCTGAATCCCAGGGGCATTGCCGAACTTCGTGCCGGGGAAATGGCCACCGTGATTGCCGAAGTGCGCACGTCGGGCCTATTTCGTACCCGGCGCATGCCCATCTTTCAGATGACCGCCGGTCAGGGCAGGACGCGACTGAAATGTATCTGGTTCAATGCCACTTATCTTCGGGACAAGTTCAAGCCCGGCCAGATCGTCGCGCTATACGGCAAGGTCGAGGAGGACTACCGAGGCGGCGAACTTCAGCTTACACAGCCTCAGTTCGAGATCATCGGGGAAGCGGACGGCGTTTCTGATTCCGCCGAGCAGAAGCTGGCAGCTTCGCTCGAAATCGGCCGCATCGTGCCCATCTACGAATCCACGGGACAAGGTCGGCTGAGTTCGCGCTGGTTTCGTCGCGTCATCCACACGGCGCTGGAAAATCTCACGCCAGATCTGCCTGACCCCATTCCGCCGGTGGTTCGCAGGCATCTGAATCTCATTTCCCCCCGGGAAGCATTGCAGAAGGTTCACTGGCCCGATCCAGGCGAAAGTATCGAGGACCTGCAATCTTCCCGTACCCCAGCTCACGTCCGCCTCATTTTTGAAGAGCTGTTTTTTGTTGAGCTGGGACTCGAGCTGAAACGCCGCGAGCAGAAGGCGCAAACCGGGGTTGCATTCCAGTTGAATGATCGTGCCCGCGCCGCGATTAAGAAGATTCTCCCTTTCCATCCCACCGGCGCACAGAAGCGGGTGCTGAAGGAAATCGCTTCCGACATGGAAAAACCTTTTCCCATGCGCCGCCTGTTGCAGGGCGATGTCGGCTCGGGCAAGACTATCGTTGCTTTTGAAGCGGCCATCATTGCGATTGAAAACGGGTACCAGGTCGCGCTGATGGCGCCCACTGAAATCCTCGCGCAACAGCACTACTTCTCGGCGCGTCGCATTCTGGAAAGCGCAGGCTACCGGGTCGTGCTCCTCACCGGTTCCATGGAAGACGATCGCAAACGCGAAACCCGGCGCCACATCTCCCAGGGCAACGCCCAACTCGTAATCGGCACGCACGCCCTGATCGAGCAAAAAGTTGAGTTCGCCAAACTGGGCATGGTGATCGTGGATGAGCAGCATCGCTTCGGAGTGCTGCAGCGCTTTAAGCTAATGAAGAAATCTAGCGAGGATCGTGTGGGGACCGGTCTGCAACCTGTCCACGCCGACAGCTCGGCAGCATCGCCGGAACCGGATGTCCTGGTCATGACCGCAACCCCGATTCCGCGCACTCTTGCTCTCACGCTCTACGGCGACCTCGATGTGAGCGTAATCGATGAGATGCCACCCGGACGCACTCCGATCATCACACGCTGCGTATCGGACGAGCGTTCTCCTGAGGTTTGGGATTTCGTGCGCAAGCAGGCCGCCGCCGGACACCAGACTTATGTCGTGTATCCCGTGATCGAGGAGGACGAGGAGACCGAACTAAAGGCCGCAATGAAGATGTACAAGGAGCTGAGCAATCGGATCTTTCCGGACCTGCGCGTTGCCGTGCTGCACGGACGCATGGAGGCCGATCTGAAAGAACAGGTCATGCGCCTGTTCCAGAAGGGTGAACTCGACATCCTGGTAGCTACTACCGTGATCGAAGTTGGCGTGGACGTGGCCAACGCGACCATGATGGTTATCGAACATGCCGAGCGCTTTGGCCTTGCCCAGCTTCATCAGCTGCGAGGGCGCATCGGTCGCGGTGCAGCCAAGTCGTATTGCGTACTCATGACTGGCGGCAAAGTGTCGGAAGACGGAGAGCGCCGCCTCGAAGCGATGGTTCGTACCAGCGATGGGTTTCAGATTGCAGAGCTCGATCTGGAGCTGCGAGGGCCGGGAGAATTCTTCGGCACGCGCCAGGCGGGCATGCCCAGCTTTCAAGTGGCGAATTTGATCCGCGATCGCCAGTTGCTGGAAGCCGCCAAGCGCGAAGCCGCTGCGGTACTCGCCGGTCCGAACTCAGAAATCACGCAAGGCGAGATCGACACCGCCCTGCGCCACATGCGCACCCGCTGGCACAAGAGCTACGGGCTAGTGGAAGTAGGGTAATGAGGCCCCCGGTTCGATGGAGGATGGGTGTCCTCGCCCATCTGGCTTGCCGCTCGGCGTTCTTTGCGACAGCATGGCATAATCGTCACCAGTGAAACCGCAAGCCAGCGCCGACGTGTACCGCAAGTTACCCTCGGTGGACGAACTCTTGCGTAGCCCAGAGTTGGTGGCTCTCGCTTCAAAAGAAGGCCAGACCGCGGTTACTGACGCTGCCCGTGTTGTGCTGGAGTCTCTGCGGCAGGAGATTGGCGCCGGCCAGTTCGATGCGAATCGGGTTGATCTCGCTCTTTCGGGACTCGAAGCCGCAGCAGCGCGGCAGGTTCAGCAATCACTGAAATACTCGCTGCGAACCGTCATCAATGCCACCGGGGTCATTCTGCACACCAACCTCGGCCGCGCTCCGCTGGCGGCGTCAGCGCTGGAGCACGTCCGCGAGATTGCCGGCAGCTATTCCAATCTTGAGTTCGACGTCGAAACCGGGGACCGCGGCAAACGCGACGTCCACGTCGACCGCCCGTTCCGCAAGTTGCTCGATGCAACAGATGCGGAAGCTCATGTAGGCGCGGGCGTTCATGCCCGTGCGGACAAGCCAACAATCTCAACTGTCGTAGTCAACAACAACGCGGCCGCGGTCCTGCTCGCGCTCAACACGCTGGCAGAAAACGGTGAAGTCATCGTCTCCCGAGGTGAGCTGGTCGAGATCGGCGGGTCGTTCCGGATCCCCGACGTCATGTCGAAATCGAATGCCATCCTGCGCGAGGTCGGAACAACCAACCGCACTCGCATCGGCGATTACGAGAAGGCGATTACCGAGAAAACCCGGCTGCTGTTGCGCGTACACCGCTCAAATTTCCAAATCACCGGATTCACCGAGCAACCGCGAATCGAAGAACTCGTGGCTCTGGCTCGCACGCGGAACATCCCGCTTTTTGAGGACCTGGGCAGCGGCGCGCTATTCGACCTGCGTTCTGTCGGCGTGAATGGGGAATCGAGCGTGCTCGACAGCCTGGGCCAGGGCGTGGATGTGGTGAGCTACAGCGGAGACAAATTGCTTGGCGGCCCTCAGGCAGGAATGCTCAGCGGCCGGAGTGATCTGATTGCGCGCATGCGTTCGAATTCGTTGTTCCGAGCGCTTCGCGCTGACAAACTAACATACGCGGCGCTCGAAGCGACGCTGCTAGAGTATGTGAAGGGCGAGCACGATGCGATTCCTGCGGTGCGAATGATGCGTTCGTCGAAGGAAGAGATTGGAAGCCGCGCGGAGAGCATTGCGAAGAAAATTCAGTCGGCCGGGTTGTTAGCGGAACTGGTTGACGGCGAATCCGTGATTGGCGGAGGAGCGGCGCCCTCCGCCGTCTTGCCCACGCGATTATTGGCGATAACTTGTGAGGGGTTGAGCGCGAACGAACTCTCAGAACGCCTACGCGCCTCCGATCCCCCGGTCATCGCGCGAGTGGAAGAAGGCCGCGTGCTGCTCGATCTGCGAACCGTGTTTCCGGAACAGGATGAGGCCGTCGCGAACACTCTCAACCGCATTGCAGAAAAATGATTGCGTGCGCTTGAACATCCTCGTGTCTCCGCGGCGAAAAGAACGTAATGGCGACCCTTTACACCATCGGCCATTCCACCCGCACGCTGGATGAATTCATTGCTGTCCTGCAAGCCCACGCCATTCAGACCTTGGCCGACATTCGCTCCTTCCCCATGTCGCGCCGTTTGCCTCACTTCAATCGCGAAGCGTTGGAAAAAAACCTACCCCCTGCCGGGATTCGATACGTCTGGCTGCAGGCGCTAGGTGGAAGACGGAAGAAGATGCGCGACGACTCGCCCAATATCGCGCTGCGCAACGAGAGTTTTCGCAATTATGCGGATTACATGCTCACCGAAGACTTCCATCGCGGCATCGCCGCACTGATCAAACTGGCCGAGGGCTCGCGCACGGCTTACATGTGCGCCGAGCGCGTATATTTCCATTGCCATCGCATGCTGGTATCCGACTGGCTCGTAGCCCATGGGCATGAAGTCCTCCATATCGATGGAGCCGGGCCGGTGAAAAGGCATGAGTTGATGGCGGAAGCGCAACTGGTCGATGGCCACGTCATTTATCGGGGTGATCGCCTGTTTTGAGCGAATCGATCGTCTGCAACAATCGCTCTCTGCCATTCGTGATTTACACTTGCTACTACGCTGCAAAGAGGTGAATATGGCCGAACGTTCTCCGCAGACTCTCGCCAATCATGTGAAGATTGATCCTCCATTCCACTACTTCGTGCTGCCGGTTTTTGCGATCAGTTGGGTGGTAAGTGTGTTCTTTCTTGTGCGCCATCCGGGCTTCCTGCATTTCTGGATCGTGATCTTTAACACGGCGATAATTGTTGCCGTTATCCGAGCTCGCCAATACGCGCTGAAAGTTCAGGATCGCGTCATCAGGCTCGAGGAACGACTGCGCCTAAGCGCGCTATTGCCCGAGTCGCTACGCCCGCAGATCGCTAAGCTCAGGGAGGATCAGCTTATCGCGCTGCGCTTTGCCTCAGACGAAGAGTTGCCTGCGCTGGTCGAGCGGACTTTGTCTGCAAATCTTTCTCGAGCTGATATCAAGAAGGCCATACAACATTGGCGGCCGGATTATTGGCGAGTTTGAATGGCTTCGGCGGGCTGTCGAACAAACTAAACATCCACTAAACTTACTGCATGATCGTAGGCACCGGCATCGACATAGCGGAAGTACCGCGAATTGAAGCGTCCATCGCGCGCTTCGGCGAACGCTTTCTGCGCAGGGTTTTCACCGAGGCTGAGATCCGCTACTGCGAGTCGAAAGCCAACCGAGTTGAGCGCTACGCTGCCCGCTTCGCTGCCAAAGAAGCCGCAATGAAGGCTATCGGTACCGGTTGGAATCACGGAGTAGCTTGGCGCGACGTGGAAGTGTGCCGCCAACCGGGAGGCCGTCCCGCTATTGCATTCCACGGTAAGGCGGCGGAGTTTGCCGCCAGACTGGGCGCGGTGCACATTGCGCTTTCGCTCTCGCACACCGAAGAGTACGCCATCGCGCAGGTCATCCTGGAAAGTTGAAGGATCAAAAGCGGCCGGGCGAGTCGCCCGTCTCCACACGTTCTCTTGCTGTGCGCTTCTGTTAGACTGTCGCATTCTACGGCGAACATTCGAATGTCGGTTACAAGTGAAGCTCCTCCGATTAGCCGTGCCAATGCGACAAAACACATCGGCGAACGCTCTTTGCTGGCTGGCGTAGCCATCAGTAGCTTTGCGGCGCTGTTGCTGGAATTGGCGCTCACCCGATTATTTTCGGTCGTATTGTTTTATCACTTTGCCTTCCTGGCAATCTCAATCGCGTTGCTCGGCCTTGGCTCCGGCGGAGTGTTCGCGTACTTAGGAAAAAGCTGGCTGGGCCGGTTCCCCACCCGAACCCTGCTTTCCTGGCTGTGTGTCACAAACGCTGTGGTCGTTCCCATCGTGCTGGAGATCGTGTTGCACGTTCCGGTTTCGCTGAGTTTGTCACGCGCCAACTTTCTGCGGCTGACGGCGATCTATCTGGCTTCCGCGGTTCCGTTCTTTGTCACCGGCCTCGAGTTCTCGATTCTTTTTGCCCGCGAAGCGCGCCATATTTCCCGCCTTTACGGGGCGGATCTGCTGGGCGGCGCGCTGGCTTGTTTGGGAATTGTCCCTTTGCTCAACTGGCTGGGCGGTCCAAACACCGTGCTGTTCGCAGCAGTGATGGCAGCCATCGCGGGGGCCGCGTGGGCCGTCAGCATCAACTTGCGGAAACTCACGCTCGCCCTGGCTGCGGCACTCTTACTGGTAATCGCGGCGAACCATTCAGGAAGACTGATCGACGTGGTTTATGCGAAAGGACTCTTTCGTGACAAAGCCTGGGTAGAGTTCGCACGCTGGAATGCGATCTCCCGCGTGGTAGTCGATCGCCAAGGCGGGGCAAAAGCAGTCGTAATCGATGCAGACGCATCCACATACATCATGAACGCGGACCTCAAGCAGTGGCAGGGCACGGAGTGGCAGAAGAATTTAATGTCCGCTCCGCCCGCTCTCGCCAACATTCTGAGGCCTCACGGGGACTACGCGATCATTGGGCCGGGCGGCGGGGTCGATGTGCTTCGCGCTGTGGCGAATGGGAGCCCAAGCGTAATCGGAATTGAGATCAATCCGATTATCGCGAACACTGTGATGCGCGGACGCTACGCGGACTATTCCTATCACTTATATGAGCGGCCCGAGGTGCATATTCAGGTAACCGACGGGCGATCGTTCGTGCGCAATGCGAAGCAGAACTTCGACGTGGTCCAGATGACGCTGGTGGACACTTGGGCTTCAACCGCCGCAGGAGCTTTCGCGCTTAGTGAAAACAGCCTTTATACCGTGGAGGCATTTCGAGAATACTTCGACCATCTGAAACCCGACGGCATGGTCGCCATCACTCGCTGGGAGTTCCGTCAGCCGCGGGAAGCCCTGCGCGTAGTCTCGGTCGCGATGCAAGCGCTACACGAGCAGGGAATCGAGAATCCAGCGAGGAATTTCATCGTCGTCTCCGAAGGGGAGTTGGACGAAGACGGAATTCCGGTGGTCGTACTGGCCAAGAAAAGCGCTTTCACCCCCGAAGAAGAAGACCGGGTTCGAGCCCACTTAGCGAGCAATCCCGTGCTGGTGGCGCTGTATCTTCCTTCTGAACCTAAAGACAATCCGTTTTCTGCACTGATCGCGCGCAACGATCCTTACGCCTTTGCACAACAGTATCCATACAATGTGGCGCCGGTGGATGACAATGCGCCTTTTTTCTTCTTCACGCTGAAACTCGACACGTTGCTCCATCACAGTGGCACGTACCATGGCATCGATTGGAAAGTGAACCTGGGTGTCGTCGTACTGGGCATGGTGCTGGTCATCTCTTGCGTTGTGGTGCTCGCGTTCCTGGTGATCCCCCTCGCTGTGCGTGGCGTGGGTACGCGTGAACGCCCGGTCCGGCTGTTGTATTTTGTCGCGGTGGGCCTGGGATATATTCTGGTGGAGATCGCTTTCATCCAGCGCTTCGTTTTGTTTCTTGGCCACCCGACTTATGCCCTCACCGTAGTCGTTTTTCTGCTTCTGCTGTCGAGCGGCGCCGGCAGCCTGGCTTCTCGTAGGTGGCTCGCGGAGACGCAACGCACTTGGTTTCCACTGGCCTTCATCGCCGGTGTTCTTCTGCTTTACGTTTTCATTTTGCCGAGACTGTTGAACGCGCTGGTAGGGCTTCCGTTCGAGGCAAAACTGCTGGTGAGCGCGGTCCTGCTGGTACCGTTGGGGTTTGCCATGGGAATGCCGTTTCCCACCGGGCTGCGAGCGCTGGCCAGCATTCCGGTGCCGGAGTTTCCCGTGGCTGGAGCCGGTGAGTTCCAGGACAACGCCGTGGAGTGGGCATGGGCCATGAATGCGGGTTCCAGCGTAATGGGTTCCGTTCTCGCAATGGTCATCGCCATTCAGTTCGGGCTGAATGTCACTTTAGCCTGCGGGGCAGCAGCGTACTTGGTGGCCATTCTGGTTTCGGGGACGTTGCAACCGCGCAACGTCTAATGTGAATCCCGGACCAACGGTCTGCTATCATGCAGGCATTCATTTAGTTTTTCGGGTTGCCATGGAGAATGTTGCCATGAGGAGCTTAGGGAGAATCAGTGCCTAGCCAGAAACAGTTGAAGTGGTCTGAACTGAAGGTTGGACTCACGGTACTGGCTGCCAGCATCACCCTGGGAGTTCTGATTTTACTCATGAGTGGCACGGGCGGTGTTTTTACCCGGAAGATCACACTGAAATCATATTTCGATAATGCCGGCGGGTTGCGGGAAGGAGCGCCGGTGCGGCTTCATGGCGTGGACATTGGCAACGTCTCCGGCATCCGGGTTGTGTCCGACCCCGCCCGGCGGCTGACCCCGGTGGAAGTCACCCTGAAGGTGAATACCGAATATCGCAGCAATTTGCGCAAGGATTCAGTTACCTTGCTTTCCACCGCTGGCGTGTTGGGCGAGACCTATATCGACATTGACAGTGCCCAAGCCACCGGTCCCGAGGTCCGTCCAGGGGACGTGTTGCCCACGCGCGAGACGCCCGATATCCAGGACGTGGTGCGGGCCAGCCAAAGCACGCTGCAAAACCTGGATGCACTGGAGAAACGTGTCGATCGAATCCTCGCGTTCATAGAAAGCGGGCAGGGTTCCATCGGTAAGGTGATCTACGATCCCAGCCTCTACAACCGGCTGAACGACACGGTTGTCCAATTTCAGGGCTTGGTCAGCGATGTGACTTCGGGCAAAGGAAGTCTGGGCAAGCTTCTGGTCGACGATGAGCTTTATCGGAATGCGAATGCGACAATCGCCAAGTTGAACGGGATTATCGACGAATTGAACGCAGGCAAGGGCACGGCTGGCAAATTCCTGAAGGATCCCACGCTGTATAACACCGCCAACGATACCATCGCCAACGTCAAGAAGTTAACCGACGACGTAAACGCGGGCAAAGGCGCCCTTGGCGTATTGGCCAAAGATCAGCAGTTTGCCAGCAAGCTGCAAAACACCATGAGCAAACTTTCGGACTTGAGCGACCGTTTGAATTCAGGCGACGGCACCATCGGGAAGCTGCTGCAGGACCCATCCGTCTATAACAACACCAATCAGTTGCTGACGGAGGCGCAGCAGTTGATCGCGGCAATCCGCAAGAATCCGAAGACGTACCTGACCATCCACCTGAAGATTTTCTGAGATTCTGGATACGCTCGCGTAGTAGCGGACGGCCCCGTCCGAAAGCCCGTCGCGATTCGAAGAAGGATGGACTAGACGACGCTCGCCCGGCCGCGCCCACTCGGCGCAGTCGATTCGGCCTGCTCGTGAGCATGGTAGCTGGAGCGTACCATCGGTCCCGATTCCACGTGGCGGAATCCGAATCGCAGGGCCTCGTCTTTCAAGTATCGGAATTCATCGGGTGTGTAGAAAAGAGCAATCGGCAGGTGGTCGCGGGATGGGCGCAGGTATTGGCCGACAGTCAAAATGTCTACGCCACGTGAACCGAGATCGCGGAAAACTTCCACAAGTTCGGGGACCGTTTCTCCCAAACCAACCATAACCCCGGACTTCGTCACCATCCCCGGCGAGAACTGCTTGGCATTCTCCAGAAGCCGCAACGTGCGTTCATAGCGAGCGCCGGAGCGGACTACGCGATAAAGCCGTGGCACGGTCTCGGTATTGTGATTTAAGACGTCGGGCTTGGCGTCGAGAACAATTTGCAAGGCCTCATCAATGCCCTGGAAGTCGGGAATCAGAACTTCGATGCGGCAATAGGGAGACAGCTCACGAATCTCGCGAATCGTTTCTGCGAACACTCGCGCCCCACCCAGATTGTCGTCATCGCGATTCACGCTGGTCACGACCGCATGCTTTAAGCCCAGAGTCGCCACGGCTTCAGCTACGCGGCGCGGTTCGTCCCAATCAATCGCCTCGGGCTTACCCTTGGGCACCGCGCAAAAACCGCAGCGGCGAGTGCAGATGTTACCCAGAAGCATGAAAGTGGCTGTACGGTGATTCCAGCATTCCCCGATGTTGGGGCACTGGGCAGATTCGCAGACCGTGTGCAATCCCAAGCCACGAGCCAGTTTCTTGAGATTGTGGAAGTTCTCGCCCACCGGAGCCTTGGCCCTAAGCCATTCCGGTTTGGGTTGCCGGACTGGTGGCCCAAGTTCAATCTGAACGAACTGGGAAGCGCCTGCCATCGTTGATTCAATTCTACATGCCTGATTGGCGATTCGCGAAGCGCGGCATAACCGCGGCAATCGAGTCGCGTCCCTAGTGTTTATAGCTTCCTATCAGTTCGCCCTGCGCCAGAATGCGACCTTTCATGGCCTTTTCGATCTCCTTTTTTTTCGCTCCGGCCGGCAATCCTAATTTGGTATTGAGGGCGTAGAGCGTAAAGGCATACCGATGCGCTGAATGCCCGGGGGGACAAGGTCCTCCATAGCCGATCTTACCGAAGTCGGTGCGACCCTGGCGCGAACCGTCGGGCAGGTCTCCTTGTTTCGGCAGATCTTCAGGGATCCCACGCGCCGCTGCAGGCAGGTCATACACCGTCCAGTGCAAGAACTTGAATCCAAACGGAGAGTCCCGATCGATGACGATCAGGGCAAAGCTCTGGGTGCCGGAGGGAGGTTGTCCCCACGATAATTCCGGGGAGGCCTCCGAACCGTCGCAGGTGCATTTTTTCGATATATCGCCTCCCGTGAAGCTCGAACTAGCCAGTGTCAGCGAAGGCACAGCATCTCCTGCTCTAGCGGAACTGTTGCAAGCCAGCAGGCTGGCGACGACTGCCAGTAGAGCTGCAGCAACGGCTAGGCCTATACTTCTCGAGCCAAGGGACTCTTTTCTGACTTGAAACCACGCTTTCATGGAACTTCTCCTAAACTATTGAGTAGATTTTTTTCTTACGACCCCACCACATCCACATTCCGACCCCGAACATGAATAGCAACGGCAACATCAATGCGCTGCCCTCCGGACCGGTCGGGCCTCCGCTCCACAACGGATTCCCCGAAGGTTGCGTTGCCAGGTAGCCGCGCAACAACGATTCCTCAAAGATGCCGGTCAGCAGACAGACTAGCCCCCACGCGAGAGTGTACTGCCATGCCATGACGCCGGTGGGCGACAGTCCCTCAATAACCAGCAGTCCCGCCTTCCAGAGAACTCCGATCAGCACCGACAAACCGAGGAATCCCCATACGGCGCCACTCACCAATCGCATCACCTTACGATCCGCCGTGTATCCGTAGGAAAGGAGCGGGCGCTTTTCGATGCGCGCCATTACCCACGTAGCTGCCAAAACCATCAGCACATCGCAGGATCCCCCAAGCAGCTCCAGGCTTGGCGGGACTGGCCCGTCGGGATGGAGAAGGACGAAATGACCGAGCGCGGCTTTTGCGGCAATCTCTAGAATCAGAAAAATCGCGACGAATAGCAGAGCGCTCCAACCCGCGCGCACGCCTTGTTCGCCCACGAACACCCGGCGGAGCACGCCATCGCCTGAGGACCGCTGGGCCCCCTGCAACCCGTCGAGCTCCGTTTGCGATGAATTACTCATGACTGGGCAGGTCTCTTTCTTACATCCCACCACAGCCACATTCCGATCACCACCATAGTTAGAAGAGGCAGAATCAACAGGCTTCCTTCCGGGCCTGTCGTTCCTCCGCTCCATCGCGGATTTCCCGCAGGATGAGAGGCCAGAAAGTGCTGCTTTATTACCAGCCCGCTATCCGCCGTTCCATAAAAATAAGATTGGGCCCAGTCCCATCCCGTGTGGAACCCCACCGCCCAAAACAACGACTTGGTGTACCAGAGGCTGAGGCAAAAAACGAAACCGCCGAGGCCGACCTCAAGCAATCCTAAGGGTGATTCTCCGCCGTTGCTGGCATGCCCGATCAGAAATGCTACGGAGAGCACCAACGCCGCCCACCAAAAACCGATTCCTCGCGCTAGCGTGTACTGCAGATAACCGCGCAACGTCGATTCTTCAAACACGCCGACCAACAGAAAGCCCAGCCCCCATGCCAGCGCGTACTTCCACGCCATAAAACCGGTCAGCGACATGCCATCAAAAACCAGCCACCCCGCCTTCCACAAGACTCCGACCACCACGGACAAACACAGGAACCCCCAAAGCATGCCAGTTACCAGCCGCAGCGCCTTATGGTTCCCGGTGTAGCCGTAGGAAAGCAGCGGCCGCTTCTCAATGCGCGCCATGATCCAGGTCGCGATTAAAACCACCAGTATCCAGCTGCCTTCGGCAAGAAACCCAGGGCCTAACTGGATTGGACTCTGGTCCATTGAAATGAGGTTGCCGAGCGCTGCGGTTACGGCAAAGTTCAGGCCAAAATAAATGGCGGCGAACAGCAAAACACTCCAGCCCACGCGCAGACCTTGTTGGCCCATGAACACCCGCCGCATCTTGCTGTTGCTCAAGGGCGACTGGGGTGCCATTAGGTCGTGGGGTTGAGCCTGTGAGGAATTGATCACTTCAGATTCTCCGCATTAGACAAAGTCTTAATCGGCAACTGATGCATCTCCACCACTTGTCGGAACCCGCCCGTATCGGATCCGCTTCGATTTAACCAGAGGTGTCCTGGCGTTGGTTATCCCCAGTGATAGATCTCTCATTTCAGAGTTCCCCATCACGCCTGAAGCCCTTCTCCGCGACCGCCAATCCTTACCGATGAAGGTCGTGGACTGCAATCGAATATAATTCGAATTCAATATGGATAAGGCCACCCTTGACCGAATCGATTCCGAAATTGTCCGTCTTCTACAGAAGAATGCATGGAAGCCCAACAAGCAGATTGCCGCCGCCGTGGGCCTGGCGCCATCAACCTGTCACGAGCGGATCAAGAATCTCCAGCGGTCAGGGGTAATCCGCGGGGCTCATGCTGACGTTGATTTACGAGCGGTTGGGCTAAACCTGGAAGTACTTGCCTTTATCAAGCTGGCCAAGTATGAGAGAGGCGCGATCGATCAGTTCATGAGTGACATGGAATCCGTCCCAGAAGTACGGCGGGTGTTCTTGGTGAGTGGGCGCCACGATGTGATCGTTCATTTAGCGGTGAAGGACATCGACCATTTACGCAACCTCGGGTTCGACCGTATTACGAGTCAGCCTATGGTGGTGAGCATCGAGACTTCTTTCGTGTACGACAGCCGGGGCAGAAATGAATTGTCGATCTTCTCCGATGGGGGCTCAACCGATAGCGCTCAAGCAACGAAAGGCTCCGCCCAGTCAAAAAAGCACGGGCCCTGAATCGGCTCGTGCTCCGGCTAACCCTCCAGGTAAGCGTCAATCCACTCTTTGATGCGAAAACGGCGTTCATCCTGGTTGTCGAAGCGGATGCCAAAAGTCTTGCCGCCCAGGTTGCGCCAGGTTATGGCGCAGCGAACCCATATTCGCGGTAGAGTGAGCAAGGCAAATGAGACCTCTGCCGACTGCCCAATCGCGATATCGTCGGCGCTGCGCAGGGACATACCGCCCGAGCTGACTTCGATACTGGTTGCTGTCACCTTGCGGCCATCGCTCATCACCAGCGAGATTTCTGTAATTACCGGAATGCGCACGTACCGCCGCATCTCATGCAATACGAGCATCTGCGTGGCTCGCACCAATTTCAACACTGCCGGACGCTCCAGAGGCTCATGGAAGATTGCATTGATGCCATATTTCGAATAGCGCATCGCATCCTGAGCGCTGCCGCCAACGGCATACAGCACGATCCGCGCATTCGAGGGCGAGGTGCGGGCGGATTCCATTGTGACTTGGGCCTCCGGACCCAGCTTGATCACGCAAGCCTCGAATTTCTCCTTCTTGAGGCGGTCGGCGACATTCCCGGTCACCAGGACGCTCTCGATCCCAAACTGCCGGAAACACTCCGCCAGAGTGCTTCGAGCCGGTTCTTTCATATCGACTAAAGCCACCCGGGCCGAGGCCTTCTTGGTACTAAGCGTGGGCATGACAGCGGTTCCAAAGGCTTTATCCATAGACGGGGTTTTCTTGCCCTGCAACTCCATTCTGTAGTGGACTATCGGCAATGGCAAAGGCGAAGAAGGACAATCCCCGGGTACCAAGGTCTCATTACCAGAGGCGAAAGGAGGAGGAGTCCTAAAGTTCCTTGCAAAAGCAGTGCGGGAATGCCCGTTGTGGCGCGGACGCCCCTGCCTGCGGCCTTTGCGCCTCTAGGAATTGTGCCGCGGAACGCTGGCCTAGCCAAAGCTAATCTGACCAGCGTCGGAATAGCAGGGCGCCGTTGGTTCCGCCAAAGCCGAAGGAATTGGACATGGCATATTCCACGGCAGCTTTTCTGGGGTGGTTGGGGACGTAATCGAGGTCGCACTCAGGATCGGGATTCTCCAGGTTGGCGGTTGGAGGTAAGATCTGGTCGCGGAGGGCAAGTACGGTGATGCCGGCTTCAAGTCCGCCCGCGCCGCCCAGCAAATGTCCCGTCATCGATTTCGTCGAACTCACCGCCAGCTTGCGGGCGTGGTCGCCAAAGGCGCGCTTGATGGCGATGGTTTCCAGCTTGTCCCCGAGATCGGTCGAAGTGCCGTGAGCGTTGATGTAATCCACCTTCTCGGGCGGCACTTTGGCGTCGTTTAGAGTGTTCAGCATGACGCGATAAGCGCCGTCGCCATTCTCGGCGGGCTGGGTGATGTGGTGGGCGTCGCCGCTCATGCCGTAGCCCACGATTTCAGCCAGAATTTTGGCTCCGCGGCGACGGGCAAATTCCATTTCTTCCAGAATGAGGATTCCCGCGCCTTCGCCGATCACGAATCCGTCGCGTCCCGAGTCCCAGGGACGGCTGGCTTTCTCGGGCGCATCATTGCGCGTCGAAAGTGCCCGCATCGCCGCGAACCCACCGACGCCCATGGGCGTGATCGCGGCTTCGGTGCCGCCCGCAATCATGACGTCGGCGTCACAGCGGGCGATAATTTTGTAGGCGTCTCCGACAGAGTGCGCGCTCGAGGTGCACGCGGTGCAGGTGGCTTCGTTCGGGCCCTTGGCGCGGTAGCGGATGCTGACATGTCCCGCGGCCAGATTCACGATGGAGGCGGGAATGAAAAACGGGGAGATTTTGCGTGGGCCGCCATTGAGCAGATTTATATGCTCGCGCTCAATCACATCGAACCCGCCGATTCCGGAGCCGATATGCACTCCCGCGCGCGTCGAAATCTTTTCGGTCACTTGCAGGCCCGAGGCTTTCATAGCCTCATCTGCGGCCGCCAGCGCCAGGTAAATGAAGCGGCCCATTTTCTTCAGCTCTTTTTTTTCGACGAAATTCAGCGGATCGAAATTCTTGACTTCCGCGGCGATCTGGCAAGCAAACTGTTCGGCATCAAAGTGAGTGATGCGAGCCACACCGCTCTTGCCCGCGAGCAGGTTTCGCCAAATCTCCTCGGTGGTGTTGCCCACCCCGCAGATCAGGCCTATCCCAGTAACTACGACCCGTCTCGCCAACTACTTCCCGCCTTTCGCGTGCTTGCCGATGTAGTCCACCGCGTCCTGCACGGTGCGGATCTTCTCGGCATCTTCGTCGGGAATCTCGATCTCGAAGGCTTCTTCGAAAGCCATCACCAGTTCCACGGTGTCGAGAGAGTCGGCTCCCAGATCGTCTACAAATGAGGCAGTCTGAGTTACTTCGCCCTCATCTACTCCCAGTTGTTCCACGATAATTTGTTTCACTTTTTCGTCAACGGCTGCCATGAATTCTCCTTGCGGTTGCGTATATGGACGATGGAGGACAGGCGTGCGGCCCGTCCAGCCGGGCGGGGGACGCCCGGCCTCCATTATAAAGGTGAACCTTACTTGGCTACTTTGGCGTGCTTGTCGATGTAGTCGATGGCGTCCTGGACCGAGCGGATCTTTTCCGCATCCTCGTCGGGAATCTCCAGGTCGAAGGCCTCTTCGAGCGCCATCACCAATTCAACCTGGTCCAGCGAATCGGCGCCCAGGTCGTCTACGAATGATGCGCTGGGCGTGACCTCGGCTTCGTCAACTCCCAGTTGCTCGCTGACAATCTGCTTAACTTTTTCACTGCTCTGCGTCACTTTGTCTCCAGCAGCCATAGCATTTCACCTCCCGGGGAATGAGAAAAGGGAATGAGTAGTGTACTGGGCAGCACGAATCGGTGTAAAGGCGAGTTTCCCAGGCGCCTGCGCTCACATTTGCCTAGTCTCCGCCCGGAGCGTCATTGCTGACGTACTGTTCGAGGGAACCCACTTCGCGGTTCAAATCCTCAATGCGCCATTCCAGCAAGTTGCGAATGGAGAGCATACCCAGCAGTTTGCCATTGTTATCGACTACGGGAAGGTGCCGGAAGTGACGCTCGACCATGGTGAGCAAGGCTTCTCCCGGACCAGTTTGCGAGGTCGCCAACTCGACCGGTGTGGTCATGAGTTCTCGAACCGGCGTCTGTGCAGGATCGCGTCCACTTAAGGAAAATTTGCGCAACACGTCGCGCTCCGTAAAAATGCCGGCCACTCGCCTCTCACTGTCAATGACGGCGACCGCGCCGACGTGAAAATCAAGCATCTTGCTGATGGCGTCTGCCACGTTCGCTTCTATGGGGACTGCCGCTGCTTCGGGATCACACAGTGCGAGGACGTTCATAAGTCACCTCACGTGGACGGCCCGGGCAGGACAGCCGCTTTCACCCATCCAAACTCTCGCCGTCGAGGAATGGTGCATTATGACGCTTATAAAGCCGGTGTCAAGGAGATTGATCACACTGGGCGTGGTCGGGGCGTGGGCTACTTAATCTCGTCCTTGAAGACCTTGCCGTCTTTCATGACGAACTTCACTTCTTGCAGGATCTTGACGTCCCCTACCGGGTCGCCGTTCACCGCGATGATGTCAGCCAGCGCTCCTGGTGCGATTACCCCAATTTGCCCTTGCATATCGAGCATCTCGGCGGCGCGAGAGGTGGCGCTCTTGATGGCGTCCATGGGCGGCATGCCGAGGTCGACCATGTGGGGGAATTCTTGTGCGATGGGCTCGGTCCAGGGAATGCCTCCGATGTCGGTGCCGAAGGCGATCTTCACGCCCGCGTGCAGTGCTTTCGGAAACGATACTTCATGAACTGCCGCGCGCTTTCGATCACGCTGACCTTCGGGAGTATCCGCGGGAGCCCAGTCGTGATAGTACGCACTCAAGGTTGGACAGTACCAAGTGCCTTGCTTCAGCATCTGGGCGATGGCTGCGTCATCCAGGTCAAGGCCGTGTTCGATCGAATCACAACCGCCATCGAGCGCTCGGTGCAATCCAATTCCGCCGTAGGCATGGCAGGCAACTTTCTTCCCCCAGCCGTGGGTTTCATCGACAACCGCCTTCAGTTCTTCGACCGTCAGCGTTGGTTGCGAAACAAGTTCGCCGTTCTTTCCCACCCACGAGCGATGAGTCATGTAAACCTTGATCCAGTCCGCTCCGTGTGACAATTGCTCGCGCGCGGCTTTGCGCGCCTCGACCGGACCATCGACCAGTTGTGCTCCCGTGGGCATGTCAAGCTCAGGGGCGTAGCCTTCGAGTGGATAGCCTCCCGTCGTCGAAATGGCGCGGGTCGAAATGAACAGCCGAGGCCCAGGAATATAACCGTTCTCGATGGCTTCTTTGATGCCAACGTCGCCGTAGCCCGCACCTTCGGTCTCGAGGTCGCGCAGCGTGGTGAACCCCTGCTCCAAAGCACGTCGCACGGAAACCGTCGCTCGAGCCGCACGCAGGGCCAGCGGATACTTCAGAATATTGACATCGTATCCGCCCTGCGCGGGCTCCTCGCCTTGCAGGAAAATGTGGGTATGAGAATCGATCATGCCGGGCAGCACGGTCGCATGGGAGAGATCAATCACGTCCGCGCCGGCGGGAATCTTCGCAGATGCAGCGTCGGAGATGCTCTCGATGCGGTTGCCACGAATGATAATGACCTGGTTGTGGCGAGGAGAATCGGATTTGCCGTCAATGAGCGCGCCCGCCCGAACGACTTTGAAGGGATGCAGGACCGGACTGCTAGTTTCCTGAGCGCCGCTGCAAATCACAGCTGCAAAGAAAAAGATCCACCAAGAGTGTTTCATTGGTTGCTCTCCACGGATAGGATCCAATGCTCTTGAAATGCCAAGCGCATTCTACGCCATGGAGGCGCCAATCACAGCGTCCGCTTCAATCTCAACCAGCATCTCGGGGGAAATCAGCGCGCTCACTTGGACCATTGACGTCGCGGGACGAATGTCGCGGAAGAATTCGCCGTGGGCTTTGCCGATCTTCTCCCAATCGGCGATGTTGACGACGAACATTCTTGTACGCACGACGTCTTTCAACGTAGCGCCCGCCTTTTGCAAAGCCGATTCGATATTTTCCAGCGTCTGTTTAGTTTGGGCGTAAGGGTCGCCAACACCGACGACTTTGCCATCAGGACCAGTCGCGGTGGTCCCCGCCACGTGCACGTAAGCACCGACCTTAACCGCACGGGAGTAACCCACAACCGGTTCCCACGGAGTGCCACTCGATATGTTCTGTCGTTCCATGAGCCAACTTCCTCCCTGACTTAATCATTGTAACTTGAGGAAATAACGGGCGATTGGCAGCCAAGCTCGAGGTGTGCCAACAAAACTCGCGGGAAAACCTTTGCCCATTCCGGCGCAGTCTAACGGAGTAGAAAGACCACGTGAGCGACTTACAAAAGTCACTTGCGTTTTGGGCGCGATCACGATAAAAATCGCGCAGCAGAAGAAATCCCGCTTGGGAAGCGGGGTTTGGGGGAATCCAGAGAATGATTCCGGAATCGCATCCGTTGCAGCAGCTCTTTGTTGAGCTCATCGGCCGGCACTATGCCGAGGAGATTGGGATCCGCGATCCTCAAATCGTGAACTATGTTGCCCATCTGATGGCCGAGTTCTGCGAGGTTGAGCAGTTGTTCAAGATTCGCAACAGCGCGGACAAGCCACTAACCGATGTCGGCGAAATGCTGATCGAATCCAATCCTGTGTACGGTCCTGCGCCTTCTTTCGATCGCGAGCGCCAGGTGCGCAAGCACATCGGAGACTACACACTTTTCTTTACTGGGATGTTTCCGGAGAGCATCAACCACTTCCGTTTGCGCCGCAGCCGGACGGAGAATTTTGTGGATTGGATGAAGGCCGGCAAGGAAAGCTATTACATCGTCTCCAAATTCGAGCATTTTGAATACACGAAAGTGGCGCCGCTGTTCGCAAGCCTTTCGAGTCACTTCGAGCAGTGCGTTTACGGCCTCAACCAGGTCAAGAACGATCTGCAGGAGATGCAACACCCGATTGTGCGTCGCACGAATGAAATTCTTATGTGACACCTCGCTCGTTTTTCTATTGAGCTAGCGCGAGGCGATAAAAACTGAGCGCCGCATCCCCTTGCACCAGCTTCCGATAGCGTTGTAACGACCCAAATGATTCTCCAGGGTCAAATTTCTTCTGGTGCTCGGCGATGACGACGCCCGCAGGCTTCAGCCGCTGAGATTTCGAGAGTGTCTCCAAGGTTTTCAAGTACGCTCCTTCCATGTCGTAGGGAGGATCGAGGAAAACAAAATCTACGACAAGGGTGCTCGATTCCGTTCCGCGTAGGGCGCGGATCGAATCCTGCTTCATGATCTGAAAGCCCGTCACTATTTCCAACGAGGCGAGATTTCGTTTTATGAGATCAGCGGCGCGGTCAGCCGATTCCACAAAGTAGACCTTGCTTGCGCCGCGACTGATTGCTTCGATACCCACAGCCCCTGTCCCGGCATAGAGATCGAACCATGTCGTTCCCTCCAGCGCCGCCGGGTTTCCCGCCGTGAGCACGTTGAACAGCGTCTCCCGCAAGCGATCTGCCGTCGGACGAAGGTCCAAGCCGGGTAAGGATCGTAGCTGCCGGCTCCGATATTTTCCTGCAATCACCCTCATGCTTGATCAGCCAATCACAACGCGCAACCCCGGTCCCGGCACCTTCGATTACCGAAGGCGCACCCCGGAGCCGTGTTACGACGTCTAAACTATATAGAATAGAGGCGGGGGCGTTACAGGTTTCCACAGATGCGAAATTGGTCCATCCCGGCAGGCCGAATTTTCGGAGTCGAACTCCGCATCCACCTTACATTCTTTTTTCTGCTGATCTTCGTGTGGCTGACCGAGTCAACGACGCATGGTCCAGCCAACGCCGGTCGCGGTCTGGCTCTAGTCGGGATCATTTTCGGCAGCGTGGTGCTGCACGAACTGGGGCACGCACTTGTGGGCATGCGAGCCGGCATTCCCGCCAAAGCCATCATCCTGCTTCCGATAGGCGGGGTCACGCTGCTCGACGAGACTCAGCGTCCGCTCGAGCCGGGCATACTCACCTGGAAGCGGGACATTCGCATCGCGGTGGCCGGGCCCCTGGTCAATATGATCATCGCCTTCGTCGCAGGGGGCGTCCTGCTAGCGGTGGCACCTCAGATTCATCTCTTGGCGAAGCCTTACGTTTACTCCGGAAACCTGCCCCGCAGCCTGGTCTGGTCGAACCTGGGGCTGGCGCTATTTAACCTGCTGCCTGCCTATCCGATGGATGGGGGCCGGGTGCTGCGAGCCGTGTTCAGCCGGACTATGGATCCTGTACGGGCCACGCGCCGAGCGGTTTCGATTGGTCAGGCGTTCGCGACATTGTTCATGCTGGTTGGCATGCTTTGGAACATCTGGCTGACCATGATTGGCTTTTTCCTCTTCATTGCGGCGCAACTGGAAGAACGCTCGGCGGTATTTCAGTCGGTGCTCGAAACCGTGCGGCTGGAAGATATTATGCTGACTGACTTCGCGACGCTTTCGCCTGCCGATACTTTAGAAGACGCATTGGAGAAAGCGGTGCATTCCCTGCAGGACGATTTCCCTGTCATCCGCGGCAGTGACATGGTCGGCGTGATCTCGAAACAGAAGATCCTAGCCGCGCTGCGTGCCGAGGGAAACGGATATGTGCAGGCGGTGATGAACCGCATCTTTGAAGTGGCACAAAAGAAGGAGTCGCTGGCCTCGGCATTCCGCAAGCTGACTGCACGAAATCTCAGCATTATTCCCGTCGTTGAGGACGAGCGCTTGATTGGCATCGTCACCCTGCAAAACCTGATGCACTCCATGGCATTGCTGGCGGAAAGCCGGAAGCTGCGCAAAGCGGCGCTGAATTCCTGAGGCCCAGCGACGGTTCCTCACGGATCGGGCGACTTTTGATGGCTTTCGGCGGAGTGAGTTTGTGCGCTATCCGATTTGTCTCGAGGCCTCTCCGGCCGCGGCTTTTTCTGGAGCGTATCGCTCGGGTGCGCCGACTCGGTCGGTCAATTCCACATACGCGCGTCCAATTTCGGCGGTAATTCGCGGCCATAGATAGCGCTCCCGGACTCGCGCCTGCGCGTTTCGTCCCGCGACCGTGCGGGCGCGCGCGTCGGCGAGAAGCAACCGTAACATGCGCGCCAAGTCGGTTACATCTCCCGGTTGGAAAGTGAAGCCGGTATCTTCGATTACTTCACGGTTTTCGGGAATATCGCTGGCTAGCACACAGACGGCCGCTCCCATAGCGTCCAATAGAGCCAGAGAAAGGCCTTCCAAATCAGACGGCAGGGCGAAGAGGGCGGCATTTGTCAGCAGTCCATCCAGGGCGGCACCGTGGACCCAATCCAGGATGAGGACGCGCTCGCTCTGATGCTTACGCAGTTCGTCGACGTAGGCATTCGTGTGACTCGATCCGCCGGCCAGCACCAACTTCATACCGGTATCGAGCTTTTCGTACGCTTCTATTAGCAAATGACAATTCTTTTCGGGAGAGAATCTGCCGAGAAACAGAATGTAATTGTCTGGTTCCAGTCCCCATTCCGCCATTTGCGACGGAATCACTCGTTTGCGAATCAACGATCCATTTGGCACGTATGTGGTCTGAACTCCGTAAGCCGTCTGATAGTGCTGTTGCAGGACCTGCGAAACGACCATAGTGCGGTTGGGCAGCCGCGCAGACGCGAGTTCGCCGAGACGAAGAGTGAACGACGCGAGGCGCCCCCACTTTTTTCGTCGCCAATCCTGTCCCTGAACCGTGACCACAGTTTTCTTCCCCGCCAGGCGTGGAAAAAACGAAAATAGCGCCGGCCCCTGCGCATGGTAGTGCACGATGTCGCAGCTGCTGAACATCACATGGACCGTACTCAGGAGCGTGTGTACGAATGTCTCCAGATGCTTTGAACGGAAAGTGGGCAGCCTAACCAGCCGCATTCCTTCGTACTTTGGCAGGGCTGGGGTAAAGTAACTGCGGCAATAAATGGTGACGTCGTGGCCCATTTCCACCAGCCGTTTGCCGACTTCTTCGTAATACGTTTCGATCCCGCTGTACTTTGAAACCACGCCGCGTCCACCGATGAATGCTACGCGTAACGGCGAGGGCACCGTAACAGGCAGGACTACGGTCTTCCTGGCCTTGCGTGGCCATGGCCTCATTCTCGTGTACAGGCACATCAGCGCGCGATAGTGGGCTTCAGGCGTGTACCTGGTTTCCACAAGTCTGCGGCCCGTAAGGCCCATTCGCACTGCCAGTTCTGGACGCTCAATAAGAAAGGAGATCGCTTTCTCCAATTGCTCCACGTTCCCTGGAGCGTACAGAAGTCCGGTCTCGCCTTGGTCGACAAGCTCGCGCCGCGAACCGAGGTCCGACGCGACCACCGGACGTCCCCATGCGTAGGACTCAAGAATGGTCTTACCCAGCGTCTCGTAAGCATGCGAAGGCAAGACGGTGAAGCAGGCCGAAGCGATCATGTGGTCAAGAACTTTGCCGCCTACGTGTCCAGCAAATTTCACGTTTGTCAGGCATAACTCACGAGCCAGGCTTTCCAGTTCGGATCGCTGCGGACCATCGCCCGCAATCTGGAGTTGCACGTGTGGCAGATGTTTCATGGCCCGAAGGAGGTCGGCGATTCCCTTCTCGGCCGACAAGCGGCCAAAGTAGAGGACGGGAGCGTTGGGCGCCGCATTCGGCGGCACTTCCACCGGCAACTTCTGGAAATGAGGAAGCACCGTAATCGTTTTTGGGTCAAACCCATTTTGCAGAAGTTTCTCCTTCGCAAAACCGCTGGGGGTCAGAAACTGATCCACACATTTCCGATAAGTTCCCAACCAACGATGGAAATAGGCCTCTGCCATTAATACCAGCGCCGAACCACGTGGCCCGGCGTAACAGCCCTCGGTAAGAACATGTTTGAACTTTCCGCCGCGACAGCGTTCGCAGGCGCGTCCCTTCGCGACCATGTTGTAGGTGGGACAGAGCAATTTGAAATCGTTCAAGTGATAGAGAACTGGCACGCCTTGCGCCTTCAGTTCCCAGAGAATCGACGGAGAGAGATGGTGATAAATGTTGCGCACGTGAGCGACGTCAGGATGAAAAGCGGCGATGACTTGCCGCAATCGCCGCCGCGCGTCGGTGGAATAAATCGCATGGGCTGCTAGTTTGGCGCGCGTTAGCAATCCGTGGGCAGGGTCCTTGAAATCGATGTGTGGCAGGAAGAACGCGTCGTAGGGCGTGGGCAGGCCACGAGGGTCGGCCATCGAAAAAAGAGCGACCTCGTGCCCCTGAGCTTTCATCATGTTCATGAGCTCGAACATGTAAACCTCAGTGCCGCTGAACGGGAAATTGTATTTATTGCAATAGAGAATTCTCATGAAAATAGCTCTCCGGAGGTGGACTGGGGTGGGTGAGAGTGAGGTGGCTGAGAAAGAGATTGGAGAAGGTTGCCAGGTTCTTTTCGCAATTGAAATTCTCCAGAACGTGCAGGCGGGCTGCTCTGCAAAGCGGGCCGAGAGCAGATTCCGAGTGATGAATGAGCTCTACCCGCGCCACAAAGTCTTCAAGCGAACCCGGACGATAGAGAAAACCATTTGTGCCGTCGAATACCAGTTCCGGAATGCCCGTGATCGCGGGGGCAAGCACTGGCGTGCCGTACGCCATCGCTTCCATAAGGACCAGCGGAATGCCCTCACTGCGGCTGGTGAGCACCACTATATCGGAGGTTAGGTAGCGCGCGGCGAGCTGTTGCCGCGACAAATGGCCAAGCAGCCGGACCTGGTTTTGGAGATCCAAATTACGAATCGTAGCCTCGACGGACGCGCGCTCCGGCCCCTCGCCCGCAATCACGCAGGTGAACGGTACGCCGCGATTTTTTAAAAGACGGCAGGCTCGAACCAGAAATGCGTGATCTTTTACCGGATGCAAGCGTCCGACGGCGAGCATATCCAGGTGGGGGTTTGTGCGGCGTCCTTTCCGAGTCGGAAGGTGCTCGTTGCCGGGCTTGATCCCCATATATTGCACCAAGACCTTTTCCGGCGGAATTTCAGGATTGTGTTTGAGAACATGCGCTCTATTAAATTCAGAAACAGTCACGCAGAACTTGCAGTGTTTCAGTTTTGTGTCGAGATACAAAGGGTGCAGCAGCAGGTCGGATCCATGTAGAGTCATGCTGAATCCAATTCCGAGAAAACGAGCCGCGACCATTGCGATCCATGAGGCAAAATATCCATGGTGCACGTGGATGTGCTCTACGCCGAATCGCTGGATACGAAGTGCGTAGTAAACTCCAAGCCAGGTATGCAGAAGAGTTCGCAATCGACGCTTGCAAGGTTCGCTTCCCTGCCACAGCGCGCGAGCCAAGAAATCCTTGAGCACAGGGAACCTCAGCAGGCACATCACCGCCGCGTAGATCAGGAGCTTCACGCGGAGCGGTTGCAGGTACAGGGTTTCAGACGCTAAGGCTCGCAACTCGGGGTCCAGAGCAACTTCGCAACGACGCGCGCTACACGGGATCACAGTTACACCACGCCTACGCAGTTCATGGATTTCCCGCGCCACGTACGGCTCAACTGGAGAAGGAAATTGATTAGCGAGGTAAGCAACAATCGGCATCAGTACTTCAAAGCGCTGGGTTCGATCGCTTCGTTGCGACGATTTTGGGCGACTAGCAAGCCCGCCACAGTGAATAAAAACCCGTTCACGAACTGGTAGTTCATGACCACAAACGAGCCATTCAACAAGTAAACTCCCAGCAGCAACGGCCATAGCGATCGAAACTCTTGATCGAGGAAACTGCTGCCCGCCGGAAAGCCTGCTGGATTCCTACTTCGACCCAGCTTGAAGAGATCAACCACAATCCACAGGTAGAACAGCAAGCCCACCAGCCCGTATTGGACGACGATCTCAAGATAGGTGTTGTGAAAAAAGAACTGCTCCTGATGAAAATCGCTGATCCTTTTTGAGAGTTCGGTTTGCATATCGGCCGCTCCCCATCCGGTAAGCGGTTTCTTCAAAAACATTTCCCAACCTGCCTGATAGATGGCCATGCGGAAGGTCACAGGCCCCTGTTCTTGCAGTCGATCTCCCAAGGACGTATTGCGATCGGCAAGAGTGACGACCGCGGCGAGTCCTATGCCGCCAGCAAGCACGAGGCATAGGCAGGCTCGCCGCAATCGCCGGCTGGGAGAGAAGAAAAGTAAAACGAGAACTGACAGGGCAAAGGACAACCATACCGCGCGCGTCTTCGTGGCCAAGATGGCCAGCGACAGCGCTGCCAGAAAAAGGATCCCCACGATGCCCCGCAGCCGCCTCCGACGGAACGAATTCAGGGCGACGATGCCGAGCAAATTCAGGGTGACGCCGTTGGCCACAGCTTGCAGAAACGGCCCGCGCGCTCGATCGGCGTGGTAGCCCAGACTTTCGTCCAGAATGTAGCGAGGGAAGATGAACTGTTTGGCGTCGAACATGAAAAAAATGGCGGTCAGGCTCAGATATGCCAGCACAATCAATGAGAACGTCTCGAACCTGTGCAAAGAGCGCTCGTCGTTGAAGACATAAACCGCCAGATGATAAAGCGTGAATGGCACCAGCCATTTGGCGGCAAACAGACTCCAGGTCTCCGCGTCATTAGGTTGGGCAAGAGCGCCGCAGAATGCCAGCACCAGCAGAGCCAGCATGGGCCATAAGATCGTGCCGCCGCATCGCAGTGGCTGCTGCAGGACACACATGCGCAGCAGCACTACAAGAATCAGCAGCCCAAAGGCGACTCGATCTACGGAATGGAAATTGAAGTCTGGAGGATGAAAGAGCATTAGCGCCAAAGTGGCTAAGAAGAGCAGCGACGGCGCCACGATCAATGCGTGCCACGGTCGCAATGCTCCGTAAATAGCCCATGCCAGGGCATCCCTGCCGGGAATTCGCCCTGCCGGATGTGCGACTGAGGACATTGTCTACACGCCGCTTCCATGCAGAACCACGGAAACCGTCTTGTAAAGGATCCGAAAGTCCTTCCACAGGGTCCAGCTCCTTATATACTCCAGGTCAAGCGCCAGCCCGCGCTCAAACGATGGATCGCGTCGCGCCGTAATTTGCCACAACCCGGTAAGTCCCGGGGGTACGTCCAACCGCTGCAAATCGGCCAAGTCGTAACGCTCAAAGTCGTCCAACGGATGGGGCCGCGGCCCCACCAGACTCATTTCACCCTGCACCACATTCCAGAGTTGGGGTAGCTCATCCAGGCTGTAGCGGCGTAGAAACCTTCCTGCGCGTGTGATCCGCGGATCGTCGGTCATCTTGAAGAATGGTCCCTGACGCTCATTGCTTGCTCGAAGGTGTTCCTTCAGCTTGTCGGCGCCCGCATCCATAGTGCGGAACTTATAGCATCGGAACCGCCGTCCCTTTAACCCGACTCGCTGCGCCTGATAGAGCACTGGCCCCGGTGACTCCCACTTAATCACTAGTGCAATGATCGTCAGCAAGGGAGCTGTGACCGCCAGCGCTACCGCGGCAGACACTGCATCAACCGTGCGCTTGAGGAACAAACTAAAGACCGGCATCCGTTCCTCGCGCAAGGTCAGAACTGAGATGTTGCCGAACCGCTCGAGAACCAATGGATCGTCCGGTTCGAATCCGAACAGATCAGGAACCACCTTGACATCGATCTGATTGCGTCGCGCCTCTCGAATGACTCGGCGGGCTACGTCGGGATGCTGCGGGCCGGTCAGGATGATTTCATCGACGAAATCGGTTCGCAGTATGCGGGAGAGATCTTCCACGCGGCCGTGTACGTCGCCGCCGATGGGTTCATCTTCGTCAAGAAAGCCTGTCACCTCACAACGGCCTGAAAGGTCATCGCCCATGGAGGTGGCGAGTTTGCGGCCGACCCTTCCTGCTCCAATAATCAGGACGTTCCGCATTTTGCGCCCGCTCTGCGCCGGTCGCGCGGGCATGCGTCGCCAATAGTTCCTCCAGCCGAGCATGATCAGGAAGTTGAGCGGCGCGCTGGCTGCCAGGGTCGTCAATGAAATCAAATGAGGTCCGGACCATCCCACTGCCACAACCACGAGTGCGGCTGACCAAAAAACAACTTTGCCGAGGACCCATCTTTCGCGCTGCGGTAGCTGAATGGTTTCGGGGTGATAAAGGCGCTCGGAGAAACCCAGCAGGGTGAACAGAACGCCATAGAGCAATAGCAACCCCGGTCCAGCTGTGGGAAACGGTTCGGGACGCAGCAGCGCCGCTGGGTCGTGGTAGACCGCAAACTCCAGAAGTACGATTAGATGGCCAACGGCAGCGAAGCCGACGATGATCAGAAGAAAGTCCGCGCTTACCTGCCGGACAAGATTCCAGCGTTGGCCATGAACGGAAAGTCTAGGAAACAAGCCTTCCGCCAGCACTTCAAACAAATTGCGCTTCCGCTTTTCTGCGAGGCCATCCGGATCTTGCCACTCCCAGAATCGCGCATCCACAGTTACTGAAGAGGATTTCTTCCGAGGAACGCTGCCGGTCGATGATTGATCTCCAGGAATCAATCGCGACGGAAACGCGAACTTGCGGATCGGGGTTACAGGCCTGATTGGTTCCGGGGAGCTCACGTCAGATCAGTTCCAGTTCGTATCCTTCTATAGTGATGGCGACTGCGCGCTGGATCGATTCGATGGCAATCACCAAGTTCTTTTCCGCACGTTGTTCGAGAATTCCTTCCAGCCCGTCGAGACATCCGCCTCGAATTCGCACCCGCTGTCCTATTTTCAGAAAAGCGTGAAGTGCACAGGGAACTTTCTGCGACAACAACCGTTGCAGATCGTCAATTTGCTTGGCTGGAATTGGAGTTGCCACCCCTCTGACACTGATCACGCCGATCACGCCCTCAGTATGGAGGAGTTCAATCCGCACTCCGGCGGACAAGTCAAAATGCGCGAACGTGTAGCCCGAGAAGAGGGGAATATAGATGGGTTGACGGCGATCGCTCCATCGGTGAAATTCCTCGAGCAGCGGAAGGAACGTCTGAAGACCTTTGCTTTGAAGTTGAGCCGTGACTTTCCTTTCAAACCGGTACCGGGTTTGAATCGAATACCACTGTTCTGCTTGGGTGCTGCGGGGTAGAGAAAGGTTGGGTGCAGCAGTCATCAAGACGATTCTTGGAACGCGGCTCCGCTAATTGAGTCCCGATTGATTTTTGCTCTGTTTCTCACGAAGTTTCTCAGTGGCCTCCGACGAGGATTCTTGTTGCCTGGATATCTATCTCAAACGATTTGTGGTTTTTGCAAAGACCGATCACGCAATACGCGTGTTCCTTCCTACAACTTTCGATAGATAGCCTCCGGGATTGGGAATGTCCGGCCACTCAACACCGCTCCCAGCAGCCGAGCCTTTGCCGCGTGCAGGCGTTCCTTAACCTTCTGCGCGGCTACGCGCCGGGTGGAGTTTGCTTCTACGACCAAAACTACGCCGTCGCACAAACTGCCTAGTAATGCCGCTTCGCTGCCTCTGCCCGCGGGCGGGCCGTAGAGTACGGTGTAATCGAATGTCTGGCGCAGCTCGGCTAATCGGTCACGTAACCCGGAGCCGGACAAGCCACTTTCGCTTTCGCCCAGGAAATCATTTCTGGGAATAAGCCACAGCTGGTTCGAACGCCTGCGGGACAGGTCTGGAAAGGTGGGCCCTTCTTGATTCGCAATCAAATCATGGCCGTTATTTTCGATAACCCGCTCCAATCCCGGGCTGTCCAGGTTTGCCTCGACCAGGCAAGTCGTTCCTGATACTTGTGCGGATAAGGCCAAGCCGATCTGCATGCAGATTCCGCTGATATCGGTTTCCGGATCCACCGGACTGAAAACGACTTGATGGGCTGGCCTCGGCCACCCCGGGAAGAATATCTGTCGCACTAATCCCCGGATCTGCTCCTCGGCGAAAGTGTCTCGATTCCAACCGGCGAGTCCGGGCTGGCGAAATTGTTCGCGTTCGGCCTCGACAGTGCCGGGTTCAAAGACATCGTCAAATGTCTGTGGCAATAGATCAACAAATGTGCTCATTGTCCCTTTCCTCGAACGAATACTTCTACCGATTTGTTCTTTCGTCTTGTAGCTCGAAATCTCTAACTATGTCCTGCCGAACGCTCCTATTCGTTTCTGCCGGGTAGCGAAGCCAGCACCGGACTTCCCAGGTAGGCGACGATTTCGTCGGGGGTTCGAAATGCCGGATTGAGGTAATCGCCCACAAAAGCAAGGGTAATGCTCAAGGTGCTCGCGCCTGCCAAGCCAAGCAGTCCGAAGCCCAGCCCGGAAAGCTGCGGCAGTGCCGGAACCGTGGCTTGCTCCGCGATGGTCACATTCAGAATTCCGCCCTCGTCGAGCGCGTCTCCAATCCGCGCCTCCTCGCGCTTATTGAGATACAGCAGGTATTTATCCTCGGCCGCCTTCAAATCGTGCAGCAACTGCTCCTGCTCGATGGCATGGTCTCCCAGTTGACTCGCCGCTTCTCGATAGTGTGCCAAGAGCGCGTTTTCCGCATGGGCATGTGCCCCAAGCGCATTCAGTTCGACCTGGGTCTTTAACAACTCGGCCTTTGCCCATTCATGATCTGGATCCTGGTCGCTGGTGCGTTCCCGTATGGGCGCCTGATCCTCCGCCTTGATGGAAGCCCTGGTTTCTGCGATCTTCCGGTCCAACTCCTGAACCGGACGATACGAAGGCTCGAACTTGGTAAGCAGTTCGGTCCGGTTCAGCTGCAACTCAAGCAGCCGCGCTTTCATCTTTTCCATCAGTTGTGGGTTGTCGGAATCGCGAATCTGCGTGGTGATTCGCTCGGGTAGTAACGCCAGTTTTGTCTCCAGCACCCGAACCCGCTCCGAGGTTGCCGCAACCGACACTTGGGTTTGCCGGGCATCTGCATCGGCTTCGCTCAACTTTTGAAGGACCATATCGCGCTCGAGAGCGGCGGAAGTCACTCCCTGATCAGCTCCGAACCTTATCAACTGCAATTCTGCTTCCTCAAGACCACCGCGTGCCTGCACGACTTGCTGATCGAAGAACTTGAATTCTCCCGAGGGACGGTGCAGTTGTTCATGCCGCGCAAGATACGCGGCCGCCAGGGAACGGAGCACGTCGGCCGCCTGGGCCGGGTCAGAAGATTTGTAGTCCACGGTGATCATGGTTGCTTTTTTCACCGCCTCGACGGTCAACCGCTTGTCGATCCGACGCACCGCCCGAGCCAGTTGCCGTTCTTGGTTGTCCCCAAACAGGCTCCAGAACCAAGAGTGTCCCTCAGAAAGCAGGCCAGCATGCCGCACCACAGTCCGCAGGATTTCGTCATCGTGCAGCAATTCCACTTCGGAGTTCAGTTCTTCCTCGGTCACGCCCTCGCGTTCGAACTCCGCCTGGCTCGGCGTCGAAGTGACCACGGGATCGACCCGGCCCCGACGTACCAGAACCTTCATTTCAGCCTGGTAAGGGGGTGCGACTAAGCCATAGAGAACAATCGCGAGGAAGACCAAAACGAACGAAATCACCGCCAGCCGGCGCTGCCGAAAAACCACAGATAGCAGATCGCGCAAGGTGGGGGAAGGGACACGCGTCGATCTCGGGATAAGCCTAAGTTCCTCCGGCATATGAAAGTCCAAGTTGTCATTTCTGGTTCGGTTTGTTCGTGTTTATTGGCGATTCGCTCCCGTTGTTGCACTCCAGTCCTTCTAGAACTGTGTCGGACTCGCGTACATGCTCATGCTTGACGTGGGCAGGTACTGCTTGATCTTGGAAATCAGATTTTGCGGTACAAATAAGAAGTCACCGGACCTGAGGTGGATGTCTTCCGCCGAAGTCCGTGATTTCAGCATCGTCTTCACGTCCAGCAAGTGGGACTCGACCAGATCATCGGAAACCCTTCGAAACAGGACCACTTGAGAATGCTTGGCTCGCGGCGTCAAACCTCCCGCAATCGCGACCGCTTCGGTGACCCTGGTGTCGGAGCGCAATTCGTACTTGGCAGGGTGGTTCACCTCGCCGCCCACGATGAAATAGGGCTTGTCGAAATCCTTGAGTATGATCGTGACCTCTGGATCGTGCAACACGCCAGCGTATGCTTCGCCAATCGCCTCCTGCAACTCAGGAACGGTCACGCCCTCCGCGGGCAATTGCTTCACGCCCGTCAAGGTAACGTAACCATCCGGCTGCACGCTCACGGTCTGGTCGAACTCCGGCGAGAATGTGAAAGAAATCGTCACCACATCACTTTTGCAAAGCCGGTAAAGCGGACGGCGCACGCCCGTCAAGGCTGGACTCGTCGACTTGGAGGTCCCAGGACCGCCCGCCGCACCGGATTTCATGCTTGCCGCCGACCCAATCTGTTCAGCAACAGCTCGAGGCTGTTGCTCTTGAGCCGCGGCCAGCAACCCCTGCTGTATGAGGCAAAAGATGAGAGCCAGAACGCGATAATCCAATCTGTGAGTCTTCATTTCCGTTCAGGCCTCGACTTTGCTACCGAGGAACTGCATCCTTTCTGTTTGTCGAACTTCTTAGAACTTAACCTCCAAGGCCAGAAGTGACAAGACATGGGAAGTACTGTCCACAAAAGTATCTAGTTGGCACGGCGGCGGGAGTGCCAGGGCGGCAAGTTGGCGGCAATGCGAATCAGCAATGCCAACGATCGTACGAGATGGCCAAGCTTATGTTCTCGTCGTGTTAGGGACGGTCACCAACTGCCCTGTCGGTTGCATCCACCAAAGAGGACGTGACAAGGGCTTCGTGACTAGTTTGTGAACCAGCCGCGATTCCTGAAAAACGCTGCGACGACCAACCGCTGCTGTCAACTACGCCGATGTGCAATATCGGGAAAATCTGGGTTGGCGCTCGGTTTTCCTTAAAGTTTTCCACACAAATAATTCTTGCTAGGACGTAGCGCTGTCACAGCGCTCACATCGCTTCCGTCTTTATTATTAACTCAACGGTTATAACGAGCGTGTGAACTTATGGAATCCGAACTCCTTGCCACTTCGAATTCGATCGGTGTCCTGGTCGCCGACTCCAATCAGATGCAAAGTCAACTGTTGGTGGGCGCGCTACGCCGGCGCCCAGAATTCCGTGTTGCTTCCTGCGGCGTCGATATGAACGTCATCCTGAGCACCATCGCAGACTTTCATGTCGATGTAATCCTCATGAATGCTGATCATCCCAAACTAGCCGGCCAGGATATGGCCAACGTCCGCCGCCTGCATTTGTCGCATCCCGATATCGCCAAGGTTCTGGTGCTAGGCGAATCGAACCGCGACTCGGTGGTCAATGCTTTTCGCTCCGGGGTGAAAGGCTTGTTCTGCTTTGCCGACTACCCGTTCCGTTTGCTGTGTAAGTGCATCCACAGTGTTCATCAGGGACAGGTGTGGGCAAACAGCGAGCAACTGCAATACCTGGTCGAGATCGTAACCCGGGTGCCTTCGCTGCGCATGGTGAACGCTTGCGGAGTCAATTTACTTACGCCGCGCCAGGAGCAGGTCGTGGCCTTGGTCGCAGATGGACTCAGCAACCGCGAAGTCGCCCGCGAGCTTGGGCTGAGCGAGCACACGGTGAAGAAGTATGTGTTCCATATCTTTGACAAGCTCGGACTTTCGAGCCGGGTCGAGCTTGCCCTCTACGCAGTGAACCATGGCGGAGCCCGGCAAGCAGAGTGGATAGCAGGCGTAGGAGGGTAGGTTTGATTTCCACAGCACGCAAGGCTGTGTGTCCTAACGGCTCAAGCTGCCATCTTGATCCAGCTTCCTTTAGAAGAGGAATTTCGCGCCCAGCTGAAGCAGGCGGGGTGGGTCGGCGTGGATGACTTGGGCGAAGGTGGAGCTGCCGATATTGCCGTCGACCGATTGAGGTCCAAAGAACTGGGCGTGGTTGAAAATGTTGAAACCTTCGAGGCGAAACTGAAGGGACCTCGATTCGCTCAGACGGACGGTTTTGAGCAGGGCCATATCATAGTTGTCCAGCCCCGGTCCGTAAAAGAAGCGCCGCCTGGCCGTGCCCGGTGTGCCCAAGGCATTCTCGCTGAATTGGGAGGTATTGAAATAAAGCTGTCCGTTGCGGGGATTGTGATTGAGATCTAACGGACCGCCGCTGTAGTCTGGTTCATCAATGCCATAGTTGTTGATGCCATTTGGTTCGGCGCCCAGCAGAGAATTGTCTCCATAGTTGAGCAGAGTCACGGGCAGACCCGTACTGAAATGAGTGATCCCGGAGAGTTCCCATCCCTGCGTCCAGGGATTGGAGGCGCGGAACAGGTTGTCGAAAGGAAGCTTGTAGTTGTAACTCACGACGAAGTTGTGGGTAATGTCAAAGGACGACAATGCGTAGCTGTGGGCGGGATTGATGGGATTAACTTCTTCTCCCAAATTGGAAGATTCATCCAGAGACTTGCCGTAGGTATATCCGGCGGACAATTCCAGCGGTCCACTGGTGTGGCGCAGGCTGATTTGAAGAGAGTTGTAATTCGATTTCCCGATGGTGGCCTGGTTGGTGTCGCTGCCGAAATTCGGGCCCAGCGGACCGCGGGTTCCGTGGATCACCTGGCCGGAGGCAGTAGTGAATACATTGCTCTCGGCAAACGGACCGCATGTCGGGGAACCGGGTGCCACTTGGTACAGCTGGCTCAGGCTCAAACAAAGCGCGGGGTCGCCGGGGTTGGCTTCCTCCATCACCAGAAGCCGGTGCGTCTGAGTTCCCACGTAGCTGGCGCTCAGCACCGTGTTCGCTCCGAGTTGACGCTGCAGTGAAAACAGGTACTCCTCGACATAGGGGATGCGGTTGCTGGCGGCATATCCGGGGATACCGCTGATCGGTTCGTACTGGGACCAGTTGATATTCGAGTTTGGATGGCTGCTGGACACCGGCTGCGTGACCAGTGCGACCGGGAACGGCTGGCCCTGGTTCTGCCCAGTTGAGGCGGTGATAAAGGGCGTGGCGAAAAGCGGTGGGGCGGGACTCGAATAGGTAATGCCAAAAGGAGCGTTCCCAGCCAGGATTCCCAGAGTCAGCGCTTCGATCGCGGTATAGTACATGCCGAAGCCAGCTCGTATGCTGGTTTTGCCCGGCCCGCCCAGAATCTTGCCGAGAATCGTCCCGTCGGTCCCCGCCGGCGAATACGCGAGGCCGATGCGAGGAGCGAAATCAAGGTTTCCGGGGGGCGCGAGCGTTCGCGGGATGCCCGGATCGTTGGGAAATAGAATTCCCCTGGGCGCACCGGGAAAGACCAGCGACTGCCTGCCTGGTTCGAAGGTCGAGATTCCATTGTTCTGTTCATACCACGGTTCGATGCGGTCCCAGCGCAGGCCGTAGTTCAGGGTGAGGTTCGAACGCAGGCGCCAGCCATCTTGCGCGTACAATCCCCAGAATTTGTTGCGTCCGTAAAACGGCTGCAGTTGGCTCTGGTTGTACTGGCTTGGAATCCCTAGTAGAAAATCTGCGAAGTCGGAACCGGTTTCGCTTCCCGTGAACAGAAAGTTGCCATTGAATTGCGCGATCGGGTTGGTGTTGATCTGGTCGTAGTGAAATTCCACGCCGAGTTTCAGGGTGTGGCGACCCAGCACTTTGGAGAAGTTATCGATCCACTGAAAAGTATTGTTAGCCTGCTTCAGTTCGTTGGCGTTCGTGCCAATAGAAAAAGCGTTGAAGACAAGGTTCTCGACCCCCTCGCCTTGGGGATTGAGGGGCACAATGCCGGGAGTTCCCGCGCCGGTGACGAATCCCTGCGAGTCCAGGCTTACGCCGAGTCCGCCGATGGGCTTCCCCAGATCGTTCTTATCGCGCAGGTAGGTAAAGTGAAACTCGTTGACCGCTGTCGATCCGAGCATTTTGGTGTCACCCAGGCTGAGCAACTGAGCGCGGCCAAAATAGAGCGCATTGAAGCCGGGGACGCTGGCCCCGCTCTGCGCCACCGGATAAGGATTGTTGAGCGTGAAGGCGTCCAAGAAATAGTATGCCGAGAGCGATCCCCATGGACTGTTGTAGTCGAGGCGATAGGCTCCTTTGTCGTCCCGCAAACTCTGGTTGGAGTCCGAAGTCGAGAAGGTGTTGTTCGCAGCGTTGGGCGAAGGAATATATTTCAACAGATTGGCCGCGGGCGTCGACCATGCGCTGCGCGGGATCACCCCGCCGGGAAAAACACAGGAGTTACTTGTGCATCCGCGCGCGTAATAGGGTTCGCCCGGGGAAACGGAGTATCCGAGTTGCTCCGAGAGCAGCCTTGCCCAAGCTTGGCCGGTGACCGTGCCGGTCAGGGAACTGGCCTGATCGAGCAGATTGCCCGAACGATCCTGCGACGAAGGAACCGGGATCTGGCCTGTGTCGACTCCCTGGGTCAATCGAGTCCCTTGATAGTCGGTGAAGAAAAACACTTTGCTTCTTCGGATGGGTCCGCCGAATGTTCCGCCAAACTGGTTCTGGTCAAATGCTCCTCGGGCGGGAGAAAAATGGTTGCGTGCATCGAGGTTGGTGTTGCGCAGGAACTCGAATCCGTCGCCATGAAATGCGTTTGCGCCCGATTTCGTGACCACGTTGATCTGGCCTCCGCCGTGGCCGCCGTATTCCGCGTCGAAGTT
>Ga0116221_1000172_pt1 | contig 47723 bp, 43 predicted proteins | sample Sb_taG_5_FD_88965 | JGI IMG/M metagenome (GOLD analysis project Ga0116221, IMG submission 88965) | Peat soil microbial communities from Weissenstadt, Germany - Sb_50d_8_FC metaG | ecosystem: Environmental > Terrestrial > Soil > Wetlands > Peat | place: Germany: Weissenstadt | collected 2010-09-21 | reverse complement strand
CGGCGCAGACCGGGTTCCCAGCGGCGCAGCCGACCGGGTTCCCGCAGGCTGCTCCGGCAACCGGCTTCCCTGAGACGACTCCGGTGCAGGAGGCTCCGCAAGCTGACCCGGCATCCCCCGAATCAGGCGACGCTACTGGTTTCCCGCCCTCATCCGGCGGCTAAGCCGCTGCGGCCAGGCCGCGTGCCGGTGGTAATCCTCGTGCGGTGGTATGAGGTCCGCCACCGACATGCGGCCTTAGCATATGGGGAGTCGGGTCAAAGCCACCCGAGGGCGCTCGATCTGCACTTGGCGCAACTGACCTGTCCGCGGTAACCGGATCACGCGGACCGCAGCACGGGAGAGGACGCCCCATGAGAGCGAGGCTTCCCGAGCCGCTCCGGCTTCCCTGGGAGCTCAAGCCGAATCTGGAGGCAAGATCCGGAAGCGAGAAGCAGGCAGACGGGCGGCGCAGGTACTGGGTCGATGAGGTGCTCAAGGGCGTAACGCCGAAGATGCTCGTTTGGTGGTTCAGTCACCTTGAGGGCGACATGGAGGTCCGGCTACCTCACCGGCGCCTGGCGAGTAGTCACCGACCCGAGTCACCGGTAGCCAGAGCTGAGCTCATCCGCAATGGCGTTGCAGGAACGCCAGAGTCTGCTGGTTGAACCCGTCCACGTCCTCATAGATCGGCGCATGAGCACAGTGCTCGAATACCACCAGTTCGCAATCGGTGATCGCCGTGCGGATCGGGTCGGCGAAGCGGGTTGAGGTCGCCATGTCGTGCCGGCCGAAGGTGAGCTGGGTCGGTGCCTGGATCGATCCGAGCGCCTCCTGCGCGTCGTGGCTCAGGACGGCACCGGACTGGCGCAGCAGGGCATCCACCGGCGGCATCGGCCGGCTGCGAACGAAGTCGGCCAGCGATTCGATGTACTCGGGTCTGGCCGCGTACAGCTCGGGGGTGAAGCACCAAGGAAAGATCCCCTTGATCACCATGTCGGTCACACTGCCCAGGGCCTGCGCCATGATCTGCCAGCCTTCGACCACCACCCGAAGGTACGGATCCGTCTTCGGCCAGGCACTATGCAGCGACAGGGACTTCACCCGGGCCGGGTGCCTGGCAGCGAGCCACATCCCGGTCGCCGCGCCAAGCGACAGCCCGGAGACATGAGCGCGGTCAACCCCAGCCGCCTGCATGAACGCGGCGATATCGTCGGCGAGCAACTCCGTGGTGTAGGTTCCCTCCGGCTTGCCGGATAGCCCAGCGCCGCGCAGATCAACGGTGAAGCAGGTGAAGTGCTTCGCGTATTCCGCCACCTGGAATGCGTAGCAAGCCTGATCAGCCGCGAGGTACGGGATCAGCACGAGAGGCTCGCCCTCGCCCTGGACCTCGTAGTAGATGTCTATGCCGTTCGCCTGCACGGTCGGCATCGGTGACCCCCAATCTGCCGGCCTGCGGTCGGCTCGCCTGCCACCAGTCAATCGTGCCCCGCCAGCCGCCGCCAGACCAGGAGCACCACGAATACCGTCAGCGCCGCGCAGAACTGACTCAATCGAATGCGGCGAGCCCAGCATAGTGTTCTGGCCAGCTGCCGATCGCTACGTCTCCCGTGGACCGAGCCAGTCGCTCGGAACTCCCCCCGGTTCGCCGAGCAGCGGACGATCGGGCCTGCTGTCAGGTGCGGAACGAGTCGGCGAGCGGACCAGCGCAGGCAGGCCGAAGGCCCAGGCGCGGATCGCCTCCCAGTCACGGAGGTCCCGTCGTTCCGCCGGCCGGCGCTTCGGCGGGTCGACCCCGCCGAAGACGGCGATCGTCACCGGAGCCAGCCATCCCCGCTTTGCCAATGCCCGGTCGAGCTGGCCTCGTGACCGTTGCCAGCCCTCCTCTGCTCCGGACCGCGGGCCCATGCCGAACACGGCGACCGGGACGTTCGCGAGCTCGTTCCGGTGCCGCCTGAGGAATCGGTGCGCATCGCTGTGCCACCGCCCCGAGTAGATCGGCGCTCCGAGCACCACCAGATCCCACCCGGCAACCGGCTCCCGCACCTCCCGTGCGGGGCGAAGATCGACCGCGCAGTCGGCCGCACGCAGCGTTCCGGCGATTGCGCCCGCCACCTCCCGCGTCGAGCCGTTCCTTGTGGCGAACGCGACCAGAATCTTGCTCATCGCAGACACCTCCTACGCTCCATGATCTGGCGGTCGGCCAGACCTGAATCAGGGCCAAAGGTCACCCGCGCTGTTACAGCCTCGGGCGAGTGCTGACCGCGACGGTCGACCTCGATGCTCGCCGTCATCGATGTGCTGAGTGCAGGCGCAGGGCAGCGCGGCAGCAGCCGACTCTCGTACGCTTGGTGGGTGCTCGGTCTCCCGGATGGCATTCGCGGCTGCCTGTTCGACCTAGACGGCGTCCTCACCAAGACCGCTCAGGTGCACGACGCCGCATGGAAAGAAATGTTTGACTGCTACCTGCAGCAGCGGGCGCGGCAGACCGGCCAGCCATTCGTGTCGTTCGACCTGGTGCGGGATTACGACGAGTACGTTGACGGCAAGCCCAGAGCCGAGGGGACAAGGTCGTTCCTGGCCTCACGGGGCATCGAGTTGCCGGATGGCGGCCCAGGTGATCGACCCGATGCTCAGACGATCTATGGCCTGGGCGAGCGCAAGAACGCGATCGTGCTCCGGCGGATCCGCACGGATGGCGTGCACGTGTACGAGGGCTCGGTTCGCTATGTTCGGGCGGTTCGCGATGCGGGGCTGCGCCGTGCGGTGGTGTCATCCAGCGCCAACTGCCGCGACGTGCTCGTGGCGGCGGGCATCGAGGATCTGTTTGAGGCGCGGATCGACGGTGTGGTAGCGGAACGAGAGCACCTGCGGGGGAAGCCGGCGCCGGATTCTTTCCTGGCGGGAGCACGTGCCCTCGGGCTGAGCGCGTCCTCCTCGGCGGTCTTCGAGGATGCGCTGGCCGGCGTGGCGGCCGGCCGGGCGGGCGGGTTCGGTTTCGTGGTTGGAGTGGATCGGGCCGGGCAGGCGGCAGCGCTCAAGTCGCACGGCGCCGACATCGTAGTGGCCGATCTCGCCGACTTGACGGATCATTCGTGATCCGGCAGGCGGCGTTCACCGTGGAGCCGTGGTGCTTGCGGGAGACGGAGCTTGACCTGGACCTGCTTGCTCAGACGGAGTCCGTGTTCGCGTTGTCGAACGGCCATCTGGGGTGGCGCGCCAACCTGGACGAGGGCGAGCCGCACGGTCTGCCTGGGAGCTACCTCAACGGGGTGTACGAGCTGCGGCCGCTGCCCTACGCCGAGATCTCGTACGGTCTGCCCGAGTCCGGGCAGTCAATCATCAACGTGACGAACGGCAAGCTGATCCGGTTGTTCGTCGACGACGAGCCGTTCGATGTCCGTTACGGTGAACTGCGCGCCCACGAGCGCATGCTTGATTTTCGCGCTGGGCTGCTGAGCCGCCGTGCCGAGTGGGTGTCGCCGGCCGGAGGTTCGGTCCGGGTTTCCTCGATCCGGCTGGTGTCGTTTTCCCAGCGGGCCGTCGCGGCGATCTGCTACGACGTGGAGCCGCTTGATGGTCAGGTGCGGATCGCGGTGCAGTCCGAGCTCCTGGCGAACGAGCAGCAGCCGCCTTCGGGCGGAGACCCACGGGTGGCCGCGGCGCTCGACCAGCCATTGGTTGGCGAGCATCTGGCGGCGGACGGCACTTCCGTGGTACTCGTGCACAGGACCACGCACAGTGAGCTGCGGATCGGCGCTGCCATGGACCACCTGATCGACGGGCCGAACGGAGTTCAGGTCGAGTCACGGGTGTTCGACGATGGTGGCTCAGTCACGGCCGCGGCGGTCCTGCAGCCAGGAGAGCGGCTGCGCGTGATCAAATTCGTCGCCTATGGCTGGTCAGGCGAGCGATCGCTGCCCGCTGTGCGCGACCAGGTGTGGGCGGCGCTCAGCGCGGCGCGGCAGAGCGGCTGGGACGGGCTGCTGGCTGAGCAGCGTGCGTTCCTTGACGAGTTCTGGGATAGCGCCGATGTGGAGGTAGACGGGGATACCGAGGTGCAGCAGGCGGTGCGCTTCGGGCTTTTCCACGTCCTGCAGGCCGGTGCGCGCGGCGAGAACCGGCCGATCCCGGCGAAGGGCCTGACCGGGCCAGGTTATGACGGGCACGCCTTCTGGGACACCGAGACCTTCGTGCTGCCCGTGCTCACCGTGACGGCGCCGGATGCTGCCGCCAGCGCGTTGCGCTGGCGGCACAGCACGCTGCCCCTGGCCATCGAGCGAGCATCGCTGCTCGGCCTCAAGGGCGCGGCCTTCCCATGGCGAACGATCGCCGGGCAGGAATGCTCGGGCTACTGGCCAGCCGGCCTGGCCGCCTTTCATGTCAACGCGGACGTCGCCGACGCGGTAGTGCGCTACGTCGATGCCACCGGAGATGAGGCGTTCGAACGCGGAGCCGGCCTGGATCTGCTGACGCACACCGCACGGTTGTGGCGTTCCCTCGGTCACCATGATGCCCGCGGGCAGTTCCACATCGACGGGGTCACCGGCCCGGACGAGTACAGCGCCATCGCCGACGACAACGTGTACACCAACCTGATGGCCAGGCAGAACCTGCTCGCGGCCGCCGAAGTAGCTGAGCGTCATCCGGATCGCGCCCGCGAAGTCGGCATCGAAGCTGAGGAGGCGGCCAGCTGGCGCGACGCGGCCAGGGCAATGCACATCCCATTCGACGCGACACTCGGCGTGCACCCTCAGTCCGAGCGGTTCACGATGCACCAGGTTTGGGACTTCGCCGGCACTTCCGCTGACGAGTACCCGTTGCTGCTGCATTTCCCTTACTTCGAGCTTTACCGCAAGCAGGTCGTCAAACAGGCCGACCTTGTCCTGGCCATGGTCATGTGCGGCGACGCGTTTACGGCCGAGCAGAAGGTGCGGAACTTCGATTACTACGAACCGCTCACGGTACGCGACTCATCGCTGTCGGCCTGCACTCAGGCGGTGATGGCCGCTGAGGTCGGGCATCTGGGCCTCGCCTACGACTACCTGGGCGAGGCGGCCCTGATGGACTTGCGTGACCTCGAGCAGAACACCCGCGACGGCGTGCATATCGCATCGCTGGCAGGCGCGTGGACCGCCCTGGTCAGCGGTTTCGGCGGTATGCGTCATCACGACGGCTCTCTCAGCTTCGCGCCCAGGCTCCCCGAGGGCCTGACCAGACTCGCGTTCAGTGTCCTGATCCGCGGCAGGCGCCTGCGAGTCGAAGTCACCGATGCCGCTGCCCGGTACCTCCTGGCAGCGGGCGAGCCGCTTGACATCCTGCACCACGGCGACGACGTGAGCCTCTCGGTCGGGCAGCCGCAAGTCCGTCCGGTCCCGCCAGCACCGTCCCGCGCTCGGCCCAGCCAGCCGGCTGGCCGGGCGCCGACTCGGCGATTGCTCAGTCAGGACGCGAGCTGACAGCTGCCTGGTGCAGGTTCTGGCCAGGCGACCATATGCCGGCCATGGCGGCGCACAGCTGTTGCGGCCGCCCCATCCCTCGGCAGGGCTCACTTCGCTGGCGGCTCTGGATCACGCGGCAGGCCAAGGATGCGCTCGGCGATGATGTTCAGCTGGATGTCGGTGGTGCCGCCCCCGATTGTCAGCGCTCTGGTCAGCAGGACCTGTCTGGCCCACTGGGCACCGTTCGGATGCCCGGCCGGGCCGACCGATGGGCCGTAGCCGCCCACGAGCGCGCCGCTGTCACCAGACACCGCCCAGCAGAGTTCAGAGACCTGCTGAGCATGGCGCATGCCGAGCAGCTTGCGCACGCTGCCGGTCGCGCCTGGTTCGGTGCCGGAGAGTCGCTTGAGCGTTACTCGGAGGCCGAGCAGATCGATCGCCCTGCCCTCGGATACCAGCCTGCCGACGTCGGTGACTGGGACCTTGCTCGCAGCCCTGGCCACCTCAAGCAACTCGGGCACACCAGAGCCGAATGCCCAGGATTGCGACAACGAGACCCGTTCGTTGGCCAGCGTGGTCCTGGCGATCTTCCAGCCGCCGTTGACCTCGCCGACCAGGCAGTCGTCGGGTACGAACACGCCGTCCAGGAACACCTGGTTGAAGATCGCGTCGCCGGTTATCTCGCGCAGCGGGCGGACCTCGATGCCCGGACTGTGCATATCGACCAGGAAGTAGCTGATCCCGTCGTGCCTGGGCGCCGACGGATCGGTCCTGGCGATGCAGATCGCCCAGGCGGCCTCGCGGGCAAGTGACGTCCAGATCTTCTGGCCGGTGATCCGCCAGCCGCCGTCGGCCCGCTCCGCCCGGGTGCTCAGCCCGGCCAGGTCCGATCCGGCACCGGGTTCGCTGAACAGCTGGCACCACAGGTACTCGGCCCGCAAAGTGGCCGGGAGGAAGCGCTGTTGCTGCTCTGGCGTGCCGTACTGGATCAGGGCTGGCACCACCCAGGCACCGATGGCCAGGTTCGGTGCCCGTACGCCGGCGGCACGCATCTCGGCGTCTATCACGAGCTGCTCAAGCGGCTTGGCGTCACGACCCCACGGCCGGGGCAGATGCGGAGCCACCCAGCCGCCGGCCGCCAGCCGATGCATCCGCTCCTTGCCAGTCAGCCGACTGATCTCGGCTAGCTCGGCACGAACCTCGGCACGGAACTCGGCGTCCCCCTCCGGTAGTTCGATCCGGACCCGGTGCCTGGCACCGGCCAGGGCTAGCCTCGCCACCTGCTCCTGCCAGGTCGCCGACGGACCGAGCAGGGCGCGCAGCGACATCGCCCGCCGGTAGTACAGATGCGCATCGTGCTCCCAGGTGTAGCCGATGCCGCCCAGCGTCTGGATGCAATCGCTAACCGCCTCCACCGCAGCGTCGATGGCGACCGCCGCAGCGACGCTGGCCGCGAACTCTCGTTCCTCGCCTGGCTCGGTCCGGGCAGCGTCCCAGACCGCGGCCGCTGCTTGCTCGGCAAGGGTCAGCATCCGGGCGCAGCGGTGTTTCACTGCCTGGAACTGCCCGATCGGCCTGCCGAACTGCTGACGGATCTTGGCGTACTCGACGGCGGTGTGGACCGCCCAGTCGGCGATCCCGCAGGCCTCGGCGCCAAACACGATTGCGGCGAGGCTGGTCACCGTTGCGCGGTTCAGCCCGGCCAGGATCCGGTCGGCGGGCACTGCGACCGCGTCGGCCCACGCGCTGGCAACCGGCCTGGTGAGATCCAGGCTGTCCAGGGGTGTTACCTGCAGGTCAGCCGAATCGATGACAACCCACACGGCTTCCTCGGGGCATTGTACGCACGCGATGATCACGTCGGCCAGCGGCCCGGCGAGCACAGGTCCTGACTCGCCGCTGATGACGAGTCCGCCGTTTTCGCCCGCCGTGCCGGTCAGGCCTCCGGCCAGGCACACCGCACCGGCCCTGGACCCGTCGGCGAGGCTGGCCAGCAGCTTGCCCATCTGACCGGCCCTGGTCGGGCTGTCACCCCTTCGGCCTGATTCGAAGTCTTCTGATCTGATCTGTTCAGATCCGGCGTGCCCGGGGCTCACGGTGTCCGACCCGGCCGTCCCCGACCCGGCCGTGGCTGACTTGGCCATGCCCGACTCGGCCGTGGCTGAGTCGGCGCGGACTGCCTCGGCTAGCACTGCGCTGGCAAGCACCGTCGGCAGGAACGCGCCTGGGAGCAGCGCCCGGCCGAGTTCCTCCAGAGCTACCGCTAGCTCAGGCAGCCCGAACCCCTGCCCCCCATCAGCGTCTTCCAGGTGTAGTCCGAAGAGACCCAGCTCAGCCAGACCCGGCGCGAATTCGCTGTGATATCGGCCGGCACCGCTATCTGGCCCGTCCGCAGCGGCCCTGACGACTTCGGCCGGGCTGTGCCGCTGTGCCCAGCCGCGCACTGCCGCGGCCAGTTCCAGATGCTCTGGGATGAGGCCAAGCACCATCGTCCACCTCGTTCGCCTGGATCAAATCACGCCGATGCCGACACTTTAAGGCGGGAACCGGCCGTACGGAATGGGCCAGCCAGCACAATGAGGCTATGGACGAGCCAGAATCGCCAGGTCGGCGGGCTGCTGGGCACGGCGGGACCGAGCGCGCTGGATCAGGGTCGGCCGGGACCGGGCACGACGAGGCCGGGCACGACGAGGCCGGGCACGACGAGACCGGGCACGGCCAGGCCGGTTACGACCAAGAGGAGGTAGTCGAATTCGCCGAGCACGCGGAGTTCGCGGATTTCGCCGAGCACGCTGAGTTCGCCGAGTTCGCCGAGCACGAAGCGCTGGCCGGGCACACCGAGCATGACGCTTCGGCCGACCAGCACGAGCATGCGCACGGGCACAGGCACCCCGATGGACAGCCGGACGTGTACTGGCGCAACGAGATGATGCACCTCGTGCGGGCCGCAAACCGACTCCAGTCGGCGGGCACCCTCCGGCTCCATCGGCCGGATCGGCCCGAGCCCCGATGGCCGGTGACGGTGTCCGTGATCATTGCGATCGTGCTGGAACGGCTGCTGCCGGCGCAGCTCGCGCTGCATCCCATCTACCTGCTGCCTGCCCTGGAGGGAGCTCTGCTGGTCGGCTTGAGCGTCGCTAACCCGGTCCGGATCGAGAAGCGGTCCCGCCCGATCCGGACGGCCAGCGTCACGCTGATCCTGCTCATTACGGCGGCTAATGCCGTCTCAGCCGTGCTGCTGGTCAACGCGATCATCACGAACGTGCTGTTCATCCGGGAGAGCAACGGCCCGATCCACCTGCTCGGGGCCGGTGCCGCGATCTGGGGAACGAACGTTATCGCCTTCGCGCTGTGGTACTGGGAATTCGACCGGGGTGGACCGGTGAATCGGCTAGAGGGCACGTCGCCGTATCCGGATCTGATGTTCCCGCAGATGACCGCGCCGGAGCTGACCCCCCAGGGCTGGGGACCCCGCTTCGTCGACTACCTCTACTTGTCGTTCACCAACGCGACCGCGTTCAGCCCGACCGATGTAATGCCGCTGGCCAGGTGGGCCAAGATGACGATGTTGGTCCAGTCGGCCGTGTCGCTGGCGCTAGGTGCGCTGGTGATTGCCCGTGCCATCAACATCTTGTAGCTGAGCAGAGCCAGCTTCGCCCGGAATCGTCGGCTCGGGCGTCGAAGCCTCCCCGGAGTTACCGGCCAGTAGTATACTTATGTTACTGGCCGGTAACGGCGACGCAGGAGTCCGCTGGGAGATGAGCATGGCGCACTTCAAGAGCAACCTTCGTGACATCGAGTTCAATCTGTTCGAGGTGCTGAACAGACATGAACTCCTCGGGGAAACCCCGCACGAGGAACTGGACGAAGAGACGGCACGCGGCATCTTGGAGGAGGTCGACCGGCTGGCCACCGGGCCGCTCGCTGAGTCTTTCGTCGACAGTGACCGGAATCCGCCTGTGTTTGACCTGGCAACTCACTCGGTACGGATGCCTGAGGCGTTCGCCAAGTCCTTCCATGCCTTTGTCGACGCGGAGTGGTTCCGGCTCGAGCTTCCACCCGAGCTAGGCGGCAGCGCCGCGCCGCGCTCGCTCTGCTGGGCGGTGGCTGAGCTAGTGCTTGGCGCTAATCCGGCGGTCTGGATGTACGGGAACGGCGCGTCATTCGCCAAAGCGCTGTGGCTGATGGGCACGCCGGAGCAGAAGCGGTTCGCGGAGACGGCGGTCGAGCGCAAGTGGACGGCGACGATGGTGCTGACCGAGGCGGACGCCGGATCCGACGTCGGCTCGGGCCGGACCAAGGCGATCAAGCAGCCGGACGGGAGCTGGCACATCGAGGGCGTCAAGCGGTTCATCACCAGCGGCGAGCATGACATGGCCGAGAACATCTTCCACCTGGTTCTCGCCAGGCCGGAAGGTGCCGGTCCGGGAACCAAGGGCCTGTCCATGTTCCTGGTACCCAAGTACCTCGTCGGCCCGGACGGCAAGCTTGGCGAGCGTAACGGCGTCTACGCGACGAACGTTGAGCGCAAGATGGGACTCAAGGTCTCAGCGACCTGCGAGCTCACCTTCGGAGCTGAGCACCCGGCGATCGGGACTCTGGTCGGCGACGTGCACGACGGCATCAGGCAGATGTTCAAGATCATCGAGCACGCCCGGATGCTGGTCGGGACGAAGGCGATCGCGACTCTGTCCACCGGTTACCTGAACGCGCTGGAATACGCCAAGACCAGAGTGCAGGGCGGCGAGCTGATCAAGCTGGCCGACAAGACCGCGCCGCGAGTGACGATCATCCACCACCCGGACGTCCGGCGGATCCTGATGCTGCAGAAGGCCTATTCCGAGGGCATGCGGGCGCTCGTCCTGTACACCGCGAGCTTCCAGGACGCAGAGCAGCTCGCTGAGGCCAGCGGACAGAGCGATCCGCTCGCGGCGGCGGTCAATGATCTGCTCCTTCCGTTGGTCAAGGGAGTCGGGTCGGAGCGGGCGTACGAGATGCTCGCGCTGTCACTCCAGACCCTGGGCGGGCACGGTTACCTGCAGGACTACCCGATGGAGCAGTACCTCAGGGACGCGAAGATCGACAGCCTGTATGAGGGCACCACCGCGATCCAGGGCATGGACCTGTACTTCCGCAAGATCGTCCGTAACCAGGGCGAGGCGCTGGCGTACCTGCTCGGCGAGGTCAGGAAGACGGCGGCTGCCGAGGCGGGCAACGGCAGGCTGAAGAAGGAGCGTGCCGCGCTTGCCAGGGCGGCCGACAATGTGGACGCGATGGTCACAGCCATGCACGGGTATCTGGCCGACAGCATGGAGCAGCCGACGGAGGTAAACCGGGTCGGCCTGAACACCACTAGGCTGCTGCTGGCTCTGGGTGACCTAATCATCGGGTGGCTGCTGGTCCGCCAGGCCGAGGTCGCTACCGAGGCGCTTGACGCCGCTGGCGGGTCTGCTGTTGGCGAGGGCGGCGCGGGCGATGAGGCGTTCTACCGCGGGAAGATCGCCGCCGCGCGGTTCTTCGCCGAGACCGTGCTGCCTCGCCTGACGGCCGAGCTCGAGGTCGTCGAAGCGACGTCGCTTGATGTGATGGAACTGCCCGAAGCGGCGTTCTGACCGCTGGCTAGTCCTTCCCGTGACCGAGGCACGTGCGGCCGATGGGCGGCTTGGCGGCCGATGGGGAGATAAGTAGTTCCGGGTCAGATCTCGAACTGAACGGTCATCCGCTGCCTGGTGATCGGCTGGATGGCCCGCTTGGCGACGTCGACATGGGCCGGATGATCTCGGACGGCTAGGACCAGGCGAGCATGCGCATCGGGTCGCCCAGCATCGCGCCGACCTCCCGCAGCGCCGCCGAGCCGAGGTCGCCGTCGACGATCCGGTGGTCGAACGAGAGCGCGAGCGTGCAGACCTTGCGCACGGCCAGTTGCCCCTCGTGCACCCATGGTGCATCTTTGACCTGGCCGAACGCCAGGATCGCGGCCTCGCCAGGGGTAATGATCGGAGTTCCGGTGTCGATCCCGAAGATCCCGACGTTGGTGATCGTGATAGTGCCGCCCCGCAGGTCGGCCGGCGTGGATCGGCCGGCCCGCGCGGTCTCGGTCAGGTCACCGATCTCACGTGCCAGGTCAGGCAGGGACAGGGCGTGGGCGTCCTTCACGTTGGGCACGATCAGGCCACGGTCGGTCGCTGCCGCGATGCCTAGGTTGACGTAGTGCTTGACCACGATCTCCTGTGCCGCCTCGTCCCAGGACGAGTTGATCATCGGATGCCTTGCCGCCGCGATCAGCAGGGCCTTGGCCACCAGCAGCAGCGGTGAGACTCGCACGCCCTCGAACTCCGGCAGGCTCTTGAACCGGGTTGTCACCGTCATGGTCTCGGTGATGTCGATCTGCAGGAACTCGGTGACATGCGGCGCGGTGAAGGCGCTCGCCACCACGGCTGCCGCGGTGTGCTTGCGAACCCCGCGGATCGGGATGCGCTCCTCGCGCGGCAGCGAAGCGAGCCTGGCCAGGCCAGTCGCTCCGGGACCCGCGGGGATTTCCGTCGCGCTGCTGGCCGCGATGGCGGCGGCCTGCGTCGCAGCCGCCGTTTGGACGTCCTCGCGAGTGATGGAGCCGGCCGGACCGGACCCGGTCAGCCCGGCCAGGTCGACGCCGAGTTCCTTGGCCAGCTTGCGAACGGGTGGCTTGGCCAGGACGGCAATCCGGCCAGCCGGCGGCTGCGGCACAGGTGACGGTGGCGCGGGCGGCTGCGGGCTCTGCGGTGCCAACAGCTGGGGCGCGGGCGGCTGGGGCGGGGGTGGCTGAACAGCAGGGCCGCCACTGAGCCCGGCCACCGGGCCTGGCGCGGGCGGCTGGGCCTGGCCGCCTGCCAGGGCAGCGGTCGCGGTCTTCCTAGGCCGGCGCGTGGTCGAGCCGAGCTTGACCCCGTACCCGACCAGGACGGCCTGACGCTCCGGCTTCGGAGCCGGGCTGCCATGTATGCCAGGCTCGACGGCGCCCTCGATCGGCGGGAACGAGATCTCCCCAGCGGCTCCCGCACCGACCGGGTTCGCCTCAGTAGCTCCCGCCCCGGTGCCGGTCGCCCCGGCGGCACCCGCCCCGGCTGGGCCCGCGCCAGCCGTGCCTGCGTCGGCCGGACCCCCGTTAGCTGGGCCAGCCCCGACCTGAACTGAGATGATCGGCGTGCCGACGTCCGCGGTTGTCCCCTCGGGCACGAGCAGGCTAGCCACAACTCCCTCATACGGGCTGGGCAGTTCGACGACAGCCTTGGCGGTCTCGATCTCCACGATGATCTGATTGACAGTGATCTTGTCGCCTGGGTGGACGTGCCACTTGAGGATTTCCGCCTCGGTCAGGCCCTCGCCGACGTCGGGGAGCTTGAACTGCTTCAGCTCTGACATGGGGCCCTCTCAGTAGGTGAACGCGCGGTCGACGGCGTCGAGCACCCGGTCCAGGTCCGGCAGGTAGTACTCCTCGATCCGGGACGGCGGGTACGGCGTAGAGTAGCCGCCGACCCGCAGGACCGGTGCCTCCAGCTGGTAGAAGCATTCCTGGGTAACCAAGGCGGCGATCTCGGCACCGAGCCCGCCGGTGACCGGGGCCTCGTGCACGACCACGCAGCGGCCGGTCTTGCGGACCGACGCGAAGATGGCCTCGGTATCCAGCGGCGCGATCGACCGCAGGTCGATCACCTTGACGGACCGGCCGTCGGCCGAGGCGGCAACCGCCGCTTCGGCACACGTCCTGACCATCGGGCCGTAGCAGAGGACGGTGACATCGGTGCCGCTGGCCAGGATCCTGGCCTTGTCGAGTGCCGCCGCTGCCGCGACACCGCCGACCAGGTCGACCTCCGTCTTGTCCCAGTACCGCCGCTTGGGCTCGAAGAAGAGCACCGGGTCATCGCAGCTGATCGACTGCTGGATCATCGCGTAGGCGTCGGCTGGATCGCCGCAGGCGACCACCCGCAGGCCCGCGGTGTGGGCGAACAGCGCTTCCGGCGACTCGCTGTGGTGCTCAACAGCGCCGATCCCGCCGCCGAACGGGATCCTGATCACCACGGGCAGGCTCACCTTGCCGAGCGACCGGTACCGCATCTTGGCCAACTGGGTGGTGATCTGGTCGAACGCGGGGAACACGAACCCATCGAACTGGATCTCGCAAACCGGACGGTAGCCGCGCAGCGCCAGCCCGATCGCCGTGCCGACGATGCCGGACTCGGCCAGCGGGGTGTCCACCACCCGGTCCTCGCCGAAATCCTTCTGCAGGCCGTCGGTGACCCGGAACACACCGCCGAGCTTCCCGACATCCTCGCCCATGATGAGGACCTTGGGATCGTTCTCCATGGCCTTGCGCAGGCCCTCGTTCAGCGCCTTCGACAGGGTCAGGCTGCTCATCGGACTGCCTCCTCGTCGGCGAAGGAGTCAATGTAAGCGGCCAGCTGGGCGCGCTCGGCGATGAGCAGCGCGGTCGGCTCGGCGTAGACGTTGTCGAACATCGACAGCGGCGCCGGATCCGGCATCTCCAGGCATGCTTTCCGCACCCGGAGGCCAACCTCGTCGGCCTCCGCGCCGACCGCGGTGAAGAAGCTCTCATCGGCCAGCCCGGAGCGGATCAGGTACTGCTTCACCCGCTCGATCGGATCCTTGAGCTTCCACGACTCGAGCTCGGCCGAGAGCCGGTAGCGGGTCGGATCGTCGGTGGTGGTGTGCGCGCCCATCCGGTAGGTGAACGCCTCGATCAGCGTCGGGCCCTGGCCCTCCCGCGCCGCCTGCAGGGCCTTCGAGGTGACGGCGAGGCAGGCGAGCACGTCGTTGCCGTCGACTCGGACACCCGGGAACCCGAAGCCCTGCGCCCGCAGGTAGAGCGGGACGCGGCTCTGCCGCTCCAGCGGCTCGGAGATCGCCCACTGGTTGTTCTGGCAGAAGAACACGATCGGGGCGTTGTTGACCGACGCCCAGATGAATGCCTCGTTGACGTCTCCCTGGCTGGTGGCCCCGTCACCGAAGTAAGCGATCACCGCCTCGCCGTCCTCGCCGACCGCCCCGTCCCGCTGGATGCCCATCGCATAACCCGTCGCGTGCAGGACATGACTGCCGATCACGATCGTGTACAGGTGGAAGTTGTGCTCTTTCGGGTCCCAGCCGCCATGGCTGACGCCGCGGTACAGCTCAAGCAGCTTCGTCGGGTCCAGACCGCGGCACCAGGCGACCGCGTGCTCCCGGTAGGTCGGGAAGGCCATGTCGCGCGGGCTGAGTGCCCGGCCGGAGCCGATCTGGGCCGCCTCCTGGCCAAGCAGGGATGCCCAGATGCCGAGTTCGCCCTGGCGCTGCAGCGCGATGGCCTCGAAGTCGATCCGGCGGACCAGGACCAGGTCGCGGTAGAGCGACTTGATCTCTTCGGTGGATACGTCGAGCGGGTAGTCCGGATGCTCGGCGCGCTCGCCTTCCGGGGTGAGCAGCTGAATCAGCTCCGCCGTTCCCGGCGGCTTGAAGTTGGTTCTGGAGGCAGCTCGCCCGGCAGCTTTGACGGCCACGTGCCACTCCTTGCATGCTCAGGGCCGACCGCCGACGAGCGCCGGCGGCCGGTCGGACGTCCGAGGTGTTCCGCAGTGACAGTACTCGGCAATACTCATGCTCGGTCAAGAGGTGGGTCGCGTACGCTGCCTCACGTGGTCACGATTGTCGTCGACGTCATGCTGAAGCCAGAGATCCACGACCCCCAGGGGGAGGCCATCGCGGGGGCCTGCCACCGGCTCGGATTCGGCGACGTGCTCACCGTCCGCCAGGGCAAGCGGTTCGAGGTGCAGCTCAGCGAAGCGGCCGGGGCGGTGACTGCTGACTCCGCCGCGGCGCGGGTGGCGCAGATCGCGGCGGAACTCCTCGCGAATCCGGTCATCGAGGAATTCACAATCCGCGACGGCTGAGCCGCCGGAAGAATTTTTCCACCGCATGCCGCGATTCAGGCTCGTCTAGGCTCACGCCTGCCCGACGGCGTGACAGGCCAATAGCCGACGGCGGTCAGGCCCGATTTCCGGTCCTCGGCCACCGGCTGTTGACCTGGCAGAACGGCACTGTTCGTCCGAAGATCGCCCGAGTTCATGATTACCACAGCCCAGAGCGGGAAACGCTCACAATGTGATCAGAGCGCAGAGGTAAGTTCGGGGGCTGAGGAGCGAATGCTGACTCGGGTGTTGCACTCGCAGGGACCGGCCATGGACGCCCGGTTCTGCCTTGTCTTTCCGCGTGAATCCATCAGCATCCCGGTCATGCGCCGGGTACTCGGCGATTTGCTCAGCCGCCTCGGCGTCGACGAGGACAGTATCGGCGATCTGCTCCTGGCCGTCACCGAGGCATGCACCAATGTGCTGCGGCACGCCGGCCCCGGCCGCCGGTATGAGGTAGTCGTTCAGGTCGGCAGGAACCGGTGCGTGCTGCAGGTGCTTGACTCCGGCCGCGGCTTCGAGCCATCCCGGCTGCGGAGCCGGGGCGCACATCTGCGCCGGCCGCCGGTGCGGCCGGTCTCGCTGCTCCGGCGCCGGGTCAGCAACGCCGACATCGCGCAGCTTCCCGAATCGGGTCGTGGCCTGGCCATCATGCGCGCCTGCGTCGACGACGTGCGGCTGCGAACCGGCCCTGGCCGGGGCACCGTGGTATCGCTGCGCAAGCGGATCGAACGGCGTGCCGATGCCACGCAGGCCCGCCAGCCGGCCTCGGTGCTCCGGAAGGCCAGCTGACCGGGTAGCCTGCCAGCATGGCCGGGCAGACGGGACGCCGTTGACCGGCCGGATCGGGATCGTCACCTTCCCTGGATCGCTGGATGACGTCGATGCCAGCCGCGCCGTGGCACGGGCAGGGGGGCATCCGGTCCCGCTCTGGCACGCCGATCGCGATCTGCGCGGTGTTGACGCGGTCATCCTGCCCGGCGGCTTCTCCTACGGGGACTACCTGCGCTGCGGCGCGATCGCCAGGTTCGCGCCCGTGATGGCCGAGCTCATCCCAGCCGCTCGGGCTGGCCTGCCCGTGCTCGGTATCTGCAACGGCTTCCAGATCCTGTGCGAGGCGCATCTGCTCCCCGGTGCCCTGACCCGCAATGCTGGGCTTCGTTTCGTCGACCGGGAGGTGCGGATCCGGATCGAGGCCAACCGGACGCCATGGACCTGCCGATACCGGCCTGGGCAGGAGCTCACGGTGGTGCTGAAGAGCGGCGAAGGCGCCTATGTCGCCGATCAGGCGACGCTGGCCGACCTCGCCGCCGCCGGCCGGGTGGTCGCCCGCTATTGCGGCGGCGATCCGAACGGCTCGGTGGACGGCATCGCCGGGATAGCCAGCGCGGCCGGCAACGTGGTCGGCCTGATGCCGCATCCCGAGCACGCGATCGACTCGCTGACCGGCCCAGGGACTGACGGGCTTGATTTTTTCGCATCGATCCTGAGCCCGGCCACGGCATGATCACCGCTGACACGGTGGCCGATGCCGCGGCCACGCCGGACCGTGGCCAGCCGCACGAGGCGCTCGGGCTGACCGGGACCGAGTACGCCAGCATCGTCGGGCTGCTCGGGCGCCGGCCCACCGATGCCGAGCTGGCCATCTACTCGGTGATGTGGAGCGAGCATTGCTCCTACAAGTCCTCGCGGGCGCACCTGCGCCAGTTCGCCGACAAGGCACCGCCGACCGGTGCGCTGCTTGCCGGGATCGGCCAGAACGCCGGCGTCGTCGACGTCGGGCAGGGCTACGCGGTCACGTTCAAGATCGAATCGCATAATCACCCCTCGTACGTCGAGCCGTTCCAGGGGGCAGCGACCGGGGTCGGCGGCATCGTCAGGGACATCCTCGCGATGGGCGCGCGGCCGGTCGCCGTGCTGGACGCGCTCCGGTTCGGTCCGGCGGACGCCGCCGATACCCGGCGGGTGCTGGCCGGCGTGGCGGCGGGCATCTCGTTCTACGGCAACTGCCTTGGCTTGCCTAACATTGGCGGGGAGCTGGTCTTCGACCCCTGCTACTCGGGCAACCCGCTGGTCAACGTCCTGGCCGTGGGCGTGATGCGGCACGCGGACCTGAAGCTGGCCCGAGCCAGCGGTACGGGCAACAAGGTTATCCTGTTCGGGTCACTGACCGGCCCGGACGGGATCGGCGGCGCATCGGTGCTGGCCAGCGCCTCCTTCGGAGACGGCGCCGCGGACGGGGCGGCAGCCGGCCGCGAGCAGGCGAAGCGGCCGAACGTCCAGGTCGGCGACCCGTTCATGGAGAAGCTGCTGATCGAGTGCTGCCTAGAGTTGTACCAGGCCGGGCTGGTTGTCGCGATCCAGGACCTCGGTGCAGCCGGGGTGGCCTGTGCGACCACTGAGCTCGCGGCCGGCGGCGATGTCGGCATGACGGTACAGCTGGACGCCGTGCCGCTGCGCGACCGGAACCTGGGTCCGGCGGAGATCTTGATGAGTGAGTCGCAGGAGCGGATGATGGCGATCGCTGAACCCCATGCGATAGATAAGTTCGCCGCGATCTGCGCGAAATGGGATGTCCCGGCGACCGTGATCGGTGAGGTGACCGACACCGGACGGCTGATCATGACCTGGCACGGCGAGGTCGTCGTCGACCTGCCGCCGGCCAGCGCCGCCGAAGGACCACGGTACGAGCGCCCGCTGGCGCGGCCCGCCGGGCAGGACCGGCTGCAGTCCGATGACCCGGCCCGGCTGCCGCGTCCGGGCCTGGTCGGCAGCGCGGGCGGGGTCGGTGCACCGCTGCGGGCGGATCTGCTTGCGCTGCTCAGCTCTGCGTCCGCTGCGGACAAGACCTGGGTGACCGAGCAGTACGACCAGCACGTGCGCGGCAACACCATTCTGGCGATGCCGCACGACGCCGGGGTGCTCAGGATTGACGAGGAGTCCGGCCTCGGCGTGGCGCTCGCCACCGACGGCAACGGGCGGTACTGCCTGCTCGACCCGTACGCGGGCGCTCAGCTCGCGCTGGCCGAGGCGTACCGGAACGTCGCGGCGGCTGGTGCCAGACCGCTGGCTGTGACCAACTGCCTGAACTTCGGGTCGCCGCAGGACCCGGCGGTGATGTGGCAGTTCGCCGAATCGGTGCGCGGCCTGGCCGATGCCTGCGCGGCCCTTGGCGTGCCGGTGACCGGCGGCAACGTCAGCTTCTACAACCAGACCGGTGCGAAGGCGATCCAGCCGACACCAGTGGTCGGCGTGCTCGGAGTCCTCGCCGATGTGCGTAGGAGGCTGCCGAGCGGGTTCGGCGCGGCCGGGGAGACGATCATGCTGCTCGGCAGCACCGCTGCGGAATTTGGCGGCTCGCTATGGGCGAGCGTGATCCACGGCCACGTCGGCGGCCTGCCGCCCGCTGTCGACCTGGCCGCGGAGCGACGGCTGGCCGACGTGCTGGTGGCCGGTGCCGCCGAAGGGCTGCTGTCCGCGGCGCATGACTTGTCCGACGGCGGGCTGGCGATGGCGCTGGCCGAGAGCTGCCTGATCGGCGGACCGGGCCAGGCGGGCCGGTATGGCTGTGTTGTCACGCTGCCCGGCGACCCGTTCACCTGTCTGTTCAGTGAGTCAGCCGCCCGCGCGGTGGTGACAGTGCGGCCAGGGGCGGAACCGGAATTCACCCGCCTATGCGCAGCCCGCGGCGTGCCCGCCATCCGGATCGGGGTGACCGGCGGGCAGGCGCTTGAGATCGCCGGGTGCTTCTCGGTGCCCGCGGACGAGCTAAGCAACGCCTACCGGAGCACGCTGCCAGCGATCTTCGGCTAGCGATCAGGCGCTCCACCAGAACCCGATCTCCTCGGATTTGTCGTGGGTGGCGCCGCATGGCGCGAGGCGCGGCGGCGCACCAGCGGTCGGCGGGGCGGACAGACAGCGGCCTGCCGCCAGGCTGGCGAACTGGTCGAAGGGCAGCCCTTCCGCCGAGCCGGCAAGCCGGGCCCGCCAGCGCTGCGCGCGTCCGAGGTCGCAGTGCACAAGTGCCAGCCTGCGGCCGCCAGGTGCGGCGGCCAGGCACTGCCCGGTCGGGCTGTAGATGAAGATCACGGTCCCGTCGGCCATCTGATCTGCCGTCCAGAGCGGCACGCCAGCGGCGAGTTCGGATCGCGGAATGCTGACGAACTCGATTCCAGCGCTGGTCAAGCGCAGCATCAGCGGGTGGTCGTCGGCGTCGTTGGTCGACGGATCCCGGTCGTCGTACGGACCGACGTCGATCAGGCCGACCGTCTGCACCGTCAGCACCTTAGCTGGCAGGGCGGATTGGACGGCATGGTGATTCTGGCGCACCGGATGCCTGCTGGAGCTGAGGTAGCCGATCAGCCCGCCGCCGGCCAGCACCACGATAAGGCCCATCCCGGTCAATCGGGGAATCCACGATCCCCGCGTCCTGATCGACCCCGTACCGCGCTGGCCTGGCATAACGAAGGATTATCGCGTACCGATCGGAGGAATAGGTACGGGTCAGCCGAACTGGCCAGCCGCGCGGACTTAACGCGGCCAATGGCGGCAGGCAATGGCCTGACGGAACGTTCCTGGCTGGGCGGATCCACCGGGACGTGCGGAAGCCGCCGCAGTCGGCTACCGTCGCACCGATGCCAGCGCGACGTCCCGACCCGCAGCGGCTGCTCGCCGCGATCAATGCCCAGCTTTCCGCTCTAGGCAGCCAGCCATGGGCGGAGCCGGTCACCGTCGCCGCGCTCGGAGCAGGCTGCGTCACCGCGGTCATCGCGGCGCTCGACGCTGGCCTGGGACCGCAGCCCGGCGTGCTCCGCGGTGCCGCCCTCCACACCCTTAACCTGCTCGAAAGCCAGGTGCCGGGCCGGGCCGTCGAGGTACGTATCCCGCCATATGCCGCGATCCAGTGCGTAGCTGGTCCCCGGCATACCCGCGGTACGCCGCCGAACGTGGTAGAGGCCGATGCCGTCACCTGGATCCTGCTTACCACCGGGCGGATGTCCTGGGCACAAGCCGTGCGCGACGGCAGGCTGCGGGCCAGCGGTCCGCGTGCTGACCTATCCGAGTACCTGCCACTGAGCATGGCAGCGCGGCCACCGGCCGGGCGAGACGGCCGTCCGCCGGCCGCGTCAGAAGGCCAAGCACCGACCGCGCCAAACTAGACTTTCCACGTGATCAAGCCAGACGGCCGCCTGACGGAAGATCTCAATCCCGCCGACCGGCCGCCCAGGGATGCCTGCGGCGTTTTCGGCGTCTGGGCGCCAGGTGAGGACGTCGCCAAGATCTCCTACTTTGGTCTGTACGCGCTGCAGCACCGCGGCCAGGAATCGGCCGGGATCGCGGTCAGCGACGGGAGCAGGATCGTCGTGTTCAAGGACATGGGCCTGGTCGCCCAGGTCTTCAACGAGTCGGTGCTGAACACCCTGCGCGGCCATATCGCCGTCGGCCACTGCCGGTATTCCACCAGCGGGTCATCGACCTGGGAGAATGCGCAGCCCACCTTCCGAGCCACCCCCTCGGCCAGCCTGGCACTCGGGCACAACGGCAACCTGATCAACACGCTGGAACTCGCCGCCCTGGCCGAGACGGCCCCGCAAGGCCGCACTGGCCTGGCTTCCTCCGACACCGACGTGCTTACCTCGTTGTTCGCCACCTGGCAGCCGGAGGTTCCGGCCGGACCGGCCGGAACCATCGAAGCGAACGCCCTTGCCGTGCTGCCTCGGGTGCGAGGTGCGTTCTCTCTGGTCTTCATGGACGAGCGGACCCTGTACGCGGCTCGCGACCCGCAGGGGTTCCGCCCGCTGGTGCTCGGCCAGCTGCCGCGCGGCTGGGTGGTGGCCAGCGAGACCGCGGCGCTTGACATCGTCGGAGCGACGCTGGTCAGGGAGATCGAGCCCGGCGAGCTGATCGCGATCGATGAGCGGGGGCTGCGGTCGCGCCCGTTCGCCACTCCGGAGCCGCGCGGCTGCCTGTTCGAGTACGTCTACCTGGCCAGGCCGGACACCTCGATCAGCGGCCGCAGCGTGCAGGCCACCAGGGTGCAGGTCGGGCGGCGGCTGGCCGCCGAGCATCCGGTCGATGCGGACCTGGTGATCCCGGTGCCTGAGTCGGGTACCCCGGCGGCGATCGGCTACGCCCAGGGCAGCGGCATCCCCTACGGCCAGGGCCTGGTCAAGAACAGCTATGTGGGCCGGACCTTCATCCAGCCCAGCCAGACCATCAGGCAGCGCGGCATCAGGCTCAAGCTGAATCCGCTGCGCGACGTGATCGCCGGCCAGCGGGTGATCGTGGTGGATGACTCGATCGTCCGCGGCAACACCCAGCGCGCCATCGTGGCCATGCTGCGCGAGGCTGGCGCGGCGGAGGTTCACGTCAGGATCTCCAGTCCGCCGGTGGCCTGGCCGTGCTTCTTCGGCATCGACTTCGCCAGCCGAGCCGAGCTGATCGCCGGAAGCCTGCCGGTGGCGGCAATCCGCGACTCGATCGGCGCCGACTCCCTGGGTTTTGTTTCGCTGCAAGGCCTGATCGAGGCGACCACGCTGCCTGCCGGGCAGCTATGCCTAGCCTGCTTCGACGGAAATTATCCGATTCCGGTCAGCGAGGCTGACCAGGGCAAGCACATGCTCGAGGGAACGGTGCCGCGCGGCTTGGCGGGCTCATGATGGCGTCAGGATCCTGCGGTCGGAGCGGGTGCCATGACTGACCAAGCCGACGCTGACCACGGAGCGACCTATGCCGGAGCCGGCGTGGACATCATCGCTGGGGAGCGGGCGGTCGAGCTCATGCGCTCGGCCGTGGCCAGAACTGCCGGGCCCGAAGTGGTCGGTGGCATCGGTGGCTTCGCCGGTCTGTTCGACGCCTCCAGGCTCAGCCGGATGCGGCGGCCGCTGCTCGCCACGTCCGCCGATGGCGTGGGGACCAAGGTAGTGATCGCCCAGCGGCTCGGCAGCTACGACACGATCGGGATCGACCTGGTCGGAATGGTCGTTGATGACCTGGTGGTGTGCGGGGCCGAGCCGCTGTTCATGACCGACTACGTGGTGTGCGGCGTGGTAGTGCCTGAGCGGGTGGCTGCGATCGTGGCCGGGATCGCTCAGGGATGCGTCATCGCGGGCTGCGCCCTGCTCGGCGGCGAGACGGCCGAGCATCCCGGTCATTTCGGTCCCGACGAATTCGACCTGGCTGGCGCGGCCACGGGCGTGGTCGAGGCCGACCAGCTGCTCGGGCCGGACCGGGTCCGCGCTGGCGATGCCGTCATCGCGCTAGGGTCCTCCGGGCTGCACGCGAACGGGTTCTCGCTGGTCAGGCAGATCCTGGAGCGGGCCGGCCTGGACCTGGACGACCAGCCAGCTGAGCTTGGCCAGCCGCTCGGAGCCGAGCTTGTCACCCCGACCAGGATCTACGCGAGGGACTGCCTGGCGCTGGCCAGCGCGTGCGAGGTGCACGCGTTCGCGCACATCACCGGCGGCGGACTGGCGGCGAACCTGGCCCGGGTGCTGCCGCCGGCCGCCGACGCCAGGCTGGACCGGGCCAGCTGGAGCCCGCCGCCGATCTTCGGGCTGCTGGCCGAACGCGGCGCGGTGGCCAGGAGCGAGATGGAACAGACCTTCAACATGGGCATCGGGATGGTCGCAGTGGTGGCAGGCGCGGACGCGGACAGCGCCATCAGCCTGCTCGGGCACCGCGGAGTGACGGCCTGGCTGGTCGGGGAGATCGCTAGCGGGGCCGGGAACGCTGACCTGACCGGCCGTCACCCGTAACCCCGGCTGACCGGATCCGCAGGCCGAACCGGCACCGCAGAGCAGACGCTGGTCAGGCGCCTGCCCTAGTTGTCGTCGAGATCATCGAGATCGTCGTCATCTTCGAGATCATCATCGGCATCATCGTCGTCAGTCACGGAGTAGCGGTCGCCGTCGTCCGAGCGTGCGTCCCGCCCGCCGGTCTCCCGCTGATTCATGCCGACGCCTAGCTCTGCCCGCAGCCGGTCAAGGTCAGTGCCGCCGCTGCTGTACTTCAGCTGGCGTGCTACCTTCACCTGCTTGGCCTTGGCTCGGCCGCGCCCCATTGGCTCGACCCCCTCGAACGTACGGGACCCGCCAGGTCCCTGGTCACCGCGCTTGATGCCTACTGATCAACGTGCCGACTCTTACCGGATTTCATGCACGTCAGACTGCCCGCTGCGGTTCCACCGCATGGAGCACAGCGCGGCTAGTGCCTCCGTACACAGACAACCGTACCTGTTTTGGGCGGCTCGCGCCTCCGGCGGCCTGCACCGGTTGCATTCAGCCACCCAGCCAGAGGCTCCGCAGCCTGCCAACCTCCGCCATCCGGCGCTCGGCGAGCCGGTCCGCGGTCGTCGCCGCGGACACGTTCTCATCGTCGGCGATGGTCAGGACCCGCTTCGTGGTAGCAAAGATCTGCTCCGCCCGCGCCTTAGCCCGCTCGAATGTGAATCCGTGGAGCTCGTCGGCGACCTGAATCACCCCGCCCGAGTTCACCACATAGTCCGGTGCGTAGACGATTCCCTGCTCGGTAAGCAGCTTCTCCACGCCCGGATGCGCCAGCTGGTTGTTGGCGCCGCCGCAGATGATCCTGGCGCGCAGGGATGCCACGATGTCATCGTCGAGGGCACCGCCGAGCGCGCAAGGCGAGTAGATGTCGACCTCGCTGCCGATCAGCTCAGGTCGGCTTGCCGCCACGGTCACTTCCGGGTGACTCGCGCGGACGCGCTGAATCGCTGCCGCGCTCACGTCATAGATCAGGGCACGGGCGCCAGCGGAGATCAGGTGATCGACCAGGTGACTGCCGACCTTGCCGACCCCCTCGACCGCGACCACGCGGCCGGCCAGGCTGGTGCTGCCCCAGGTGTGCTCGGCCGCGGCGCGCATGCCCTGGAAGACCCCGAACGCCGTGAGCACCGATGAGTCACCGGCGCCGCCGTTCGGAACGGTCCTGCCGGTGACATGCCGGCACTCCCTCGCGACGATGTCCATGTCCTCGCTGTAGGTCCCGATGTCGCATGCGGTGACGTAACGGCCGTTCAGTGACTGGACAAACCGGCCATAGGCCCGCAGCAGCGCCTCGGACTTGAGCTGGTCAGGATTGCCGATGATGACCGCCTTGCCGCCGCCGAAGTCAAGATCGGCCAGCGCGTTCTTGTAGGCCATCGCCCTGGACAGGTTCAGCGCGTCGGCCAGAGCGGCTTCATCGCTCGGGTACGGGTAGAACCTGGTCCCGCCAAGGGCGGGCCCGAGTGCCGTCGAGTAGATCGCGATAATCGCGCGCAGGCCGGTGGCAGCGTGGTGACAGAAGACGACCTGTTCATGGCCAGCCTGGTAGATGGCAGTGCCCGAGCTACGGGCTACGTCAGCTATACCGCCTTCCTCGGCGGCAGTGGCCTTGACGGCCGATCCGAACACACTCGCCACGGCAGTTGCTCCCGGCGTCTGTCCGAGTCCTCGTTGACTCGGTGTCCTCTCAAGCGTATTCAAGGGCTCTCGCCGGGAGATCATCGATGGCGCGCAATGCATGAAGATGTCCTGCGCGGGGCAAATACCCCGTGACAGAGCATGCCGCAGAACTGCGGAGGATTATCCCGGTACGGCCGATAGTTACAGTGGCTAGCGGGAATCCTCGGTGACTGGGGGGAGTCAAGCGGCGGCAGGCCGGCTGGCGACTTGTCGCAGATATGACGATACGTAACCTCCCGGTGATAGGAGGTGAGCGGCGATCCCGGCTATGAAAATCGATCTGGGCTGGCAGTGCGCGCACGAGGGCTGCATGACCAAATAGGACTGCAAGAGCGGCTACGCCCAGTAGCCAGCAGGAGGCGGACATGACTTTTCCGAATCCGCCCGTTGCGACGGTGCGTGTCTGTAGGATCACGCAACGTGACTCAGATCAACGGGGGCAACGGGGACACGTTCAAAAAACTCTGCTCCTGGTGGTCGCATTGTCACCGCTGGTGATGGCAATATGGTAACAGTAGACCATATGGGACATCCACGGCAGGCTCCGAATGGAGCCAGGAACGCAAGAGACGCAGGATCGAATTCCCGGTCCAGGAGGAGAGGCCGTCCAAATGTCTGCACGTACCCCAGAGGCCGAGCCGCTGCTTACGCCGGCAGAGGTCGCAACGATGTTCCGGGTTGACCCGAAGACAGTCACCCGTTGGGCCAAGGCCGGAAAGCTGACGTCCATCAGGACGCTCGGCGGGCACCGCCGCTACCGTGAGACGGAGGTTCGCGCCCTGCTTGCGGGCATCCCGCAGCAGCGCTCGGAGTAAGGCCCGGCCACAGCCTGGCGCCCGAATGTCAGGGCGGCAGGCGTGTCCAGGCATGCCTAGCGCGGCTCAGCGCAGTAACAGGGGGGTCGGCCCCGGCGGCCAGTGCCGCATCGGGCCGGGTTGCGCAGAGCGGTGGAGCTCTGGGCGGCGTCTCGGCGGTCTCGCCGGGGTCGATCCGGCCCGTTACCAGTGCGTGTCAGCGAGGGCCATGAAGATGCACGATAGCCCGCTCGCAGGTGCATAGGCCAGAACAAGCGGCGGGTGCCGAATTTGGGTGTCTGATTGAGTTGCCGATCGCAACCCGGCGCCCGGTAGTTTCCTCGATCCGCGATCATCGGCCAGAACTATGGCTGCCCAATTGGCGCGATCCGCTCCGGATTCCCTGGTGGATCCACTCCGCCGGATCTCGCGCAGCGCAGTTAGCTAGCAACTTTCAGTAATCACTCCTGCTGGGCACGGGCGCAGACCATACTTGTCGCCATGCCGCCGCCCGGCAGCTCCGGCGGCAGACAGGCGTCCGTGCACCGTGGAGCCCTGCATTCACCAAATGCATGGCCTGGCCTGGTGCAGCGAGCCACGCCCGGGGGTCCGCCGTCAGGCGGGAGCGTGCCGTCGCGATGAGGGGAGGATCGCCATGCGGGATCCAGATTTGGTGCTGCAGGCCGAACAGGCAGCGTTGGCGCTTGAGCGGGCCTGGTACCGCTGGCGTGTCTTGCATGGCATGGCCGCTGATCCGATGCCGCCAGTCTCCAGCTACGTGGGCTACTCGCTAGAGGAGCCATGGGGCCAGCCCCGGGTCGTGTTCGGCCTGGCCGCCGAGGAGGCAGAGCAGCTTGCCGGGATGCTTGCCCGGCATGATTGCGCTGGCCCGGTGCAGGCGGCTGTGGCATCGCTGCCCGGCGGGCGGGAGCTGTCCAGGCAGCCAGCCAGCCAAGGTTCAGCGCTGCTGGTGCCGCTCCAGGCGCCGCCGGATGCCGCCGAGCGGCTGGATCCTCTGCAGCCACGGCCGGATGGGCGGTCCGACCCGCTTGATCCGTCGACCGTGATCGACTTCGCGGATCTGCCGGACCGGCTGCTGGCGCGTGGCTCTGCCGACCCGCTGAGCACTAGCTCGGGTCAGCTGGCCGCGGGTGCGCTCGATGATGTGCCTGACGATCAGGACGGACCGGTGTTCCGCCAGATCGCGGCTGCGGCTCGCGAGGCGGCTGCGGCGCGGAAGGCTGCGGCGCGGCGGGCTGTGGCGCGGCGGCCCCCAGTGGATAGGACGTCGGCCTCGGCTGGGCGGGAGGCCTCGGCTGGGCGGGAGGCCTCGGCTGGGCGGGAGGCCTCGGCTGGGCGGAAGGCTGTGCCTGGGCGGAAGGCTGTGCCTGAGCGGGAGGCTGTGCCTGAGCGGGAGGCTGTGCCTGAGCGGGAGGCTATGCTCGGGCCGGACACTGCGGCTGGGCTGGAGACCGTGGCTGGGCTGGAGCCTGTGCCTGCGCCGGACAATGACAGTGAGCCGCAGCTGGCCGGGGAGGTGTCAGCGCACAGCAACGGTGGTCGGGCCGTGACCCGAGCCGGCTCGCCAGATGGCAGCGCCCTCGTCAACCGGCTGCCGGGACGTGGCAGGCACTCGCTGCCGAGCGTCGTTCCGGCTCCAGGCACTTATCCGCTGCCTGGTGAGCGGTCGGTGCCGGCCCAGCGCACCGAGCTTGATCCGCGTGCCGAGCTTGAGCGACGTGCCAGGCCGGATCGCAGTGCCGGTCGGGATCAGGACGATCGGCTGGAACGCGATGCCGCGCCGCCAGCCGATCTGGTGGTCACCGACCCAGGACCGCTGACTCAGGCTGCATCGGCTGCCAGAGTCGAGACCGAGGCCAGGATCAGGGCGGCGTTGCGGTCACGCCGGTCGGCGACTGGAGCGGAGGATCCGTACGCCGACATTCAGCCTGACCACGCTCAGCCAGCACTGCAAGCCGGCCTGGACGTTGCCGATGTAACCGAGACCTCGGTTCTGAGGCCGACGAGGCCGCGCCCAGAGGCGGCCTCGGGTGCGGTTGTCTGGACGACGGGTAGCGCTCCCGGGTTCTATCCGAGCGAGGCGCCGCAGGCCGATCCGGCGGGGGGCGGTCGGGCCGGGGCCGATCCAGCCGGGATCGAACCGGCCGGGATCGAACCGGCCGGGATCGATCTGGCAGGGACCGATCTGGCAGGGACCGATCCGGACTTCAGCTATGTCGTCGAGGATGATCAGCCCGCCGTCGTGGCGTTCCGGCCCAGGCCGGAACTGGCCGCTTACCTGGACGCTGGCCCGGAGTCAAGTCCGTTCTTCGACCCGTCAGACGATTCGCAGGCCGCGAGCTTCATCAGGCGGAGCCGGATGGTGCGGGGTCACTCGATTCCCCGACTGCCGCGGGCCAAGCGTCCTGGTACGGCACCTGGGGCGTAGCGGCACGTGGCTGGCTTGCCAGCGAAGTATGGGTTGCCGCCACCGGTGTCCGCGTGATCGTCTTCACCGTGTGAATCACGCAGCTGTACTAGCCGCTTTCAATCACCAGGTACGGCGCAACACCATGCCAGACGGCACGGGCGCCATCTTCGACGACGACGGGGTCGTGATCAGACGGCTGGCGCAACCGGGCCACGACGGCTCGGGGATTTTCTGGTCGGCCCTCGACGCGGCCGACGCCGACCCGGTGATCGCCGCCCAGGTGGCGCTGTTCTCGGCCCGGGAAGAGAAGTTCGAGTGGAAGCTGTACAGCTATGACACGCCAGCGGACCTGGCCGAGCGACTGCTCGCGGCGGGCCTGGTGCCAGCGCAGCCTGAGTCCTTGATGGTGGCCGAAGCCGCTGAGGTTGCCGAGGCCTTGAGCTCGGCAGACCTGCCAGTCGGCACGCGACTGGAGAGAGTGACCGATGCCGACGGCGTGCACCGCATGACGCAGCTAGCGGAGATTGTCTTCAACACCGATGAGTCTGAACTGAGGGAATCAGTGCTGGCGCAGCAAGCTGCTCATCCCGAGATCGTCGATCTCATGCTGGCCATGGCTGGCGACCAGCCCGTCTGCGCGGCCAGGATCGAATTCCTGCCGGGTACCGAATTCGCCGGCCTGTGGGGCGGCGGCACCCTCCCGCAGTGGCGCCGACGTGGCATCTACCGGGCACTCGTGCGTTACCGCGCCGAACTGGCGGTCCGGCGCGGTTACCGGTACCTGACGGTCGACGCCTCGCCGGAGAGCAGGCCAATCCTGGAGCGGGTCGGCTTCAGCTGCCTTGCCACCACCACGCCTTATATCTGGTCGCCAGGCTAGCTGTCTGGTCGCGGGGCTAGCTGTCTGGCCGCGGGGCTAGCTGTCTGGCCGCGGGGCTAGCTCACCGGTGCGGCGGCTGGCTTGTCCGCTGGGGGCACAGTTGCGGTGCAGAACTTGCAGCGCGTCGCCGCTATCGGGATCTGGCTGAGACACTCGGGACACTCGCGTTCGGTGGCGGCCTTCTTGCGATCTGCGACGGCAAGCAGCTTGGACATTGGCGCGACGACGAAGAAGTAGACCACGGCCGCGATGATGACGAAAGATAGCAATGCATTGATGAACGCGCCATAGCTAAATTTGCTATGATTAACGGTGAAAGTCAGGCTTGCGAAGTTCGGCCATCCGCCGATGGCGGCGATGATGGGTGTGATCAAGTCGGTGATCAGCGCCTGGATCACCGCGTTGAACGCGACGCCGATGACGACGGCGACGGCGAGATCGACCAGATTCCCGCGGAGCAGGAACTTCTTGAAGCCTTTCACGACCATCCCCCCTTATGGCACCGCCACGGCGCTCGGACAGTGCTGACGCTACCAACGATCCCGTCGTCGTCGGCGTTGTTGCCTGCGATAACACGAGGCGAGTCGGGTGACTAGCCGACAGCAGTCGCGGTGACTAGCCGACTGCAGCAATCGCGACCGGGAGCTGAGCAGCAGGGCAGGCGAGCGGTCGATTCGGCGGAGGGCGCTTCGGCCGAGTAACATCCCGTTGAAGGATGATTAACCCTAAATCACAATCCACCGGACGTTCGTTGTCGGGTGCCGTCTGACGTGGTACAACAAGCCGAATGATCGCTAGCTCGGGTCCCTCGCAGCCCGCCACCGCCGGCCAGGCCGACGGCGTGGCGCCAGCCATCCGCGTGCGAGGGCTCCGCAAGAATTACGGCAGCGTGGTTGCCCTGGCCGGAGTCGACCTCGAGATTCGGCCGGGCGAGTTCTTCACCCTGCTCGGGCCGTCGGGCTCTGGCAAGACCACGCTGCTGCGCCTGATCGCGGGTTTCGAGCGGCCGGAGGGCGGCACCATCGAGCTGGCCGGCCGTGAGATCTCCAAGGTGCCGCCGTATGACCGCAACGTCAACACCGTCTTCCAGGACTATGCCCTGTTCCCGCACATGACGGTGGCTGAGAACATTCAGTACGGCCTGAAGGTCCGGCGGCTGGGCCGGTCGGAGCGCAAGCAGCGGAGCGACCGTGCGCTTGAGATGGTCCGCCTGGCCGGCCTCGGCGACCGCAAGCCAGCGCAGCTGTCCGGCGGCCAGCGCCAGCGTGTCGCGCTGGCCAGGGCGATCGTGAACCAGCCGCAGGTGCTGCTGCTCGACGAGCCACTAGGCGCCCTGGACCTGAAGCTGCGCCAGGAGATGCAGCTTGAGCTGCAGCACGTTCAGCGCGAGGTCGGCATCACCTTCGTCTACGTGACGCACGACCAGGAGGAAGCACTGTCGATGAGCGACCGGATCGCGGTGCTCAGCCAGGGCCGGATCGAGCAGGTTGGCTCGCCGCTCGAGGTGTACGAGCGCCCGCAGACCGATTTCGTGGCGGGCTTTATCGGCATCTCCAACCTGATCGAGCGGGACGGCAGGCACATGACCGTTCGTCCGGAGAAGATCCGCCTGCTGGCCGACGACGAAGATCCGCCGGCCGGCGCTCACATGGAAACCGGTCGGATCCGCGACATCATCTATGTCGGGGTCATCACCCGCTACGTCGTGGCTCTCGACGCGGGCGGGGAACTCGTCGTCGCTCGGCAGAACGAGCAAGCGCCGACGGCGACGCACGACGCCAGCGGCGGGCCAGCCCGGATCGCCTGGCTGCCCGATCAGACCATCACGATCTCGCAAGGGGAGGACGCGCGCTCTTAGCCGGGCGACGCGGAAGGGTAGGCACGATATGCAGGATCAACACGGAGTGCGCAGCCGCGCGGCCAGGGCTGCGGTGGCACTCGGAGTCTTCGCGCTGTTGGCTGGCTGCAGCAGCAGTTCAACGGGCGGCACCGGTGGCTCAGGCGGCGGCGGGTCTGGCGGCGTTCCGACCTCGAACCTGCCGGTACTGCAGCAGATCGGCAAGGGCGAGGGGCAGCTGAACCTGATCGCCTGGGAGGGCTACCTCCAGCCGGAGTGGGTGAACCCGTTCGAGAAGCAGACCGGCTGCACCGTCAACGCCAAATACGCGGGAAGCTCGGACGAGATGGTCGCCCTGATGAAGAACGGCGGAGGCGGTCAGTACGACATGGTCTCCTCATCCGGGGATGCGGACCTGCGGATCATCTACGCTGGCGACGCGCGCCCGGTCAACATCAACCTGATCCCAAGCTGGAAGAACTTCTTCCCGGCGTTCCAGTCACCGGCGTTCAACACGGTGAACGGGGTGCATTACGGCGTCTCGCTGCAGTGGGGCCCGAACGTGCTCATGTACAGCAAGAAGGCCTTCCCGACGGCGCCGACCTCCTGGAGCGTCATTTACAACCCCAAGTACAAGGGCCAGGTCACGATACCGGACAACCCGATCCAGATCGCCGACGCGGCACTGTACCTCGAGACGACCGATCCGAGCCTGGGCATCACCGACCCGTACGAACTGACCCAGCCGCAGTTCCAGGCAGCGGTGAGCCTGCTGGCCAAGCAGCGCCCGCTGATCAAGAAGTACTGGGACCTGGCTTCGCAGGAGATCTCGGAGTTCAAGAACGGTGATGCCACCGTCGGGGCCGGCTGGCCATATCAGGTGAGCGCGCTCAAGTCGACCAACTTCCCGATCGGCTCGGTAGTCCCGAGCGAGGGGGCGACTGGCTGGGCCGACACCTGGATGCTGGCCGCCAAGGCGCCGCATCCCAACTGCGCCTATATGTGGATGCGCTACATCAGCACCCCGCAGGTGCAGGCGGAGCAGGCGGTCAACTACGGCGAGACACCGGACAACATGCTGGCCTGTGCGTACATGGACAAGATCCAGAAGGGCTCCTGCGAGGAGTACCACGCGAACGCCCCGGCCTCCTACCTGAAGTCCATCTCACTGTGGAAGACGCCCGTGCCGACCTGCGACAACGGCAAGACCGACTGCGTGCCTTACTCGGAGTGGGTGAGTGCATGGAATACCGAGGTGTTGTGACGGCACTGCCCCGTCCGGGGGCGGGGCAGCGCGGCCCGTTCCGCCGCGATGTGCAGGAGCCGGTAGGCAGTGGCACTGACCGCCGCTGACCAGCCAGCGGGGGGAGGGGCGTGGTCCCGCGTCTCGGCGGCGCTCTGGCGCCGGCCATGGGCGCGGGCCACGCTCCTGCTCACGCCACCGCTGGCGTGGTTCCTGCTGATCTACATAGCTGCGCTCGTGGTGCTGCTGATCACCGCGTTCTGGCAGATCAATCCGTTCACCACCAACATCGAGCGGATCTGGAGTCTGGGTAACTTCACCCAGATCTTCGAGAGCTCGGCTTACCGCGCGATCATCGCCAGGACCGTCGGAATGGCCGCCGGTGTCACCGTCGTCGACATGCTGATCGCCTTCCCGTTCGCCTACTACATGGCCAGGATCGCCTCGCGCCGGACCAGGACCGCCCTGTACGTGACGATCCTGCTGCCGCTGTGGGCCAGTTACCTGGCCAAGGTCTATGCCTGGCAGCTGATCTTCACCCACGACGGCGTGCTGAACTGGGGCCTGCGTCAGCTCGGCGTCGGCCAGCTGAATCTGATCTACACCAACTGGGCGGTGTTCATCGTCTTCTGCTACATCTGGCTGCCCTATATGGTCATCCCGATCTACGCTGCGATCGAGCGGATCCCACCGTCGCAGATCGAGGCGTCGCAGGACCTGGGCGGGCGGACCTGGCGGACCACCAGGTCCGTGATCCTGCCGCTCGTCCTGCCCGGCATCGTGGCCGGGTCGATCTTCACGTTCTCGCTGACGCTCGGCGACTACATCACCCCGACCCTGATCGGCGGCACCAACTCGATCTTCATGGGCACGATCATCTATTCCAACATCGGGATCGCCAACAACGTGCCGTTCGCCGCCGCGATGGCCCTGGTGCCGGTCGCGATCATGGCGGCCTACCTGCTGTTCGCCCGATCGCTAGGCGCGTTCAAGGAGATCTAGATGGAACCGGCAGGTCTGCGAGTGGCGCTGCGCATCTGGGTGACACTTGTGCTGCTGTTCCTGTTCGCGCCGATCTTCCTGATCGTGCTTTATGCGTTCAATACCTCAACCGTGGAGAGCTGGCCGATTTCGGGCTACTCGCTGCACTGGTTCTCGGTGGCGGTGCACGACGTCCAGGTCAGGAAGGCCTTCCTGCTGTCGGTGAAGGTCGGACTGCTCGCCACCGGGATCGCTTTGCTGCTTGGCTCGGCCGTGGCCTACAGCCTGCACCGGTTCAAGTTCTTCGGCAGCGAGGCGATCTCGTTCTTGCTGGTGCTGCCGATCGCACTGCCAGGCATCATCACCGGCATCGCGCTGAACTCCTTCTTCTCCTTCACCAACATCCAGCTGTCGCTGTGGACCATCATGATCGGCCATGCCACGTTCTGCATTGTGGTGGTCTTCAATAACCTCATCGCGCGGCTGCGCCGGATGCCAGGTTCGCTGGCCGAGGCATCGATGGACCTCGGTGCCCGCGGCTGGCAGACCCAGCTGTACGTGACGCTGCCGATGGTCGCTACGGCGCTGATCTCCGGTGCGCTGCTGGCGTTCGCGCTCTCGTTTGACGAGGTCATCGTGACTGTGTTCACAGCGGGAGCCGAGAACACCCTGCCGTTGTGGATCTTCGGGGCGATCCGGCTCGGACAGCAGTTGCCTGAGGTCAATGCCGTGGTGTCGATCGTGATCGCGCTGACGATCATCCCGGTGGTGCTCGCCGCCAGGATCGCCGGGGCCGGAGCGGTGTCGAAGTCGGCCCGCGCCGCCGCGGTGCAGGACACCGGCAGGCTCTGAACGCCATGGAGTACTTCACCACCGAGCGGCTCGTCGTCAGAGACTGGGCGGCCGATGACGCGGAGGCCGCGTTCGGCATCTACGGCCGCGAGGAGGTGACCAAATGGCTGGGCGCTCCGCCCATGCAGCCGGTTGCCTCGCTGGAGGCGATGCGCGAGGTCGTCCGCCGGATGATCGCCAGGAGCGCCGAGCAGCCGGGCTACGGGCTGTGGCCGATGGTGCGCCGTGATGACGGCGCGCTGGTAGGCGCGATCCTGCTGGCGCCGGTACCGGCCGGTGACGGCACGGTCGAGATCGGCTGGCATGTCAACCCGGACTACTGGGGCCACGGCTATGCCACCGAGGCAGCCCGAGCCGTCATCCGGCTGGCCTTCGGCAGCCGCGATCTCGATCGCGTGATCGCGGTCGTGTACCCGGACAACACCCGATCCCTGGCGGTCTGCCGGCGGCTGGGCATGACCCACCACGGCCGCACCGATCAGTACTACGGCGTGACGCTCGAACTGTTCTCGATCAGCCGACCGCAGTAGCGGGAACTCAGGGACTGCTTGTGCCGGTCCGGCCGTAATCGTCCTGCAGCCTGACGACATCGTCCCGCCAGCCCGGCTGAGCGGTCGAAGCCTCGGCGAAGACTATGTCGGTGATCGCGGTGACCCGGTGCACCACCCCGGCCGGGACATGGATGGTATCGCCAGGGCTGAACTCCCGCTCGGTCAGCTCGCCGCCGACCGGCCCGTAGTGGAACACCGCGGTACCGGAGATCAGGGAGATCGTCTCGTCCTTGTCCTCGTGATACTGCAAGCTCAGCGAGCGCCCGGCATTGACGTAGATGATCTTCCCGGCGTACTTGCCTTCGACAGCAGCGAAGATCCGTTCGTGTCCCCACGGCTTTTCCTGCCGGGGTGCCTGGTACACCTCGGCCTGCGGGCCTGCCTCGGAAGGTGCGCTGGCTTCCTGGGCGGAGATCACTTAACCCCCCGATCCTCGATGGCCTGATGCAGGACAATTCTACCTTTACCGGCTGCCGCTAGCCGGTGACAGCGTCAAATCCAGCCTACGGCCGGCCGGCAGTGGAGCAGTCAGCGACCGACCCACTGGCTTGAGCTGCTGCTGGCGCAGCCGCTGCGGGCGAGGTGCCGTCCATCATTGCCGCATCCCATTTCTGCTCGATCTGGCCGAAGTGCCAGATGGTCAGGGCAGCCGCCCAGGCGAGGACGAAGATTCCGACGATGACCAGGCCGGCCGTGTTGATGTTGAAGCTCGCCAGCCACGCCCAGCCGGGGCCGGTGAGATTGCCGTCCTGGCCGAGGAGGCCAAGAACCTCGACGCAGCCGATGAAGACCGCGACGAAGACCGAGAGGCCAGTGATGATCAGGTTGTAGTACACCTTGCGTACCGGCCGGGAGAAGGCCCAGTCATAGGCGAAGTTCATGAAACAGCCGTCGGCGGTGTCGAACAGGCTCATGCCGGCCGCGAACAGGATGGGCAGCGACAGGACGGCGTAGAACGGCAGGCCTCCGACCACCGCCGTGCCCGCCAGGACCAGCAGCGCGACCTCGGTGGCAGTGTCGAAGCCGAGGCCGAACAGGAAGCCGATCGGGTACATCTTCCAGGGCGAGTCAATCCGGCGAGCCAGCGGTCCGAGGATCCGGTTCATCAGGCCGCGCTTGTTCAGCTGCTCCTCAAGCTCCTGATCGTCGTAGCGGCCGGAGCGCATCTCCCGGAACACCCGGAGAATCCCAGCCAGGATCACGACGTTGATCGCCGCGAGCAGGAACAGGAAGAAACCGGAGACCAGCGTCCCGATGATGTTAGTGGTGTGCTGCAGGTGCGAGTTCGCATTCTTCACCTGCTGGTCAAGTGACCTGATCCCGAAGTTCAGCAGCACCGCAAGCACGAAGACCACAGAGGAGTGGCCGAGGGAGAAGAAGAGCCCGACCGACAGCGGTCGCTTGCCGTCACTGACCAGCTTCCTGGTCGTGTTATCGATCGCGGCGATGTGATCGGCGTCGAACGCGTGCCGCATGCCGAGGGTGTAGGCCAGGATGCCGGTGCCGAAGCCGAACACCTCGGTCTTGCTGATGTGGTAATGCCCGCCCGCAGCGGCCGCCAGCATCCCGAAGCCGAGCACGTGCAGGCCGATCACCGTCCCTGCCATTCCGCCGACCCGGCCCCACTCGCCTGGGGTCAGCGCGGCTGCGATCCGCGCCATCCGCCCAGCCTGGTCTGCCATGAGCGGTCCTCCCGTGCGATCGTTCCCGTGCACCTGTGACACCGTGCGGATGCTGCGACCCAGGTTCCGCAACTTAGTTGCAATAACATACCAGACGCAGGCGCAAGTGATAGGCACGGCTCTTTTCGCTACCATCGGCTCGGGAGTGAGCTCCAGGAGGGTCTGCCGTGCTTCGTTATCCGCCGACGCTGATGGGCCAGGACGCCGATGATTACCACGGGGAGCTGATCGCCGATCCCTACCGGTGGCTGGAGAACACGTCCGACCCGGCTACCGCGTCCTGGGTCGCCGCGCAGAACGAACTGACCGAGAGCGTCCTGGCGCAGTGCGCTGATCGCCTCGCGATTCGCGAGCGGCTGACCGAACTTTCGGATCACCCTAGGCACGGGGTACCGCTCGAGCGCGGCGGGCGCTGGTTCCAGTTCCGCAACTCCGGGCTGCAAGATCAGCCCATCCTCTACCTGATGGAAGGTCCGAACGCTGCGGGCCGCCCGCTGCTCGATCCGAACGACCTAGCCGCTGACGGCACCGTGGCGGTCGCCGCGGCCGCGGTGACCAGCGACGGCTCCCTGCTCGCCTACTCGACGAGGTCGGCGGGCTCGGACTGGCAGACCTGGCACGTTCGTGACGTGGCATCGGGTGCCGATCTCGGCGACACGATCGAATGGTCCAAGTTCTCCCGTGCGGCGTGGCGCAAGGACGGCACCGGCTTCTTCTACGCCGCGCCCGAGCGGCGGCCGGACTCAGGTTCTGAGTACGTCGCCGCGCACGGCCTGCAGCGGATCCTGTTTCACCAGATCGGCACCGCCCAGGCAGCTGATCAGCTTATGTTCGCCGCGCCTGATCAGCCGGACTGGATCCCGGACGTGCAGGTCAGCGACGACGGCCGGTTCCTGATCATCTCGGTTTCGGTCGGCACGGCACCGCAAGCCAGGCTCTACCTGCTCGACCTCACCGAGCCTGCCGCCGAGCTGCGTCCGGTGATTGCCGACTTTGAATCCACGACGGATCTCGTCACGATCATCGGGACGACGCTGTACCTGGTAACCGATTATCGGGCAGAACGCAACCGGCTGGTGGCAGTCGACCTGGAGCGGCCGGACCGGCAGCACTGGCGCGACATCGTGCCTGAGGCAGCGGACACGCTGTCGGATGCGCACTTTTTCGGCGGCCGTCTGGTCTGCCACTACCTGCGGGACGCGCACTCGGCGCTGACCGTCCACGCGCTGGATGGCACCTTCGTCCGCGAGATCGACCTGCCAGGTTTCGCCTCGGTCGCTGATGGTCTTGGCGGCGAGAACGGCCTGGAAGGCCGCCCGGGGAGCGATCTCATCCACTTCGGGGTTACCTCATTCACCGAGTCCGGCTCGGTCTGGTCACACCGGCTGTCGACCGGTGAGACCGCAGTTGTCAGACCGTCCGCTTCCCGGCTCGGCCCGGCTCAGTTCAGCACCGAGCAGGTGTTCGTGCCGTCGGCGGATGGCACCGCCGTCCCGGTCTTCCTGGTCCGTCGCGGTGATCTTGTGCCGACCGGCGACGTGCCGGTCCTGCTCTACGGATACGGCGGCTTCAACATCCCGGTAACGCCGCGGTTCTCGGTGCTCTTCGCCGCCTGGCTGGAGAGCGGCGGCCTGCTCGCCGTAGCCAATCTGCGCGGCGGCGGGGAGTACGGCCGGACTTGGCACGATGCTGGCCGACTGGCCGCCAAGCAGAACGTCTTCGACGACTTCTGCGCCTGTGCCCGCTGGCTGGTCAGCTCGGGCTGGTCGCGGCCGGACCGGATCGCGATCACCGGGCGGTCGAACGGCGGGCTGCTGGTCGGCGCTTGCCTCACCCAGCATCCCGAGCTGTTCGGCGCGTGCGTACCCGGCGTTGGCGTGCTGGACATGCTGCGGTTCCACCAGTTCACGATCGGCCGCGCGTGGATCGCCGACCTTGGGACTCCCGACGACCCCGATCAGTACCGCTGGCTGCGTAGCTACTCGCCACTGCACAACCTGCGAGCCGGGAGCGTGTATCCGGCCACCCTGCTGCTGACCGGCGATCACGACGACCGGGTGGTGCCAGGTCACTCGTTCAAGTTCGCGGCCGCGCTCCAGGCGGCGCAGGGCGGCGACGCCCCGGTGCTGATCCGGATCGACACAGCGGCCGGGCACGGTGCGGGCGCGCCGACTAGCAAGATCATCGCTGAGTCGGCTGACCTGCTCGCGTTCCTCCAGATCGCGCTGCACCTGACCGACCAGGCCAACGAGTCCGCTGACCGGAGCGCCTGACGAGGCCGGCGGTGACCGCCCGGGTCAGGCGGTGACAGTCCGGCTGATGGTGGTCGCCAGTGCGCGCGGGTCAGGCAGCCGCGGTCAGCCGGGCGATCACGTCGGCACGCAGCGCAGCCGGGTCAGCACCTGCCGCAACCAGCATGTCCAGCGCCACGTTGTCGCCCTGGTCGATCAGGCCGATCAGCAGGTGGCCGGATGAGATGCCTGGCTGCCTGAACCGGGTCGTGGACCGGAGCGCGAGTTCCAGGGACTTCTTGGCGTCGGCATCCAGTGACATCCGGCGAGCGGCCCCGAGTGCGCCGCGCCGCCCGGAGCTGGCCCGGTCCAGCGCACCGGGGCCGAAGGCCGCGTCGGTGGCGCGCCGGACCGCGTCGAGGTCGATGCCCAGGGTCGCCAGCGCTTCAGCATCAAGCGGCTTGGGGCCGGCGCCAGGCTGGCCCGGCGCGCCTGCCCGCAAGCTGGTGATCTCAAGCCCGGCGGCGGTCAGCGCCTGGGCCGCGGGGCCGCGCCCGGCGATCAGGCTGATCAGCAGGTGCTCGCAGCCAATGTGGTCCTGCCCGGCTCCCACGGCCTCTGCCCTCGCGCGCACCACGGCGCTCCTGGCGTCTTGGGTGAATCTCTCGAACATCTGAATCGTCCCTCCCGCGGCCGTCAGCCGACGGTCCGACGGCCCGAATGCTTCTTGTGCACGGCCTGCTTGCTGACGCCGAGGAAGAATGCGATCTCCTGCCAGGACCAGCCGTGCGCCCTGGCGTTGTCGACCTGAAGCGCCTCAAGGCGCTCGGCAAGCTCGCGGAGCGCCCGGGCGGCCCGCAGCCCCTCGGCCGGATCGCCTCCGCTGGCAGCCTCCGCCAGCGCTACCTCATTGCTCATGCCGTCAATATAGGTTGACGTAGTCCAGCTTGTCAACATTGGTTGACAAGCAAGGGGCGGCTACGCCCGGATGGGGCGGGTAGCGGCTACGCCCGGATGGGGCGGGTAGCGGCTACGCCCGGAGATAACGCGAGGGCGGGTTACGTCCGGATAGCGCGAGCGGAGGCTATCTCTGCGGCTAGCGCGAGGGCAGGCTACGTCCGCAGATAAGAGGCGCCGTTGAGGTCGAGGATCGCGCCGCTCGCCCACTCCGCCTGAGCCGATGCCAGGTAGAGCACGGCGGCCGCGATCTCGTCGGGCTCAGCGACCCGCCCGAACGGACTCTGCGCCCTGATCTCGTCCCCGCGCGGCGGCTTGAGGTGCTCGTTGGTCATGTCGGTGGCGACGAACCCTGGCGCCACCGTACAGACCGCGATCCCCATCGGCGCCAGGGCCCTGGCGAGCGACTGGCCGAACGCGTTCAGACCCGCCTTGCTCGCGCCGTAGGCAGGCGACCGCGGCTCGCCGCGGAACGCACCGCGCGACGACACGTTGATAATCCGTCCGCCCCGGCCGGTCATGTGCTGCACCGCGCACCAGGTGGTGTTGGCCGCGCCGATCAGGTTGATGCCGAGGGTGGCCTGCCATTGCGCCTGCCACTCCTCGTAGGAGACCTCCGTGATCGGATGCGGGGTGAAGATCCCGGCATTGTTGACCAGCACGTCCAGCCCGCCCAGCGACTCGGCTGCCTGGTCCACCATGGTTCGGACCGCGGCCGGCTCGGTGAGATCGGCCTGCACGACAACGTGACCGCTGCCGGGAAGCTCGGCCAGCAGATCGGCGGCTAGCGCGGCCGAGTCGCGATGATGAATCGCGACCCGGTCACCGGCAGCGGCGAACTGCCGCGCCACGGCGCGGCCGATGCCGCGCGATCCACCGGTGACCAGGACAGCCCGCCCGCTCATGACGGCGGTCAGGGCGACGTGCCGGGCATCGGCGGGCAGTCCTGCGGGATGCTTGGCTTGGGCCGGTGGTAGGGCGGGGTCACGGTCCTAAGTACGGTCTTTCCGTTGACCCGGAGCCGCTCAGTCACCGGCTTGGGCTTGCCTGCCTCCCACCGCCGCACCGCCGCGTAGGCGGCCCGACAGCTGAGGTAGCCGTTGCGAATCGTGTCCATGCTCCGGTTGACCTGGGCGAGCCCGCCAGCGATGGTGGCACCGCGGATCTCGGGAACGTAATTGGTCGGCACGCCGGCCAGCGGGACACCGGTCGACTGCGCCACGCTGGACAGTGAGATCCCGAGCACCGGCTGGCTCAGGCCGCGGAAGATGATGACCTCGCCATGTGCCGTGCCGATGTAGTACTGGCTCTGGGTGTACTGGTAGCCGGCAAACAGGCCGCCAGCGATCAGCAGCACGGCGAGGGCGATAACTGACGTCATCACCGGCAGTCGGCGGCGGCCGGGGCGCGGCTCGTCGTCGTCCGGTTCCACCGGATCCGGGCTGGCGCCAACTGCTGGGAACCGACCAGGGCGAGTGCTGCCGCGGGCCGGCGTGGTCGTCTGGCCGACCGCCGCCGACGCGTTCACCGGCACCGGTGGTGATGCGGGAACCGACTCGAGCCGGGTCACCCCGCGGTCGTTCCCGTCCATCGGCTTGGTGATCGGCTTGGTGTCGTTGCTGCCGCCGCCGCTCGCGGCCCCGGCCACCAGGGCAGCCCTGGTCGGCGCCAGCGGGCTCACCGCCGTGTCGATGACATCGGCGACGATGCAGGTGATGTTGTCAGGTCCGCCGCCTCGAATGGCCAGATCAATCAGCTGCAGAACGGCGTCGTTTGGCTCGGCGACATCCGCCAGGGCCTGCAATATCTGCTCGTCGCTGACCGCGACCGGCAGACCGTCCGAGCAAAGCAGGTACCTGTCACCGGCCTGCGCGGTCAGCGTGGACAGATCAGGATCCGCGTCGGTGCGGCCGTCGAGCGCTCGCAGCAGCAGCGAGCGCTGCGGATGGGTGGAGACCTCGTCAGGGCGGATCCTGCCCTGGTCAACCAGCGCCTGCACGAAGGTGTGATCCCGCGTTATCTGGTAGAGGTCGCCATCGCGCAGTAGGTAAGCGCGGGAATCGCCGATGTGGCAGACGGCCGCGGTGCCGCCGGACCAGAGCATCGCGGTGAGCGTGGTGCCCATGCTGCCAACCGCGGGATCGGTATCGACGATATGACGCAGTGCCTGCTTCGCCGTGGCGACCGCCGAAGCCAGCGCATCGATCAGCTCAGCGGGCGGAAGCTCGGTTCGGTCGAGCGGAGCTACGGTGGAGATGACGGCGGCGCTGGCGACCTCGCCGGCCTCGTACCCGCCCATGCCGTCAGCGACCGCGAGCAGGTGCGGCCCGGCGTAGGCCGAGTCCTCGTTGCCCTCCCGGAGCAGGCCGACGTCGGAGCGGACCGCATAGCGGAGTGCAAGTGTCATCTGCGCAGCTCCAGGACGATCTAGCCGGTCGGGTGGCCGCCGACCCGCACCCAGGGTCGCCGGCCCGGTCAGCAAAACAATGGGGCCAGGTGCCGTCAGTCGAGCCTAGATCCTGATGGATCCAGGTGAGTACCGGCAAGAGGCTAGAACAGCGAGGTCGCGAACCGGAAATAGGGTGCTTGCATGGTACGGATGGTAGCGGTGGTACCTGGGCAACTTCGCCATACCCGCCGGTGCCTGCCTAGTGACGAGCCAGGCGACTACGGCTAGCATGCGTGAGGCGGCACGGTGGGGCCGGCACTGGCTGCCTGGGGCGCAGATCGGAGCGTGACTGCCGATGAAGCAGGATCCGCCAGTGACGCTCAAGGATGTGGCGGCGCTAGCCGGAGTTCACCCGGCGACCGCGTCACGTGCGCTCAACCCGGAGACCAGGCTGCTGGTGAGCGAGGAAACCGCGGCCCGGATCCTGGCCGCTGCCACCTCGCTCGGCTACCGGCCTAATCCGGTCGCCAGGAGCCTGCGGACGAGGCGATCCCACACGGTAGGCGTGCTGATCCCGGATCTGAATAACCCGCTCTTCCCGCCCATCGTCCGAGGCATCGAGGACCGCCTGGCGGCCGATGGGTATGTCGCTCTGATCGGCAACACCGACTCCGACGACGAGCGTGAGCGCCTGGTATTCGAGCTGATGCGGGCCAGGCACGTGGACGGCTTCGTGTTCGCGACGGCACATCTGCGCAGCCCGCTGCTGGCCGAGGCGGCTGCGGCCGAGCTGCCCGTGGTGCTCGTCAACCGGTATGCCGAGGGCTATGGCTTCCCGTCGGTGTCGGTCGACAATGAGCGCGGCATCGCGATGGCCGTCGCCCATCTCGTCTCCCTCGGCCACCGCCGGATCGCGCATATCGCCGGCCCGCAGGATGTGTCGACCGGACTCAGCCGGTACCGCGGCTTTGTGGCCGCCATGAGCGCGCATGATCTGCCGGTCGACCCGGCGCTGGTGGGCTGGGCGCGAGCCTTCTCGGTCGAGGAAGGCGACCGCTGCTGCCGCGAGTTGCTCGCGGCCGGGACCGGCTGCACGGCCGTAGCCGCGGCCAACGACATGCTGGGCGTGGGCTGTTATTCCGCGCTGGAGGCGGTCGGCCTGCGCTGCCCGGAAGATATCTCGGTGGTCGGATTCAACAACATGCCCTTCATCGACCGGCTGCGGCCGCCGATGACCACGATCAGCTTCCCGCACTATCTCCTGGGTACCGAGGCTGGCACGCTGATCCTGGAGCGGATCGCGGCCAACGGCGGGCCGCGCAAGATCCTTTACCTCGCGCCCGAGCTCGTCATCCGCGGCTCGACCGCCCAGCCGCGAGGCTGACCACCGGCGGGCGGTTAGGTCGGTGGCAGACCAAGGTGGCTGGCCATCCAGTCGGCGCTGTAATGCCGGTGCTGATAGGGCACGTTGGCGCAGCCGTGGTTGCCCTCGTCGAGCAGCAGCAGCTCGGCTTCGCCGCCGGCCTCGGCCTGCAGCCGCTGCGCGTCCTGCCAGGGAAAGATCCGATCCCGCTTGCCCGCGACGACCAGCAGTGGTGCGGTGATCCGGCCGGTCAGGCCGGCCATGGTCAGCTGGCCGGCCCGCAGTCTGGCCTGCTCGTCGGAGGCTGACTTCGACCGGATAGTGAACGCGGCCCGGCTGAGCTCGGGGAGCTGATCCCAGATGTCGCCAAGACAGTACGGGCCGCAAAGCGCGATGCAGGCGCGGACCCGGCCGTCACCGCTGGCGACCCGGGCGGCGTAGTAGCCGCCCAGACTGACTCCCCAGATTCCGATCCTGCCAGCGTCGATGCCAGCCAGGTTCGTCACCGCATCCAGGATGGCGGCGCCTGGCACCTCCCAGTCCGCTCGGATCGGCAGGTCGTACTCGGCCTCGCCCTGCCCGGGTCCGTCCACGGATAGCGTCGCCAGGCCTCGGCACAAGAAGAGGTCCTCGGTGGCGCGGAATTCCTCCTTGGCCGAGTCGAGTCCGGGAATGAGAACCACGATCGGGTGCGGTCCCGGCCCGGCGGGCCGGCGCAGTATCCCGGCGATCACGGCTCCGCCGAACGGTATCTCGACTCGCTCGGCTGGCGGGTCGAGGTGCGGCATCGCGTCGGTCAGGCAGCGGACCGCCGCCTCGTGTGCCGCCCGCATCTGGCTCAAGTCGTGCACGAACATGAACTTGGCGAAGTGGTAGTAGACGGCGGCCTGGGCGAGATGAGTGCCGGCCGACCTGCCGCGGTTGGCCGCCAGTGCGCTGCGGCCAAGTTCCTCGTGCTCGGCGGCGGCGCGGCACCAGTGCTCGCACCACGAATCCCAGCTGTCGATCGCGGCGGTGACCCGCAGAAAATCATTATAATCCACGCCATTGGCGATAAAACGTGGGGCCCAATGGCTGACCGCTGCGCTGACCCGGCTGTCTGGCATGGCTGCAAGCATTGCACACGGTTGCAGCCCGGCGACATTCCACCTAAAGACATTGCATAACGCGATGCTCTCGGGCTGATCGAGGAGGTCAGACGCGGTGGCGCCAGTGGCCGGCGGGTCGCCGACCTGGCCAGTCGCAGCGACTTGAGGATGTGCCGTTGACAAGAACCTGCCCGGTAAGTGAGGATCAGTCCGCAAACGATTGCGATCGGGTGCTGCCGACGTGCCGCGCCCGCCTGGCGGCGCCTGACCGCGGGCCTCCGCGCGCAGGCGGGCGCGGCACCAAGGATCTGAGGTGGCGTGATGTCCGATCATGGCAGCGAGCACCGGATCGGCTGGCTGGGCACCGGGCGGATGGGCGTGGCGCTGATCCACCGGCTACTGGCCGCGCACTGCGATGTGACGGTCTACAACCGGACCAGGGCCAAGGCCGAACCGCTCGTTGCGGCTGGCGCGAAGGTCGTGGACAGCGCCGCTGAGCTCGGCGCGGCGGACATCGTCTTCGTCACGGTGGGCACCTCGCAGGATCTCATCGACGCGCTACTCGGCCCGGGCGGCGTGGTCTCGGGCGGGCAGGTGCCTTCGGTCGTGGTGGACTGCTCCACCGTGTCCAGCGAGGCATCCGAGCACGTCAGGCAAGAGCTGGCGGTGCGGGGGAGCATGCTGCTCGCCGCTCCGGTGATGGGCAACCCGAAGGTCGCCAAGGTTGGCAGGCTGACGTTCGCCGTCTCCGGATCGCGCGCCGCGTTCGACGAAGTTCGGCCATGCCTGGACCTGCTCGGCGGCGGCGCCACCTACGTCGGCGAGGGCGAGCTGGCCAGGACGGTCAAGCTGTGCCACAACCTGTTCCTCGGCGTGGTCACCCAGTCGCTTGCTGAAGTGACCATCTTGGCTGAGAAGAGCGGCGTGAGCAGGCAGGCCCTGCTCGCTTGCCTCAACGACAGCGTGATGGGCTCGACCTTCACCAGGTACAAGACACCGGCCTTCGTGAACCTGGACTTCCACCCGACCTTCACCGCAACTCTGCTGCGCAAGGACTTCGACCTCGGGCTGGCCGCGGCCCGGCAGCAAGAGGTGCCGCTCCCGGTCGCCTCGGCGGTGCATCAGATCGTGCAGAGCCTGGTCGGCTACGGATTCGGCGAGGACGATTTCGCCACCCTGCTCGTGCTCCAGGCCCGGTCGGCCGGCCTGGAGCTGGTCAGCGAGAACGCGGAAGTATCTGACGGGCTCGAGCCCGCCAGCAGCGATTGATCGGTTATCTACCACATCGGAAGGAGGACCGGGGATGAGATCTCACCGCGCCCGGTTCCTGTCTATCGGCATTGCCTCGGCCGTCCTGACGGCCATGCTCGCTGCCTGCTCAAGCGGAAGCTCGAGCAGCAGTTCACCCCCGGCAACCAAGTCGCCCATCCTGATCGGCGCTTCACTGTCGATGAGCGGTGACTTCTCAGCCGACGGCCAGGCGTTCCTCAAGGGCTACGAACTCTGGGTGCAGGACGTCAACGCCGCAGGCGGCCTGCTCGGCCGTCAGGTCAAGCTGGTCTGGCTGCCTGACGACAGTCAGGTGACCACGGTGACCAACAACTACAACAAGCTGATCAGCGTCGATCACGTTAACCTGCTCTTCGGCCCATTCTCCTCCACGCTGACGGCCCCGGCCGAGCAAGTGGCCGCTCGCAACGGTTTCGCGTTCATCGAGGGCGCTGGTGGCTCGCCTGCGGTCTTCAGCTCCCCGGCTAATGTGGCCGACCACAACCTGTTTGATGTATCCCTGCCGATCGAGGACACTCTGGCGCCGTTCGCCCAGTACCTTGCGTCGCTGCCGGCCAGCCAGCGGCCGAAGACCGCTGCCTACCCGATGGCGGACGACATCTTCGGCTACCCGCCGGTTCAGGTGGCGCAGGGCATCATGTCGAAGGCCGGAATTACGACGGTGTACTCGCACATCTTCCCCGAGGAGGTTCCCGACTATGCCCCGGCGGCCGACAACGTCGCAGCGAAGCATCCCGACGTGGTCGTGCTGGGCTCCACGGATGTGCCGACCGTGGCGGCGTTCATGAAAGCATTCCAGCAGCAGCATTTCGTGCCGAAGTACTTCGCCTGCGCGGCCGGACCTGACCAGGGCACCGCTTTTACTTCCGTGGTGGGAGTAGGCAACGCCGACGGCATGATGGTCCCGAACGGCTGGTACCCGGGCTCGACCAACCCGCAGAGCCAGACCATGGTGGCCGAGTACATCGCCAAGTACGGGGGGACCGCGTCCGGTGTGAACGCCGACGTGGCCGAGGCATATTCGGTCGGCGAGGTGGCAGCGCAGGCGATCACGGCCACCAACGGCACCGTAAACGCGAAGATCATGTCGTATCTGCACAGCGGCGTCACGATGAGCTCGGTCCAGGGTCCGGTGAAGTTCGACTCGCTCGGGCGCAACGGTGACCTTACCGCCTACATGTTCCAGTGGCAGAACGGCAAGTTCGTCCAGGTGCTGCCGATCGGAGCGGCCGGCACGGTCAAGCTGCTCGCCCCGAAGCCGGCCTGGACGAGCGGCTGACCGTGCGGGTGCACGGAGCAGCGCATAGCGGAGCCGGGTGATGGCGACAGAACTGATCCGCGCCGTGATCAACGGCATCCTCGGCGGTGGCGTGTACGCGCTGATGGCCGTCGGTCTGACGCTGATCTTCGGCGTGCTCGACATCATCAACATCGCCCAGGGCGTCATGGTGGTACTCGGCGCCTATCTCAGCTACGCGCTCTCCGTGCACCTGCATATCGACCTCTTCGTTGGCCTGCTGATCACGATCCCCGCGATGTTCCTGATCGGCGTGACCGTTCAGTGGGCATTCATCCGTCCACTGCGCGGCAGCGAGCGCACCTCGATGTCGCTGCTGGCCAGTTATGCCGTGGCGATCGTGATCGAGGGCTTCCTCTACCTGGCCTTCGGGCCGAACTTCGTCACGCTCAACGCCTCCTACGTGACGCAGAGCGTGCACCTGCTCGGCTTCTACCTCCCTGATATCGAGATCTACGGCTTCGCGATGGCCGTTGCCCTGGTGGCCGCGCTCTACGCGATTCTCTACCGGACCAGATTCGGCCAGAGTGTCCGCGCCACCATGCAAGACCGGACGGCCGCCATCCTGGTCGGCATCGACGTCAACCGGGTCTCGGCGCTGACCTACGGAATCGGCGTCGCGGTCACGGCGGCCGGCGGCATGATTTTCGGGGCTAGCGGTGGCGGCTTCAATCCGAACAGCGGATACGACCTGATCTCCCGGCTGCTCGCGCTGATTATCCTGGCCGGGCTCGGCAGCATCGGCGGCGCCCTGGTCGCGTCCGTATTCATGCTGACGGTTGAGTCCATCGTGGATATCTGGCAGCCCACCTGGTCCGTCGCCGTGTTCTACGCGGCACTGGTGATCGTGCTCATGGTCAAGCCGACCGGCTTGTTCGGACGGCAGGCGGTGCGGGCGCAGTGAATGCACCGGCACCCGGGCTGCCAGGATCCGGGCTGCCAGCATCCCGGCTGCCCGCATCGCGGCGCTCAGCAGCCGCCGCCATCCGGGCCGGAACCGGCGCGCGGATCGGCCTGGTTGCTGTTGCG
>Ga0116221_1000163_pt1 | contig 49679 bp, 41 predicted proteins | sample Sb_taG_5_FD_88965 | JGI IMG/M metagenome (GOLD analysis project Ga0116221, IMG submission 88965) | Peat soil microbial communities from Weissenstadt, Germany - Sb_50d_8_FC metaG | ecosystem: Environmental > Terrestrial > Soil > Wetlands > Peat | place: Germany: Weissenstadt | collected 2010-09-21 | reverse complement strand
CGCCGCCCGCAACACCCGGTGGCCGTGGAGGCGGACGTGGAGGCGCTGCCGCCCCGGCAGGCGCGCAGTTGATGTACAGCGTCGCGTTTCACGGCCGGTCGCTCATCGATGCATCGCCCATCCAGGTGGATCTCGAAGGCGCGCGCCCCCTCGGCGCCGACATGAAAATCGTCGCCAGCACGCCATCCAGCGCCGACGAAACCTACAAGCTCATCGCGGGCCGCGCCTCCACCGTTCGCAACCACTACAAGGCGCTGGCCATGGACCTCGAGGAAAACTCCGGGACGCGCCGCAAACTGCGCGTGGAAGCTCGCGCCTACGACGACGGAGTTGCGTTCCGCTACATTGTGCCGGAGCAACCGGCCATCCGCGAATTCCGCATGACCGGCGAGGAAACCGAATTCCGCATCGCCAAGGACGGCACCGCGTACGCCCTGGAGCTCCCCGACTCCCGCACCATGTACGAGAGCGAGTACCTCAAGCTGCCGGTTAGCGCGTTCGCCAGTCCCGGCGGCACCCTCGGCACACGGCTGATCGGCCTGCCCACTCTGATCGACGTACCCGGCGCCGGATGGCTCGCCATCACCGAGGCCGACATGCGCGGGAACGCCGCCATCTACCTGATCAACCCCGGCCAGCCGGGACGCAGCCGCCTCAAAGCCAAGGTCGCGCCCAGCTCGCAGGATCCCGACGTCGCGGTCATCGGCCCCTTGCCGCACCATTCCCCGTGGCGCACGATCCTGGTGGCGGATCAACCCGTGCGCATCCTGGAATCGAATCTCATCACCAGCCTCAATCCGCCCTCGGCAATTGCCGACACCTCGTGGATTCATCCCGGCAAATCGTCCTGGGACTGGTGGAGCGGCAGCCTCGACCCCGAGGGCAAGCCCGCATTCACCACCGAGAATATGAAGACCTACGTCGATTTCTCGGCGAAGTCCGGCTTCGAATACATGCTCGTCGACGCGGGCTGGTCGGCGCAGGGAGACATCACGAAAATGAACGGCCGCGTCGACATTCCCGAGCTGGTGCGCTATGCCGCCCCGAAAAACGTCAAGGTGTGGATCTGGTGCCATTGGACCGGCATCGATGCCCAGCTCAACGAAGCGTTTCCGGTGTATGAAAAATGGGGTGTGGCCGGCGTCAAGATCGACTTCATGTCGCGCGACGACCAGTCCATGATCGAGTTCTACTATCGGGTGGCGGAGACCGCCGCGCGCTATCACCTGATGGTGGATTTCCATGGCGCCACCAAGCCCACCGGCATGGAGCGCACTTGGCCCAACGTCATGGGCTACGAAGCCGTGCTCGGCATGGAGCAATCCAAATGGGGAATGCGCGACAATCCCGACAATCACACCAACCTCGCGTTCACCCGCATGCTCGCCGGCATGATGGATTACACGCCCGGCGGATTCGAGAACGTCACACGCGCCGATTTCGTGGGGCGCAACGCCAAGCCTATGGTGATGGGCACGCGCGCGCATCAGCTTGCCATGTACGCCATCTACGAAGCGCCGTTCCAGATGGTCTCCGATTACCCGCACGCCTACGAAGACCAGCCGGCTTTCGAATTCATCAAGGCCGCTCCGGCCACCTGGGACGAAACGCGCGGCATCAACGGAGTGCCGGGCGAGTACGTCACCATCGCGCGCCGCCACGGCAATACCTGGTTTCTAGGAAGCATGACCAACTGGTCGCCGCGACAGATCGAGATTCCGCTGGCGTTTCTGGGAAGCGGCCGATATACGGCGGAGATCTACGCCGACGCAACCGACGCGGACAAATATCCCAAGAACACGAGCGTCCGCAAGCAGACCGTCGACCGCAACACCACGCTGAGGGCCGATCTCGCTCCCGGCGGCGGGCTCGCGGTACGCTTCGTCCCGGTGCAGTAGAAGCGCCACGAACCGTACTGACCGAGACGAGCCGGAAGCGAGGAGGAAACGAAATTTCACCGCCGAGACACCGAGGCGCCGAGTAAGAAAAGTCAAAACCTGAGAGCGCCGAGGAAGCAGAGAGCGCCGAGACACGCAGACAGATGGCGGGTGCGTCTTATGCAAAACTGCGTTTCGCCCGGACTGAACTCCTCCGACCGAAGGACACCCCTCGGCTGCACTCTTCTCCGCCCCCTCTGCGTACGAACTACGTAAACGAAGCTGAGTCCCGCCGCTGCGCAGGGAATCTGTCGCTCGCTTTCTCGGCGCCTCCGCGTCTCTGCGGTGAATTCTCTTTTTCCCCCTTGGTTCCTTGGCTCCCGCGCGCCCTAGCGCGCCCCCTGTGATATTCTTGGCTTCCATGCGGATGATTCGTTTCCTCGTCACAGCGGCGGCCGCTGCCGGACTCTTGCATGCGCAAGACTTCGCGGCCCGCGCCGAGCAGTACATCAATCCCCTGGTCGAGCAGAATCAGTTCATCGGCTCGGTGCTGGTGGCGCGCGACGGCAAGCGCGCCGACGGTGAAGGGAATCATCGACGGCCATGCCAGCAGCATGGCGAACGGCGCCACTCCGAGGAAGACCGCGGAGAGTACGCGTGAGCCGCCGATGCGGTCGGAGAGCCAGCCGCCCAAGGGACGAAGCAGCGTTGCCAGAACCACGAAGCCGGCGGTGCGAAAACCGGCGTCGGTGGGAGGCAAATGGAATTGGTCCCTGAGCAGCGTGGGCAGATCGATGGAGAACGCGACGAAACCGCCGAAGGTCAGGAAGTAGAAGGCCGCCAGAAGCCATGAGAGTTTCTCGCGGGTGAGCACTTCGAGCATGTCGCCGATGCCTTTGCGGGGGGCCGCGCCGGCGGGCGCCGGAGCGTCGCGCGCGAGCAGGGCGAATGCCGCGGCCCACACCACGAGCAGCACGGCGACACCGCGATCGACCGCAGGCATTCCAACCTGCGCGGCCAGCACCGGACCGAGGAATACGGCGGCCGGTTGGCCTATGTTTCCCAGGCCGTAGACCCCGAGAGCCCTGCCCTGCCGGTCGGGAGGCGTCCATCGCGAGACGTGGCCCACGCCGATGGCAAACGAGGAGCCAGCGCCCCCCAGCAGGAACCCAACCGTCAGCAGGCCCGAATAGGTGGCCTGCTGCGGCACCATCCAGACCGGAAACGCCACCGCCGCCATGAGGATCGTGAAGATGGCACGGCCGCCAAAGCGGTCGGTGAGAATGCCCATGGGATGCGCGCCAGCGATCCGAGGAGCACGGGAACCGCGACGAGCAAAGCGGTTTCCGACTGTGCCAGGTGAAAGGTCTCGCGGAAACGGGGCGCGAAGGCGCCGATCAGCCCCCATGCCGCAAACCAGACCGTAAAGGAGATGGTGCCGAGCGCGATGTGACGGCGATTGGGCATATCCCTCCCTATTTCAATCTAACGCGGCCGCATTCCGGATTGCGGTTGCGTCACACGCGGTACCCTGTGATTTGTGCCGCCTTCCACCAGAGCCATCCGGACCTATCTTTTACTTCTCCTCTTCCTCGCGCTGCGGGCATTCGGCAACCTATGCCTGGCGTGGGGCACCAAGCACCTGCCGGAGAAACTGGCGGCCGACCCGCTGGTGTATCTCCGCTCCATGATGGATCCCTTCGTGGCGCTCGGTATCGCGATGCTGATCGTGGCATTGCTGGCGCGGCTGGCGCTGTTGAGCGTGGCCGATCTCAGTTTCGTCCTGCCCATGACGGCCATCGGATACGTGCTGGCGGCGCTGCTGGGGAGGTTTTTTCTGCATGAAGCCGTCAGCCCTCAGCGGTGGCTCGCGGTCACCTTGATTTTCGGAGGCGCGGCGCTGGTGAGCTCCACCCCGCAAAGCACCACCAGCCCGATGAAGGATTCGAAATGACCTGGGTTCTGGTGACCGTCATGGTGGTGGCAACCGCGCTGAGCGACCTGCTGCAAAGCTACGAAATGAAGCGGGCGGGCGAGCAATCGGTGGGGGCGCGCGGGGTGGCGCGGCTGCTGAGGACGATCGTGGAACGGCGCTACCTGCTGCTCTCGATTGCGTGCCTGGCGTTCTCGTTCTTCGCGTTCATGGCGCTGGTGCAATCGGCGCCGCTCAGCTTTGCGGTGCCCGCCTCGGCGGCCAGTTTCATTCTGGAAACCGTGCTGGCGAAGATCCTGCTGAAGGAACAGATCGGCGTGCGCCGGGCCGCTGGCTCGCTATTGGTCCTCTGCGGGGTGGTGCTGCTGGGACGATAAAAAGCGGCTTCACTCCTCCGCGGAGCCCGAACTCACAGGCACCAGCGCGCCGCCGCGAATATAGTAATCGCTGCCGCGCCAGCGGATACTGCGCCGCGCGAAACTGGCCACCCAGATCAAGAACGCCATCGCGTCCCATAGCGGGATGAGGCCCATTTTTCGCCAATAGGAGTGCTGCTTCAGGCCCCAGACCGCGATCATGGCGGTGATGGCGCAGCGCATGGCGAAGTAGACTCCCAGGTATGCGGCCGCAATGGCAAGCGATGGGTAAAGCGCCACGGCGGCCAGCGCCCAGGGCAGCCCATGCGTGAACAACAGGCCGAAATGGCCCCATGGCCGCATGTGCCGCATCACCACGATCCAGCGCAGGCGCTTATGCATCAACTCGCGTATGGATTGGTAGTCCGCGACGGTTTCCACGGGATAGCGGGAGAGTTCCACTTCATAGCCCTGGTCGGCGATCAGGCGGCCGACCAGCAGATCGTCCGCGGGGCGGTTCTCGATGGATTGATAGCCGCCGAAGGCCGCCAGCCGCTCGCGTGTGGTCGAAATCGTCGGTCCCAGAGCGAATTTGACGCCATCCAGTTGCCACGCCACCACGATGCCGGCGTAAAAATCGGACATCATGCCGACGGATTGGAGGCGATCCACAAAGCTCCGCTCTTCGAGAGAAAGATAAAAGCAGGTGACGGCGCCGATTTTCGGATCGGCCAGGGGCGCCACCACGGTCCTCAAATAGTCCGGCCGAACCCGCACGTCGCTATCGCTGATTACCACGTGCTCGTAATCCGCCTCGCTCACCAGGCGCGCCAACTTCGCGACTTTGTCGTTGGATGCGTCGCGGCCCGAACCGAACAGCACGCGGATTCGCCGCTCGGGGAATTCCCGCATCAAGTCATCGATCAACGGAAGCGCGGGGTCTTCGCGGTCGGAGACGCAAAAGAGCAGCTCATAATCCGGATAGTCCTGGCGGCAAAAGCTGGCAAAATTCTCGTAAGCGTCCGGATCGATACCTCGGATCGGTTTCAGGATGCTGACGGGCGGAGTGAAGCCGGCGGCGTCTTTGCGCGCCGGGCGCCGGAAAAAACGCCAGCAGCTAAACAGGGCGATGCCGTAATAAATGAACGGGATAGCCGCCGTTCCGAGGAACACGAGGGTAACGATTTTCATCGACATGGCGTTTATCCCAGCGACCCGCCGCGCACACGTATCGATTTATAGACGCTTTTCGCCTATCCGAGGGTACACCTGCCGGTAGCCCTTATTGACTAGGCAGCCGGGGAGAAACCTTTTGGTAGAGTGAAGTGTACTCGTGCCCGTCCCTTCACGGCCCGCCGTCATCCCGGGACGGCGGGAGCACTCAGGGGTAATCAATTTTGTGTGGAATCGCCGGGTTTACGCATCGTAACTTTCGCCCCAACCCCGCACGGATCCGGGACGCTGCGGCTACCATTCTGCACCGCGGGCCGGACCAGCAAGGTATCTTTGAATCCGACGGGGTATCGCTGGCGGCTACGCGCCTGAAGATCATCGACCTGGACTCCGGCGACCAGCCCATCCTTTCCGAAAACCGCGATACCGCGATCGTCTTCAATGGCGAGATTTACAACCACGCGGAGTTGCGGCGCGAGTTGGAGCAGTGCGGCCATCGCTTTCGCTCCCAGAGCGATACCGAGGTGGTTTTGGCCGCATTTCTGGAATGGGACCTGGATTGCTTCGCCCGCCTGCGCGGCATGTTCGCGATCGCGCTCTGGTCGGAATCGCGCGGCCGGCTGGTGCTGGCGCGCGACCGCATGGGCATCAAGCCGCTGTATGTGGCGCGGCACAGCCGCGATCTCTACTTCGCATCCGAGCTCAAGGCCATCTTCGTCCATCCGGAGATCGAACGGAACCTAAACCCAGCGGCTCTCGATTGCTATCTCTCCATGAACTACGTGCCGGCCCCGTACACCATGGTGGAGGGCATCGAGAAGCTGCGTCCGGGCTACTGGCTGGAGTGGCTGGGCGGCCAGGCGCGGTCGGAGCCGTTCTGGCGGATGCCGTGCCATACGGATCCGCGCTGGAGCATGGAATCGGCCAAGAGCACGCTCGACTCGCTGCTCAAGCAGTCCATCCGCGAGCACCTGCTGTCGGATGTCCCGCTGGGCATATGGCTTTCGGGCGGCTTGGATTCCTCCACCTTGCTGCACTACGCCTCGGTCGCATCCACTTCGCGGCTGAAGACGCTTTCGATTTCCTTCGCCGGCCGGAGTTTCGACGAATCGGCGCACATCCGCCGCATGGCGGCGCGGTACGAAACCGAACACCAAGAGTTCGACGTGAATCCCGACTGCGGGCTGGCCGACGCCATCGAGCAGTTTGCGTACTATTTCGACGAGCCCAATGCGGATGGAGGCGCGTTGCCGGTGTGGTTCCTTTCGCGGCTCACCCGCCGCAGCGTGACGGTCGCGCTGAGCGGCGAAGGCGCCGATGAGTTATTCGGAGGGTACCTGACCTATCGCGCCGACCAGCTTGCGCGGCGCGCCCGCCGGCTGCCCGCATGGCTTTTGCGGGCGGCTCGCGGAGCGGTGCGGCACTGGCCTGTTTCCGACGAGAAGATCGGCTTCGAATACATGCTCAAACGCTTCGTGGAGGGCTGCCTGATGCCCGCCGGCCGGGCGCATGTCTACTGGAACGGCGCCTTTTCCGATGCGGAAAAAGCGGCGCTGGTGAACGTGCCGCTGCCCGGAGCGCTGGCCGGGATGCTGCGGGACCTCTCACCGGAAGGCGACGGCGTGAATGCCTACCTGCGGTTCGACCAGCGCTGGTATCTTCCCGACGATATCCTGGCCAAGGTGGACCGCATGAGCATGGCGCACTCCATCGAAGTCCGGCCGCCTTTCCTGGACCACCGCATCGTGGAATTCGCGGCTTCCCTGCCCGGCCATCTGAAGGTCCGCGGCAAGGCGCAGAAGATCGTGCTGCGGGAGCTCATGAAGCGAAAACTGCCCGCTTCCACGCTCCATCGCAAGAAGGTGGGGTTCGATTTTCCGGCCCACGAATGGCTGCGCGGCCCCTTGCGGGGCTTGCTGCTGGACACGGTTTCGGCAAGCGGCCAAACCGGGTTATTCCGGAGGGATGCCCTGGAAAGCTGCGTCCGGCAGCACCTGAACCGGCGCGCGAACCTCGGATATCATCTTTGGGGACTGATGCTGCTGTTATTGTGGATGAAGCGATGGAGAGTTCAGACGACCCAAACTTTCACCGACCGGCAATTGCCGGCAAGCATCTTTACGTCTACCTAGCCGTCGTGCTTTTTGCCGCGGCGATCTATCTGGGTTGTATCCTTTCTCCCCCTTCATTGATGGACGATGTGGACGCCGTGCAGGCGCAGATCGCACGGAACATGCTGACCTCGGGCGATTGGGTCACGGCGCGTATCGATGGGATTATCTATCTCGAAAAATCGCCGCTGATCTATTGGCTCATCGCCATCTTTTACAAGATCTTCGGCGTCTTCGACTGGGCGGCCCGCATTCCCGTGGCGCTGTCATGCGTGGGGCTGGCGTGGCTGACCGCGGCCTTCGGGACGTGGGCGTTTGGCAGGCGCGCCGGCTTTTATGCAGGCCTTGTGATATCGACCTGCACCGGACTGTTCCTGTTTACGCGGATTCTAATCCCCGACGTGATGTTGACCGCGACCATTACGCTGGGCATGTGGGCCTTCCTGCGCGCTCTGGACGACGAGGAACCGCATCCGCGATTCTGGGCGTTCGTGCTGGCGGCGAGTTTCGGAATTGGCCTGCTGCTCAAGAGCGCAGTCGCGCTGCTTTTCCCCGGCGGCGCGGCGGTGGTTTATCTGCTGCTCACGCGGCAATTGTTCTCGGTGAAGGTGTGGAGGCGGATGCGGCCCTGGAGCGGCCTCGCGATCATGCTGCTGATTGCCGCGCCCTGGCACGTGCTGGCGGCTTTGCGGAACCCTCCGTATTTCGACCTGACGTGGCGCAGCGTCCCCGGCGAATACCATGGTTTTCTGTGGTTCTACTTCGTCAACGAGCAGGTGCTGCGGTTCTTGAATCTCCGCTATCCGCGCGACTACAACACGGTTCCGCGACTTTACTTCTGGCTGTTCCATCTGATCTGGCTGTTTCCGTGGAGCGTCTACTTTCCGGCAGTCGCACGGTTGTCTTTCCGGCCGCTGGACCGCGCCGGGCGGACGCGTTTGCTGGCGCTGTGCTGGACCGGCTTCCTGCTGGTCTTCTTCACCTTCTCCACTACTCAGGAGTATTACTCGATGCCATGCTACCCCGCGCTGGCCTTGCTGCTGGGCTCGGCCATGGCGGCGGGCGGCGACTGGGTGCGGCGCGGCACCCGCGTCCTGGCGGCAATCACCGCCGCCGCGGCTATTGCGGCCGGTCTGATTCTGGCGGCGGTGCGCAACGTTCCTACTCCGGGCGATATTGCGCAGGCTCTCTCGCAGCATCCCAGCGCCTATACGCTGTCACTCGGACACATGGAGGACCTGACGCTGGACTCCTTCGCCTACCTGCGGCTTCCTCTGGCCATTGCCGCCGTGGCCTTTCTCATCGGCGCGCTGGGCAGCCTGCGGGCGGTGGGGCGGCGCGCTTTCGTGGCCGCCGCGTTGATGATGGTGCTGTTTTTCCATGCCGCCCGGCTGGCCATGGTGACGTTCGATCCCTATCTTTCGTCGCGCCCGCTGGCGGAAGCGCTGCTGCGATCGCCGCCGGGAGAACTGGTCGTGGACCATCACTACTACACGTTTTCGTCGATTTTCTTCTATACCGGCCGCACGGCATGGCTGCTCAACGGCCGATTCAACAACCTGGTGTACGGATCGTACGCTCCGGGCGCCCCGGACGTCTTTCTCGACGATGCGCAGTGGAAAGACCTGTGGCTCGGCCCGCAGCGGTATTACCTGGTCGCCAAAACCACGGAGCGGCCGCGGTTTGAAAAGCTGGTCGAGAAGAGCGCGCTGGTGGTGGTGGCGGAAAGCGGCGGAAAGATGGTGCTGACCAATCGGGCACGGAGCGAGTAGAGCGGTTCTGGGATTTCGCAGCTCAGTCGCGAATGTCGCGTGCTTGCAGAGAGTTACAGACCCGCCACCGTCAGGGAGCGGTCGCCGCGAAGCGCCTTTGCCCGGCCGCCAGTATGGCACTATCATCCGTACCTTTATGGCATGATTGTATGTATGAAGAAGACCCTCAACATCGACGACAAACTCCTGAAGGAAGCGCGGGCGGCCTGCGGTGCGGCGACGGACACGGAGACGGTCCGTTTAGGTCTTGAGGCCCTGGTACGCCACGCGGCTTACGAGCGCCTGCGGGGCCTTCTCGGCTCGGAGCCTCACGCACGAGACGTGCCCAGGCGGCGCGAGAGGGGGTCTCGAAAAAGCAAGGCGGCCTGAATGGTGCTGGTGGACACTTCCGTGTGGATTCGCTCTCTTGCCGCGCGGGCGCCCTACGTGGCCGAGTTGGATCGACTCCTGGGCCGCGATGAGGTAGCCGGGCACGAGATGGTCTACGGAGAATTACTCATCGGCGATCGGGGAGGCCGCAGGAAGATGCTGGAAGCCTATGAGCGGATGCACCAGGCGGTCGTCGTTTCGCACCGCGATGTGGTCGCCTTCGTTCGCGGCAGGGACTTGTACGGGCGTGGTGTCGGCTGGATCGATGCTCACCTGCTGGCGTCCGCGGTAGCTGGCCGAATGCGGTTGTGGACGGCCGACTTGGGTTGCTCGGCTATGGCTAAGGAACTGGGCGTTGCTTACGAAGCATTAACTTAGAACATAGAAGACCACTCCCTACGGTCGTGGCTCCGTTTTTCAGAGCCGCGACCGAAGGAAGCGGTTTAAAGCGGTTTAAAGCTCTACTGCTCCACGCGCCGCTGCCGCTCGTAGGGCGTCTTGAGGTACTTGCTGGCCTCTTCCTGCGCGCCCTGCGTGTCGTCCTTGGTGCGGATCGCGAGATTGTACTCGTTCACCGCGCGGTCGCGCGACCCCGTGACGTCGAAGATCTTGCCCAGGTTGATGTGCGACCACACCTCGGTCCACTTGGGCTGCAGATCGCCGTTCAACGCCTCGCGGAACTGGTTGGCCGCGGTCTGCCAGTTCTGTTGCAGAAATGCGATCTCGGCAATCCGGTAAAGCGCCAGCGAGCTGTTGCGCTGGGTCTCCAGCGCCTTCTGGTATTCCTTCAGCGCGTCGGAGAATTCGCTCAGCTCGGCGAACTGCTCGCCGCGGCGGATGGCCACGGCGACGCGCACGTCGGGACTGTAGCGCAGCACTTTGTTGCCCGGATCGATGACGATGTTCTTGGGTTTCCCGAAAGTGTCCACCACGAACTCCGACGAAGTCCCCACCACCTCGATTCTCTTCTCTTCCGGGTTGCCCTCGGTCTCGACTTTCAGGTCGACCGGCATGCGGAAGGTGTCCAGGTCTTGCGAGATTTTGCCCATCACGCGAAAGCCCTTCGTGGTGCGGAAGATGGTGTATTCGAGCTTGAATTCGGGCGCGCCGCTGGATTCGATCCACTGGATGAAGAAGTAGCCCAGATCCTGCCCCGATACGGCTTCCACGGCCTTGCGAAAGTCATCCGTGTTGTGCGATTTCCACGCGTTTGCCTTGGTGTAGCCCTTGAGGAGCTGAAAGAATTTCTCGTCGCCGATCACGAAGCGCAGCATGCTCATCACCGCCGCGCCCTTGCTGCCGGTAAGCGCCCACAACTCGGGAGAATAATCCTCCAGGCGCGCCGATTGAATGATCGGCACGCTGTCGATCGTCAGCGCCCCGATCATCTCCTGCCGAAGCGCCGTCTCCATGGCGCCCGGGCCGCTCACGTGCTCGGTCCACAGCAGTTGGGAATAGTTGGCCATCCCGTTGGTGAGCCACAGGTGATTGCGCGTGGTGCCGGAGACCAGATCCTCCCACCACTGCCGTGAGACCTGGTTGGCCACCAGGTTGCTGGCCACCGGGCGGGTGATGCCGCTGGGAGCCAGGAAGATCAATCCGGGCGCGGCGTAGCCGTTGGGCGCTCCGGCTTCCGTCTCCATCACCGTCATGTTGGCGTACGGCGGGAGGCCGAACATGCCCGTGAAGTACGACATGATCTTGCCGATCTCCTCGCCGTACTGCTGCACTGACTCGGCTTCAGGTCCGCGGAAATAGAGCGACGTGGTGACACCCTCGGACTGCACTTTGGTTGGCTGGTCCTTGACCACCGCAATGCTGCCGGGAAAGGATGGATGGTCGAACTTGAATTCGTACTGATTCTTGTCGCCGGCCGTCTGCTTGCTATCGATTCCGCTGCCCACCACCGAGTACCCCATGGGCACGGTGACGCGAATGTCCGCGGCGAAACGGTCGGTGGAGTAGCCGCTCACCGGAAACCAACGGGCCGGATACATCAGGTAGGCAAATTCGGGATGGATGGCCGCGAACTTGATGCCGTAGACCGGCGAATCCTCCTGGCCGGTCAGCTTGCCGTCGTAGTTGAACGTGATGGTGACGGGCTGGCCCTTGGCCAGGGGCTGATCGAAGCTGAGCCGCACGGAGTATTCCTGCTGGTTGCGCGAGGCGTTGATCTGCTTGCCCGTGCTGTCCGTTACCCGGGACACGTTCAGGGCGTTATTCAGCTCGAAGGAAGCGCTGGTGATGCCGTCGTCCAACGGGATGAAACGCACGGTGGCCTTGGCCGCCACGGATTGGGTGTTGGGCGAGATCTCGGCGTCGATGGTGTACTGCTCCACGTCGATGTGCGAAGTGGCGGCGCGGCGCTCCTGGGCGGGCGATCCCAGGGCTCCGGCGAGCAGCAGGCACGCCGCCAGCGGGGCGGCCGAAACAGTCGGGCGTCTAAGAAACATGGGCAACTTGTCCTTCCAGGATTTTCTGAGCGACGATTTCCTGAACCACGGCGGCGGCCCGCTGCGGCGCGGTCATTCCGGCATGTGCGAGCTTCTCTCTCACCTCAGCCAAACCGGCCTTCATTTCGGCGCGGGCCTCTTCGTCCACCAGCAACCGGCGCGCCTCGCGGGCGATCGTTTCCCCGGTCATCCGGCCTTGCATCAGCTCCGGGACCACGGCGCGGCCGGCAATCAGATTCACCATACAATAAAACGGCACCCTCACCAGCAGCTTTCCCGCCACCCAGCTCGGCGCCGTCACTTTGTAAAAGGTCACCATGGGGGTCCCCAGGAGCGCCCCCTCCACGGTCACCGTCCCGCTGGCGGCCAGCGCGAGATCGGCGTGCGCCAGGGCGTCCCAGCTTTCGCCTTCAATCACCCGAATCGGCGAGCCACCCAGCCGCTCGCGAAAAAACGCGGCCCCGGTATTGGCCGAGGCAGGCAGAACCAAATTCACCGCCTGCTCCCGGTAGAGCCGCTCCACGGCGTCCAGCAGCGCTGGCAGATGACGCGCGGCCTCGCCGCGGCGGCTTCCGGGTAATACCGTAACTAATGGACGTCCGGCGGCCAGCCTGTGTTTCTTAAAAAACTCGTCCCGGCCGAGCGAGGGCCGCACCAGGCCGGCCAGGGGGTGGCCGATATAAGTGGCGGGAACGCCCTCACGGCGGAAGAATTCCTCTTCAAAGGGGAAAATGCACAGCAGGCGCCGCACGGTACGCCGCATGGATTTGAGCCGTCCCTTGCGCCATGCCCAGGCCTGGGGCGCCACCAGGTACACCACCGGGATGCCCAATGCGTGGATGCGCCGGGCCGCGCGCAGGTGAAAATCCGGCGAATCGGTGAGGATGGCGAGATCGGGTTTCTCTTGGCGCACGGCGTCCAGCAGTTTGCGGTATTCCGCATAAATTCGGGGGATGTGCGCGACCACTTCCAGCAGGCCCACAACGGCCAGCGAGGCCGCATCCACCACAGTGCGCACGCCGGCAGCCTTCAGCCGGGGCCCCGTGCAGCCGAAAAACTCGGCATCCGGCCAGGCGCGGCGCAGCTCGGCCACTACGAGCGAGGCATACAGGTCACCCGACGCCTCCCCCGCCGATACCAGGATTTTTCGGCGCATCTATACCAAGTTTAACGTGCCTGCCTGCTACAATCGAACCACCGGATGTCCACCGAAGCCGAGCGGCCCAAGACGACCGTGGAAGAGCTCGCCAACCGTTTTCGCGGCGAGATGATTCCACTGACCAGCAAGTTCTCTTACTTCTTGACCATGCCGATGGCGGAAGACGATCTGCGCCAGTACCTGAACGACCCGATCGCCGCGATTTCGCCCGCCATCGTATCGGCGCTGCCGCGGGTGGGTATCCTTCTGGCGCCATTTCTGGAAAAAGGCAACGGAAAAGAGGCCGACAGCGTCACCTTCGAGCGGCCGGCCGAGCAGCGCTACATTCCCTGTTCCCGGCGCGAGCTGAGCGATATGACTGTACTGGCGCTGGGCATCAAGGAGATCGAAGTAGCCGATTACCACTACCAGTTCTACAATGCGCTGGCCGCCCTGGTGGCGGACCGGTGGTCGCAGGACGTGCAGGAGCGCTTCTACCGTACCATCCGCGAGGAGCTCAGCGCGGAGATCCACGGCGAGGTCGACGAGAAGAGCTGGCACCTGAAGCAGGCCCTGCTGCGCCGCCAGACCAACGTGCGCAAGGAGACCAAGCTGTTCCGCGAGTATGCGCGGCAGGCATTCGAAGACACGCTCACGCTGTATCTGCACGGCACGTGCTGCGACATCGATGTGGAGACCGGTCCCCGCCAGATGCCCAGCCGCTACCTGCGCCGCCGGCTGGAGCTGCTGGTCTCCATCTTCCCGCCGCCCGAAGGGTACGCGGTGCTGCCGGAGCAGCTAAAATCGCGGTAGCGGGGAAGAAATGCGACCAGGCAACCGAAGACAGTTTCTGGCAGGCATGCTGGCGCCGGCCATGCTACCCCGCCGGGCGGCGGCACAGAATCGCGCGCACTCGTTCGGATGGCGCAAGGACCAATTTCTGCTCGACGGCGCTCCGTTCGTCATTCGTTCCGGCGAGATGCACTACCCGCGTGTGCCGCGTCCCTACTGGCGCGACCGCATGCGCAAAATGAAAGCCCTCGGGCTCAACACGCTCTGCACGTATGTCTTCTGGAACCTGCACGAGCCGCAGCCGGGCAAGTTCGACTTTGCGGACAACCTGGACCTCGCCGAGTACCTTCGCACGGCCCACATCGAAGGCTTGTGGGTCCTGTTGCGGCCCGGTCCGTACATCTGCAGCGAGTGGGATTTCGGCGGACTGCCCGCCTGGCTGCTGGCCGATCCGGAAATGCGGGTGCGCAGCGCCGACCCCAAGTTTCTGGCCGCTGCCGCGCAGTACATGAAGCGCGTGGGCCGTGAGGCGGCTCCGCTCCAGGTGACTCGCGGCGGGCCCATCCTCATGGTGCAGGTGGAGAACGAGTACGGCTCTTTCGGCAACGACAAACAATACCTGGGCGCCATTCGCCAGACCGTCCGCGACGCCGGCTTCGACGTGCAGCTCTACACTTCCGACGGATCGGAGAAGTCCAACTTGGCGGGCGGCACGCTGGACGATGCCCTCTCGGTGATCAACTTCGGGGATGGCAGCAATCCGCAGCGCGAGTTCGCGAATTTCGCTAATTTCCGCCAGAATGTCCCGCGCATGTGCGGCGAATACTGGGTGGGCTGGTTCGACCACTGGGGAGAGAAGCACCATGTGACGCAGGCGGGCCGCGGCGCCGCCGGCGTGGACTGGATGCTCTCGCAGGGTATTTCCTTCAACCTCTACATGGTTCATGGCGGATCGTCGTTCGGGTTCATGAGCGGCGCCAACGATGGGCGGGTCTACGAACCGGACATCTCCGGCTACGATTACGATTCCCCGCTGGATGAGGCCGGGCGGCCCACCGCGAAGTTCCAAGCGCTTCGCGACGCGATTCGCAGGCACTTGCCGCAGGGCACGAATCTGCCGGAGCTTCCCGCGGCCCTGCCGACGATCGCGATTCCCCGCTTCGAATTGAAAGAGTCGGCGCCGCTTCTTGCCCGGCTCGGAAGTCCGACCCGGTCTCCGAGGCCGGTCACCATGGAAGCGGCCGGCCAGGCGTACGGGTTCATCCTCTATCGCAAGCCTCGGGTGCGCGCGGCCAAGGGAAAATTGGAGATCGCGGACGTTCACGATTACGCCGTGGTCTACCAGGGCGAGCGGCGGTTGGGCGCGCTGGATCGCAGGCTGAAGCAGAGCACCCTGGACGTGACCTTGGATGATGGGCAACCGCTCGACATCCTGGTAGAGAACCTGGGCCGCACCAATTTTGGTCCGCAACTGGTGAATGACCGGAAGGGAATTCTCGGCAAGGTCGCGCTCAATTCCGAGGAGCTGACGGAGTGGGAGACGTACCCGCTGCCGATGACCGAACCGGGACGCTGGCCGTTTGCCGCGAGATCGGTCCGGGGGCCGGCGCTCTACCGCGGAACTTTCAGTCTCCAGGCGCTGGGCGACACGTTCCTCGATATGCGCGGATGGGGCATTGGCGCCGCCTGGGTGAACGGCCATTGCCTGGGCCGCTACTGGCGCGTCGGTCCGCAGCAGAGTTTATTTGTGCCGGCGCATTGGTTGAAAATGGGGTTGAAGAGGGGAAGCAATGAGGTGATCGTGCTGGATCTCGAGGAGGGCGGCAGCCGGGCGCTTCAGGCGGGCGTGGATCCCATTTACGAGACCCCCGGCGCGTGAGTGTGAGTTGACAGACGAAAGCGTTCTGTCCCACGTCGCTGCGCAAGGCTTGCGTTTTGGTGGGGCAGGCGCCCCGGTTTGCGGATCCGTTCCGGATTTCGCCTGCCAACCGATCTCTTCTCGGCTTCTAACTCACTTTCCCCACTTGGCCGTGAAGATGTTGAATTCGTAACGCTCTTTGGCGTCCTTGTCCGAGCAGAAGACCAGCGTCTTGCCATCGGGTGAGAACTCGGGGAACGACGCGAACCCGCCGAAGCTGGTCACCTGCTCCAGACCCGTGCCGTCCAGGTTGACCATGTACAGCTCGAAGTGGCGGCTGTCGCAATCGTGCTTGTTGGACGAGAAGACGATCTTCTTGCCGTCGGGAGTGAAGGCCGGAGCGAAACTGGCGCATCCGAAATTGGTGATGGCGCGGGCATTGCGTCCATCGGCGTCGGCCACCATGAGCTCCATTTTCATCGGCGCCGTCAGGTTTTCGGCCAGCAGCGATTTGTACTTCGCCATGTCGTCCGGTGTTTTGGGATAGTTGGCGCGCCACACGATCTTTTTTCCGTCGCGCGAGAAGACCGCGCCGCCATCGTACCCGATGGTCCTGGTGATCTGCTTCTTGCCGGTGCCGTCGGCGTGCATGGTCCACAGATCGAGATCGCCCGAAGCCAGCGAGGTGTAGAGCAGCGTTCCGGTCTTCCAGTTGACCGTGGTCTCGGCGTCGTATCCCGGGGTATCGGTGAGGCGCTTCTCGATCTTGCCCTGGTCGGTGGCCAGGAAGATGTCGTAGCCCTCGAAGACGCCCCACACGTAGCCCTTGCTGCGGTCGGGCGGCGTGGGACACGCGTCGCCGGCCAGGTGCGTGGACGAATACACGATGTGCTTGTTGTCGGCCAGGAAGTAGGCGCAGGTGGTGCGGCCCTTGCCGGTGGAGACCAGGTGCTGGTCCGTGCCGTCCGCGTTCATGATGAAGATCTGGTCGCACTCATACGGCGGACGGGTGGTCATGAAGATGAGCCGCTTGCCGTCGGGAGACCAGTAGGCCTCCGCGTTCTGGCCGCCATGGGTGAGCTGCTGAATGCCGCTCAGGTAGGGCGATTGCGCCGCCGCGAGCGATGCGGCCGCGATTGCCACAAGGATCGTCTGTTTCATAGCCTGAACCTGCAAGTATACTGAAAACTCCTGTCACAAAACGGCGTCGCGCGGCGTTGATCCAATCGGGACGCAGTCTGCCGGAATGCGCCTGCCAACGGAAACGACTAAAGTGAAAGCAAAGGAGATTCCAGGAATGCTGAGAGCCATCATGGGCGCCGGCTTGGTAGTTTTGACTTCCTGCGCGGCCTTCGCGCAGAGCACGGGGACCCTGCCGTCATTCGAGGTAGCGTCGGTCAAACCGGCCGCTCCCATAACCGACGGCCGCATCAGGGTGATGATGCGCGGTGGTCCCGGCACTCCCGACCCCGGGCAGATTACCTACACCAACGTCACCGTCAAGAGCCTCATGACGAACGCTTACAACGTCAAGGGGTACCAGATCTCGGGACCCGACTGGTTCGAATCCCAACGCTACGACATCACCGCCAAGCTGCCGCCGGGCACCACCAAGGAACAGTTCCAACTGATGTTGCAGAGCCTGCTGGCGGAGCGGTTCAAACTGACCCTCCATCATCAGTCGAAAGAACTGCCGATGTACGCGCTGGTAGTGGCCAAGGGCGGGCCGAAAATGAAGGAATCGGTGGACGATCCCAACGCCCCGACTGCCGGCGGCCCCAATGCCGCCATCGGCGGCGGACGAGCGACCATAGGCAAGGACGGATTTCCGCAGCTTCCTCCAGGGGGGCGAGGCGGCAAGATGATGATAGGGATTAACGGCGGCCGCATGCGCATGGCGGGCAATGGGCAATCGATGGGGGAACTGGCGGAACTGTTGAGCAACCAGTTGTCGCGCCCCGTGTTGGACATGACCGAGCTCAAGGCGAAGTACGATTACACATTGGAGTTCGCGCCGGACGAAGCCTCGATGGGGATGATGAAAGGGATGCCGATGCCCATGCCTTCGCCCGGTGACGGCGCTGGTGGCCCCGGCCCGGCCGCCACGCCTGACGGCTCGAGTGGTCCGACAATCTTCTCCGCTGTGCAGGAGCAACTGGGGCTGAAGCTGGAAGCCCGCAAGGGCCCGGTCGATATGCTGGTCATCGACAGCTTGGAAAAGGTGCCGACCGAGAATTAGTGTGGGGCGGACGCCCTCGTCCGCGCGCGACCCCCTGGTCGCGCTTTTGCGTCCCCCCGGTGCGTTACTGCCCGCTAGCTGCGCTAGTCCAGTTCTGCACCAAGTTATACGCGTTGATGGTGCCGAGTCCCGTGGCGAAGTTCCAGCCGGTGGCCGTGCCGTATGCCGGAGAGTACGACTGGGAGGCAGTGGACAGCGCGCCGTTTCCGCCTTGAGAGGCACGCCCGCCCCGCCCCCCGCCGGACCCGGCGGCAGCGCCGTAGCAATCCTGGGTGCCTCCACAGTTAACGTCGTTATCGCCGAGGGTCACGTTGTAGAACATGCATCCGCTATCGGCGGCGTTGCCATTCGACGAATTGCAGGCGGACGAGCCGGATGCGTACTGCTGGGCGGCGAGCTGGTAGTAAACGTAATTCGGATTGCCTTGTGGGCCGCCCACCACCTGGTTCACCAGCGCCTGAATGCCGGCCATGATGGGCGATGAAAAGGACGTACCACCGGCGCCGGCCCATCCGCTGGGATCGCCCGTACAGGGCGCCCCACCGTTTCTGAGATCGCTCCAGCACGTCACGTAATAGTGCCCCCACACGCCATCGCCGGCGAATAGCGAAAGATCCGGAATGTCACGCACACCGTCACCGGGAATTCCCGTCACACCAGTCTGCCAGGCGGGCTTGTCATATCCCTGGCAACTTCCGCTCACCACGCCCCCGGTGGAGGGCGCTCCCGTGGCGCATCCGCTGGGACCGCCGCTGCCCGCTCCGACCGTCAGCAGGCCGTTCCGCGAGGCGGCACTACTGCCGCAAAAGCCGGCCGTCCCATAAGTCGTGCTATAGCCGAAGGAACTGGCGAGTAGAGTACCGGCGCACGAGTCGTTCCATGCGATCTCCGGGATATATGAGATAGCCGAACCATAGGTGGAAGTGTTAGTAGAGTTCCAGTAAGTGCCGGTCGATCCTTGGTAGACATCTCCGAAATCCGTGCCTCCCACGGCGACGTTGTAAGGCGTCGATGCCCAACCGCTGACACCGATGCCATGGGTAGCCGCGGTGGCGCCGGCATCGCAACTGGCCGCTCCTTCATCGCCCGCGGAGACGAAAACGGACACGCCCTCCGCCACAGCCTGCTGATACAGCGACTGGAACGCCGCATTGCCCGACGCTCCGTTTTCCGCCTCGCATTGGCCGTAGCTGATACTGACGATGGCCGGGGGCTGAGGCGAATTGACCAGGTTCTGGAGCGCGATGAAACCGCCGAAAGTGGCCCTGGTGCTGGCGCAGGCGGCCACCAGGATGGTGGCGCCGGGCGCCGCGGCGCTGGCCCATTCCGCATCCAGGATGGCCTCGCCGTCATCGCCGGCCGAGGAACCGCGCGGCACGCCCGGGTCGGCGCAGTTGTTCGTGCCGCTCGCCGGCGCCGGGTGGATGGTTGTCAGGGAACCGGAACTGTAACCCGACAGGCCGAAGGTGGTGCGAAAGGTGGTCCAGTCGGAGTCGGAGTAGAGATCGCTGTCTTCGATCACGGCGATGGTCTGTCCCTTGCCGGTGGTGCCGGCGGCAAAGAGTGGACTCAAATTATAAATGGTTGCCAGGTCTGCCGGCGCCACCGCCTGGCTGGTAAAGCCGCCGGAGTTGAAGGTATAGTTGGCGTGGCGCCTTTGCATCGCGTGAGGTGCGAAATCGTGCATCGAGACCACTCCCGCGACCGCCGGCCGGAGTGCCGCCGGAATCTGCGGATCGCTCATATTGGCGATATGCTGCTGGCCGTTCACCTGCAGATTATGGATCTGGGTGTGAAATGCCTGGCGCACCTGGCCCGCCGTGCCCGAGAAATCGATCGCCATACCGCCGGCGGACACCGCATTCACCGTGAAGCCGTGCGATTCGAGCCACGAGCTGATGGTGGCGACATCCTGCTGGGACGGTCCGTACTGCTGGGCGAATTGAGCCGCCGTCAGCCAACGATGAAAGTTCGCAGACTTGGGGTCGTGGAGTTGATCGATGAACTGACGGGCGGCCTGTTCCTGCTCGGCCGGGCGCTGCAATTGAAGCATCATATGCTCCATCGCGAGGTTGTCGGGGACCAGGCCGCGATCGTTCTGCGCGCTTGCCTGGGGATGGGTGTTGCCCGCCAGCGTTGCGAGCCTGGTCTCGTCGATCTTCTCCGTGATGAGAGAGCGCGAACCGCGGATGGCGCCGCTATCTTGGGACAGGAGGGCGTCTGGGAATGCCAGGATCAGGATGAACCCGGCGATGCATAACAAGGAGAATCCAATCTTGCGGGTAAGTGACATATGATACCTGGAGAATTGAGACCTCGTGGTCTCGCGTACTAAGTTGACGTTTTGATTACCGAAACTGTGCACTGGGGAGCGGCGCGATGCCGCAAAGCGCCGCAGAAAGAGCGGCATATCGCCGCACGGCTCCCCGCTATGGCGGTCTGAACGGCGCGCCGGCGCCCTCTGGCAATCGATTGATTCCCAGCACTTAGGCGACATCCGATGAGGCGAGGCGCTGCTGTTCACGAAATGGACTCTTGCATTCGTGTGGCCTTACGTGCGCGGCTTTCCGCAGCGCGAAGGGGCCCCGCTATTGCGCGTCCTTCACGCAGCGGAAACCGATGTTTGCGTCCTTCCAGCCTGCGGGAATGGGGGCGACGTCCCAGATCTTAAGCTCTGCCCAGGGGAGGTTAAACGCACCGCCCCGCGCGGTGTACCACAACTCGTTTCCGCTCGGTTCGTAGCTTTTCTCTTTACGAAACCGGTCAAGGGTCGTTTGCTGGGGATCCACCAGCTCCTCCACCAGTTCCCAGACATTGCCCACCATATTCAGTGCGCCGTAGGGGCTTGCGCCCTTGGGGAAATCGGACACCGGCCCGGGATGGCCGGCCTTCTCATGGCCCAGGTTCGCCCGTGACTGATCCGGGTCGTTGCCCCAGGGGAACATCAGGCCGTCGGAACCGCGAGCCGCCTTCTCCCATTCGCGCGCGTTGGGAAGCCGCTTGCCCGCCCATTTCGCAAAGTTCTTGGCATCCACAATTGAAACGTAGACAACGGGGTAGTCGGGCTCGTCCGCCTTGAAGTCTCTAGGCAGCTTGTAGCCCTTCTCCCTGCAGAAGGCCGCGTACGCCTGGTTGGTGACTTCGGTCTTGTCGATGTAGTAGGGAGGCAGCGTAGACTTCTCCTTGTTCTCGCCGAAGAGGAATGGCCCTGCCGGCACCAGCACCATGTCGCCCGATGCCATGGAAAGCGTCGGCGCCAGTTTCGGGCCCTCCTTTTCCTTTTCGACGATCACCACTTTGGTCGGCGGCTTCGGCTGGAGCGCGAAGTACAAGCCCGCGGCCAGCGCCGCGACCACCAACAGCAGCGCGGGCATCAACCAACCCGGCCGCCGCGCTGTGGGAGGAGCGGCCGCCGGAATCACCGTGGTAGGCGCATCCTGCGCGGCGAGGAGCTTTTCCAGCTCCGCGCACACCGGTGTGAAGCCCTGCGGACGCTGGGCCGGGTTCTTCATTGTGCATTGGCCCACCAGGTCGCTCAACGCCTGCGGCACGCCGGCCTGGTGCATGGGCTCGAGGTTCACGGGCTCGTTCAAGACGCTGTAAAAGATCCGCTCCACCGAATCGCCGCTGAAGGGCTTGGCGCCGGTCATCAACTCGAACAGCAGCACGCCGAAGGAGTAGACGTCCGCCTGGTCGGTGAGTTCCTGGCCCATGACCTGCTCGGGCGCCATGTAGTAGGGCGTGCCGAGCACGAAGCCTGCGCGCGTCATGGCGAGTCCTTCGGTCTTGGCGATGCCGAAATCCATGAGTTTCACCACGCCGGCGGTGGTGATGTGGATGTTTTCGGGCTTGATGTCGCGGTGGATGATTTTCTGGGTGTGGACGTACTCGAGGGCGCGCGCCACTTGCAGCGCGATCTTGATCCTGCTTTTCAGGTCGCCGGTGTGGCCGTTCCTGATGGCGTGGCGCAGGTCCTCGCCGCGCAGAAACTCCATCACCATGAAGGGGCGGTGCCGTTCGTCTTCGCCGAAATCGTAAATGCTGATGACGTTGTCGTGCGCGATATTGCCGGCCATGCGGGCTTCGGCCAGGAAGCGGGCCTTGGCTTCGGCATCCTGGCAGCCCTCCTCGGTGAGAATCTTGACCGCGACGGTGCGGCCAATGACCGTGTCGCGCGCGCGGTAGACATGGGACATGCCTCCGCCCAGGAACTCCTCGAGTTCGTATTTGCCAATCCGGGCCGGTAGGTCCATCTAGTGGGTTATTCTACCGCGTGTGGGTGCGGATCTCGGAGGTGGGGCAGGCGCTTTCGCCTGCCAACCGATTTTGAACAGAGCCGCGACCGGGGTACCCTCTGGGTCGGGAGCGGATTCCGCGACTGAGCAACCAAATCCCCGGAACGGTTAAGGACCCGACCAGGAGCCCTCGGGCACAGGCGCTCAGGCGAACAGCAGCCGACCCTTAGGTTCCGGGATGGGGCGTCCAAGCTCCCGGGCGGTCTCCAGCCATTCGGCGATCACGGTCTCCGCGTTGGTAAGAGCCTCCTGGCGCGTGGCGCCATCCGCCGCACATCCAGCCAACTCCGGCACCTCGGCGATGAACGCCTGATCTTCGTCGCTCCAATAGAGAATGATCTCGTACTTGGTCATTCGCCCCTCTCTGCCAGTTTATACCGAACCAGGAGTTGACGTACTTGTTTGACCTGATAGGGTTTCGCCAGGGAGTCCCGCGGCTGGACGTTGAGAATCTTAGCGGCGCCTTCCCCGGGTGAAAATGTGATGGCTACCCTCGATTCGCTCCATCAAGCCAAACCGCAAGAGGAGAGCGCGCAGTTCGCTGAAGCGGATGTTTGCATCCGAGGAGCCCCGGAGTACACGCAAGAGAACCGATTCGGCCACACTTCATTATGGGCACAGAGGTTCAGGTCCGCTTGGCCGGGCAGGCCCGGAAGTACGGTGAGCTGGGAATCGCAGCGCGTAGGCCATGCCCAGTTTGCCAGCCAACGAATTCGTGGAGGTCCGCGAAGGCAGCCACTACTACATTCCCGGCACGCGGATCGGCTTCGATGTCCTGGTTTACGACCTTCGCCGGGGGGCGATGCCGGAAGCGCTTCACGAAGCATATCCTTCTATCGGCTCAATGGCAAAGGTACACGGGGCCATCGCTTTCATTCTGGAGCATCCCCAAGCTGTCGAGTCGTATTTACAGGAACAGGAAGTGCTGTGGGACAAATTCCGCGAGGAGCATCCTATTCCGGATGACGTGATGGAGCGTTTTCGCCGCACACAGGAAGAACTGTTACGGCGATCCGGGTGAGAATCCGATTTCAGTCGGACGCCGATTTGCCAGCCCAGAGGTTCATCCCCGGCGCGGCCGACGACGTAAGGGTGCTCGTATCTCGATACGTCACCACGATCACGCGCCACTTCGCCGCGTTCGTTGCGACTCGCTCGTCAGCGTCATTCTGATCCCACCGAATGTGACCGTCGGCGAGGCGATCGAAAGGCTGCTCATGAATAGCTGTGGTGGCTACCCGGCTGAGTCGCTGCTCGCCGCCCGCCCGGCCTTGGCGGTCCAACGAATCCTGACGGACGCCAGGTAGATTGCGGCGATACATTCATCGAGCCACGCAACCCGCTGGGCCGCGGTCGTGGTAATCTACCAATTCCCACCAGCCGCAGGCCGGCGCCGCTGAATCACCGCATCGCCGCAAGGCTCGGTGCAGTAGTTTCCGATATCCCCACGACCACAATCGCGCTGACCGGCCGGAACTCCCCGTTCGAAAAACAAGGCGAACTGGGCGGGCGGCCCTGACGTATGAGTAGGTATGTGGACACGCCGGGATATCCTCACACCCTTTGTGGCCCGCGTTGGGGCAGGCATCATATTCGCCCGCGGCCGGTTCTGTGCAAAGCAGGAGACCATCTTCGAAACCGCGATGATCTCATCTGGCAACAACTACCCTTCTCTCGACATGAGAGCCAACCGGCTCACCGACATCTGTGTGGCTTTGCACCGTCGTCAGGCCTTGGCGTCGATCGAACACGATCTCGGGATCTCGCCCTCAGAACTTCGCGGCAAGCTCGATTCCCTGGTTGTGGAGGGGCTGGTCAAAACCTCGCCTTCCGGCCAGTTCCTTCCGACGTTCATGGTGATCACGCTCGAAGACGCCAACTGGATGGCGCCCTCGGAGAGCATGGTTGAAGCAAGCGGCCACCTCATCGCGGAGAGGCTTCCCGATATCCGGGCACGGGCGGAGTCGATCGCGGCAATCCACCGGGGCGGATTCTCCCGAAACGCTTTCCTCATCTTGAGCAACGTTCTTCTCGATAACTGGCAGATCCGGAACGTGGAAAGGGAGTTTCTGAAGGCGGAACGGCCGTCGCGCAACGGCCGCCGATACTACTACGGCATGTTCGAGAAGCCCGCCAGTCAACGGGCCGAAGCATTCGGCCTTTACGGGAACGCAGGACGGATGCTGCGCAACGTTGGGCTGGGTGTTTACGGGAAACAGAGATACGACGGAAGCACATTGCTTTCCGTGTCAAAAGAAGAGTTCGCACGACTCTTCGAATTGTCGGCGGAGGCTGACGCCGAGGTCGAAAAGAGCGCCCTGCTGGAGCACATGGTTGCATTCGCGCGGACGGGAGAGGACCACTTGAGTGCGCGGCAAAGGGCAGGGCTGGGCAAGTTAGGCCTTTTTGAAAAGGGCGAACTGCTGGTTCCGGTGTTCAGCAGCGCCGAGGCACAGGAATTGGGCGAGGTCGCCGCACTCTTTACCCCTGCTTTGCTAGGTTTGCTCGAACGGCATCGGGCCGAGGTGGGGAAGGCGCACGAGTGCTCGCCGCACGGGGAAGAGGTGACCTTCAACGAGTTTTTCATCTGGTGGTATCACTTCTTCTACTCCGCCACGACCGACTGGCTTGCGCACAAAGGCTTGCTTGAGGTCCCGCGTTCCGGAAACGCGACTTACCTGATTGCGAATTAGCGGCTGCACCGGTTTGGAACAGTAAGCGGCGGATCCCGACAAACCGTCCTGGAAGCATCCCGGCTCCGGGCGTGTCGCCGCCGACTCGACCGCCGACTCGGGGGCCCCCCGGCCTTGCCGCATCCTTCACCTTAAGACGCCGACGGGTCCGAGCCTTCCACCATTCTTATGATTGAAAGACGGCGTTACCGGAAAGTGGACCGACGATGTCCACAACCGGCGCTCAATGGAATTGGAAGGTAGGCCCACCTACCAGGAATCGGCCCCATGTGCCGCGCGCTGGACCTCTGCGCCGCCTAACTCACCACCAGGATGGACGGGATAAGGTGCCGTGCTATTGAGACTGCCGCATCAGTGTGTCCAGCTCATCAATTTCCTGCTGCAGCATGCGGGCTTTTCTCCGCATCAGAGGCACCGCGAACACGAACGGAGACAAGATAAGAGCCGTCGTCAGGCCAACCGCTTTCGCCACTCCTTGGTCCGGGACAAGAAAGCCCATGATGAACACCGCTGGTCCCGGAACAAACGGTAACAGGAACGTCCTCCAGGCGCTTAGACAAAAATCGCGCTGCCGCCCGAGCTCTGCCCTGTACCTGGCGCCTGTCGCCGATACTACACTAGGCGGCGCCTTTCCGAGACGAACTCTCTTGTAGATCTGGTATGCGCCAAACAGGTAGCCGGCTAGCGTGAGGCTGGCTCCTATCCGGTGTATTAGGCTCGGAAAGAAGTAGAGAAACGATGCGTAACCTGCCTCCCCGAAAATCATGAGAACAGCCATTCCGCGAAAGCCGCGCCGCATGTTCGCCTCCAACTTCTGCGCTTTTCCACGCATGTCAGCGGCGGAACTGCTATGCGGCTCAAAGGGCTGATTGCGCCAAAGGTCCTCCATGTCGTCCGGCCCAAGTTCATCCGCCATGCTTTCCTCCTCTCTGACAACGATGAGCGAGAATATTCTTGATACGGTGGATCTTCATCGCGACGTTGCCTGGCGATATTCCGGTGATCTCGCCTATCGATGCGGCATCCATGCCTTCGAGGTACGAGAGGATCACCTGCCGATCCAGCGGCTTCAGTCGTTGGATCAGGCGCAAGAGGTGCTCCAGCGCGGTGCGTCGGTCTACCGCGAGCCTGTCCTCCTGGCGAACAGGCATCGTCTCGATATCTTCGAGACTGACGAGACCTGCATGTGTTCGCCGCCGACGGACGTATGACGTCGCTGTGTTGTGCGCTACCTGATAGACCCAGGTTCGTAGCGAACAGCGTTGAGCGAAGTGCTCAAAGCTGCGCCACAGGGCCACGTCGATCTCCTGTAGAAGGTCCCGACGTTGGTCCGCGTTGGCCTCATACACCCGAGCCAGCCGGTCCAGAGCAGCGCCATAGACGGCGATCGCTTCCTCGTACCACTTGTCCGGGCTGGCGTCGCGAACCGGGTCGGCCAACTTGTGCCTCACATTCAAGGTAGTCGATCACCGGCTGTGGTTTCTAACAGGATTATTTCCCGGAGCCACTGTCGCTCGGGGCAGAAAACGGCGGTGCCGGAAAACACGGCCGCCGAGGCCCGCCGCGCTCCCAATGGACGATAACCCCATATCGCCCACGCCTCGCACCGGTGCGCCGCATGTCAGTGCCGCTGATGCTGGCGACCCGATGCTTGTGGCCAAGCGCGGTCCGGGTGCCGTAGAGTTAGGGTTTCGGGTGATTATGCCGCAACTGGTTTGGGCCGTACTGTTCGTGTTTCCCGGAGGTACCCGGGCTGTCCAAGTCCTCGTGGCAATGACCCGAAAGAGTTTGGGTCGGCCCATGCTCCGAGTTACCTGTTCCAGCTCAGCGCGAACACCAGTACGTTTTCGTCGATTGGCGACCTTGCGCGCCGCCGGCAACGCAGTCGCGAACCAGCTCCCGGCCTCGCGAGGCGTATACTAAATTCATAGGAGATGTATGTTCGGGAAGAGTGTCTGGGCCGTAGCGCTGGCGGCTTCCTTGCCGGCGCAATCCCTGATCCCCGCCAAGGCGGGCTTGGTTTCGTATGCCGACGAAGCCTATATCGAGGATCGGCCACTCAATATATCCCCCACTGACTTCTTCTTCGTGAATGAGAATGGCGTGCTGCGCACTGGCGCCGGCCGTGCCGAAGTACTACTGGGACCCTGCGCGGCAATGTGGATCGGTGAGAAGAGTTCGCTTCGCATGATCTCCAGCGCGTTGAGCGACATCCGTATCGAGGTGTTGACCGGCTCGGCAATCGTTGCGGCGGGCGCGATGGCCAGGAGAACCAAACTGACCCTGCTCCTCAAGACCTCGGTTGCGCCGCTCGATCACAAAGGAGCCTACCACTTCGACGCCGAGCCGCCGAGGGTCGAAGTGCTGTCAGGCAGGACCACGGTACAGTGGGCAGACCAAAGGTTTTCGGTAACCGCCGGCCGATGGCTTGCGTTGGACGCTCTAGCATCCGTTCGCAAGTTCGCCAAGCTAAATCCGGACCCACTGGAGAAATGGAGCAACGGCCGGGCGGCTCTTTTGGCGCGCCTGTCAAATCAACAGACGGTGAAAGTCCAAGAGCCGGCGCCGCCTGTCATGCAAAACGATCCGGATAACAACAAAGGGGTACCGGGCCTACCGGGCGATACCAGCGCGAGTATTCCGCAACTTCCGCCAATGCCGAGCGTTTCGCTCTCGGGATGTGGCGTGGCGGCCTGGGCGAATCAGAACACGCAGCTTCCCAGGGCACGTTAAGCCTGACCTATTTATAGCCAAGGATAGTAAGAAGTCTTTGAGGACATTTGAGGACGGGAGCTTCAGCCCTCCGGCAAGTCGCTTGGCCTGCGCGGGTAACCGGCTGGTGGCTGAACGCTGATTCCTGACCCTAGCCCAGCAAAATCTGAGAGTCAGATTCTAGGGCGGAAATCACCCTGCCGCGTCGGCCTGAGTTGCTCACCCCCGACCTCGTGCTGGTCGCCTACTTTATGAGCCGCGACGTGGCTACGAACTTGTGGTAATTGGAAAACTCAACTATGTTCTGCTCGCAGTAGCCTCCCTTGGTACACACGCGCAACACGGCGCGACTCGGCATCAGACGCGGTAGGTCTGCGATGACAACCACGGCAAAGTCCAGGCGCAAGCTGGCTTCGTTGACAAACAGCTTGTCTGGAAATCGAAAGGCCTCCATTTCCAGGCGGTGAACACTACCATCACCCTCGTCGATCCAGATGCGGCCTCCATAGGCAGGAGCGAAACCGAGGCCCGGCCCGAAGTACCATTGCGAGCTCTTTTGTTGGACCGCAAAGTCGTAGCGGCGGAGGCTTCTGTTTTGTTCGTCGTACACTCCCTTGCGATGGAATTGAGTCTTGGAGGCGAGGTCGAACAGGACTAGCAGAGCCGAAGCGTATTCGCCTCTGGAACTGATGGTTGGAAAGTCGATGGGTATGGGTTCTTGATTGTCCGTCTGATGTAATTGGTATTGCTCGCGGCCGTTAACGACAGTCAGCTCCAGTTGCTCGTTGTCAGTCGAATGCCAAACATGGTCGCTGTGGCTAGCCACATCGGAGACCCAGTTGAACGTAAGATACCCAGGCGTGAACATCGGCGGATTCGCCCCGATGTTGAACCGGATCGTGATGGGCTGGCCGGCCGCGTTCTTCTGTTGCCGCGGCGGATTGCCGGCGGTGAGGGTTTCCCGGCCACGTAAAATTCTTGAGAGTGGTGGCGCTGAACACATTGTCCTGGCCATCGATGACGAGTGTGACCTTATCCATGTTCGGCGTGACCTCGGGCGTGATGATGTAGTTGAAGTGCGGATCGGGAGATCCGCCGGAGAAGGCCACATCGGAAAACGCCGCCAGCCATTCGGCGGTCACAGTTTCCGCGTTGGCGAGAGCCTCCTGCCGCGTGGCCCCATCCGCGGCGCAGCCAGCCAACTGGAGGTTTTCACGGCTGCTATCCACGATAGGTCCTGATATGTCCCCGTCACGTCCCACTGAGGACCACCCGGCGAGTTTCCCGGCCCACGGGAGTAGTCCATCTGGAACCCGCCAAGAGCGACCACATCTGCCCGTTCTGGCCTCACCGATCTTTCCAAGTTCCGATTTTCGAAGAATATTTCCTCTGTATTTTTCAGATATTTAACTCTCAAGAACTCGGTGAACGCAATCGCAAGGGTTTAGGCTTGAATTAGGGAGGAAGAGCGTTTCCCCGGGCCTTCCCGGCGACTCGCGCTTTGGCGAACGGCATTTCCGGAAACAAACCCAAACCGTAAGCATGCTTTGCGGTTTTTCTCTTTTTGGGAGACTCCGATGCATCCAGACGTCGCTCGAGGTGTTGAAATTCCATACCGTGCCCAACCGAAGGACCGGCTCTGGCCTATAGTCTGCCCGGAGTTCCACTCGATGACCACCCGCCATGCCCAATTTTCCACAGTCCAACCTACTGACCCTGCATTCAAAACCCCGGGAATGGATTCGTTTCGAAAAAAAAGCATATCCGGCTTCCCGCAACATCAAAATTGGTTGCGCTTCGTCAGGTTCCCCCAACCCCCCGGCTCGCCGAAACCGGTCTCCGAAAGCGGTTCAGCACTCCGAACCACGTCACGTGCGGGTTGGGAGGCTTGCGGGAGCTTGCGGGGCGGACCATTCCAGCATCCTGCCAACGGGTGTATACTTTCAGCTACCCTGGGTCCCAAACCAAAGCGCGAGGTACGTATGATGAAACGACGAGAGTTTCTTATCGGTTCTGCCATAGCCGCCGGCTCCGGCAGAGTCTGGGGGCAACGCCCGGATCAAGCCAAACTGGATCGCATCGCGATCATGAGCCTCTGTTTCAACCCGGTCATCAAGAGCGCCGCGCATCCGGACGATCCGAAGAGAACCCTCGAGATTCTGGACCTTCCCGACATGATCGCCGAACGCTACGGCGTCCATCATGTGGAAATGCAGCATTCTCACTTTGCTTCGACCGAGACCGCGTACCTGGAGGAGTTCCGCGGCCGGCTGAAGAAAGCAAAATCGCAGATGAACCAGATCAACCTGGAATTCGGGACGCTGAACATCTCGGCGCCGGATCCTGTGGTGCGGCTGGAGACGATCGACCTGACCAAGAAATGGATCGATCATGCGGTGGTGCTGGGCTGTCCGCGGGTCATGGTGAACCAGGGCACGCTCGCGCCCGAGGTGCGTCAAGCCGCGATCGATACGTTGAAGACGATGAACGCATACGGCAAAGCCAAGAAGGTTTACATCACCATGGAAAACCGCGGTGGTGGTGGTGGCGGCGGCCGAGGCGGCCGTGCAGGAACGGGCGCAACGGCCGCCGCTCCGGCGCCTGCAACTCCGCCCGCTGCAACTCCGGGTAACACCGCAGCCGCCGTCCCTCCGCGCCCAACTTCTCCGCCGTGGGAGGTGGTCGTCGAAGTAATCAAGGCCTCCGGGATCTGGGCAAACCCCGACGTCGGCAATTTCCCGGACGAAGAGGCGCGGGCGGCGGGATTGCGCGCGATGTATCCACTGTCGTCGGGCAGCAGCCATTGCCACTACAATCCCGAGCGGTATAACGAGGCCAATGCCATCAAGATTTCGAAAGAGGTCGGGTACAAAGGGCTCTATTCGATCGAAGCCTCAGCCAATAACGGTCCCGATCCCTACGCGGCGGTGCAAACCATTCTGGACGAGCTGCTCCAGGATATCTAGCAGTGTTGGTTGTGCTTCGGGAAAGGAAGTGTCAAGCCATGTTTATCCGCTGGCTGCTGCCACTCGCTCTACTGGCTGCGCCGCTGCCGGCGCAGGTGTACCCGGAAACCGCCATCTCGAATGGCTCCATCCGCGCCCGGTTGGGCCTGCCGGACACTACAAAGGGCTACTATCGCGGGACCCGGTTCGACTGGTCGGGTATGATCGTGAGCCTCGAATCTCAGGGGCACACCTATTTTGCGCCGTTTTATGAAAAGTTCGATCCGGGCATCCGCGATGTCGATTTCAAGGGAACCGTGTTGGCGGGTCCCATCAGCGCCGTCAGCGGACCGGTGGAGGAGTTTGGCCCGGTTGGCTATGCAGATGCCAAAGCCGGAGGGACGTTCATTAAGATCGGCGTCGGCGCCCTCCGAAAGCCGGACGAACCCAGGTACGACCACTACGAGATGTATGAAATCGCCGACCCGGGCAAGTGGAGCATCCAGGAAGGTTCGAGCCAGGTCGAGATGACACAGGAGGTGCGCGACCCGGGCTCCGGGTACAGCTATATTTACCGAAAGACCGTGCGGCTGTTGAACGGGCAACCGCGGATGGCGCTCGAACACAGCTTGAAGAATATCGGCGGCAAGACCATCGAGGGGAATGTTTACGACCACAATTTCTTCGTCATCGATCGCCAGCCGGTCGGGCCGGATTTCACCCTCAAATTTGCGTTCGAACCGAAGGTGGCGCGGGACATGGGGAAACTCGCGGAAACTCGCGGCACCCAAATCGATTACCTGAAGCTGCTCGAAGGAGGCGATGTAGCGCAGGCGCAGATCCAAGGCTTCGGCGCCGCGGCGGCGGATTACGATTTCCGAGTCGAAAATCGCAAGACCGGCGCCGGCGTGCATGTCACCGGCGACCGTCCGCTGGCCCGCATGATGCTCTGGTCCATCCGGACGACCCTCTGTCCTGAAGCCTATATCGATCTTCATATCGAACCCGGCCAGGAATTCAAATGGAACATCATGTACGAGTTCTATTCGCTGCCGGGTTCGAAGTAGCGACGCTAGGCGTTCTGTGCGTGGCGCTTGCCCAAGGGCCGCCCAGTAGTCCCTCGGTCCATGGCAGAGTGCTCGATCCAAAAGGGCAGCCTGTGGCCGGCGCCGTTGTCTCGCTCGCTAAGGGCGGCGCGCCACGGGCCCTGCTTGGCATCACGCCCGATGACGGAACTTACTCGTTCTCCGATCTCGAGATTGGCGCCGATTACGAATTGAAAGCGGGACACGAACGGCTCGACAGCCGCGTCAGACTTCTGCGCGTATCGAATGCCAGCGAGCAGGTCACGATCGATCTGATCGTAGTTCCGCCGATTCAGTTCCAGGATGCTTCTCTGCGCTCGGGGCTGAACTTCACACTGCAAAATGGGGCGACCGGCCATTTCTATCAACCGGAGATCATGTTGGGCGGCGTGGCGGCTCTCGATTACAACAATGACGGCTGCATGGATATCTTTTTTGCCAACGGGGCGGAGCTTCCTTCGGCGGTGAAGACCGGACCGGAATTCTCCAACCGCCTATACCGAAACAACTGCGATATGACTTTTACCGACGTGACTGAGAAGGCCGGTCTCGCGGGGGAGGGATACTCGGTAGGAGTTGCTGCCGCGGATTACGACAACGCTGGGTTCGTGGACATCTTCGTAACTGGCCTGACTCACAACACTCTGTATCGCAATCGGGGCGACGGGACATTTGAAGATGTCATGCGCAAGAGTGGTCTTGCCGCTCAGGACCCGAAGTACGGCCCCATGTGGTCCGCGTCGGCCGGTTGGTTCGACTACGATAACGACGGCTACCTGGACCTGTTCGTGTCGAGCTATGTTGCATTGGGCAGGGGCTGATACACGCGAGGATGGCAATCGAAAGGCTTGCCGTGGCATTTGGCGATTTCAACGGAGACGGACTCACGGACGTATTCGTGACCAATGATTCCGTTCCGAATTTCCTGTTCGAGAACCTGGGCAACGGCAAGTTCAAAGAAGTGGCCCTGGAGAAAGGCGTTGCCTATGCGGTTCACGGCAATGCCATCGCCGGCATGGGCGCTGATTTTCGCGATTTCGATGACGATGGTCTGGAAGACATCGTGCTCGATGGCATGTACTTCGAGACGTTTCCACTGTACCGGAATGTCGGGCCGCCGAGGTTCTTTGCCGATGAAACCGGCTCGTCGCGGCTTGCGAGCGCGACCCAGGAACTGACCGGCTGGAGCCTTGGCATGTTCGATTTCGACAATGACGGGCGCAAAGACCTGTTCTTTGCGGCATCCCACTTTCCCGGCTCGGGGCCTCGCGGGTCCACCAATGCGCCGCTCCCGAACCGCGTCCTGCGCAACATGGGAAGTGGGTGGTTTGACGATGTCTCGGCGCTTGCGGGGAGGGACTTCCAGATTCCGGCGCTGCATCACGGTGCGGCCTTTGCCGATTTCGACAACGACGGGCGCATCGACGTGGTGGTGACTGCCATTAACTCGTACGCCAAGGTCTTTTCGCAACACCAGCCCGGCCCCCGGACACTGGATCGCACTTCGTCTGGTGGGAACACGGAGCAACCGGGACGGACTCGGCGCCAAGGTGCGCCTGACGCTGCCAAGCGGCGCCGTCCAATACAATCACGCCACAACTGCCGTGGGTTACGCCTCATCCAGCGAGCCACTAGTGCGTTTCGGACTGGGCCCGTACGAGGAAACGAAAGAGATTCAAATCCGCTGGCCCAGCGGCCGCGTGCAAGTGTTGAAAGGGATAACAGGCGGCCGTGTCCTCACGATAAAGGAGCCTTCGAATTGAAACTCAGCGCAGGCCGAACGCGAACAGAGCGTGGTTTGCGGAGATGGCCACATACTGCTGGCCGTCCACCATATACGTGACGGCGGTTGAGGAGATCTGCCCCCCTGTGGTGGCATGCCAGAGGGGCGTGCCGGTTCGGGCATCGAGCGCCCAGAAATACCCTTCCCGGCTGCCCGTGAACAGAACATCGGCGGCGGTGGTCAGGATCCCGCTGTCGGTGACGTCGTGCATTTTGAAGGCCCACTTTTCTTTGCCTGTGTACGGGTCGAGAGCGATGATTTCGCCGTGGCCAGCCACGTCCGTCCAAGTATTGATCGCACCGCGTCTGATAGGCTGCACGGCGGACTTGGTCGCCCCGCCGAAGTAATTCTGGCCTTCGTTATAGGCGACCGGCAATTTCGAGAAGTAAGAGTAATAGTCCTTCCACGCGGCTACATAAAAAAGCCCCGTATGAGGACTCCAGGAGGGTGAATACCAATTCGTACCGCCTTGCATGCCGGGATAGAGCTTCGTTCCTTCCAGAGTTGGGAGGCTATTGGACGAGCGTATGGGTCGGCCGTTCTCGTCGAGGCTCGCCGCCCAATTCTGATAGACGAAGGGGCTGCCGCGCATGAATTTGCCGGTAGTCCGGTCGAGCACATAAAAGAAGCCGTTGCGATTGGCCCACAGCATCACCTTCCTCCGGGTCCCGTTCCAGTCCAGGTCGGCGAGGACCGGGACTTGTGCGGCATCCCAGTCGGAGCTGTCGCTGGGCGTGAACTGGAAGTGCCATTTCAATTTGCCGGTATCGGCATCGAGCGCCACCACGGAGCAACTGTACAGGTTGTCGCCGGCGCGGACGTCCGGATTATAGTCGGGCCCCGGATTGGTCGTACCCCAGTAAACCAGGTTCAGGTCGGGATCGTAGGACCCTGTGACCCAGCTTCCGGCTGAGCCGTGCTTCCAGGAATCGCCTGCCCACGTTTCATTGCCGGGTTCGCCGGGCCCGGGCACCGTATAAAACCGCCACGCCTGGTTTCCGGTTGCGACATCGTAGGCAGCAAAGAATCCGCGAATCCCGTATTCCCCGCCCGCCGGCCCTATAACCACTTTGTCCTTGACTACGAGAGGAGCTTGGGTGATCGAATAACCCAGCTTCGGATCGGCCACCTGGGTATCCCAGAGCAGGCGCCCGTTCTTCGCGTCGAGTGCGACCAGATGGGCGTCGATGGTACCCATGAACAGAGTGTTGCCATGAATCGCGAGACCGCGGTTCACCTGGCCGCAGCACACGCGGGCATCGGGCGAGACGCGGTATTGATAGACCCAGAAAATGCGCCCCGTCCTGGCATCCAGAGCCACTACGTCGTTAGGCGCCTGGGTCACGTACATGACGCCGTCGACCACGATCGGCGTGGCCTCCATCTTTTGGATCGAATCCGCCTGGAACACCCATTTCATTTCCAGGTTCTTCACATTGGCGGGGGTAATCCGATCGAGCGTGCTGTAGCGCTGGCTGAGATAACTTCCCGAATAGGTCAGCCAGTTCTGCGGCTCCCGGCTGGCGTGCAGCAGACGCTCATACGTAACCTGCGCGTTGAGAGCAGCGCCCGCCAGAACCAGTAAAACGAATCTTCGATATCTCACTGTCCGCGTCCTCCGCGTCCTCCGCGTCCTCCGCGACCTCCGCCTCCGCCGCCATTCGCGGGTCCTTTCAGGCTGACCAGGTAGGCGATGAGATCGGCCCGCTCGCCATCGGTCAGCTTGTCCCGGTAAGGTGGCATCCGCGGATCTTTCTCGATGGCGTATTCCTTCAGGTCCGCCTTCGTCAAAGAAAGCAGCCGTTCTTTGGAGTCTATAATCTGTACTGTCAGCGTGTCCTCGTTGAGGCGACGCCCGGTGATGACTTCGCCGGTGCGCGTGACGGCCCGAATGAACCGGTGCTGCGGGAGGTCGGTGGACTTCGGATCGAGGAGGGCGTCTTCCAGATAACTCGGGGTGCGAATGGACCCGATATCGCTGAGATCGAGCGCCAGGTGCGAACCTTTGCCGTTCACGCGGTGGCAATCCGTGCACCCGCCCTTTCCTTCGAATATCGCTCGCCCGCCGCGCGCCTCGCCCAGCGCGACCTTTCTCGTCTTGAAGTCGCGCATCGCATGGAGATAAGCCACCAGGGCGACCAGGTTCCTACCGATATTGTTGGGCGGCATGGCCGTTCCCGGAATTCCGTCTTGAATGATCCGAGCCAATTCGTCATCGTTGGACGCGTGCCGAAACTGGCCTTTCTTCAAGTCGACGCCGCTGACCTGATCGCCCTCAGGACCATGGCAAGAGTTACACGTGGAGCTGTAAATCCGTGCACCGGTATCCAGTTCAACCGGATCGGCGGTATGCTGCGCGAGTAGCGGCCCGACTGCCAAAGCCACGAGCACGCAAACCCGAACGATATTGCGTCTCATCATTTCCCTCCACCAACCGCCCAGAATATTCTATGCGAACCGGGAGCCGCGGTGGGGATTCATTTCGGACGGCAACCGCGATAGACTAAATTCCTGCCGGAAAGGAAGGGGGACATGAAGCGTCGAGAACTCCTGAAAACCCTGCCTGCACTGGCGGCAGCCATCCAGGCCCCGCATGTGCAAGCGCAAAGGACCGAACCGTCGTTCAAAGGCCGGCTGCGGCCGGGCGTGGTGGCGTTGTCTTTCCGCACTCAACTGGAGACCGGGAAGATGACCTATGAAGATGCCGTTCGCTATATCGCGGACGTCGGCCTCGAAGGGATGGACATGACATCCTACTGGGTTCCGCCGCTGCTGAACTTCAAGCCCGGGATCCCGTCGCAGCAGATTTCCGAGATGGTCCGGCAGACTCCCGCCAACCCCACCAGCCAATGGCTGTCCTCGCTGCGCACCACGGCGTACAGGAACAACGTGCCGGTATACAGCGTCGGCTCGCCCGTGAAGATGGCGCAACCGACGCCCGAACTGCGGCAGAAGGAGATCGCGTTCGCCAAGAAGTGGATCGACATCGCGGACTACCTGGGTGCGGGGCACGTGCGCGTTTTCGGCGGCGGGATTGCCCCGGGCGCCACCGAGGCGCAGGCGGTTGATTGGGCCGTCGAGGTCTACAAGCCGGCGCTCGATTACGCGGGAAACAAGGGCATTCTTCTGGGCCTCGAAGACGACGACGAACTGACGCGGACATCCGACCAGCTCTTGACCATCCTCAAGAAGGTGGACCACCCGTTCGCCCGTATCAATCTCGATTGCGGCAACTTCCGGAAAGACGGATACAAGGAAGTTGAGCGCTGCGCCCCTTTCGCCGCGGCGACGCACGTCAAAACGAACATGTCGACACCGGACGGCAAGCGAGAACCAGCCGACTGGGTGAAGCTGTTCGGCATCCTCGCGAACGCCGGCTACAGGGGTTACGTTTCGATCGAGATGGAGCCTCGCGACACCGACAACCCTGTCCTCCGGTATGCGCCCGAGTTGATTCGGTGCGCCCGAATGTACTCCGGGGCATGAATGGCGAATCGCAAGTTCGGGCGGCGCGAACTGCTTCGAATGGCCGCCATCTCGCAGGCCCTGTCGTTACCGCTCGATCTCCGGGCCAGTGCCAAATCCTTCCTGGTTTACTGGGGCACATACACCGAGGGCGGCGGCCAGTTCGGTAACGGCGAAAGCAAAGGCATCTATGTCTCCCGCATGGATGCCGGCACCGGCAAGCTCACCAATCCGGAGCTGGCCGCCGAGAGTCCCAACCCCTCATGGCTGGTGATCCACCCGAATCGCCGTTATCTCTACGCAGTGAACGAGCGTCTGGAAACGGGCGGCAAAGTACCGCCGGGCGAGGTGAGCGCGTTCTCGATCGATCATAAGACAGGCAAGCTCACCAGCATCAATCGCGTCCCGTCGCGAGGCGGCCAGCCTTGCCACATCTCGACGGACAAGACCGGCAGGATGGCCATGGTAGCCAACTGGTACACCGGCAGCACGGCGGCATTCCCCATCGGCCGCCACGGTGAGCTCGGGGAGTCCACGGCATTCTCGCAGCATGAGGGGCCACGGTCGGGTGCGCCTGCTTCGGGTCAACCTCAGATTCACTGCCACTCCGTTGTGGTGACGCCGGACAACGGCTTTCTGCTTTCGACGGACACCGGCCTGAACAAGGTTTACGTGTACCGCCTGGATCCGTCCAAAGCGACCTTCACGCCGCACGATCCGCCGTTTCTGGGACTGCAAAAGCCCACCAATCCCCGGCATCTCGCGCTGCATCCGAACACGAAATGGGCTTACGTGTCGAACGAGATCAACCCCGGCGGGTGCACCATGCTGCGGTTTGATGCCGCGCGCGGGGTCCTCGAAGAAGGCCCTGTTGCGGCCAGCGTTCCACTGGACTACAAGGGGCGCACATCCCCGGCCGAATGCGTCGTCCACCCCTCGGGCAGATTCGTCTACGAATCGAACCGCGGGCACAACTCGATCGCCGTTTTCCGGGTCGATGCTGGCGACGGCAGCTTGACGCTCGAGGAATCTTTTCTGCCGGGAGGCGAGACTCCGCGCAGCTTCGCAATCGACCCCACCGGAGCATTCCTGATCGCCATGATGCAGCGCTCCGGCAGCATAATTCCGCTGCGGATCGATCAGCAAACCGGCAAGTTGGCCGCGGCCGGAGACACGCTGAAGCTGCCCCTGCCGGTTTGCGCGGAGTTTGTGGGGCTCTGACCGCTTGATGTTGTGATTCTGAGGAAAGCCGCTCCCTTACGGTCGCGGCTCTGATCGGAGCCCCGACCGTGAGGGAGGGGTTCTAGCTGGCTATTTAGCCGCGTGCAGCGTAACCTTCTGCACTCTCCAGTTGGTCAGCTCGCCGATGTAGAGCGTGTTCGGATTGCGGCAATCGATCTCGTTCACCGTACCGAACTCCTTTACCAGTTTGCCGGCTGTGCCGAACTTACCCAGAACCTTGCCATCCAACTCCATCCTGTAGATCTCACCGTTGTCCATCGAATCGGGCGGATTGGAATTGGCACTGTACAGGTATTGGTGAGCTCCGGGTGAAATGCAGATCGCCCACGGCGAGCCCACATCGGCGATCTGGCTCTTGACGTTTCCGTCGTTGTCGAAAACCTGAATCCGCTTGTTTCCGAGATCGGCGACGTACACGTTGCCCTGAGCGTCCACGGCAACCGAATTGGGCATGTCGAACTGTCCCGGTTCCGAGCCCTTGGAGCCCCAGGTTTTGATGAATCTGCCGGTTTTGTCGAGCTTGACGATTCGCGCGCTGGAGTAGGCATCGGAGACGAACATGTTCCCCTGAGGGTCCCAGGCGATATCTGTCGGGCGATTGAAGTTATCGCCCTGGACGCCGCCGCGGCCGCGGCCACCGCCGCCTCGCCCACCGCCTTCTCCGCCACCCGCGCCGCCGGTGGGATTGACCGACTCCGGCTTGCGGCTCAAGACCTGCAAGAACCGGCCGGCCGCATCGAACTTGATGATGTTGTTCGACCCGCGATCCACCGCCCAGATATTGTCCTGCGCGTCAACGCGTACAGACTGCGCAAACAGGAACCCGTAGATTCCCGTGCCGATCTCACGAAGGTACTTTCCCGTAGAATCGAACACGAACAAACGCGAGCCGCCGTAGGTGAAGAAGCGAGAACCGCCCATGGCCCCGCTTTCTCCTCCGGTGCGGGTGTAGACGAAGATGTTACCCTTCGAGTCCGTTGCCACACCAGCCGCTTCACCCATATGGATGTTCGGTGGCAGCTTCAGAAAGTTGATATTCCCGTCGAAGGAAATCTCAGCTACCTGGGCGGAGAGCAGCCCGCTGGACAGCAGGCAAACCGTTGCACAGAAAAATCTCTTCGTGGAGACCTCTATTTCTTGGTCGGGTGCAGCATCAGCTTCTGCGCCCGCCACAACTGGATTTCGGAGGTGTAGAGCACATCGGGATTGCGGCAATCGATCTCGTGCAATCCGCTGAACTCGCCCAACTGCTTGCCCGCTTTTCCGAATTTCCCGAGGACGGTCCCGTCCAGTTCCATCTTGTAGACTTCGCCGCTCACGGTGGCAAGCGTGTAATCGTTGTTGTCGGGGAAGGTGTTGGACGAATAGAGATACTGATGCGGTCCGGGAGAAATGCAGAGCTCCCAGGGAGTGCCGACGTTGTCGTAAATGGTTTTGAATTTCAGGTCGTTATCGAAAACCTCGATCCGCCGGTTGCTGCGGTCCGCCACATAGGCGTTGCCCTTCGCATCCATCGCCATGGAGTGGGGAAGGTTGAGCTGGCCCGGTTCGGATCCTTTGGTACCGGCCTGGGTAATAAACCTTCCGTTCTTGTCGTACTTCACGATGCGCGAGTTGCCATAGCCATCGGTCACGAAGATGTTGCCGTCCGCGTCCCAGCCCACATCGGTCGGCCGATTGAAGACGTACTTCCCGGGATTGGCCGGGTCCGGCGCGGGGGGCGCGCCCGCCAAGGCATCGGCAGGCTCCGGCCTTCTGCCCATGGTCATCACAACGCGGCCTTCGGGGTTGAACTTGATGACCATATTGGCGCCTTCGTCAACGGCCCAGATATTGTCCTGCGGGTCGACCCTTACGGCGTGAGCGAATACGAAGCCGTAGAGGCCCTCGCCGATCTCGCGGACGAAAGCGCCGTTCTGGTCGAACTCGAACAGGCGCGTCCTCTGGCTTCGCGTGTAGACGAAGACGTGACCCTTGGAGTTGGTCGCGATGCCGATGCCCTCGCCGAGGTACAGGTTGGGGGGAAGCTTCAGAAAGTTGGGGACCGATTCGTAGGGAATCTCGGGCACGTTCTGCACTTTGGCGCGCGTGGCGATTGCGGCTGGAGACAAATTCTGGGCGCCGGCCGGGGCTTGGGCGAACACGGGCGCGGCCCACAACAGAGCCACAATCAAACAAGTCTGATCACTTATCTTCATAGAGGGCCTCCGGGAGATCCTGTCGGATTCCACGATCCTTCGTTCCGGCTAGTATACTTCAATCCTCGGGGCGGGGGGAATTGGGACGCGGCAAGGGCGGCAAGGAACTGAGCCAATTACGCAATGAAGTCACTTTCGCGGCTCCCTCGCCTGGAAATAGCAGCGATCATGGATTTCGCCCTTCGAGTTGCACGAGGGGCAGAGTTCGATGGGCGGGTGGTGTGGGTTGTTGGGGTTGAAGCCTCGGGGCACGGACTTAGAAGCAGGGGTTGGGGGTAGGGGTTGGGGATTGGTGGGGCCGGGGGCCGGATTGGGTTCGTTCCGCGCAGGAATGGGCTCGGGGGATGCGGCGACCGGCTCAGCGGGGGGCGGAGCGGGCTCGGGTGGGGCGTCGTCCGGAGCTGGGGCGGCGGCAGCTGGCGGGTCGGGATCCGCGGGGCGTGACAGGCGCTCGGCCTGGCGGCGCCGGAGGTCGTTTTCGGCTCGGAGCCAGTCCCGAGTGGCGGCCTGGTAGCGGCGGGAGAGCTTCTGGAGCACATTGGGGCCGGAGGCATCCTCGATGATGGCGGCGCCGAGGGCGTGATCGGAATTGTCCTGTTTTGCCACGAGGGCTTGGATCACGCCGGCTTCGAGACGGGGGACGCGGCGCTTCTCCCAGTGGCAGCGGACGAGGGTGTCCACCAGTTCGGTTTCGACCACGCCTTCCGGGCGGAGATCTTGGTGGTATTCGCGGGTGACGTTCAGCAGGTCGTCTTCGTTTTCTCCGGGGATGATGAGGGCCCGGGCATCGGCGCCGTGTTTGAAGGCGTTGAAACGGGATGAGGCTTTGCCCGCGGCGGTGCGCGGCCCCGTGGATTTTTGAGCGTTGAGGCGGTTGGCCTCCATTTGAGCGATGGTCGCCATGCAATTCTTCTCCTAATTCCACACATAAGGTATGAGCATCGCGATCGCGGGCAGGAAATTTCGGAAGTGATTGAAAACAGGGCTAGAATTTTGGCACTTCCGCGGTGACTGTGATTTTTGAGAGGGTCAAGTTGACCGGTTTCCGGAGGAATGACACGAAAGGCGATGGTCTGTCCCACTTGGCGGAGATTCAGCGGAAATTCTCGATGAGCATGAGGTCGGCTCCCGCATCGGAGTATTTCGTGAACAGAAACGTCTTTCGGTCGGGAGAGACGGCGAGACCCAGCTCAAGCGTCCCTTCAATCTCGCTAACTATGCGGGTCTGGCCACTGGCGAACTCGTGAAAGCGGATGTCGTAGCGGTTCAAGCCAAGCTGATGGAGGTAGTAGATGCCATCGGAGAGGACCGCGAAGCCGCGTCCAGCGACCCCCTCATTTAGCACTTGCTTCTCTTCTCCGTCGGGGAGTGGTTTGGCGTAGAGTCCTTCAGCCCCTCTTTCGCTCAACGTGTAATAGAGCGTCTTTCCGTCGGTGGACTCGAAGGCGACCCAGCCGCCGTTGCGGGTCACCTGCACGGCCGCGCCTCCGCCCGCCGGCATGCGCCAGATTTCGGGCCGGCCGGAACGTTTCGACTCGAAGTAAATCGAGCTTCCGTCGCGGGACCAGCTTGGGATGTCGTTATCGGCGGGGCCATGGGTCAACTGCCGCGGGGAATTTCCGCTGGCCTCCACTACCCAAACATCCCAGCCTCTGCCCCTCTCGAACGCATCAAATGCGAGCCACCGGCCGTCCGGGGACCACCGCGGCGTCCCGCTCCACGGGCTCCCGAGGTTGGTGATCTGCGCCGGCGCCGTCCCATCGGCGTTTGCGACCCAGACTGCTGTGTTGGCGACTTGGCGACTCGACGTGAAGGCGATGCGCCGACCGTCCGGAGAATACTGCGGACTGTCATCTTGGGCGCTGGAAGAAGTCAGAAAGGGAGCCGGTTTCCCGCCACTCTCCAGCCGCCAGATATTCGCGTGCGTCAAACGTCTCGAGAAGGCGAGCCGGTCAGCCTTGAAATTGATCGCGGGATAATACGCGTCGGCCCCTGCCAGTTCCACCCGTTCCGGCTCTTTTCCGGTTCTGACATTCACACGCCAAAGATGTGAGCCTGGCTCCATAATGTCGCCGGCGCATATCAGAGAGGAACCGTCCGACATCCAGGCAAGACCAGAGATGTCCAGAGATTGTTGAGTAATCTGTCGTGGTTTGCCAAAGGCAACCAGCCCTGCCTGAAGGCCAGCGACCTGAAGGCTGCACCGGGGTGAGCTCTGAGTGCCCGTACAAGACACGAAAGCCAGCGAGCGGCCGTCGGGCGCGAATGCGGGATCTTTGTACCAGGTCCCGGGCGGCGGAGCAAGTATCTGGCGTGGGGCACCCTCACTCTCGAGCGGTACCAGAAACAGCGCGCCATCACCGGTCTCCGGCTGTGCATGCCTGTATCGTCTTGCCACCAGCAGGTATTTCCCGCCCGCCGTCCACGACGGCCGGCTGTCGGTTGGCAAATCCGACAGCTTCCGCTCCGGCCCTCCGTCCGGAGAGACGAGATAGATGCCGCCCCCGCCGCGCGCGCTGACGAACGCAATCTGCCGCCCATCCGGCGACCACGCGGGATACCCATCGTTGGCGGGATCGCTGGTCAGACGCAACGCCGTCACGTTGCCCACGGTCTTGACGTATACATCGTAGTTGTCGCCCCGCTCTCCATTCCAGGCGAACGCCACGCGCTTGCCGTCAGGCGAGAACGCGGGGTGCACTTCCGTGCCGGTAAACGTTGTCAGGGGGACCACCCGCGGCGGGGGCAGAGGGGCGCGCGCACGGGTCAACCACAGACCCGCGCCCACGGCCGCGAGAATCCCGGCGGCTATCCAGGCGATCTTGCCCCACGGTTTGCCGGGGACCGCAGGCTTCGGAGGGCCCTCCACGGGCGCGATGAAACGATATCCGCGCCGCGCCATAGTCTCGATGTAGCGCGGATTTTCGGCGGAGTCGCCGAGCGCCTCGCGCGCTTTGTTGACGGCGCGGTTCAGGCTCTGGTCGAAGTCCACGAAGGTGCCTTCGGGCCAGATTCTCCGCTGGAGCTCCTCGCGGGTCACCAACTCGCCTGGCCGTTCGAGCAGCGCCTGGAGCACCTGGAAGGGCTGATCCTGGATCTTTCGGCGGATTCCGTGTTTCCGCAACTCGCCGGTGCGGAGGTCCAGTTCGAAGGCACCGAAGCGGAGGGGCAGGGGGTCGCTCATAGGATCTCTCAGCGGAAATTCTCGATGAGCATGAGGTCGGCTCCGGCATCGGAGTATTTCGAGAACAGGAATGTCTTTCGGTCGGGAGAGACGGCGAGACCGTCGTCGAGGGTCCCTTCGACCTCGCCGACCAGGCGGGTCTGCTCACCGGCAAACCCGCGAAAGCGGATCTCGCAGCGGCTTACGCCGAGCTCGTGGATATAGTAGACGCCGTCGGAGAAGACCGCGAAGCCGCGGTGGGCGACCCCCTCTTTCAGCACTTGCTTCTCTTTTCCGTCGGGGAGCCGTTTGGCACACAGTCCTTCAGCTCCGCTTTCGCTCAAGGTATAGTAGAGCGTCTTGCCATCGGTGGACTCGAAAGCGACGAAGCCGCCGTTTTGGGTCACCTGCACGGCCGTGCCTCCGCCCGCCGGCATGCGCCAGATTTCGGACCGACCGGAACGGTTCGACTCGAAGTAGATGGAGCTTCCGTCGCGGGACCAGCTTGGGATGGCACTATCGGCGAGGCCATGGGTCAAACGCCGCGGCGAACTCCCGCTGGCCTCGACTACCCAAACATCCCAGCCGCTGCCCTTGTCAAACGCATCAAACGCAAGCCACCTGCCGTCCGGGGACCATCGCGGCGTCCCGCTGAACGGGTTCCCGATGTTGGTAATCTGGACCGGCGACGTCCCGTCGGCGTTGGCCACCCAGATCGCGTTTCTGGTGCCTTGGCGGCTCGAACCGAAGGCAATGCGCCGGCCGTCCGGAGAATACTGAGGACCGCCATCTGTCGCGCTGGAAGTCAGAAAGGGAGCCGGTTTCCCGCCACGCTCCAGCCGCCAGATATTGTGATGCATCAAACTCCTCGAGAAAGCGAGCCGGCCAGTTTTGAAATCAATCGCCGGATAAGACGCGGCAGCCCCCGCCAGTTCCAGCCGTTCCGGCTCTTTTCCGTTTCTGACATTCGCTCGCCACAGGTATAGACCTCCCGGCTCCCACGTGCTACCGGCGTATATCAGGGATGACGCGTTCGGCATCCAGGCAAGACCAAAGATAGACCATGATTGTTCGGTGATCTGTCGTGGTTTGCCGGAGGGAACTACGCCTACCTGCAAGTCGGCAACCTGAAGGCTGCACCTCCACCCTCCCATCGCGCCTGCACAGGATGCGAAGCCCAGCGAGCGGCCGTCGGGCGCAAATGCGGGGTCTTTGTACCAAGTCTCGCGGGGCGGAGCAAGAATCTGGCGTGGGGCGCCCTCATTGTCGACGGGTACCAGAAGCAGCGCGCCGTCACCAGTCTCCGGGTGTGCGTGCCTGTACAGCTTTGCCACCAGGAGGTATTTGCCGTCCGCCGTCCAGGTTGGCCGACTGTCTGTCAGCAGATCCGAGAGCTTCCGTTCCGGCCCTCCGTCCGGAGAGACCAGGTAGATGCCGCCCCCGCCGCGCTCGCTGAAGAACGCAATCTGCCGCCCATCCGGCGACCACGCGGGAAACCTATCGGTGGCGGGATCACGGGTGAGGCGCAACGCCGTCACGTTGCCCACCATCTTGACGTAGATATCGAAGTTGTCGCCCTTCTCGCCATCCCAGGAGAATGCCACGTGCTTGCCGTCGGGCGAAAACGCGGGGTGCGTTTCCATGCCGGTAAATGTCGTCAGCGGAACTACCCGAGGCGGGGGCAGAGGGGCGCGGTCGCGCGTCAACCATAACCCTGGGCCGACGGTTGCCAGAACCCCGATGGCCACCCAGGCGATTTTGCCCCACGGCCTGCCGGGGGCTGCAGGCTGCGGCACCGGCACCGGCGCGGGCTTCGGAGGGCCCTCCACGGGGGCGATAAAACGATAGCCGCGCCGCGCCATGGTCTCGATGTAGCGCGGATTGTCGGCGGAGTCTCCCAACGCCTCGCGCACTTTGTTGACGGCGCGGTTCAGGCTCTGGTCGAAGTCGACGAAGATGCCTTCGGGCCAGATTCTCCGCTGGAGTTCCTCACGGGTCACCAACTCGCCGGGCCGTTCCACGAGCGCCTGGAGCACCTGGAACGGCTGGTCCTGGATCTTGCGCCGGATTCCGTGTTTCCGCAACTCGCCGGTGCGGAGGTCCAGTTCGAAGGCGCCGAAGCGGACGGGCGGGGGGTCGCTCATTCGGAGGCGGTATCCATCATAGCACTCGAATACCAGCCATAGAAGCCCTCTTTTCGACGGGAGAGATCTCGGCGAAAGTCTCACCGATTCAGCCAGTTAGCTGGGGAGGTGCGGGGTATGGGAAATCTTGCGCCGGGCAGCGGTTGAGCATGGAGGTCCCAGTCTATCCCGCGCAAATTGAGGGTCATGAAAGCCTCAATTCTGATCGCGGGAATCCTGGTGGCGGGCATGACTGCCCATGCCCACGACTCGAAGCCAGCCGACGTAACGGTTTATGTGAACGGAGACAACGCCCCTCCTAGTGCCGTGGACTTCCGGGCGAGAGCCACCGTGACGTGGATGTTCGACCGGGTGGGTGTGCGGCTGGCGTGGCGCGCCGGCGAACCGAAGACCGGCGCCTCATCCGGCAGCCCGGTGACGATCCGGATCCAGTTCCCCAAGGAGGCTCCGGCGGAGGCCAGCCAGAACGCTTTGGCCTACGCCTTGCCGTTCGGCGAAGGCGTCACCATCACCGTCATGTACGGTCGGATCCGCGAGGCAGCACAGAGGTCGAACCGGGAGCCGGTGGTCCTGGCACACGTGCTGGCGCACGAGATCGCCCACGTGTTGCAGGGCACCAACCGGCATGCCGAGACCGGCGTCATGAAGGCGCAGTGGAACGGTCAGGACTACGACGCGATGGAGAAGAAGCCGCTGGAGTTCACCTCGTTCGATGTGAACCTGATCCAAAACGGGCTGAACGCGCGGATTGCGAGGAACAGCAACTCATTGCCGGTGGCCGTCCGCTAGCTCTCTGACCGGGTGGTTCGGCGCCTTTTGCGAAACCCCTCCTCCCTCACGGAAGGCGCTGTAAGCGCCTTTGGCAGGCTGAAGCCTGCCCCACCACTTGCCAAAATGCAGAAACTCCAGGAGGGCCAAATTGATGTATGCTTTCAGGTACCAGATTATGAAACGCAGAGACTTTATCATTGGCGCCGCGGCGGCATCAGCCAGAGGGGCCGCCGCGCAGGACAACTCAGAAAAACTCAAGCGGGTGGGCTGCATGTCGGGGTGTTTTGGCAGTCTCATGACGGAAGTCAGGGACTGGAGCCGGCCGGCAACGCCCAAAGAGCTTGACATCATGGACTTTCCCGAGATGCTGGCGGACCGCTACCACATCCACAACGTGGAAGTGCAGCAGTTCCACTTTCTCTCGCTGGAGCCTTCCTACTATCGGAAGTTTTTGGATCGGGTGAAAAAGGCGGGCTCGCGGATGATCGACATGCCGTTGGAACTGGATGAAAAGGGTTATTCGGGGACGATCAGCCCGTGCTCCCCGGATCCGCAGCTTCGGGCGCGAGGCGTCGAGCTGACGAAACAGTGGATCGATCGCGCCGCGATGATCGAGTGCCCCAGCGTGATGATCAACCAAGGCATGATGCTTCCGGACGATCTTGGGCCGGTGATCGAAGCGCTGAAGACGCTGAGCGCTTACGGCAAGTCGAAGAAGGTGGCGGTGATCATGGAGAACCGCGGGCGGACGCCTCCGGAGACGCTCGCGCAGGTCATGAAGGCCTCCGGAACTTATGCCAATCCCGATATCGGCAACTTCCCGGACGAAGAAACGCGCGAGCGCGGTTTGCGGCTGTTATATCCGCTCTCGATCACTGTCAGCCATGTGAAGATGAACGCGGCGCGATTCGATTTCGCGAAAGCCATCCGGATCTCGAAAGAGATGGGCTTTAAAGGCGTGTACTCGCTGGAGACCGGCGGTCGCGATCCGTACGCGGCTGCGCAAACGGTGCTCGACGAGTTGCTGAAGAACATGTAGTCGAAGGAGGAGAACGGGAATGCGGCCTTTCGTAGCGATCTTTGTTCCGCTTGCGCTAGCAGCGCTCCTGCCGGGCGCGCGCGCCGCCGACAAGGACTTCAATGGCAGGTGGGACATTACCGTCCACAAGACGCCCGCCGACAGGGCGTGGTGGCTGGAAGTTACCGGCGCCGGGACGCCCGAGATCAAGGGCAGGTTCGAGGGATTTCCCGGCGGCAGCCTGAACGATCTGCCGAAACCGAAAATAGAGGACGGCGTCCTGCGCTTCACATGGGTGGACACGAGGAACCACCTCGACTACGAGATCCATTACGTCAACGGGGACCTCGAAGGGCAGATGACGGGAGGAGCCGTGCCGCTGAAGTTTACGGGGCATCGTGCGCCGGCGATCAACGAGCACGACGATGGCACATGGGTCAAAGGGAAGCCAGTTGCCTTGTTTAACGGCAAGGATCTCACGGGATGGACGGGCCTCAAGTCCGACAAGGCGGACGGCTGGACCGTGGTGGATGGCCTTCTGACAAGCATTGGACACGCCGACGATCTGATCACGAAAGACAAGTACTGGAATTTCGAGCTGCACCTGGAATACAACATCGCGGCGCACAGTAACAGCGGCGTCGGGTTGCGGGGCAGGTACGAGGTGCAGATCATCGACGACTTCGGCCGGCCTCCCGGTATGCATGGCACCGGCGCCCTTTACACGCGCATCGTGCCGCCGGCCAACTATGGCAAGCCCGCCGGAGAGTGGCAGACGCTGGATATCCGCCTGGTAGGCATGGAAGTTACGGGAACGCTCAATGGCAACAAGCTGTATGACAAAGGGGTGATTGAGGGTTTGACCGGGATTGCGTACGACCCGAATGAAGGTGAACCGGGAGCGATTGAGCTGCAGGGCGATCATGGAGCGGTTCAGTTCCGGAACCTGGTGTTGACGCTATTGAGTCAGAAGAAGAAGTGACAGACCACAAAAGGCGATGGTCTGTCCTACCGATCCGGGAGCGCGAAAACATACAAGGCGTTTCCGGTGGCGGGAATGTGTATCTCCGGCGTGACGATGGCGGGGACCATCCGTGGGCTGCCGCCGCCCAGTCCCGTGGTGACGGCAATGTATTGCTTCCCATCGAGGCTGAAGCTTACCGGGAAGCCCTGCACGGAAGTTCCGAGGCGAGTGCTCCATAGCACGGCCCCGGTTCTTACGTCGACCGCTTTGAAGGTGCGGTCGAGATCGCCCACGAACGCAACCCCGCCCGCGGTGGACAGCACGCCCGTCAGAAATGGCGCGCGCTGTTCCACCTTCCACAGCTCCTTCATCGTCCTTACGTCATAGGCGGCCAACTTGCCGGTGTTGCCTTCGGTCCCTGGCATTTCGAAAAAGCGCCGCTGACCGGCCGTTCCGCCAGAACCTTCGGTGAATTCCACGACGCGTCCGAGCATCTCCTGGCACGTCTGGCTCAGCGGCACGATGAGGGAGTTGATTCCGGGGTTGTAGCTCATGGCATGCCAGTTCTTGCCCCCCGCCGTGCTGGGACAGGCCTGCAGCCACTCGCCGGCTTTCTGCTCGACGATGTCGTTCCGGTAATGCACTTCGCCCGTGGTCTTGTCGATCTTATCGAAGACGTTCTGAAAAACCATTTCCTTGAAGTCGAGGAACTTACCCGTCTTCCGGTCGAGTTTCCAGAGAATGCCGGCTTTGCCCGCCGTGAAGAGCAGGTTCTGGCCGCCGGCGTCGATCAGCACCCGTTCGAAGACTTCGTCCATGTCAAACGACTCGCCGGGTATGTGCTGGAAATACCACACGAGCTTGCCGTTCTCGGGCCGAAGCGCCACGGTTGAGCTGGTATACAACGCCTTATCGCCGGTTCCACGGCTGGAGCGCATCCAGGGCTTGGGCTGCGCCACGCCCCAGTAAGTCAGATCCAGGACGGGATCGTACGTGCCGGTGATCCAGGTATCGCCTCCAGTGCGAAGAAGGTCCGGCAGTTTGCCCCAGGTGTCGCCGCCTGGCTCGCCTTCCCGAGCCACGGTGTTGAATTTCCAAAGTTGCTTTCCGGTTTCGGCGTCATAGGCGCT
>Ga0116221_1000158_pt1 | contig 50798 bp, 39 predicted proteins | sample Sb_taG_5_FD_88965 | JGI IMG/M metagenome (GOLD analysis project Ga0116221, IMG submission 88965) | Peat soil microbial communities from Weissenstadt, Germany - Sb_50d_8_FC metaG | ecosystem: Environmental > Terrestrial > Soil > Wetlands > Peat | place: Germany: Weissenstadt | collected 2010-09-21 | reverse complement strand
GCACAATGGCAAAGCTACTGAAGTAGATTCGCGTATGTGACCCTAGGGATAGCGTTCCAAAAGCACCGTGCCGTATTTCGCTTCGTCGCCGATGCCCGCGTCCTGATCGAGATAGCGGATTCGGCGGCCGGCCGCGGCGGCCAGATCTTTGAGTTCCGCGAGGGTATTGCCAAACTCCGGCCATGCGTAAGGGTGGAGTCCACAAACGAGCTCCGCATTACTTGAAAGAACCTTTTTCGCGCCTTTCAAAATGCGGATTTCCGCTCCCTCCGCATCGATTTTTACACAGCGGGGCTCCGGCAGATGGCGCTCCGATAAATAGAAGTCTAGAGTGGTGAGAAGCACTCGAAGTTCTTCGGACTTGTGCTTGGGGGAAAACTCCACCGCAGACCGTACCAGCGAAGATTGAGCGTTGCCCCCGCGGCTGAAGAGCGTTGCCTCTCCGATTTCGTCTGAACAGGCGTATGCTTCAACCACGGGTCGTTTGATTCCCGGATTGAGATTGAGATTATTCGCCAGCACTGCGCGCGCGCAGGGGTCCGGCTCAAAGGCCACGACATGCCCGGTTTGGCCGCACTTTGCTGCCATGAGGACGCTAAACGCACCCCAGTGCGCGCCGATATCCACGGCGGTATCGCCCTCAGTCAGATGGGTACTGAGCCAGGCGAGCCGCAAAGCATCATAGCGAACGTCGCCGTTCCGCGAATGGATGTAGCGCAGCCTGACCGGGCGCGTTCCGGGCATGTAGCGTAGGGTGTGCCCCGCGATTCGATAAGGCTCGCCGGACCGTTTGTAGAGCGCCTTCTTGAGTCCGAGAACCAATTGGTGACGATAATTGGCAATCATTCTACGCCTAGCGGTCTTCCCCCGGCGCGAGTGCAAGGATCTTCGGCGAGCTGTCGCGTTGCACGATCTCTACCACGAAAAACCGCCCCCAGGATCCGGCGGTGGGGCTGTTTCAGCAGCATGACTCGCAGGAAATCCGCCGCGCGCCCCCATGCCGTTCGCGGGCCGGTGGGAACTCCGCGTTCCCAATCCAGCAAAGTTGAAGAGTAGTAGATGCCCTCCGCGAGCCGTACGAGATAGTCTTCGGTCAGCCGCTCCGGCGGGATCAGGTGCGTGAGCTTGAGGGCGGCGATCAACCCGACGCCGAGCCCCACGTCGCACGCGCAGGCGGCCAGATCGTTGTCTCCGCCGGAAAGGAGGGAGGTGCCGGTACGATCCAGTTGAAACGAGCGGTTTCCGGATTCGTGCAAATGAAGATAATGCAGCGCGGCCTCACGCCTCACGCAGAGTCCGGCGCCGCAAGGCATGGTTTCGGGCAGTCGCGGCAGGTTAGACCAGACGTCATGGTCGAATTCGCGGATGACCAGGTTGCCCCAGTAGCGGCGGGTCCATCCCGGCGGCGTCTCCTCAAATCCAGGCCGGCATTGCCCGCTCCAGGCGCCTAAGTACAGCCTTTCTTCCGCGGTGCGCAGCGCGATTTCGAGGAAATCGGCATCCAGCACATTGTCGTCATCCACGAAGACCAGGAGTTCTCCGGCCGCCTCGCGTATGCCGCGCAGGCGGGCAGGGGTGAGACCGAGCTTCTCTTCGTTCACCAGACGGGCCCGCGGATGCCAGGAGAGGCCGGGGTGGGGAGCCTTGTCCGGCGCGCTGCCATTGTCCACCAGGAGCAACTCCCATTTCTCCCTGGGGAGCGTCTGGGCTTCCAGCGCCGTCAGAGTGCGCGCGAAGTAGTCCGGGCGGGGGTTGTGCGTGCAGATGATCGCCGAAACCATGGGGATCGCTTGTCTGGCCGGACAACTTCACCGCAGCCATTTGCGGGATCGCAGCTTCACCTTCACTCGAACGTCGAGCAGCCAGGCCGACAAGGCATCCCGGCAGCCCGCCGCAATTCTGCGCGGCCCTCCGGCGGTAAGCTGCTGGTAGTAGACTCTCTCAAAAAAAGCCAGCAGGTCGCTGCCCACCATGTCGCGCTGGCGCATCCTCTTCATGCCCGCCCAGTGGACTACCAGCGGCGCGGCCGCGCGTTTCGAGACCGTTTCGGCGCTCAACCCGTCCATCGAATGGCCGGGCCAGCGCATGATCTTGCGACGTTCGATGCACAGGCTCTCAGTCTCCGCCTTGCGGTTGAGCACGTAGTTCAGAATGCCTTGATCGCCAGGCATGAAGTGTTCCGGATGGCGAAGCTTGCGCGGCATCGTCCACTCCACCCACGGCGTGAAGTCGTCCCGCTGGAGCACGCCGGCGGTTCCGAACCATTGCCCGGTGTTAAAGACGAATCGGGGTGGCCGGGCGGCCGGATCGGCGGTGCGCACTTTTTCCCAGTCGTAATAGAGTCGCTTCATGTCGGCCTCGGACTGTGTTTCATCGTCTACCAGGAACGCCGCGCGGCTTTCGCTCCATGCGTCCAGGACCGGTCCTGTGAGCACTGTGTCCGAATCGAGCACGAGAAATTTCTCGCCGGGCGGGCCAAACAGCACTTCCAACTTCACAAACCCCCACCCGTAATCGCCCCTGGGAAGATCTGCCGTCTCCACGCGCCAATGCCGCCGCAATTCCTCCGCCAATCCGCGCTCCAGAGGTCCGCCCACCACGAGGCGGATGGGAATATCGGGGTAAAAATAGCGAATGCTGGCGACGCAGATTCGGGTATATCGCCCGTCGTACGCGGAAGCCGCGATGTAAATGCAGGTTGACTTTCCGTCTGTCACTTTCGCCGCCGTTGCAGGCGCCTGGTAATCCGCTTCATGAGCAATTTACAGAGCGTTCTCCCCGGGATTGATTCTCGCGAGTCTCCCATAACGCTTCTGTGGACCCATTCCAGACAAGGCTCGTCTTCACTGCGGCAATAACGCTTCAACCGGGGCTTCGCCGTCAGCGCGCCTTCCGAAGCGAACATCATCGTGTTCTGGCGATAAAACCACTCGACGCGTTGATCGCCCCACACCCGGTCCCGGATGGGATCGAGAAAACGATAAGACCACGCCCCGAATTCCTTTCGCCAGTACTCGGGCCATTGCTCATTGAGATGATCGTTACCGCCTTGTCCTGGAATGGCGGCCGAGAAGAGAACCACCGGTGCAGCTCGCGTTAGCAACTCGACCAGGCCGGGACCCGCGGAGGGCGGGAGGTGTTCGGCTACCTCCAGACAGACCGCCAGATCAAATCCACCGCCGGCCGGCCGCGGATACTGCAGATCCATTGCAAGAAATTGATCGGGGCGTATTTTCAATCGGTCCCTGTCGACGTGCATCCCGTCAACACCCAGTATCCGCTCGACCCCTGCATCCTCGAACGTCCTCAACCACACGCCTTGGCCGCAGCCGACGTCCAATACCGACTTCGGCGCCAGCAGTTCCATGATCATGGGGACGATCACCTGAGCGGACGTAGTTGCCCACCGCCCCATGGCCTCGAAGAAAACGGCGTCGTAAGGCGTATCGGTCATCACGTCAACCACTGCACCGGATGGGACCCTGCGGCCCAGTCAATGCCGAAGGCATGGCTGTTACGATTTCCAACCGTCCTGGCTCATTCGTTCCGGCATTCTCGGCAGCCTGTTTCACCAGGTAACAAACCCCGCCGAAAGCATCAATGCGTTCCGTCGCCGATCGATGGCTCAAGAAGTCGTGGACAGCACGGCTACAACCAGTCCAGGTATAATAATCGTCGATAATTACGATTCCGCCAGGGCTCAGGCGATCGAATAGTCCCTCCAGGCATACGATAGTTGAGTCGTACCAGTCGGCGTCAAGCCGGAGAAGCGCAATCGGCTCGTCGAAGAAATGGTTGGGAACGGTTTCCGCAAACCACCCTTTAATAAGCTCGACGTGGTTAGCGCCCGCCAGGCTCATCGCTTCTTTAGCATATTCGGGTGGAGCGGAACAGTTATCGCGATATTCCGGGGCTTCGATGCTCTGCTGCCACTTCAACGCGGCTGGGCCATCGATCTGCTTAGCCGGGGGCAATCCTTCAAAGCTGTCAAATAAGTAATATCTTCGATCGGGACCAAGGATTACGGCGAGCCCGGCGCTCATCCCACCGCGCCACACTCCGCATTCGACGACGCAGCCGGGTACATGCCGCGCTCGCTCCGCGAGAATAAGGTTACTGATGAATGCAGCAGGCGGGATCATGGTGTATGATCGAAAGCGCCGATAGATTTGCTGAAACCGGATTCTTCTCCAGTGTTTGTGGATTGCCGCACGGAACATCGAAACGCCGCTCATGTTACGGTTCTTTAAGCTGGCACTCTGGCCATTTGTCGAATGTGACATCGGGAAGGCGGGACGATGTGGCCGTGTTCCGGTAAGTGTGGGTAGGAGCGGCCCACGGTTGGGCTCTCCCCAATCATGAGTTCGACGGCATTTTTTACCCAATCGAGTGTTTCGGTGTGATGACAGCCTATCCAAAGATCCGCTATGTACCGTCCCGGAATCAATGGCGGAAGATCGATTTCGAGGCACAGCATGTATTCGCCCTCGCTGCACTTGATAAATGGTTCCGGGGCAGGGAGAGCTTGTAAGATGGTGGTTCCCAATCCGTCGGAAATATCCACCGCGACCAGGAAGTCCGGGCACTTGTCCGCACACACCAAGCGGCTCTCGAGGCTCAGTTGCAGGCTGGGCTGCCGCCCCTTCAGGGTGGCGTCGATGCGCTCGAAGAAAACCGGCGAAGAGCCGGGCGCCGATCTTGTCCATGTCGATTTTAAAGGCGTAATGGTGGTGAGGTATTTTTCTAAAACCGCCTGCACGGCGCCATCGGAGACCAGCAGTCCGGCATCCAGGCAAATGCACCGGGTGCAGAGCGCCTGAACCGCTTGGGTGTTGTGACTGACGAACAGGACGGTGCGCCCGGCTTCACTGACCTCGCGCATTTTACCGAGGCATTTCTTCTGGAATGCGGCATCGCCCACGGCGAGAACCTCGTCCACAACCAGAATTTCCGGCTCCAGGTGAGCGGCGACTGCGAAGGCCAGCCGGACGTACATTCCGGAGGAGTAGCGCTTGACCGGCGTATCCAGGAACTTCTCCACCTCGGCAAAAGCCACAATTTCGTCGAACTTCCTTCGAATCTCCGCTCGGGTCATGCCCAGGATGGCGCCGTTCAGATAGATGTTCTCCCGCCCGGTCAGCTCGGGATGAAACCCCGTGCCGACTTCGAGCAGGCTCGCGACCCGCCCGCGAAGCCGCACCAGCCCGGCCGTAGGTTCGGTGATCCGGGACAGGAGTTTTAGGAGCGTTGACTTGCCTGCGCCGTTTCGCCCAATGATTCCGACGACGTCGCCTTGATTGATCTTGAAGGAAACGTTTTTGAGCGCCCAGAACTCCTCGGTGCGAGGGCGCCCATTGGATTCCTGGCTGGATCGGCCGCGGAAGGGAATCAGGCGCTTGGCCTTTTCGGCGATGACGTCGCGGAGCGCCGTGTATCGCTGGCGCTGCGCCAAGTGGTCAATAAGGTATTTCTTGCCCAGGCCTTCGACTGAGATGATAGGGTCGTTCACGGGAATAGCGGGTCAGATCACGTCGGCGAAGCTGCGTTCGGTGCGCCGGAAATACCAGATCCCAAGCACCAGAAAGACACTGGTCATCGCCACGGATAGGGCGGATGCGCCTGGGTCCAGGGGCGTGCGCCCGCCCAGGATGGCCCAGCGGAATCCATCGATGATCCCTACCATGGGGTTCAGCGAGTACAAAAGCCGCCAGCGTGCCGGGACCTTGCTGGTCTCAATCGCGATGGGCGAGACGAAGAGACCGAATTGCACGATGAACGGCACGACGTAGCGGAAATCGCGATACTCGACGTTCAGCGCGGCCAGGAGCAAGCCGGTGCCGGCAGACAGCGCAAATGTGAGCGCCACCAGAATGGGCAGAGTCAGTATCTGCCAGCCGGGCACAAAGCGATAACCCAGCATCAGCAGGGCGAGCATGCCGAGCGTTACCGCGAAATCCACCAGGCTCGTGACGACGGCGCTGGCCGGAACGAGCAGCCGTGGAAAATAGACCTTGGAAATGAGGTTCGCGTTGCCGATCAGGCTGTTGGAAGCCTCCGTAAGCGCGGTGGAGAAAAATTGCCACGGCAGGACCGCGGCGAAGACCACGATGGCATCGGGGACGTCGGATGTAGCCAGCTTGGTCATGCGCCGGAAGACGACGAAGACCAGCATGGTTAAACCCGGACGGAGGAGCGCCCAAGCCACACCGATCACGGTCTGCTTGTAGCGGACGAGCAGATCGCGCTGCGCGAGAAAATACAAAAGCTCGCGAAACCGCCAAAGGTCGCGCCAGTAGTTCCGCTCCGCGTGCCCCGGCGCAATAATCAGTTCATCCACACTCATCGGCGTTCCGCATGAAACGGCTTCTCAAACCGTGTACGCCAGCACCGCGGGCGGCTTCTCGACCATCTCTATCCGATAGCCAAAAGATTGCAGGAAAGACCGGACGGTTGCCGCATCGTTGGTGAGACCGGCCCGGTCTTCGCCCGGCGGCAGCAACTCGACGTGAAACAGGCGGGGCCGCCGGCCGGCCTGGGCCAGTATCGATTGTGCTCCCCGGAGAACCTCTTCCTCAAAGCCCACGACGTCGAGCTTCACGATCGAGACCCGGCGTGTTGCGAAGAACGTGTCGAACCGCGCACAGGGGATGGGTCGCGCCGTTCTGGACAGATCGACGTGCGAGAAAGCTCCCAGGCCCGTGACAAAGGGAAGCGTGCCATCCACCGTACCGAGAGCGCATCTCACCGGCACGACCCTGTCGGAAACATGGTTCAAAGCGATATGTCTTAAAAGGTACTCGTGGTTCCCGGGGTCGGGCTCGAAGGCATAGACCCGGCCTTCACTCCCCACCCGGCGGGCAAAAGCGACGGCAAACATGCCGACGTTCGAACCAATGTCAGCCACCACATCTTGCGGCCTGGTTTCCTCCATCAGCCGCTTCCAGGCGCACGGCTCGAGCACCTCGGGTATCGCCCGCATCCGGGGACTCAGCACCATTCTTTCCTCGCCGTTGATCGTCCAGGCGATCCCGTTCGGATACATCCGGTCGGCCACCCCATCGTAGAGCGGGCGCAGGAGGTTCCACACCGCGTCCGAGTGGGACACCACCGGGATTCTGCGGATGCGGCGGGCCACCTTTTCAAACAGAGTCGGCGGGGTCTGCCGCGCCTGTCCGGCAGCCATGCTCAACACCCGGCCTCCGTTCCCAAGACCACCGTGGCCCACGCCCGGGACCAGTGGAGGCGCCCGGCGCCAAAGGCGGTCCAGAGGTTGCGGACCGCTGCCGGATCCAGCAGTTTGGCTCGCCCGGCCTCTTCCTGGAGGGGGCCCGCGTTCTTTCGCATCCAGGAGGCGAACGGGAAGGTGAAGCCTCTCTTCCGCTGCCGCGCAATGTCCGACACCAGCTCGTCGCCCACCGCCCGCACCAGGGCCGGCTTGTTCGTCAAGCCGGGACGCTTGCTGGCGGCCGTCAGGCGTCCGGCGATATCGGTCACCGAATGGTCGAGATACGGCACGCGCACTTCGATGGAATGGGCCATGCTGAACACGTCGGTATCGCGCAGGAGCTGGTCGTGCATGTAGCGCTTGGTCTCGAGGTAGCTGAAAGCAGCGGCGCTATCGCTCGCGTGCGCAGCGCTCGCGTGCGAAGCGCCCGCGCGCGGAGGGTTGCTGTACTTGTCGGAGAATGCGCGCAACTCGGTGGAATCGATATCCAATAGCCGGCTGATCTGTTCGGGGGCGAAGAAGCCGCGTACGGCCAGGTACAAGCCCTCGCTGCTCAAACGGTCCTCCAGGAAGGAGAGCCGCATCCAGTTCTCTCTTCCACGGAGACGGCCGAAAGCCACCGCGCCACCCAGGAGCCCTTTGCGCAGGGCGGACGGCGCCCAGGCAAGCCAACGCAGAGGATCTTTGTAGGTTGCCAGCCAGCGGTAATGCTTATAGCCCCAGAAAATCTCATCCCCGCCGAGCCCCGACAAGACCACCGTTAAACCCGCCTGGCGGGCAGCCCGCGATACGAAGTAAGTATTCACGCCGTCGTTGGTCGGCTGGTCCATTGCCGCGAGCACCTTCGGCAATTCCCGGATGAAGTCGTCGCCGGTTACCCGAACCTCCTGGTGGTCCGTGCCAAAGCGCTCGGAAACGCGCCGCGCCAGTGCTGCTTCACTGAACTCCTTTTCATCGAAAACCACGGTAAGGGTGGAAAGCCGGGCGCTGGAGCGCCTGGCAAGCGCCACCAGCCCGGCCGAGTCCACTCCCCCGCTCAGAAAGATGCCCACGGGAACGTCGCTGACCAAATGGCGCGACACCGAATCCTGGAGCGCTGTACGCAGCTCCGCTTCGAGATCCTTGCCGGGGCTGTCGCTTTCGGGATTCATATCCCAGTATTGGTGCAGGGAGGTACGGCCGCGGTCCGCCACGAGGTAGTGGCCGGCCGGCAGGCACTGCACTCCCCGGATCGAAGTCAGTGGCGCCGGCACTGCGCCGAATAGCAGGAACCCGAGGATTCCCTCCCGATCCCTTTCGCCGGACACCAGGCCGCCGCGCACGAGCGCTTTTACCTCGGACGCAAAGGCCAGCGGCGCCGGATGTGGCGGCTGGGAGTAGTACAGAGGCTTGATGCCGAAGCGATCCCTGGCCAGGATACAGCAGGCCTTGCGCGAATCGTACAGAGCCAGCGCGAACATGCCCCGGAGCCGCTTCAGCAGACCTTCGATGCCCCACTCTTCGTAACCGTGGATCAGGGTTTCGGTGTCTGAGTTCGACCGGAAACAATGACCCCGCGCCACCAACTCCGGCCGCAGGTCGCGATAGTTGTAAATCTCGCCGTTGAAGATCACCCAAACCGTGCCGTCTTCGTTGCCCATCGGCTGGTGGCCGGCGGGCGACAGATCGATGATGGAAAGCCGCCGGAAGCCCAGCACGACCCGCGAATCCCGGTAGATGCCGCTATCGTCCGGCCCGCGGTGCGATTGGGCAAGGGTAGCCTCCTCGACCGCAGCGGTGTCCTCCGGGTTGATGACGCCCTCAGACCGAAATATGCCCGCGATCCCGCACATGGGAGGTTACGCTGTCACCTGGCCGCTCCGGAGACCGGGGAATCCAGGGCAGGCGTCAGGGTTCTAATTGCTTCTCCGGCTCGGAGACGACTTCTTTCTGTGAGTAATGCGCGCCGTTTCCGTTGTAGTACCGGTATCTATATCCGTAAGTTTCGTGCTTCGGATCCCAGCCGTTGAGGATGGTGCCCAAAATCTGCGTTCCATCCTCGCCGAAACGTTGTTTGACCATCATCGCCGCATCGCGGGTGGTTCGGCCGGCACGGACGATCAAAAGCACCGCGTCAGCCAGCCGGCCGATGACACGGGCGTCGGAGATGTGCAATACGGGCGGAGTGTCGATCACCACGGTGTCGAATTCGTTGCGTAGCTGCTGGAGCAGCTCCGGCAGCCGTGAAGAGTGCAGGAGGTTCGACACTACACCGGAGTTCCGGCCGCTCCGCATGACATACAACCCCGGAACGGCGGTCGGACAGATCACTTGGTCCGTGGTCAAGCCGGTGGTTGACGTTTTCTCCCGGAGCAGGTCGGCAAGCCCCGGCCCCGCACCCAGACCGAAAAGATCCTGGAGCCGCGGCCGCCGCATATCCGCATCGATCAAAAGGACCCGCCGATTGATTTCCGCCAACGCGATCGCGAGGTTGATCGTCACGGTCGTTTTGCCTTCCGACGGACTCGGGCTGGTGAGCACGATCAGGCGCGGCTGGCTGCCATTATGCCCGGAGAACAACAGGGACGTCAACGTGGTGCGGAAAGCTTCGGCCAACATAGAGAGCTTGCGATTCCACGTCACTAATTCAACCGGGTCCGTTTCCGGACGGATCAAAGCGTCCCCGTCGCCCGCGCCCCGGTTCACGATGCGCTCGCGCTTGGCCTGATCCGAGGCCAATGTCGGGATCACACCCAACTCCGGTATGTTGAGATAAAAGGCCGTGTCCCCGGGCTGTTGCAGGTTGCGATTGGATCGCTCTCGAATGAAGACCAACAGCACACCCAGCAAGAGCCCTGTCAACGCTCCGCCAAGGGCGCTGCGCATCTGGTCCGGTTTATACGGAGCGTCCGGCGGGGTCGCCCGGTCCACTATGCGGATGCCGCTCGTCTTCATAGCGGACGCGATACTGGACTCCTTTACGCGCTGCAACATCGCTTCGTAGATCTGCTGGTTGGTGTCCACGTCGCGCTTCAGGATGTTGTAATGGTTCACTTTGGCGGCTTGATCGGTGACCAGCGCTTTTTGCAGTGCAAACTGGTCGGCCAGCAGTTTCTCCCGGTTGAGAGCCGCCTGGTAATCGTTGGTGATGCGCTCCACAATATTCGCGCGGCTCTTTTGCAGCGCCGCCTCGATGGAGTCGGCCTGTAATTGCAACCGTTGGACCCTGGGGTGATTCGGCGTCAGGGCGAAACTAAGATCGGCCATCTGCCTGCGCAGGTCGCTGAGCTTGCCTTGATAATCCGCGAGTGTTGGGTCGTCCATCACCTCGGGAAGCGAGTCCACCGGGACGCTCTTAACTAAGTCGTAGTGAGACTGCTTCGCGACCCGATCCGCTTCCGCTTTGATCGCCTCATCCTGCAACTGCCGCAGTCTTTCCTCAGCGACGTTTTCCTTATCCTTGGCCCCGCTGATAAACATCAGCCCGGCGTTGTTCACGTAGGACTGCATTTCGTCCTCTGACTTCTCCAGTCTGATCTTGAGATCCTGGAGGTCGCGAGAGAGCCATTGGCCGGTCTGCTGCGTGGACTCCCAGCGGCTTTCCAGGTTGTATAGGATGTATTCCTCGGCCAGCGTATTAGCGAACTGCGCCGCTACTTTGGGATTGACCGCGTCACACGAGATCTCGACGATCCGGCTGGTCAACGAGGGTTTGATCCTCACGCTGGCCGAGCCCACGGCAGCTTCGATGGAGGGGGGTGTGGCGTCGCCCAGGTGCAGCGCCTTGCGCCAAACCGATACACGGCCTGCATCTACGGTCAAGGCCGCCCGCTCCACGGCGTTCATCTTCTTGATCACACGCTCCATCACAGACCGGCTCTGCATCTCTCTTACCTGGGTCTGAATGTCGTAGGAAGGGTCCCAGGTAGTCGTCGAGACTGTGGGGTTGATGGCCCGCATATTCAGAAAATCGTCGTTGAGCCCCTGGACCTCCAGGGCCACCGTGGCCTGATAGACCGGCGTTTGCGGAAGCGTCATCAGGACTCCTGCAATAGCGCCCAGGGCGACAGCCACGAGCACTATCCCTCTGTGCCGCCGCAGGACCCGCCAGTAGGTGAAGAGCATGTCGGTTGTCTCTTCCGCGGGAGGCTGCCCGCCTGACGCCGATTCGAGGTACTGGCGTGGCGCCAGATCCCCGGAGTATGGCCGGCCGTTACGATGAGGCGGGCCGGGTAAAAGATTCGAGTCGCTCATAAAATTAATAACTGCGATAAATCGCTATGCCGCTTCCGATCTGAAGCGCCGATTCCAGACCCCGTATCAGGGCCGTTTTAGTCTTGCTTCCGGGTACCAGCAGGATATCTTCGGGCTGCATCGCCACATCCTCGTCTTTCCCCTGAAGGATCTTCGTCAGGTTGACCGTGATTTCGGTCCGTTTCAAATCCGCAGAGGCCGAGGCCCGCAGGATCCGGGCTTTCGACAACGCTGCTGTTTTTTCCACCCCGGATGCCATCGCCAGCGCCTGCAATACCGACACGTGCGTCTTCTCGCCCAGCACGAACTCTCCGGGCTTCTTCACATCGCCAATTACATAGACCGCTTCCGCGCGGGGAACCGAAATCACATCGTTCGGCATGATGAGAATGTTTTCCGCCGGATTCTTGGCCGCCGTAATCTGCTTCAGGTTCACCTCGGCGACACTGAACTGCCCGCTGGGATCCGCCACGGCATTGGGCAGCGGAATCGGGCCCCACTCTTTCTGCCGCACAATCTTGACGCTGTATCCGGCATCCGGACGCGGGCCGCCGGCAAGCGAAAGTATCTCCACCAGCGTTTTCCGCCCTTGTAACTGGTGAATTCCGGGAGCCGCTACCTCGCCGAATACGGAGACCGGCTGGCTGTGCTCCTCCACTACGCTCACCGCCACTTCCGGATTGCGGATGTAAGTTTTCAGCCGTGCTGTCAGTTCCTTTTCCAACTCCTCGGCCGTCCGGCCGGTGGCTTCGACGCGCCCCACCATCGGCAGGGTGATGTAGCCATTCGAACCGACCCGGATCGGCTTGTCGGAAATCTCGTCCGCATCCGTCACGTGGACGGAAATGGTATCGTCCGGACCCAGCACGTATTGCCTCCGCAGCGACCCTTCCGGATGATCCGCCGGTTGCGCCAAAGCCGATAGCGCAACCAGCGTCATCGCAACGGTAACTAAACACAACGCCAGAAATCCTTGCGTGCCGCCTCCGCAGCGGCGCGGTGTTTCTTCTGGCTTCTGGCTCCTGACTTCTGTCTCCTTGTTTAGCTTAGATGTCTCCATTGCCGTTCCTCGATGCCATGCTTCGTGCCGGCGCTTGCCCGTTGAGGGCCGTGCCCAGGCGTTTGACTTCCAGATCCAGGGCTTCGATTCTGCCTTGCAGCACCTGAATCACTGTTTCGAGTTGATGGTTTGGCCAAGCCTGATTGTTTGGCCAGGAGTGATTGAAGATCAGCCGGTGCACAGCGTCGCGGGCCATGTCCGAAACACTGCGTGCGCCTTTGTCGACACACAAATTCTTTAAACCGGCATACTCATCCTCGGAGACTCGGAAACTGATCATCCGGCTCCTACGCTTGAGCACAGACATGGATGGCACCTCGTATCTCGCAAAATAGGCGGGAGGGGAAATTAGAAGCCGGAAACAGCCATAGCGATCGGCTTCGCATCGCGATGCCGTGATTTGATCGGGGCTACGCAGTCACGATCAACTTCCACGGCAACAGACCGCTGCAGTAAAGAAACGGAAAGAACCAATCGATGGGATCCCTTGGCCTGCAGCAGGATGCCTTCCAGGTCCCGGAGCGCTCCGTGCTCCACGCGAACCCTTTGGCCCACTTGCAGGAATGGCCAAGGCATCGATGGCAAGCCCGATTTGATCACGGACTGCAAGGCCGCGATCTCGGCTTCCTCGATCGGTACCGGGGTCTTGCCGATCCCAACAAATTGTATGACACCGGGGATCGTCAGGACCGGCATTCGATACAGCAGATTCAACTTGCAGAACACGTACCCGTCGAAGAGCGGCAACTGCAATTCCTTGACCCGATCCGACCACCGCCGGCGGGCGGTGTACAAAGGCAAGAATACCTCTATTCCCTTGGAACTTAAAGCAATCGCAACTAGTTTCTCGGCTCGTGACCTTACTTGTAAGGCCACCCAAAAAAGATTGTCCTGATCTGCCATTTTGGCAAGCTACCGCCCTTCGAGTCCCAGTTTGGGAGTTTACGGATTTGGCGTCAGACTCGATCCTTAATCATGTTTTACGTGATTACAAATGTCAAGCCCAACCTGATTGTGGGATGTACTGGAGCCTCCCCATAGTACCGGAGGTACCAATTTATATTGTGATAGTACTATTCACGGATTCTGGTAGGCTATGTCCAAGCGGAATGGATGCTACTGAGGCGCAAACATCACGCGCCTCATAGCACAAGGAAGCACTTCATAAACTTCGTATTTCCAGAAAGCTGTTTATGAACGCGTCTGATTGATGGGGCCGCCTTGCCCGTCGAGCCCGCCATTATGGCCATTTGACTGGGTGATTTGGCGTAAATCTCCGTAAACCACCAGCCGCGGAGATTCGTAGGGTTTGGGGGTCGAATTTTGGTCTGCCGTATAGGTTGTCACATTCGCTCCTGCTTCCAGGATTTTACGCAACTTCACGCCGGACTGCAACCGGTAATTTTGTGGCGCTACGGTTTTTCGCACAGTACCGGGATCTCACCAAAGCCCCGATCATACCCTGAAGTCTCGATCTCGTCACCTTGCTGCCTCCCTCTCATCCAACTTTCGCAATGCCGCCGGCTCCGCTGCGGCCGCTGGGCAAATCGGCTTGCCCGCAGCGCGAAAAATTGCTCCCGCCCTTGGCTAACCCCCATCACTGGTATGCCTTGAGAAGGCCTTGGGTGCCTGGTTCGGTCCACCAGGTTTGCCGGGCGAGGTTTTCCGATTCCTGCGCTCCCCTCCGAATAACGACCCGTCTTATGGCTTGCCGGATGACTCCCGAGCCACTCCAACCCTACGGCACGGCCTTGCCGTCGCCCAAAATAGTACTAGTCCGAAGTTCGCCTTGGAACTTCGGACTAGCCCGGATTTCTCATCGATCGTGGGCAAGAGGCGTCGGCATGAGTGCCGACGCGGCACGCTGAGAGCGTGCGCCACGTTCGCCGCCCGACAGTGTGTGATTGGGCGGTGTGGCGCAAACACTCGTGTTGGCAGCGTCGGCCACTCATGCCGACGCCTTGCCGATGAGAAATGCGGGCTAGTGCGAAAAATGCGCGTGTTCGTACAACTGTCTCTTGACAGTCTGAAGGTCGAAAATCTTTCAATAGAGTGCGCTATGGAATGTGCATTCCGTACTTCCGGAGGAGCCTGGGCAAGCGCAGTATGAGATACAGGAAAGCCAGCGAAGACGGTAGATCGACGGCCTGCCAGTCTTCGACGCCAACCCGCGTCGTCAGCCGGACAAAATAGCGAACCCGGTCCTGCCAGCGCTCCCGGGCCCGCATATGAAACACGCCGGCCCGGCGAATGCTTCTTTCCGGACCCCGGGTCTGCAACAGACGCGCGGTCACCTCCGCTGCCAGCGTCTGAACGCTGCGGTCTGCGGCGACACCACGAACGATCGGCTCCGGGAGCGGAACCCCAAGCAGCCGCGCGGCCAGCTCCGTCCCCAGAAGCAGCATGCGCAGGCTGCCCAGCCCGCGGGCGCGCTCCACTACCGCATCCCACCGGATGTTCGACGCCGCCATCAACCACGCCATGTCGGAAACCATGCTCAGGCGCGGCCAGCAGTGTTTCGTGCCGTGCAGGCACAGCACCAGCAGCAGATCCTCCGCACCCGGCGCGAGAACCTCCCGATTTCCCAGATTCACCGGCGTGGCGCGGCTCCAGAACTGCGCGATATCGAGGGGCACGGAGAAGAATCGCGGGGTTACTGCCCAATGCAGCTCCACTAACGGGTACCCATCCGGACCAAGCAACCCGAACTCGTCATAGCCGCGCAGGTAGGCCTCTTCCCACCGGGTGTTCAGTTCGAGACCGCTGCGGTAGCCGTTTCCCAGCAGGACTTCCCGCGCCCGCAGTGCGTCCTCTTGGCGGACCAGCAAGTCCAGATCCACGAATTCACGGAGCGCCAGGTTCCCGTACGCCGCCATGGCCAAGGTAGGCCCTTTGAACGGCAGCGCGCGGATTCCTTCGCTGGCCAACAGATCCATCAATTGGAAAAGCTCGGCCGTCAGTTGCACGCTGTGGCGGGTATTATCCTGAAAGCTCTGCTCCAGAGAGGTGGAAACCTTTTCCGGCCGGAGGGCCTTCAATCCCCAGTACAGCAGTGGAGTCAGCGCGTGTGCTGCCGCCCGATCCAGCAGGTAAGGCCAGTCCAGGCTTTGGCCCGACAGCGCTCGAATCCGATCCGTGCGCCCGTCCTTTCCCGCCGGCGAGGCGCAGCATAGCAGCAACTCCATTTCGGGGCGCGGGTATTTTTCGGGGGGCCGGTATTTTTCGGAGCGATCGTATTCCGTCACTACACCTGGCTTCCCATCTGGGTAACCCAGCCCTGCGCATACATGCCGCCCCGGGCCAACAGCTCCTCGTGACAGCCGGATTCAACGATCCGCCCGTCGGTCATCACATGGATCGCATCCGCGAACATGGCCGTCGTAAACCGATGCGTAATCACCAACGCCGTTCGCCCCGCTACCAACTGCCGGAATCGCTTCATCCAGTCCGCCTCGGCCCACGGGTCCATGGCACTGGTCGGCTCGTCGAAGACGATCAGCGGGGCTTGCCGCAAAAAGGCGCGCGCCAGGGCGATACGCTGCCATTCTCCCACACTCAGATCCGTCCCTTCCTGAAACCACGTCCCCAGCACATTGTCGTAACCGTGCGGCAGCCGCTCGACAATCCCATCCGCGCCGGCCGCCCGCGCCGCGGCCTCGATCCCCGCCCGGTCGTTCGCCTGCCGCAAGTCCCCCATGCCTATGTTTTCCGCTACGCTCGCATTGAAATGCACCGGCGACTGAAAGAGCACCGCGATCTGCCTCCGCAGGTCCTCGATCCCCAGGCCCTTGAGGTTTAAGCCATCTATCTCGACACTGCCTTCCTGCGGATCGTAAAACCGGCAAAGCAGCTTGATCAGGGTGCTCTTCCCGGCTCCATTGGGCCCTACGATCGTTACGATGTGCCCCGCCGGGATCAGCAGATTGAAATGCTGGAGGATGGCCCTCTCCCTGGCCGGATAACGGAAAGTCACATCGCGAAAACGAATTCCGTCCCGCAAAGGCCGCGGCGACGGCGCCGCCACCGGCGGATCCACCACCTTCGGCTCGAGCGCCAGAAACTCGTACAGGTTCCCCAGGAACAGACTGTTCTGGTATAACTGGCCCACATTGGTGAGCAGCGTCCGCATCAACCCCAGTCCCTGCTGGAACGCCTGATAGAAAAGCGCCAGGTCGCCCAGGCTCGCCTGTCCCCGAATGGCCTTCCAGCCCATCCACCCCAGCGCTGCGCTGGTCACCAGCAGCCCGCCCAGGCCCGCCGCCAGCTCGGCCCGGCTCTGCGCCGCGGCCAGGGCCATCCGTTCGCCGCGCAGCTTCCGGCGCAATGCCGCGAAGGCCTGCCGGAAATGCTCCTGCAAGCCGAACAGCCGCACCTCCGCCGCCGTCTCGCCCGCCGACAGCAGCCAATCGTAGTACCAGGTCCGCCGTTCGTCGGCCGTAGCGCGCAGCCGCCAGTAGTGCTGCAGCAGCGCATAGCGCAGCACCACGTACAGCGCCGGCAGCGTGCTCACCAGCAGCGCGGCCGGCAGCCACGGCCCGTAGGGTATCAGCACTGCCAGCATGGCCACCAGCGTGATGCCGTTTTGCAGCAGGCTGCCCAGTCCCTCCACCAGGGCGATCGGCCGCTGGCCCGCTTCCTCGCGCGCCCGGTGCAGATGGTCGTAAAACTCCGGCGATTCGTAGAATGCCAGGTCCACGCTCGCGGATTTTTTCTGAATCAAGCCGCTGATGTAATCCTGCACCAGCTCGGATTGGGCCGTCCGCAACCACGCGGCAATCCCGCGCAGCGCCTCCCCCGCCAGCAGCACGCCGCCCATCAGCGCCGCCGCTACGATCAGCGGCTCCAAGCTCTCCCAGGACCCGCCCGCGCGCAGCGCCGGTACCAGCCGGTTCACCACCGTCCGCGTCAGGTAAACGGTGGCCACGGGAAGCACGCCCTGGACCAGCAGCACGACAATCCAGGCCGCCGTCCACCCGCCAGCCGCGGTCCACACCAGCCCCATCGTCCGCGGCAAATAGGGTAATTGCGCCGCCAGCCGCCGCAGCTTCGAACCGATGAATGAGGCGTCCTTCTGCAAGCAACCATTATGGGCCAGCACGAATGCCGGCTGCCTCCCGTTTCGATGGAGGCGCAGACAACTCATCAGGTATCGAGCCAAAACCTCGCCAGAACGGTTGCGGATTACTGCTCGCTACAGTGCAAAAAAGACCCCGGCATCCCTGTCCAAATCTGAGGAAAATCGAGGACCACCGCCCGGCTTCTGCTCAAAACGGTCATATTGGGCAGATGTACAACTACTCTCCAAGAACATTAGATGTGAAGAGGAGTCATTGCCGTTCTCGGTTTGCGGCTGCACCTTTCTCTGAGTTCCCAGGTTCTCGTAGAACTTTGGCACCGAATTCAGCAGAGCGACAATTGGTAGCACTCGAACCGCGACGAACCAGAGGATCACAAACCGAAAGAGCCACACCTGAGTCTCATCGGTCACGAGATCCGCGATAGCAGTAAGCGCACCAAGATCTAGGCGAGGAGTTTCTTAATCTTTTCCGCCGGCATCCCTCTGATCGGGGCGGCATGCGCAATACCCGGACCCGATCCAACGGTTCGGGGACCCGATACCGGCCATACGGGAGGATCTCCTCGCGGTTATTTTTAAGGGCGGGAGAGGCCCCTTCCACCTGGCCTGATCGGCTTAGCCTCGCAGCGCGCCACCGCTTGTGCGGCCATCTGCCGGCGCGCGACGTCCATACGGCTGGAAACGGCGAAACTGGGCCACGCTATCCAAATCTCGAGGCTCTTCTGGTGCCACGCCCGAGCCACCTGCCAGTCCCGCCCCTCGTAGTACTTTCCCAGCCCCTCGTAGGTGTCCGCGAGATCTCGCCGCGACAGAAGATTGGAGGGAACGGCCGATGCCAGTTCCTCCGCCAGCGCCAGAGCCTGACGGTGAGATTCCATGGCGCCTGCAGCGTCGCCCATCTCGAGCAGCAACGCCCCCATCTGGTTGTAACCGCGCACCAACTGCTGGCCGGCGGTGAAGTTCGTGGGATCTTGCCGGTGCACATCGTTGCAGATCCGAATCGCGGAGCGCAACGCCACCAGCGCTTCGGCACGGCGTCCCAACCTCTGCAACCCACCGGCCATGCTCGACAATACGGGTTCGGCGCCGAGTTGTTTGGGCCAACGGGCGATGATGTCCAGGCTCTCGTGGCAGTAACCGATTGCCCTCACCGGATCGCTCTCGCTGAGGGCCGCGCAGATCTCTCCTTCGGTGGTTGACAGATCGAATTGTGCCGTTGCGTTGTTGGGGTCGGCGGCGGCGAGTTGGCGGGCGAGAACCAGCGACTTTTGCTGGAACGCCGCCGCGGTCCGCGAGTTGCCTAAGCTCAAAAAGGCAGGATGAAAGTAAACATAGGCCAGATCCGCGTAGCTGTTCCCCAGTTCACGGAGGAAGGCGGCGTTGGCGGGCTGGGCGGAGACCGCGGCTTCGCGAACACGGATGCCCTCCCGTGCCGTCCGCTCGGCGCCCTCCAAGTCGCCTGCATACATCAGGGCGCGGACCACAAACTGGCTGCTGGGCTCCAGTTGCAATCGCACAGGGCCGCCGGGATTCTCCGCGACCGAACGCGTGGCCACCTCCGCGCCGTGCAACCACAACCGGCCCGCCTCGGTCACGTTTCCCGCTCTGGCCAGGCTCCGCCCGAGCGTATTCAGAACATCGATCAGCAGCTCGGCGTCCTCCGGATCGCCCGGCTTTGCGGCCCAGAGCGGTTCGGCCACCGCCAAGGCGCGGTGGTTTTCCTCGATCGCTGCGGCGATTGGCAGCATCGCCGCGACCCGCTGGTAACTGCGCGCCAGAAGCCGTTGGACCTTGCGATCGGTGTCGCCGGCTGCCAGCCGCTCCGCAATCGCGCGAGCCTTGCGGTAGCTCACCAGCGCGGCGTCGCGATGGCCGAGGCTCGGCAAAACCCCATATCCCTGTACATCGCCGATCTTCAGATACGCGGCGGCGAGTTCCGCCAATATGGATTTGTCCTGGCCGGCGTCTTTTGACAGGTCGTCGAGATACTCCAACGCGGTGCGCACGGCCCATTCCCGCGTCTCCATGGCGCCCGCGAGATTTTGCAGCCGATCGGGCACGCCGATCAGGATCGAGTTCGCCAATTTGCGCACCTGCTGGAAACGGTGGTCGGCTCGGCGCGCCTGGTGAATGGTGGCTGCTACGCCGGCGATGATGCTGGCCGCGAGCAACACAATGGCCGTCATAGCCAGGCGATGCCGATACGCCAGTTTCCAGGCGCGGTAAGCCAGCGTGCCCCGGCGCGCCTCCACCGGCATTCCTTTCAGATACCGGCCCAGATCCTCGTCCAGCGCCTCTGCCGTGCCGAACCGCCGCTCGGGCTCCTTGCTGACCGCCATGGCAATGATAGTGTCGAGGTCGCCTCGCAGTTGCCGGCTCAGCGCATAGCAGCCCCGCGCCTCCGCGCGCACGCTCGCCAACGGCACGTCCGTCTCGCAGATCGAGCGGTCCAGCGCCAGCGGAGACGAGCTGTCCGTGCTCTGCCCGCGCTCGCCCGTCAGCAGCTCAAACAGGATCAGACCGAGCGAGTAAACATCCGTTCGCGTCGTGATCGGCCGCGCCCGCACTTGTTCCGGGCTGGCATAGCCGGGAGTCCAGGGCGCGGCGCCTGTGAGCGTGTTTTGCTCCGCATCGGGCAGCGGGCTGAGCAGCTTGGCAATCCCGAAGTCCAGCAGCTTGGGCATGCCGTCGTCGCTCACCAGGATATTGCCGGGTTTCAAATCGCGATGTACCAACAGGTGCTGATGCGCGTAATGCACTGCCGAGCAGACCTGGCGGAACAACTCGATCTTGTCCCGCAGGTTGAGGCCGCGCCGGCGCGCATATTCCGTGATGGGGCAGCCCTGCACATATTCCATCGCAAAGTATGGAATGCCGTCTTGCGTGCCGCCGTCGAGGAACCGGGCAATATTGGGATGCTCCAGGCCCGCCAGCATCTGGCGCTCGTGGCGGAAGCGCTCGCGCAGCAAGTCCAGATCGCTCCACCAGGGCGCGATCTTCACGGCCACGGTCTTGCGATACTCGTCGTCATCGCGGAACGCCTCGAACACCAGTCCCATGCCGCCGCGGCCGATTTCGCGCACGATGCGATAGGGCCCGAAGTGATACCCCGTCCAGTCGATGCGCGCTGTGGCCGCCTTGGCCGCGCCCCCGACGGCCTGCGCGATGCGGCCGGCGGCTCCGCTGTCGTGAGCCAGCAACTCCCGAAGCTGCCGCCGCAGCTCCGCATCGGTCGCCGTCTCCCGCTCGATGAACGCGGCCTGGCTCTCTCGCGAAAGCTCGACGGCTTCCGCGAATAACTCTTCCAGTCGTTCCCAGCGTTGTGTGTTTTGATCCACAGGGCTCATCCGGACAAGCGGAATTATAGCCCAAAAACGATCAACGGAACCGCCGGGCTTCGCGTGCGTGAAAAAAGACGCCGCGGATTCCGCTTGTTCCAGTTGGAGGGGTTTTGTATGCTACTGCCAAAGGGCAACCAACGCTCAACTTTTCGGCTGCTGGCGATCCTTCTTCTATGGGGATTGCCGGTCTTCGGCGCCACGCTGGTGGTCACCAACAACCACGATAGCGGCCCCGGCTCGCTACGCGCCATGATCGCCAGCGCCAACTCCGGGGACACCATTACCTTCATGCCGGGGCTGGCGAGCCCCATTATCCTGACCAGCGGCCAACTGAGCATCGTCTACAACCTGACCATCAGCGGTCCCGGCGCATCCGTGCTGGCGATCAGCGGGGGTAACGCCTCTAGGGTTTTCGCGATTAGCCCCGGCATAACCGCCGCGATTTCTGGCCTGACCATTAGGGACGGCTACTCCGGCAATCTCGGCGGCGGCATCTATAACGGTTTCGGCGCCTCCTTGACCGTGACCAACAGCACGCTATCCGGCAACCACGCCGAAAACGGCGGCGGCATCTCTAACCAATTCGGCGCCTCCTTGACCCTGACCAACAGCACGCTATCCGGCAACTCCGCCGCCGGTGATATCAGCAACGGCGGCGGTGGCGGCATCCTGAACTCCGGCCCCTTGACGGTAACTAACAGTACGCTATCCGGCAACTCCGCCACCAGCAGCGGCGGCGGAATTGACAACTATGACAGCTTAACCGTGATCAACAGTACGTTATCCGGCAACACCGTCCCCGGCGGCAGCGGCGGCGGAATTGCCAACGAAGCCCAGTCCATGACCGTAATCAACAGTACCCTATTTGGCAACGTTGCAGCCTACGGCGGCGCCATCTACAACCTCGGCGGCATAACCGTGACCAACAGCACGCTATCCGGCAACTCTGCCAACGGCAGCGAAGCGCTCTTCACCTCCGGCGGCGGGGGGATCGCAAATGGAGGCATCGCCACCCTGAAAAATACGCTTCTGGCCGGCAACCCCGTTGGTGGGAATTGCGTGGATCCCTTTAATTCAGTGTTCTCCGCTGGACACAACCTTTCCGACGACGCGTCCTGCGCGAGTGCTTTGGCCCAGGTCGGGGACCGGACCAGTGCGCCCGCCGGCTTCGACGGCTCTCTAATGGACAACGGCGGGCCAACCCAAACCATCGCTCTGCTGCCAACCAGCAACGCCGTGGACGCCATCCCCGTGAGTCCGATCAACTACTGCACCCTGGCTAATGACATTACTGTCGCCCCGGTCGGCACCGACCAGCGCGGCGTTTCGCGGCCCCAAGGATCCGCCTGCGACATCGGGGCATACGAGCTGGCAAAGCTGACCTTCAACATCCCCCATGTCACATTCTACGGAGCCGGCCTGTTCGGAGGCTTCGACCTGGATGTCACGGCCACCGTGGACTCGCCGTTGGATGTGATCGATCCGGTAACCCAGCCGGTCACCATCGCGGTGGGACCACATTCTTTCACGATTCCCGCTGGATCCTTCCATCCCGGTCCCGACGGGCAGACGAGGGGCAGTTGGTTCTTCTTCGGGGCGGTCGACCGCGCCTTGCTCGGCGTGCAGATCGACGCGCTGGGCGACGGCTCGGTCCGGGTCCAGGCCGGAGGTTGGCCGGTGGACTTCAGCGGATTGACCTCCCCGGCCACGATCAAGATCGCGATCGGCGTCAACCGCGGTACCGCCGAGGTGCGCTTTTAGGGCGCGCCGCTCATCTGGCGTTTCCGCCCATGGCGTGGCTCAGCCAGGCCTCCGCCATGCGCTGCTCCCGGCTGATGGTGGCAATGGAGACCTCCAGTATGCCGGCGGTCTCTTCCACGCTCAGTCCTCCGAAGTACCGCAGCTCGATCACCTGCGCCTTGCGCGCGCTCAGCCGCGCCAGGCCGTCGAGGGCGTCGTTCAGGGCCAGAAACTCGTGCGCGCGGTCGGGCACGAAGTCCACGGCCTCGTTTAAGGGTGCCTTGACCGCGCCACCGCCCCGCTTCTCCGCCCCCGCGGCGCGGGCGTGGTCCACCAGGACCTGGCGCATGAGCCGCGCCGAAAAGGCAAAGAACTTTCTGCGGTTCTCGAAGCTGGGGTGGTCCTCCCTGACCAGCCGCAAATAAGCTTCGTGAATCAGGGCGGTGGGCTGCAAGGTGTGCTCCGGGCGTTCCTGCTGGAGATAACTCTCGGCGATTTTGCGCAGCTCCGCATACACCAACCGCGTGGCCACGTCCAGGGCCGCGCGGTCGCCCTGCCCCCACCGCGCCAGCAGTTGGGTGACGTCGCCTTGCGTTTCTTCCGGCAAGAACTTCAGTGTAGGTGAAATCGCCTGAACGGCGTCAGTCCCGCTAGAGAACGGACATCGAGTGCTCTTAGTTAGCAGCCGCAGCGCAGTCTCGCGGTCAATTGCTCGGATATCGCCCGGCCGAGCTTCCGCTTAAGGTCTTCCGGCCGCGGGAGCTTGCCGATTTGCTTATTGCCCGCGGGCTGTACGACGCGCAGGATGAGCGCCTCAAGCTCCCGCAAATCCGTATCTCCCACGCAGAGGTACACACTGAACCGGTCCCACGACTGCCGTGGCGATCCCTCAAGTGCATAGTCAGCCGAGACCTCGAATTTGTTGCCAGCCCAACGTAGTAGAGCTTCCCTCGCCGGTATAGAGCATACACGCCCTGCCGCCGGCGGACAAAATCACGAATGATCCATCCGGAAATGGTTTTTGCCACTCAGCTCCGTTTTAATTCGTCCTCGGTGTGGACGTCGCTGACACGAAAGCCGGGCCGGGCGCGTATGGGACCACAAACGCGGATTGAAAGCCGTTGTCAGACAGTTCCCAAAAGCGTTAGACTATCGGCTTCGATGCAACCCGGCCGCTCTAACGCTGGAGCGCCGTCTCTGTTTACGCGCGTTGCGGTGGTACACGGATGCGGCGGTTGCGCTGTTATCGACGCTGATCCTTCTGGCAATGTTCACCTGTTTCTCCTATGGTTATTACGCGGCCCGGGGCGAGAAGCGGCCCATTTACTCAGCGGAACTTCAGCCGGGCGCGATGCATCGCATGAGCCGGGAGCAGGCCCTGGCGTTCTTCAAAGAGTTCGATGAGATGGGAGACCACGAGATCTACATGTACCAGCCGGGGTCGGGTTTTCCGAACGCGTGTTCCATTCGGCGCTGTTCAACGTGGATGAGGCGTCACCCATGCCCACGCGCAGAACTGCGAATATCAATTCCGGCGGAGGGCGCCCGCTGATCGTCTGGACCTTCGGCGGATCGACCATGTTTGGCTGGTGGGAGCCGCCAGGACGCCTTGGGTTATGATAGGCTGACTGAACCTCTCATGGATAACGCACCCGCTGATGAGTTCCCGCGCAAGAGAAATCGGGCATCCTGGTTTGCCGTGTTCGCCTTGATCTTCATCCTGCTTTGTGCGGCATTTATACCCTATGCAGGGCTCGAGGATGACGAATTGTTCTTCGTGCGGCCGCTCTACCCGGCGTGGCAACATGTGACGATGATTGCGACGTACATCGGGAGCCTGAAAACGCAACTGTATTGGCCGGTGTTCCATATCTTCGGCGTCAGCGCCTGGTCCGTGCGGCTGCCGATGGTTCTGGCCGCCACGCTGACCCTGTGGATTCTGTATTACTTGTCTCTGCAGTACGCCGGCGGCTTCGCTGCGATCCTGTCGGCAGCCCTGCTGGCGACTCACCCCGCATTCATTCTGACGAGTACGCTCGACCGGGGCCCGGTTGTGCTGGAACAACTGTTGCTCATGTTGGGCTGTTGGTTCCTGGTACGTTACGGAAGGGCGGGCGATGCCGCTTCCCGACGCGATCTTGCCCTTGGTTTCCTGTGCTTCGGCCTGGCGACGTGGAGCAAGGCGGTCTTCGGCTGGGCTTTAGCCGGACTGGCCGCCGGCGGCCTGGCGGTCTTCGGGCGCGAGATACGGCGCGCGCTGCGGCCGGCGAATGTGGCCATAGCCGCGGCCGCGTTCCTGCTCGGCGCCCTGCCGCTCATCATTTACAACGTACGGCACTTCAATGCGACCCTGACCGCGGGCGCACACCTGGAGGACTGGCAGGCGCTCAGGGAGAAGTGGATTCCGCTGAGAAATAACGCCAACGGCTCGCTGTTCGCCGAAGACTTTGTCTCGGCGGAGAATTCCGCCAGCCCCAAGGCTCCCTTCTCGCTGCGGGGCCGCGTGGCGGTCTGGATACGTGAGCACTTGGGAGAGCACCGCCAGACCGGATTCTGCTATGTGTTCGGCGCCCTGCTGGTGGCTGTGCCGTGGTGGTGGCGTTCGCGAGCCGCTCGTTTCTCCCTGGTTTTTATAGCGGTCGCCTGGATGGTCATGGCGGCCACACGCAACGCGGGAAACTATTCGGCGCACGTGATGTTGTTGTGGCCGTTCCCGGTACTGTTCGTTGCGTGGGCCCTGGCGGCGCTGCCCTGGCGCCGCCCGGCGCTCCTGGCCGGCATCGCCATGGTTGCCATGAACCTTCTGGTGGTCAGCCAGTACGTCTCCCAATACGAGCGCAATGGCCCGCATGAAAGATTCACCGACGCCATCTATCCGCTCTCGGCCGGGTTGCCTGAAAATAGCGGGCGGACGATTTACTGCGTCGACTGGAACGTCGCGAGCCAATTCAAGCTCCTCCATAAAGGACGGCTGGCCGTGCGCACTGGCAGCTATCCCCTGCTCTCCGAGTCTCCGAGCGAGAGTGACATTGGCCAGATTCGCGCCATGGTTTCCGATCGGGATGCGCTGTTTGTCGCGCATGTTTCGGCTCAGGCGCGAGTGTTTGGGGTTCGTCTGGAACGTACGGCCGAGTCGCTGGGCTTCCACCGGGAAACGCTGCGCACGATTGCGGATTCCAACGGCCGTCCGGTCTTTGCCGTTTTCCAATTCCGCCCGCTAACACAGTGATCTTACGGCTGCCGGCCGTGGCTTGCTCCGGAAGCCCTCCACCACCCATGCCGCGAAAACAATCCAATAGACGTCCAGATAACTCCGGTGGCTGGTGTGCGCCCAAAACACGGCGGTCACAACCATAAACGAGAGATACAGCATCCCTATCAGAATCGTTTCGCATTGCTGGTCTGACTTTCGTCGTTGGCTAAGTTGGCCAACTGGGCCAGCTCGTTAGATGCCAGGAAAGGGCGGCTGGACCAGCGCCGCACAGAGCAGGCGGGCGAGCCGCCAAGATGCCTTGGGTTATGATGAATGATCTGACAGAACCTCCCATGGATCCCGCACCCGCTGATGAGCTCCTTCGCAAGAGAAATCGAGAATCGTTATTAAAATTCGCCCAGGCCATCGGTAGCCGCTCCCTTTCCTCGGACTCCGCCCCGTTTCGGCGTCATCTCGCCATGTTATTTGAAACCGAGGGCCTGGATTTCCGGATACTTTCCCGCACGGCGGCCGCGGCGTTGGCGCTCTGCCCGGTCTTCAAGGAAATGCTGGAGGATGCGGACCGCCTGGACGCGGCCGCCATTCGGCACAAGCTTCGCCTGCCAGGATACCTGGAGGCACTCGACGATCCACTCGCACACCGGCTCTTGCGCAGGACGTTCGTGGTGGATCTCTCGTTCGAGCGCCTCCTGACCATTATCCGCAGGTTATATCTCGAGCGTGAGGAGGACAAACATTGGAACCTGACTCCGCGCCACGTCCGCTTCATGGTCTCCCTGGCGTGTCAGTGCTTCAACAATGAATACGCGTACGCTACCTGCGCAACGGAAGAGGAGGCGCTCGCACGGGTGGCAATGCGTCTGCGGCGGCCAATTGGATCCGAAGACGAGGGCCTTGTCCTGGAGGGGCTGATGGTCTTCGCTATGTATGCCCCACTGTGGACGCTGGGAGTGGGCGCCGGCCTTTTGCGGATGCGGGCGCTGTCGTCAAATCCCGATCTTCAGGAATTGGCGGCACGTCAGGTACGCGAGCACCTCGAAGAGGCGGAGATCCGGAAGACAATCCGGTCGTTCGGCATGAGTGGGGAGTCGGTTACAGAAGCCGTCAGAGGGCAATATGAAGAATCGCCGTTTCCGCGCTGGCTGAACATTACTGTCCCCAGTGCGGTCCCGTTCGCCGACGCCATGCGAAAGCGTTTCCCTTTTCTCGGTCCTGTCGAAACGAATCAGCCGGTGAAGATTCTGGTCGCCGGCTGCGGCACCGGCTACCATCCGATTGACATCGCCATGAGCTACTCGGATGCTACAGTCCTCGCCATCGACATCAGCAAGGCCAGCCTTGCGTATGCGATTCGCCAGGCGCGGCGGTATGGCCTAACCAACGTCGAGTTTCTCCATGGCGACCTCTTTTGCCTGGAGAGCCTGGGTATGCAGTTCGATGTGGTGGAGTGCATTGGAGTGCTGCACCATTTGGCGGATCCCGAAGCCGGTCTCCGGGCGCTCCGGGACGTTCTGATTCCCGGAGGTTATATGCGGATCGGCTTGTACAGCCGGCGCGCGCGTGCCCACCTGCGAGATGCCCAGTCGTTTGTCGCTTCGCGCGGCCTGGGCCGGTCCCCGAGTGAGTTACGGAAAATACGGCAGGAACTCGCCGCCAAGGTTACGTCCAACGACTGGAAAGACAAGTGGGCGCCAACCGATAACCCGGAGTTTTACCAACTGAGCAACTTTCGCGATTTGCTATGCCACACCCACGAAGTGCAATTCACGCCGGCCGAATTGGGTGCGGTCCTCCGGCGCCTGGACCTCACTTTTCTTGGCTATCGCCGCCTGGAGGACCATACCCGCGCAGCCTACGCCGAGCGTTTCCCGATGGATTCCAACATGCGCGATCTCGACCTGCTCGAACAGTTCGAGGCTGAGCACCCTGACATCTTCCGAGGCCTCCAGATTTTCTGGCTGTCGAAGAGCCGCGCGTCCTGATTTGGGGAACACAGATATTCGAGTCGCGAAGCGTTTCTTCGATGGGAAATGGCAGCCCCAGAGCGTTCCACGCACGTCAGACGGGGGTCTGCCCCTCTTCTCTCCGAAGCCGGTCTTCCACCACGCGCTCGTAAAACGCTTCCAGAGCCCGCACGCAGCTCCGGTCGCCGTATAACCTCGAGGACTGCTCCCGCATCCTCGCCACGATGCTCTTCCGCCATTCCACATCCACACCCAATCGGACGGCGGCGTCCACATACGCGGCCTTATCATGGGCTATTGTCTCGGTCACTCCCAACTGCGTCAGAATCGCATACGAATGCCGCCCCCGCATGAACTCGCCCGGCGTCGTCACTACCGGCAAGTCACATGCGATCGCCTCCATAGTCGAGTTGCATCCCGACCATGTCATGGTATCCAGATAAATGTCGCAAACCAGGTTCAGGTTCCAATAATCCAACCGTCCCATCTCCGGCACCATGACACAGTGCTGGCCGGCGCACAGGCCCATCGCCGAAAACGCACGATCCAGCCTCTTGTAAAAATCCCCGGCTACCAGCTCGTTAGATGCCAGGAACACAAATTGCGCGGATGGAACTCTCCCGGCAATCTCGGCGAATACATGATCGTGCTCCGGCAGGTACTTAAATAGCGACTGGCATGACAAATACAGCACGGCGTCGTCCCGCAGCCCAAAGTCCCCTCGCCTCTTCCATAGCAGCGCCCTCGGAATGACGGGCTTCCTGTACCAGATTCCAATACCCGGCAGGCGGACCAACTGCTCGCAATAATGCTCCTCGGCGTTATCCGGCTCCATCAGATCGCTGGAAAGGAAGTAGTCGATCGTGTCCAGGCCCGGCGTCATGGGATGACCCCAAGTGACACACTGCACCGGCGCCAGGCGCAATGCCCCCATCAATCCCGTAATTGGACTCATGCCGATGTCTAAGAAGACCAGAAGGTGCAGGCGGTCTCTCACGATGGCCTCGCAGGCGCCTTCCAGGTCGCCGGGAGTGTGCCGGAGCTGGGGGTTGTTCCGTTTTACCTCCTCGGTCGTCGAGTCTACCTCTGTGCCGGTATAATATATATATATATCTGCTTTGCTCTTATCGTGTTCGAGGATCCACCCTAAGTGGCTCTTCATGACGCTGTGGTCATAGACGCATGACGAAACGTAGCCCACACGCAACTTCCCGGCTGGCGGCCGCGGTGGAACGGCCGCGCGGCCGGCCCACTGGGGATAATTGGCGGCCATCACACGGTTAAGAAGCTGGCCATACTGGTGCTGCACGGCACGGTCGTTCCGGCCTTGGTACGCCAAATAGAAGTTCGCCCAGTCCTTGACTGCCTGCAACGCACTCACTCGGCCGGCAGCCGTGTCCAGGGTCGTCTCCCGGCAGAAAGCGTCCAACTCAGCCCGGTATCTCCGGCGGTAATGATCGATGTCTTCCTGCGTGTTGTATAAGATGGGGAGAATCAGACGTTTCTTTAGCCGTACGTCTGAGGCATCGGGAAACGCCAGGAGACACTGGTCCGCGGCGCGGATAGCCTCTTCGGTTCGATTGCCGTGCTTCAGGCTCCCTATATACGCCCGGTGGAGATCCTTCCCCGGCGGGCACCGGTCCACGCCTTCCCTGAGGACTGATAGAGCTTTGGCATATTGACCCAGGGCCTTGTAGCAGGCTGCCAGTTTTATGTAAACATCGGCACTTTGTGGGTCCCGATGGACCGAAAGCCGATACCTTTCCAGCTCTGACGAGCGTTGGTCTCGATCGGCCTGCTGGCTGTTCTGAAGGGCCATCTTATACTGGTATGCCAGAAGGCCTTGCGACTGGCGATCGCCGCGATCAGGCATGGGAAACTCCCAACAAACTGGCGTGGTCTTCCAGAATGGCTTCGCACCGCCGCGGCAAACAGCTTGGATTTATATGGGACGGCAGCAGACCCGGAATGCTCGTATCGGCAACCGGGAGGCCATACACAGAGTATGCCTGTTCCATTCAGTGTTTCACACCAGCCCCTGTTTGACCATGATTTTAGGCGGCTTCCTGCCAAGCTGCAACCAATAGTTCAGGCTAATCAGCCGCGGCCCTTCCCAGCCTCTCGAAGAAGCCGCCATTCCCGGTAGGCCCTCCAGGTTTACGTACCGCGCCAGTTCCGGAACGGGCTCCAGGTGATTTGCCCACCATTCCGGACCACAGCTTTGGAATTTATCCTGGATGGCGCTACACCGCAGCGGTGTCTTGGGGCGGAACCGGACCGAGTCTGGCACCATCCCACGTCCGGCAATCCTCAGGATGTTCTTATCCTGGCACCAGGGCAACGCCGGCAGCCCCGCCAAAAACGTGGCCACACGAAGATCGAAGAGAGGATGGCGATGCTCAATCGGAAACTGGGTGACCTCCGGATCCTGGACCGCAAAAAAGCTCGGCCACATAGGACTCTGGAGATCCTGCCGCGCCCTTGAGCGGTGGTCCGCGGCAGATGGCGGCGGGTCGACCTGGTTCCATCGGCCGCTGAGCTCGTAGCGTTTGACGAACTCGGGATTCAGCCACGCCGGAGGTGCAGGGGGGGCGGCCTTGCCGAGCTTACTCTTGATTAAGCGGCGAAATCCCAGCCGCGGTATTCGCCGGCTCAACCGGAAGCACCATCCGATACCTGTAACCAGCTCCCCCAGGGCACGCAACCTCAGATAATTGGCGATGTACAGATCGTTGGTACAAATTGCTGGATCTCCACCTTGTCCGGACAGTACTACTCGCGTATGTCCAGTCATCTTCCCGTAACAACCGTTTTCGAGCCCCGGCAGCGGACAGTTTACGGGCTCGGGTTTGGAGAACTGCCAGCACCGGTCCTGGTCAAACAGATCGTATTCGTCCGCGTCCACGTACTCGATCGGAATACGAAAGAAATCTGCCGCCAGCCGGGCGTATTTTTTCTCCGGATCCGGAAACTTCTTTTCATATACCATGGTGTAAGCACGCAGCCCGGAGTGAGCCGATGCTTCCCCCATCGCCCGGTTGGCAACTGCTGCAACCAGGGTGGAATCGAGCCCGCCGCTCATGAAGATGCCGACCCTGTCCGTCCGAATGCGGTCTTTTACCGCCTCTTCAAGCAGCTCTCGGAAATGGTCCACATAATCGAGAGCCCGCTTGTAGCGGACCCCCTCGATCTCTAAGGTCCAATAGCGCCGGATCCGCAGCTCCTTCTCCGTACAGGTCAGGCAGTGACCCGGCGCCAGCCGCTGTATGCCCGCAAAATAAGTTTTGGCAGGGTCCATATTCCGATCGAACAACAAAAAATCGGCGACCACCCGATCGTTCAGCTCGTGGGAGACCTCGGGATGTAGCCGCAGGCAATTCAGCGTGTTGCCGCACAGCAGGCTTTTGCCCGCCTCAGCGTAATAGAACGGCTTCACCCCGAGTTGATCCCGCGCGCCGAACAAAACGCGCCGGCGCCCGTCCCAGATCAGAAAAGCAAAATCTCCCATCAGGCGCTCCGGGCACTCTTCACCCCACACGTGGTAGGCGTGCAGGATTAGCTCGGCATCGGTCGCCCACCTGACCTCCTGCCGCCCCGCCGACTCCAGTTTCCCGATCAGTTCCGCGCGCGCATCTATTCGTGCGTCGGCAGCGATCCACACCTGGCCATCCAGCGTGCACGGCTGCCGCTCCCTGTCGGATTCCCAGGTCGTCCGTAACAGGGTGTGTCCCAAGCCCACTGCCCCCTCACTCCACACCTCCTGCCCGTCCGGCCCTCGATAGGCCATGAACCCGGTGATTTCCCCCAGCCATTCCCGATCGGCCGGATCTCCGTCCCGATTCAGAATCCCGAAGATACCGCTCATTCCGCACCCCGTCCTGCTGCCTGGAGGGAAGGAAGACTCCCGTAGTTAGGCCTCGTCATGGGTTCTCCATCGGGAAGACATGGCACGCCTGGCCGATCCCCACCTTGGACGGCTGCCGTTCTCCGGTTGCTCTGAGCGCCTCGTCCGTGCCACAGACTTCCCGGCTCGCCCAGCCACCTCTCCTTGTCCAGTTTTCGGATTGTGCCACACGTATTGTTCCCGCCGTCCGGATTCACGATGCCGGCAATACCGCGCGCAACGGCGTGCCTCCACAGGAGGCAAGCCGCGAACCTTCGAGATCGGAGAGAATCGCCTGGCGGACCGAGGGGAGATGGCCCAGCCCCCGCGGGTACGATAGCTTCTTTACCGGCAAGGCGCTCAGAAGACACGCGGTTGCACCGGCTTGACGCCGAAGCCGTTCCGGATCGACCAGTAAGGAGTTGAATGTACTGCCCACCAATGCCAGGAATGCTGCCTGCGGCGATAGCGGTTCGATCCGAATGCGCCGCAAGTCGCGCGTCTCGTGCGGAGAAGCCAGCGCATAGATCGCCCGCAGGGGCAAGGGGCGGCTCTGACACTGGCCAAGCGGGAAGATCTGCTTCTCGGTGAGCGAGTTCATGGGCACGCCTTCGGCCGCACGTCCGAAAAAATGGCGGGCTATATCGGGAAACAGTTTGATTCGTGGGGGCCCGGGATATGCGTCAAATCCGCCGCAGCCCGGCTGCAGCAGCAGGAGATCGTCGGTGAGCAGCGAATGGCCGGCTGCCAGGAAACAGGCCGCCAGGCTGGACTTGCCGAATCCGCTCTCACCGAGAATTGCCAACGCTTCCCCATCCACACCGATCGAGGTCGCGTGCAGCGGCTCAAATCCGCTCTTCACCAGTGCGAAGCTAAGCGCCTGTCCCACCAGGTAGACCTGGAAGGATTCCATGGAAGCATCGGGGGCGCGCGCGCAGGTGATGCGCCGTCCGTCGGAAGAAACCAGGAATTCGCCAAGCCCGCTCCACCGCACATAGATCGAGCGGTCGGCAAGGTAAGCGTAATGGTACCAGTCCGAACGGGTTTGCAGGTCCACACCCTGGATCGCCTCGGAGAATAACGACGCCGATCCGGTCGAAACCTCGATCTCTGTCAGCCCAGGATGCGTGTGCTCGGGCAGTGAAAGTACAATCTCGCTACGCAAGGATATACCGTATACGTTGTAGCGGAAGCACTCGCAAGAGTGGCCATTGTTCTCGTTGGACATTGTTCGTTGATAACCGGCGCTCCAGCCGGGATAACCACGCTGGTCCTTAACCTGCCCTATCGCCATAGGATTGCATGAAAAGGGGCGGTCAAACCATTCAGCATACCATCGCCTGCTACCGCCCCGGTGCCTCGTCCATGCCGGCAGGCTTTCTCAGCTCACCTCGGCCAGCAGCCCCTGCTGCTCCATCTGAGCGACCAGGTCCAGCAGATCCCCGGACAGTTTTTCCTGCGTGACGTCGTATTCCCGAAGCATGACTTCCATGACCCGGCTGAGCGCTCCGTCTTCCTGAAGCAGTTGCCAGATCCGCGTCCCGATCGCATTTAGACCGAGATAGACACCCGTCTTCAGATTCAGGAGGACCGCCTCTCCCTGAAGCTCTTGAAACAGCACGTCGTCCTGTATTCGTACCCGAGAATTCAGACTGATTTCCACCGGCATAATTTTAGAGCGCCCCGGTCACTCGCGCAAGCTACCGGCGCTCTGGCGAGTACTACCATCTAGTACCAGCATCGGCGCGTAACCGTCGAGTTCCTCCGATCCCCCGATTAAAACCTCTCCCTCGCTCTCCACCCAGGCATGCGCGCGAAATCCCAGTTTCTCATCCAGGGCCACCCCGATATGCACTTGTCCGGCATGGCCATGCCGTCCCAGCAGAATCTGCGCGGCCAGCGCCTGTACCAGGCATGTGGAGCGCGGTACATAGCGGCTGGCCAACCGCACCGCCCACACAATCTCCCGCGTTCCGGCTGCACTCCCGCTCCCGCCCGGCCGCCCAAAATACGCGCAGACCCGTTGGATCGTCCGGAACGGTATCAGCCACAGCCCCAGGCGCACCAACGCTACCAACAGCATGCTTTTCATTGCCAATCGGCGCTCCCTCCGCGATAACCGGCAATAGGTGCGCAGTTTTCCGATGATCATGACACCCCAAACCGTCGATTCGAGCCTGTATGTCATAGGATCGCATGAAAATGGATCGATGTACAATTCACTCGGCTCGCTCGGCTCGCTCACCTGAGCGCCACCTCACTTCTTGTCCGTGACGAGCGAATCGTAGATCGCTGCAATCTCCGCGACCATTCGATCGGCAGAAAAATGAGCGCGCGCTCTCTCCCGTCCGGCGGCTCCCATCGCTCGCCTACGCTTCGGGTCAAGTATGAGGAGTCGCAGGCGTCCACTGAGCGCCGTAACATCTGAGGCTGGGACAAGGTAACCGGTTTGGCCATCCTCCACGGCTTCCGGCAGGCCGCCGACAGAAGTCGCAACTACTGGCAGCCCTTCTGCCATAGCCTCCAGAGTCGAGATGGGCAGGCCCTCATCGAGCGAGGGCATGGCGAAGATGTCCCAGTTATGAAATATGGGCCCAAGGTCCCGCTGCCAACCTAGGAAGCGAACGCGGCCCGCAAGGCCCAGGCGGCTTAGTTCTCTCTCCAACTCCTCGCGCTGGGGACCGGTTCCGGCAATTTCGAGCCGCAGGCCGGGAAACTCCGCGTGCAATGATGCAACCGCCCGGATCAAGTCTATGAGTCCTTTGAGCGGCGCCAGACGGCACGCTGCGCCGACCACAATGGTCGCCGGGGAAGCCTGGTTTGCGGTGTCGACTTCCTCTGGCGAGTGCACCCCCGCATGCACCACTATCGGTCTCAAGGCGGGGATTTGAAGGGCGGCCGCATGCGAGGCGGCAATCACTACGTCTGCGCCTCGCACGATCACTGGAACACTGCCGGCAGAAATGGCTTCCGAAATACGTCCGTGAAGATGGACCACGACACGAGCGCCGGAGGAGAGACGAATCATGCGGCGGATAGAGCGCGCACCAAAGTGCTGGTGCACAATCGCAAAATCATAATTCCGGAGACAACGCCAAAAACGGTATGCGCCGATAGGGTCGCGGACTCCGCGCCACCACTCTATCGAGCGTGCCGTGGCGCCCGCGGCCTGGAGATCCTCGACCAGCGGGCCGGATGGGCCGAGAAACCAGGCGTGCACATGGTACTTGGCAGGATCCAACCCAGAGGCAAGCGCGGCGACGATCCGTGCGATGCCACTACCTTCGAGTTGCGCAGTACCTAATAGATGCAAAATCGCCGCGGGCATTATAAAACTGAAAACTCTGGACAGGCCGGACGGACTTAGAAGCCCTGAACGCACGGCGCAGACGAGAATGCACCAGATTCAGCGGCCCCGGCGCCTTGCGCCGCCCCCTGCCTGATTTGCGCTTCGGTCATTAGTCTTTTTGGTGAGCGGAACCGGTAACCACTGAGGTCTTCAAGCGCCCACTCTGACGGAGCGATACCCGTACACCCTCCGCGTCCCTCGCAGGCATGGCCGCTGTCGGGACCTGCATGGAAAGTCCTGGATCCCAGGTTTTGAACGCACTTTCAAACTGAGTCCGCAAGTAGAGGAGGGGTCCCAGGAGCAGAGCGGGGTAGCTTCGACACCTGGAAACCAGACGAGCGGGGCATCGCAGGCTCGCGGTGCGCCAAGTCCGCCGGACGCCGCGCAACGCCTCGAAGACGTAGCGCATGAGTCGTCTTCTGTGGTTCGGCTCTTCGAAAAACAGCAGGGTTAAATAGCCGGTCGAAGCCGCAAGCTGCCGCAAGTAATGTCCGCAAAAGATCTGCAGATCGGCCGGATAGGGATGGTACACCTGAGCGTCGGGCGCGTAGACTACCCGATAACCCAGTTCAATCAGGCAGAAAAACGCGTAGTGTTCTTCGCCTCCACTGATTCGGCTCCCGCGGCCAAGACGGTGATCGAATCCGGCCCACGAATGCAGTGCCGAGCGCCGGAAAGCCATGTTAGAGCCTTGGCCGATGCCGCCAAAATTCGCGAGTTCAAACCACCGTGGGTTCCCGCAGTCGACCGATCGCCGCTGATCGCCCAAGTAGTCTAGTGCGTAGAACTCACCTACTTCGCTGCGAGGCGCGCCTGGCGCTCGCAGCTCCTTGATTCGCCCGGCAACGGCGGCCACTTGCGGATCTTTGAATTCAGCCGCCAGATTTTGCAGCCAGTTCGGATCCGGCACGGCATCGTCATCCAAGAACGCAATGATCTCGCCGGTGGAGGCGCGCAGACCAAGATTGCGAGCACGGCTTAAGCCTGCCTGGGGCTCCATCACGTACAGTACTCCCCAACGGCGGGCAATCTCGAAGGCGGCCGCATCATGGGGAGCGTTATCGACCACCAGCACATCAAAATCCGGGTACTTCTGCCGGCTGACCGCGTCTAAACAACGCTCCAATTCCTTCTCGCGGTCACGAGTGCAGATAACCACCGAGAATGTCAACGATGAGGAGGACGGTCGAGTTATCGGATTGCGTTCCGCAAGGCCCCGAAGCATAAATGGCGCTTTTTTCTGTCATTTAGCCTAACACGCCGTTTGCACCTCGCACAAGAGGAACTTCATCGCCCACGCCGCATGTATCCGTTCGCAAGTCATTGACAGCAGTGTTCTTCGGGGCATCGGTCAGGTACTGGTACTATTGCGGCATGTTGGAAGCGCCGGAGGCTGGGTATGGGGGAGCAACGAAACAGAACACTCGCTTCAGGCCCCGCGGCCCGATAAATCCTCGCCACTGGGACATGGAAGGTTTTCGGCGGCCCCTCGCCGCTGGCTCGGCAGCTTGCCGATCAGCCTTTCGATTCAGCCTCGTGCGCTTGCGCGCTTCATTCAGCGGCCGGATCTTGGTCTTCTTATCCGCGCTCCGATATTCGTCCCCAACGCGTTCGAGGTATTCCTCCCGTGAGTGTATGTCCGTCCTTGGGCCACAATTGGCAGTGATGCACTCGCGCTTTCAGTCATGGTACCGATGGCCCTGTTGGGACTGTTGGGTCTGTTCTGAGTGGCATACTTCCGGTTACAGTATACCGACTAGGCCACCCTGGAAATCACAGTGGAACGAAAGCAACGCATGAAGTCCTGGATGAACAAATGGAACGTGCCTGATCGACTACTGTGCACCCTGCCCTGGACAGTTGTGTGTTTCTCGGCCATCTTTCTTAAGTGGAAGCTCCTGAGATTCGGCGGGTTCCCCCTTGTGATGACGGGTCAAAGCAGTACGCCCTACACCCCATCGACTCCGGTGGAAGGGTTCGGGCTGGGTCAGCAAGTATCGTTCTTTCGAGCCGACCTCTTGATCCTGCTCTTTGTCGTTCCGTTGATCCTCACGCTGCTTCCCGTTGATCGGCTGTGGCGCGTGCCAGTCATTAGCTTGATTTGCTCTCTAGCCATCTGGTTTCTCGATATTGAACACCATGCCGTCAATGTTACCGGTGGCTTCGTTCCGCTTGACATTCTGTGGGACGGTATTTCGTGGGGCATGCGCAGACCTTCTGCGGCGCGTCCGTTTATCTCACTGCGGTCGATCAGCCTACTCCTTGCTTTGCAGGCGGCCATCGTCATGATCGCCAGGTGGGTCCGCCGGTTGCGATGTCGCGGCCAGACAGGCCGTGTTCTCCGGGCCTTGGCCTTGCCTTACGTGGCTCTTTTAAGCATCACTGCGGTCGCTTGGTCACCCTGGATACCCGACTTGAGTTATCACACCAGCGTTGTATTCATCATCTGGAAGGCGCTGAGGAGCAATGAAGAACTCGCACCAGTGCCTCCGGAGAAGGTAGTCGGCCTCTACCAGGCATTCGCGCACTCCCCCAAGAATTACGATCATTACGATCTGCGAACACATTGGGGTCAGGCAGAGGGGTCCGATGTCATCCTTTTCATACTGGAAACTGCTCCGGAACGATGCGTGGATCTTGCGGGGGATCCAAACCGGCTACCAAACATACGTCGCTTGATGCCCCGTTCCTGGGTCGGTACAAGGCATTATACCACTTATCCCTTGTCCGAGCCCGCAGCCTATTCCATTCTCAGTTCACGGTATCCTCCGGAGCATCCTGCCAGCGATGCCGAGGTTCGCGAGGAAACTGGTGGATTGATGAAGGCCGTAAGAGCGATAGGGTATCAGACTGCCCTATACAGTGACACCGCCTTCCCCTCTTTCCCGTACGCAGACCTGGGGATCGAACACATGGTCCGGGCAGACGAGGAATGGCCGTCCGGGACTCCACACTCAGACAGACCTGAAGAGCTGGATGCCTGGGCATTGCAACTTATGAAACGAGACCTCTTGCGCTGGATCGGGGAAAACCGCCGATTCGCGGTCCTATACTTCCCTCAGGTCGCACACGGCCCCTGGATAGACATCAAGGATCACCCCGGAAAAGAAAAAAGTCCGCTGGAACGCTGTCAAGCTTTGGTTTCGCTGGAGGACGAATGGCTGGGGCAACTGATTGGCCTGCTCGCAGGCCAGGGGCGGCTATCCCATACGTTAATCGTCCTCACAGGCGATCACGGTATTAGAATGCGATCCGAGGATCCCAGCCTAAGACCAGGGAGAATCGACTCGTACAGCTTTCAGGTGCCCTTCTTGCTGTACGCGCCAACTGCGGTTGCCAACACCGAGCAGATTCCCTGGGTCACGTCCCATATCGATATCAGTCCGTCTTTGCTCGATCTACTCGGCGTAAAGGAGGGTCGGGGATTGGAACAGGGAAGCGCCATCTGGAATGATAACTTGAAAGAAAGGATTACTTACTTCTGGGCCAAGGCGCCGTTAGGGGCGGACGGATATTTCGAAAATGGAGAGTATTATATGTGGAATCGCCTCTCCAACGCAGTTTTCACGAACCATGACCTGCATTTTGAGGACACGCATCTTGTTGCGAACAATTCGAGCGTCTACGACCGCGTTGTTCGAAGTATCCTTGAAATGGATTCGATACGTACGAACTCGGAGAGGGCGGCACGATTGGGGGGCGTAGGTCGGTGAAGAACGCACTCCTGAGGCTAGCGCATAACCTCGCATAACCTCGCCCTCTCGCGCGGGATGGAAACCAGGCCGCTCCCTTCGGCCGGGATCTGGGAAATGTTAAACTGCGAGTGGCAAGGCGGATGTAAAATCTTTGTGGTGTAATCGATTCGAAAGTTGTGTGCCGGGAGGCCAAACGGTGACGAGTCCTCCATCCGCGCCCCCCAAGCCGGATCGTCTCATTGAGCTCACCTGGGGCTATGCCGCGCCCCTGATTATTGAAACCGCGCTTACTCTCGGGGTTTTCGATCAGTTAAACCAGGGCCCCAAGACCGCCGAGGAGGTCAGTGCGGCTACTGGTGCGTCGGCCCGGGGTATGAAGGCAGTCCTGAATGCGTTGGTGGGACTCGATCTTCTGGCTGGAGATGAAGCTGGACGGTATTTACTTGCCCCGGAGAGTTCCCACTTCCTGGTAAGCACAAATCCCGAGTTTCTGGGTGCCATGATTCGCGATCTCGGCCTCCGTCTGATCCCAAAATGGCTGCACCTGACGGATATCGTGCGCTCCGGGAAACCGGTAAGGCCCGTAAATCGCGAAAAGATTGGAGCGGCCTTTTATCAGGAATTTGTCGAGAGCATCGTCCCGTTGAGCCACTCCGGGGCGCACGCCTGGGCCGAGACGCTCCACTTCGATATGGGAGGGCCCGCCGTAAAGGTCCTGGATCTCGGAGCGGGCTCCGGCGTGTGGAGCATTGCTCTGGCTCAAAAGTCTCCCAACGTGCTGGTCACGGCGATTGACTGGGAAGAAGTGCTGCCTGCAACCAGGAGGATGGCATCGCACTGCGGTGTGGCAGACCGCTTTCGGTTTGTGGCCGGCGATTTATCCCTGACAGATTTCGGTACCGGATACGACATTGTTATTGCCGGGCACATCCTTCACAACGAGGGCGTCCACCGAAGCCGCGCTTTGCTGCGGAAGATGTTCGAGGCGCTTGCTCCCGGCGGAACTGCCGTGGTGGCGGATCTGCTGGTCAACGATGCCCGCACCGGGCCGCTGCCCAATCTTCTTTTCGCCGTGAATATGCTCGTCAACACCGACCAGGGAGATACGTTCTCAGCCGCCGACATTATCGAATGGCTGAGCGAGACAGGGTTTGAACAGCCCCATGCAGTGGATATTCCTGGGCCGTCTTCGCTGTTGGTTGCCAGGAAGCCGAGTTGATTCTTGCCGAGAGACTCTGCCCGGCGACTACGATAAGCAGACCGGTGATCGCAACAAAGCTGTTCTCATAAGCCGCACACGAGAGCCATCAAAAGCACGCAGGTGAAGATCGAGCACCACGTGCCCAAGACCTGCGCCCCGGATGGCTGCAGGTGTACTTCAATGCGGTTGCGCCCGGCCGGCATCTGGACTTCTAAAGCGCCGTACTCGTCGTGTGAAGCGTCTACCGGCGACCCGTTCAACGTGATTCGCCAAAGCGGACAAAACGCGAGGCGAAATCGCAACGTAGCTGGAAGATCGCAGGCTGCGTCTATCACCTTTTGCTCTGCCTCCCAGGCCTTGATCTGTAGGTCTTGTAAGCTTGTGCACCCAGGCAGCCCTGAACCCGTTTTGCCTGTTTTACTTATGACTGCGATCAACGGCCAAGTCTCCATTCCAGAACGAAAATGGAAGGTCCGGGGACTCCAATCAAATGCTCCGTAGGATACGCGCGGACCCGATTGGGGGAGCCCGCCGTAATCAGGAGCGCGCCGGATATCTGTGCGTTCGTCCGCGATCCAGCGAAGTCCACCTCCATGAGGGGCAATCAGCGGCGACGCGAGAACCACCACGACGCCAAGAACGGAGCCCACCGCCAGGAGGCACGGTCGCCGCGCCATCACGAGCGCCGCCGCGAGACTGTAAGGTACCGCCAGAACCAAGAGCCACCGCGTCGGAAATTGGATAAACCCAATCGGCGGAAGCCGCCAGATGGGAATAGAGATCGGTAGCAGCATGAAAAGCGGTAGAAGCGTGAAAACGACCGCGACCCAGCGAAGATCTCCTTGCCTCGTCTTGTTACGATAGAGACGCACAACCAGCCACGCACTAGCCAACCCCTGAATACAAGCGATTGCCCAAAATGGCCTGCTCAAGGTGAAGTCCCCGAGATCCCGTACGTGTGGATTGAACACTTCGGTGTCAATCCAACCAATCCCGGAGAGGACGCCGAACGTATAGAACGCACTCACGCCGATCCCGATCAGCCCTGCGCCGGCCAGTCTCAGGGGGAATTGCCGATCCGTGCCAGTCCACCAGAGAACTGTGGCCAAGACAACGACGGTCAAGCCCGCGATCAGTGCAACCGGTATCTCCGTGAGCCACACGAGACCGAGAGACAGACCCAAAAGGCCGATGTATCGTCGCGACCGCGTATTGTAAACACGCAGCAGAAAATGAATGCAGAGTAGGAAGAGAGGCGTAGCCAGGATCTCCGCATACGCCGCTCTCGGGTAAATGTTGTGCACGCCATACGGGCTAAGAGCGAAGAACACCCCCGCAATAATCGATTCCCGTTGGGTAATGAGCCGCCTGGCGAGAGCGTGCATAGCGTAGCCTGCCAGCAAGGCGCCGATCAACAGGAATAAAGGGGGGCCCATTGCTAGCGGCAGTGTCTTGAACAATACGCCTCCCAACATCCAGGAGAGCGGCGGGTAAAACATGAAGCGCGCATCGCCGAACCCAAAATAAGCGGCAGCCGCCCATCTCGGAGGCAGTGTGTGATGCTCGGCCGCCTCCAGCCACGTTGCCATATGAAAAGCAAAGTCGTCTCCGCCTGGAATTCCGAGAGTGAGAAAGGGCACCACGACCAACAGCGTCGCGGCGGATACGAGAAGGCCGGTGGAATGGTCTGCGCAAGCCCGGCGTAGGAACAGTTTGACGCGAAATATGCGAAGAGAAAACATTTGGCGTGACCGCTCGGTTGTTGGCAGCGCCCGAGGGCGCGTCAGAAGATCGGACTGCCGTAGCCCTCGCGGCCTGGCGGGCAACGCGAACTCCAACCCGAAAAGTACAAGCGCGCGGCTTCAAAATCCAACAGCCGGGCCTTGCTGTTCTTCTGGACATTGTAGATAATCAAGCTGTCGTTGTAAGGATACTGGCTTTCCAGGCCGTACAGGAACGTGTGCAGTCCGTCGGCGCGAACATCCAGCTTGGGGGTGACGACGTCACCCTGGATCGTTTCATTTCGATATAACGTCCGAAGCATCCCCTCCGTGTCTAACTTACCTTCAAAGACGATTCCCGGACCTAAGTATGGGCATACTCCATCGAGTATCAGGGTCGTGTTGTCCGGGAGAGCCGGAAATTCTTTCGCTACTCTCGCGATGATATCCTGCTGCATGCGATACCCATCCACCCAATACGACGAGACGACGTTTAGAATCAAGAGACTGCTGACGCACAGCACAGAAATGCCGGCGCAAAAGAGCCCGGCACGCCATCCGGAAAACGGTACCACTGCCGTTGCCAAACCGATGAGAGCTGCGAGGGACATCGCAGTTCCTAGGGCTGCTGCGATTGCGACCCGGTTGGCGGCACCAGTGGTTGTCATGTCCAGCGTCACGTCTGCAATAAAAGGGGAATAGCCGAGCACAAAGACAAACACACCAGCGATCCCGACCATTGCCCAAGTTCGGCGTGAGGGCCATTCCGTTGAAGGTCGACGCACAACATGAAACAGGTATGAGAAGACTAGAACCCCAATCAAGGCACCCGAACCAAGGCCGGCCAAGCGCGGATAGATTGCGGCGGCGTGCCAAGCGACGCGCGGGAGCCCAAATCCGTAATAACCATAATTGAAATCAAACAACTGTGCTAAAAAATGCCGCACTACCCTAGCCGGGTGGATCAAAAAGCGGCCTTGGAATCTACGTCGCGTCTGCGTCAGCAGCTTGAATGCGACTGCGCCCGTCGACAATAGGATAACAGCCACGCACAGGTATTTCCGCTGTTGTGCCTTCAGTCTATGCCAGATGAAGAACGGAACTAAGATAAACAGCGGGATCGCCACTTCATAGGCCAAGCTGCTTAGCACTAGTGCAATAGCTGAAACTGTTGCCCAGAGCGGTCGCCAGCCTTCCGGCGGGCGGGCCCTGCACAGCGAGAACACTCCCACCATGTAAAGCACCATACAGAGGTTGGCCTGAAAAGAGGCGATCCAGAAGCGATCCGTCGAGTAGTGGGGTAGGAGCGAATAGATTAGTGGAACGGTAAGACTGATGACACGCGGCTGAGAGAGTCCGCAGAGGATCGTGTAGATCAGAAGAATCAGGCACGCAAACACGACCACATTGACGACATGATAGCCGACGGGATTGCGTCCGAAAAAGCGATAAAGTGCCGCCGATTGGAAGAACTGCACAACGCGGTAGTTCTCTTCCACGCAGCCGAAGAACCCAAAGATACTCTGACTTGGGCAGGTACGAAATGCCTCGAGGTTACTCCAATCGTCGCTGTAGAATCCAAGATGGGCGGCGTACGGCGCCGCGGTTAACAACACAATGGCTAACAGAAAGACACGGTCTGCCATGTAAGAAGTCCGTGGGCGTTGTGCCGCCGGAGAGGTCATCAACAGCCTCCGGACGAAGCCGCACGGCGGTCTGGAACCGACAGGCGCACCTGATCCCTAATACAGTTGGCTATCCGGTTTAGGCCAGGATAGCGAAGAGAACGCGGGAGTTGTGTCGATTTCGACTCGGGCTGCATTGCAAACTCATTTTCGTAGGTCTCCCGGGGTAGGGCTACCAGCGTCACGCAAGTGGATTCCGCCACCCATGTCCCCGGACAGTCCCCCCCCAACCCGCCACCGGCCCAACGGCAACAGACATGCGAACACAAGGGCGATATTCTCCCGACTATACCAACTCCTAATCCCCGACAGCAACTTGATCTTGGCTCTCAAACCCTCGCCCCACGGCCCCGGACGGGCTTCAAGTTTGCCGCCTTCCTTCGCGGGCCGGTCCGAAGTTCTGGATGGCAGGCTGTCGGTGGCGGTGGCACAGTTTCTCGGCTATCCGGTACCATCTTGGTCGCCACGAAGAAGAGACGGGCCATTGCTGAAGCTCTCGCCGCCGGCCAAACAGAGGGAGCCTTTGACGGAAGTGGCGAAAGATGGATAAGGCGACACACCAGCGAGATCAGGGCGCCCAGGGCGTGGGAGCCAGAGAGGTGTTCATGAAAATCACTGACACGAAGCAGCGTCCCGGTTTCTGTTTCTTCCGGGCCGGAGCGAAAGTGGCGTTTGGCCGAACCAAAAGACGGCTCCAGGAAGAAGGTCTAAATGACCCTGCGATTCGGAGATCGAGAGTTGACGAACTGTGATAAACTCAACGGAATCCGGGTAATCAAAATGGCAATCCTGGAGAAACCTTGGTCAGCCGCGATAAGTTCCAAGAGTACCGCGCTATATTCTTTCCTGCACGCCCATATCGAGATAGCGAATGCGACGGACCGATATGTGGCGGGTGGCGGATTTTACCCAAGCGCGGCACGCTGTGTAAGATGTGACGTGCCATGAGTACGAATGAATCGGCTGTCCGCAGGGCCGATATCCCCTCACTCGACGGTCTTCGAGCCATCTCAATCATGCTTGTCCTGGGAGGGCATGTGATCGGCAGCGGCCCACATTCGGTTGGTTTTAGAGTCATCTTTCTCCACGCGGATCTGGGAGTACGCGTCTTTTTTGTCATTTCCGGATTTCTCATCACCAGCATCCTGCTCAACGAGCGGGCCGAGTCCGGCAGTATTTCCCTGCGGCTGTTCTACATTCGCCGCGCGTTGAGAATCCTCCCTGCCTTCTTGTTGTTCATTGGCTGCGTGGCACTCCTGAGTATGTTCGGGGTCACTCCGGTACCAGCTTCGTTTTGGCTGTACGTCTTGACGTACACGGTCAACTTTGTGCCAGACCGCCCTTGGGTGCTCGGCCATCTCTGGTCATTATCGGTAGAGGAGCAGTTTTACCTGCTGTGGCCGCTGGTTATGAGAATTGCGAAGCCGAGGACATGTGCGGCCGTGGCGATTCTCGCCATATTCGCCGGCTCTGCCGCTCATGCTGTCCACAGATTCACCGGCGCCACTCTGGCCATCAACGCCTTCCCGTTCGAGTGCGGCCCAATTGCGATGGGATGCTTGCTCGCGATGGGTGCTGGTAAGGTCCGAGGCTTGATAGTTTCCTCGAAGCTCCTGTCTGACGGCCGGATTCTCCTGTTTACACTGCTCCTCATCGCCCTGCTTGACTCTATTCCAACCGACCGGGGGGTGCCCACTGTTGTTCTCGGAATCATTACGAATTCCCTGGTGACACTCTGCGTAGCACGGCTCGTATTTATTCCCACGGGCGTGGCGGGCCGAGCCCTCAATTTTGCACCTGTCGTCCTGATCGGCAAACTCAGCTATTCGCTGTACTTGTGGCAGCAGTTGTTCCTGAACCCTTATTCAAGCGCCCCGGTTGCTACTCCGTTCCCCGTCAATCTCCTGGCGGCATTCGCAGCCGCTTCGGCTTGCTACTGGGGCCTGGAGGCCAGGTTTTTGGGGCTACGAAAGAAGTTCCGCCAGGTGCAGCAGCCAGCCGTGGCAGCCCGGCACGGGGCATCGATCCCCTAAAGAGAATGCACTGGTGGGCCTCGTTCCTGGCTATTAATGCTCGCGAAAGCCCTGCCCGGAGACGAGCCTCCACAGAGCGGGATCGTGTGTCAAGCGAAGATAGAGACAGTCAAAGACCAGCCGATGTCCTCGCGTATTCAGGTGAGTATTGCGAGGGCTCACTGCCAATGCGTCGAGATCCGCGATGCCGGCAAAGCAAGCGGAGATATCGACAAATGGAATTGCGAGTTCAGTAAGCAACTGTCGAGTTTGGGTAAACCTAGCCTCAGGCCTCAGGCGAGCTTCGGGGTCGAGGGAAGGAAGGAGAACTACAAGGACTGGCGCGGGCGCTGCGGCGTTGCGGAGTTCCGAAAACGCCCACCTCGTGATCGGGTCCCAATAGGGCGCAATCTTTGCGGACACGGCTTCTTCCGTGTCCTCGGCTGAGGCGCCGGACTGTTTCACTAACTCCCGCAACACCGGATATCTCAAGTCCAGCCGTTGGGACATGAGCCGGAATATATGGAAGCCATAAGCGCCCTCCTCGTCGCGAATCGTTAAGCCGAGAAGGTAGAGATCTGGATTGAACGGGCGTGCCTCCTCCGCCATCGCCGGAAAGTGTGTGGTTATGTACCCATCAACCGCAAAGTTCAAAATCTCAAACTGAATCGCGTCGGCCGGACCTGGCCGCTCGTTGAGTCTCCTCTGTAGGAGCGCGCCGTACGTTTGGTCGGCGGCAACTCCATATGCTCGCGAGAAGGAGTCCCCCAGAAGCACGATCCGCCGGGTGCCTCGTGGTTTGGTGATCGGGTGTTCCACATCTGCCAAGCCGAGGCTGTTGGTGGTGAAAAGGCCGTCAGGCGTCTGAATCTTAAGGTTTGATCTGAATCCCCAACTTAAGTAATCCGATCGGTATTGGAGGATCCTGCGTTCGAGACCCAGCGGCCCGAGAGTCTTCGCTTCAACTATGGACACGAAACGAGACGCCGGAGCTGCTGTAGACCCGTCTATCAGACGCTCATAGTAGCTGGCAGGGGATGAGAATATATCGAAGTTTGGCTCTTGATGCAAGATGAGTGAGACATCGTCGGACCAACGCTTGAACACCGAACTTGAACGTGGCAACAGGCGAACTGCCGGCCCCAGAGCCAGCAACCCAACGATCGTACACATTACCAATCCCACGCTGAAGCGGAACTCCCTCATAATCGAGCCTGCGCTGTCGCCTGTAGTCCCGGGTAGTCGGTCTTCCCCGTGGATGTCCGGGGCAGGCTGTCGAGGAACACAAAATAATCCGGCGCCATGTACGCCGGAAGCTCCTTCGCGCAATGCGTCTTCAACTCGATAATCGACGGCTTCGGGGCGCCGATGGCGACCACGAACGCGGTGATCTGGACTCCCTCTTCGGGGTCCGGCAACGCCACTACCGCCGCCTCGTGAAGTCCTGGATGCGCAAAAAGGGCCCGCTCGATTTCCCCTAACTCGATGCGATTTCCTCGCCGCTTTACCATTCGGTCGCGCCGTCCCACGTAGATGAATCCGTCGTTGGGATCGTAGCGCACGATGTCACCGGTCCGGTACCATCGTTTCTGATCCCGCCAGACGAACGCCGCCTCGGTCTCGGCGGGCCGGTTCCAGTAGCCCAGAGATACGGACGCACTGCTGATGTACATCATGCCGGTTTCGTTACTTTCCTGGCCGCTCTCTTCGTCCAGGAGCAACACCGAACAATGTGAGCTGGGGAAGCCCAGAGGCCACGCTTCACCTCGATCCTCTGAAATCGACGAAGGGACGCGAGCATAAATACAGCCGTTTGTCTCCGTGCAACCCCAGTGATTAAAGATACGCGCGCGAGGCAGCATTCTTGCCAGATGCCTCAGTTGGCCGATCGGAAAAACACCCCCACCGAAAATAACCAGCCGGATAGACGCGAGATCGTCTTCATGGGGCGCGCCGAACTCGATGATAAGCGAAAGGATTGCGGGCGTCGACTTCCAGACGGAGATTTCCCGCTCGACGATGAACTTCACGAGGAGTCTGGGATTCCTCCCCATTTCTTCCGGAATCAAACACAGCGTCGCACCCGCATTGATGCACACGAATAGATCGAAGATCGATATGCTGAAGCAAAACGGCGCGTGGCTCCCAAACCGATCGTGCTCGGTGATTCCAAAGGCGTCCGCGCACCAGTCCACAAATGTGGCCGCGTTCCCATGGCTGAGCATGACTCCCTTGGGCTGTCCGGTCGAACCCGACGTGTACAGGATATACGCCAGGTCGTCGGCCTCGCGCGTCACACTCCTCCCGGCTATTGCCCCGCACTCTAAGATCTCTGTCCAGGAGTGATGTGCCGGCACTTCGCACCCGCTCTCTTCGCCGCCAACCAGAACCACTTTCATCCTGGCCGCGATCTCCGCCGCCAGTTCGCTGCACCGCGAATCCACAATCGCGACTTGGCAGCCGCAGTCGCAGAGTACTCCACCAACCCACGCCGCGGGCGCCATAAAATCCAGCGGCACGTACGCCGCCCCGGCCATCAGACTTCCATAGATCGCACATACCGCTTCAAGGCTTTTGGGGAGCACAATGCCCACTCGGTCCCCTGGGGATACCCCTCCTTGGATCAGGAATCCGGCCACCCGCCGGGCACGGTCGCACAATTGCCGGTACGTGAGAGAACTCCCGCCCGTCAGACAGACCGCCACGCGCTCCGGAAACCGCTCCGCGCTTCCTTCGAGATATCCCGCGATATTCCAGCTTCCACGCTCGCCCGTCACGGCAACTTCTCCCTCACCTTCGCTTCGACAAAAGCGACCACGTCATCGACGCGGTCGAAGTTCAGCACACTCACCTCATGAGCCGCAACCTCGATGTTCCACTCCCGCTCGATAAAAATCACCAGGTCCAGGACCGCCCTGGAGTCCAGAACTCCGGTTGTGAGTAGCTGGGCGTTGTCTTTCAAATTCCGCGGGTCCTCGCCATACAGAAACGCCGACAGTATATAGTTCCGGATTTTTTCGCGCATCTCGCTAGGTCCCCTTCCACCAACTGATCATCCTGATCCAATCCGCGACGCTCGGAGCCGTCCAAAGCGACCACAAAACCGTTATGAAGGCAAACGTCCCAACCGTCCCGAACGCCCGGCGGAACAGCGATGGTCTGACTCGCTGGCGTTTGCCGCTCACGGTTGAAGAATACAATACTCCAGCCATAACCCCGATTCCCATCACGGCCCAAAAGATCGTGTCGGTCCATGTCAGCCGAAGAGTTCCTTCCAGCCAGAAATACTGATAGACATGAAGCGCCCAGGTCGAGACGAAGACCAGGGCGGTCGCCAACATCCTGGCCTGTAAATCGCCGTTTTTTCGAAGTGCGAAGTAAGCTGGAAGATAGACCAGCTTCCACATGAAATCCTTCCAATAGATATTGATGCGCCGCCAGAGGTCTTCGATACTATGGGCGAGAAGATAACGCCGGTGCGTCTCCGGCAAACGGTAACCGAACAGGCAGAGCATTCCTACGGCTATGTGAAAATGCCCGGAAACGCGCGTGTACAGGAGGTAACCATAAGTCATCAACTTGATGACGCCGCCAAAGGATTCCGGATGAAAAGGAATCTCGCCTTTCAAATAATAGACGATTTTATAAAACAGCAACTGGAGGGTTCCTCGTAGGATCCACTGCACGCCGGTTTGAGCGCTTTGATACATGCTTTTGCTGCTGTAGGAGTGGCGCATCGTTTGAAAATCAACAACCGGAAACAGCAGAAAATAATAGTTGGGCAGCAGAAAGAAGTAGGCGAGGAATTCGCGAAAAGCAGGTCTGCCTTTCAGGTGAGCGATGTCGTGCAGATATATGAATACTCGAAACATGAGTACCGAGCCGACGAGCGGCCAGGAATAGGCCGGTATCGGAAAAGACAGGGTTACACGGCCGTATATGAGAGTTCCGATGAGCAGCACAATCGCAACCGCCCGCATTCGATAGACCATCGGAGAGGCCGCGACTCCATATACCGCCAGAACCAGGATGATCAAGATGGAAGCTGTAACAGGGTCGACGAGTAGATATGCGCCAATGAGCGACCAGGCGATCAAAAACCACTCCTTCCAATGGAAAGGAAGCCAGTAATGGATGACGAAGCCAGTCACCACGACGCACGAAAGAGCAGAGAATGCGGGCCCTTCGATCTCATAAATACGGAAGATGGCCAGGAGGCCCAGAAGTTCGCAGAGAATTGCGGCAAATCGCACCAGGCGCGAGGTGGCCGATGAAGCGTCAGCACTGTCTTGAGGAACACCTGGAGAAGGATTCTTGACCTTGTCCTCTCGGCGAAGAGCGTCTCTTTGTTGCATTGACCGAATTAATTCCTCACACGATGCCAGCCGAGCTTCGACGTCGCCGGGACAGCGCCTTCAGGCCCTGGCCTGCTGGTTGATCTCGCTCCGATTCGCTTCGTCCAGTCGGTTTTCTCAAACTGGACAGTGTAGCGAAAATGCCGCCTCCACTTGCGCGGCGCTGGTAGCCTTTGCAGTGGGGGCTTACGATAATACGCTTAGCAATGCAGCCCGCACGCGGTTCTTTTAGTGCCCTCCGCCCCCTTCGTCGCCATGCAGGATCGCCGAGTCGTATGATATCATGCAACATCACGGCGGATCGGTCTGCATAAGGGGGTTTACCGCGGGGCTCCATGGGCAAGGAGTCGAAGTTGTGCCGGATGGCAGGCTTGATTCGGTTTCAGATCGGTTGCGCCAGCACTTACGATTCTGCCGGCACAGGATGCACGCAGTGCCGAGCTCCAGGCACGCATACGAAACGTTACGGTCGAAAGCTCTAACGCCTTCCTGGACCAGGATGCGGAATTGTTTGTGTTCTCCGGCGATATGCCATGGTCGCGGAGAGCCGAATATTCGGTACGCGCTTCCGGCGACGTACGTTAGATTGGAACCAGGATCGAAGCTACGAGGAGACCTGCCGCCTGATGAGTTCCTGCCGGGCGCTGATTATGGCGAACAGCAGTTCGCACCCGGGGCTGTTTCCGATCTGCCTCTGTCGGCTTGGCTGGTTGCCATATGACATCGCCAACACCTCCTATCGCCGTTGTGCTGCCGGTTTACAACGGCGAAAGGTACCTTGAGGTAGCCATCCGGAGCGTCCTGGACCAGACCTTCACAAATTTTGAGCTGCTGGTGATCGATGACGGTTCAACGGACCGCACCCTTGAGGTCCTGAGTAGCTTCTCGGACCCGCGCTTGCGGATCATCCGCTTTCCCGTACATCGGGGATTGGTGACCGCATTGAACACTGGCATCGGTGAATCCCGATCCGAGTTCATCGCACGCATGGACGCCGACGACATCTGTATGCCGCAGCGCTTCGAACGGCAGGTGGCTTTTCT
>Ga0116221_1000149_pt1 | contig 52664 bp, 30 predicted proteins | sample Sb_taG_5_FD_88965 | JGI IMG/M metagenome (GOLD analysis project Ga0116221, IMG submission 88965) | Peat soil microbial communities from Weissenstadt, Germany - Sb_50d_8_FC metaG | ecosystem: Environmental > Terrestrial > Soil > Wetlands > Peat | place: Germany: Weissenstadt | collected 2010-09-21 | reverse complement strand
TTGGACAGGAGACGCTAGCTCAAAACGCGAGACCTCAACCTCAAAGCTCCAGTTTCGGCGTCGTAAATCCCCTGTTTGCAATACGGGTCGCTATTTTTGTCCGTGTTTAGGACAACAGTGGTTGGTGATAGGATACGAAACAGCGCTGTTTCGGAGTGCGTTGAAGTTGTGGCATACCGAAAAACACCTCGGCTCGGCGGCCAGCAGCCTTGGGGCAGCGCTCTTTACGCTGGTCTTGATAATGATGCTGGATGATTTCGCGACGAACTTCCGAAATCACGTTCAGAACATCGCCTATACCTTCGCTGTGTTAGCCGGCGGCCTATCCTCACCAGCAGCCCGGTCCACCGGGTTGTCGCGTTCGGCCGCAGCCTCTTGGCGTCGAGCAGTCGAAGAGCGCATGGCCCTTTGGGGACAGAGGAATACCTGGAGCGTCGAGGTTCCTGCCGTAACCATCCCTTACTCTCGGGCAGCTGCAACTCGGCCTGCTCCCACGAGGTGCGCCGCACAGACACCCCGACCCGACTGCTAGGCGTTCCAACCTCTCGGGCGGGATCGGTCGATACATGACCCTACCCGCCCGCTTCTCGTGTGGATGTTTCTTTCAAGCCCTACGCCCAGCTACCGCGAGTCGGCAGCCACCGCGCTACGCATAAGTTTCGTGAGGGTGAGGCTCTCGATAAATGCGAAAGCTCAGTGGCGCCCGTGGCTTCCAAGGGGGCGTTAGCCCAAGCTTCTTGTGAGCTGTCGGCAAGCCCGCGTAGGCCGAGGGCGAGGTCGATTGTCAGAGGTAGACTTAGTCAGGTAGTGACTTCAGGCGCGTTGGCTAAAGGCGGCTGGGTGGTAAAGAGCCGTAGTAAGCGTGCCCGCATTGTATCGTTGTGCGCTTCGGTTAGCCGCGAAAACGCCAGCCCAAAAAGGAAAACCGCAATGCTGGTCCCCGCCCCCAATGCTAGATTCCGTAGGCTGGGGGCCCAAAGTGAGGTCCCAAGCAACGTCCGGATCAGCAGCACCATCGGAAAATGTACGGCGTAAAGACTGTACGAACATTTCGAGAAAAGTCTAGCCCACCACTCATACAGCGGCGAGATCGCCGGTGGTGCGGTCTTGATCCTCACGAGGCAATAGAGCCATTGTGCAAATGCGAAGCCGACCGCAGGATCGCTCCAATCGGCGGGGATGCGCTGTACTCGCGAGAGCATCAGGGTCCCGAAGAAAGTCCCTGAGGTTACGAAGTGCAAACCCCAGCGCACGCCGCGTCCTGTATGGAGAGGTGGCAAGGCGTAGATGGCCACGCCCATCAGCCAGATCAGGAATCCGGCGAGCATTCGGCCGGGAAGCAAAACGAACATCAGGAGAGCCATCAGGAAACCCATTAACCGGCGCTTCATATTATCCGGCGAATATGCCGTGAGCACCAAGGCCGGAAACAGCATGTAGTACCAGAACTCATTGGCCAGACTCCACAAGGGAGAGTTGGACCCAAACGTAGGGACGAGAATGGTTTGCAGGAACAACGCGTTGCCTAGGAACACGCTCAAATAGTGGCGGCCCGCGAGGGCTTGTATACTGAAGTGGGCAATGGGCAAATCGAAATAGACGTGCCCTCCCGGTTGCCGGTATGCAATGTGGTCCAGAACAGCGGTCAATAAAAGGGCGGGTAACAGAACCAGATAAAGCCGGCATAAGCGACTTACCAGGTATCGCTTCCAGGTCCAGCGCTTCATCGCAGTCATAACACTGCCCCCAATCAAGAATCCGCTCAATACAAAGAACACCATCACTGCCTGGTGCCCGAGGCCGGTGACCGCATAGAGCAAAGTCACGGCTGGCGACGGGGAGGCCAGATCGCTATAGTCGAGGAAGAACAATCCTCGAATGTGGCCAACCATGACAGCGAGGGCAGCGATGCCCCGGACCATGTCGAGACGCGCGGAGGCGCGCTGTGTGAGCGATGTCGCTTTGTCGATCATCGAGAGTTCAGTGTGCTCACGTAGTCACACGACACGCTGCTCTCCTTGCGAAACAGCCCCCGTCCCAGCCCTTGTTTCAGGGCAAATGAAAGTTGTGAAGGGGACTGAAACCAATGGAAGGCCGTTGCCGCGAGCGTGCCCGCGCACAGGACCACCAGCGCAAGTACAGGATACTGTCATATACTGATCAGCTATCGGCTGAACCCAGCACTGTGAATAGACTAAGGTTCCAAGGAAGCAAACCACATTCTTGCGGCCTGAACTCTCCAATGTCAGGCGTGGTCATCGCGCTGGTGTTCCTTTCGCGCCCAATGCTGTGTTCACAACTTACCTTTTGGCATCGGGTTCTCACACAAGGCGGACACACTCGGGGAGTTCCTGCATTCCAAGCAGCCACTTGTAAACCTGTGCGACCTGCGTCGCCGCTCGCTCCCACGTAAACTCCCGCAGTACATATTCCTTACCCCTGGACCCCATCGCCGACAAAGTTTCCGGCGAACTCGTTGTAAGGTTGGCTAGCGCCATGGCAATACTTTGCGACTCTGGCGGCACCCGCCATCCCGAGCCCGTCTCCACCAGGAACGCGCCGGGAACCGCGGTGGTGGTTAACACCGGAACGCCGCAAGCCAGCGCCTCCAGCACGGCCATGGGGAAGCCTTCGCTGCGCGACGGAAGAACGAATGCCTGCGCGGCGCCGAACGCCTGGCGCCTTTCCGGATCGCTGAGATGTCCCACAAACCGGATACTGTCCGCTATACCGAGCGAGGCGGCCAGGGCTGCGAGTTCCCGCTCGAAGGCCGGCTTCCCGGACCCGGCGGCCAATAGGATCCAGTCCCGGACCGCGCCTTCGGCCGCCATGGCGTGAAACAGCAGATCCAGGCCCTTCTTCGGGTGAAGCCGCGAAAGAAACAGCAGGACTCTGGCATCCGGCGGAATCCGATGCCTGGCGCGAAACGATTGGCTGTCCGGCGTCTGCGCGGCCCAGGCCACGTTGACCCCGTTGGGCAGCACGGCGATGGGGTTCTTCAAGCCGAACTCCCGCAGCGCAGAGGCTTCCTCTCCGGAGAGCGCGTGCAGGCAGGCCGCATGCCGCAAATTCCTGTTTTCGTAAAGCCGGGAAGCCACCCATTTCTTGGTGCGGGAACGGGCGATCGCCCACTGGTCCAAAGCTCCGTGCGGCGCAATCACTACCTTGCCGCCGGCGTGCGAAGACCACCTGCACACGGCCGCGGAAAGGCCCAGCCAAATGCCGTGCTGGTGAACGATGGTCCCTCCAGCGTCTGTGCCGGCCAGTGCCCGCTGCAAGGTAAGGCTATAACCCACGCTTCTAGGCCCGGTACACGCGAAAGCGACCGCTTCGTTGGACCTCAGCGACCGGCGATCGGCAGCCCACTCCATCGAATCCGCACTGCTTAAGGTCCACACCGTGGAATCGATGCCTCGGGCGCTCAAGGTCCGCGACAAGTCGATCGCCACTTCGCCCAAGCCACCAGACTCCGGACCGATATCGGGCACCACGTGAATCAGGCGCATGTAACCTCCTCCGGTACCCCGGCTTCCACCGTCCCGGCAATCACCGCATGCAACCTGGGCCAGACCTGGTTTTCCGAAAACCGCGTCGCTCCCGCCAATGCCGCCAGCGACATCTCTTCGAGCAGGTGCGGGCGGCACAGCAGGCCGGCCAGGCACTCGGCGATGGCCTGGGAATTCCTCACCGGAACCACGTACCCGGAGCGATTGTGTTCCACCACCGAACCGCACCGCTCCGTGGCGATGATGGGCAGGCCATGCAGGGCCGCTTCGACCTGCACCCGGCCGAAGCCATCGTTCAAAGTGGGAAACAGCAACAGTTCGTGAGAGCGGTACAGCCCGGCTACGGCGCTGCGCGGGACATGTCCGATCACGTGGCAATTCGCAGGCCAGTCTATGCGAGTCACGTCTACGACAGGAATGCCCGCAAAAGTGAACTCGATCGGAAGGCCGGATACCGCCCGCGCGGCTTCGACGGCATACATCAGGCCCTTGCCGAGACACATCCGCCCCAGCCACAAAACCCGGAGCCGCCCTCCGCTCATGCGCTTCGGCTCATCGACAGGCCGGGCAGCGGTGACGGAGAGTGGGATCACCACGATCTTTTCGGGCGGGACACCGAAACCAGCCAGACAACGGCGCGTCCACTGGGAGTTCACGACGATCTGGTCCGCGAGCTTCCACTCCTCGTCCAGGCGATCGTAGTACCAGTCCGGATATTGCGGGTAGGATGCTCCCAGGTTCTTGTATCGGCCGGACTCTTCGCGCAAGGTATGGGCCAGTTCGCGTCCGGTATCGAACTGATCGAGGACCACCCGGTTACCCAGGGCTTTCTCCCGTTCGATCACTTCCAGGGCCGCGCCGCAAAACGTGAAGAGTGTGTCGTGATCGCACCGGCCGGCCCACCGGGCGGACTGCCGGGCCAGGGTGACCGATAATCGGGCGAGGGACTCGCCTAACGGGCGTGCACCGGAAACCGCTACCAGCGCCCGGATGTGCGCTCTCAGGGGAACTCGAACCTTACGGGAGGGGATCTCCGGATGAAAGCGTTCCGCTGCCCGCCTCAGGACGCCGGAGCCGAGAAGCCTGGTGATCCACCCGGCCCGCTGGCCCAGGGGATTCCAGAAGTCGGTGACCAGGAGCGCCAATTGCCCGGCCAGGCTGAGCTTCAGAGGCACTTCGTAGTGCTGACGTGAGCCGATCTGGGTACAAAGTACTTTCATAAATATGCTGTTGCCTGCTCCAGGCCGCATAGAGCCGGCGCCACGCGGCGGTATATCCGCCGATAACCCTCCGCCATTTGGGACACGTGTCCCTTGATCTCAAACGACCGCCTGGCATTCCGGCTCAGGGTCGCGTGGAGCGCGGGCTCTTCGAGGAGCATTTGAACGGCCCCGGCGATTTCCACCGGGTCGCGTTGGACAAACAGCCCGTTGACGCGGTCCTCCAGAATTTCCGGAAGGCCGCCCACGCGGGTGGCGATTACCGGCACGGCCGCGGACAGACACTCGAGAACGCTCATGGGCAGCCCTTCGCCCGAGGTCGGAAGCAGCAGCGCGTCGATGCCCGGTATGAATGACTCTCGGGGATTGCGGATCTCGCCGAAATAGCGGCTCCCGTTGCCGGTCTGGGCGCACAGGCGCTCGGCTTGATCGCGGGCCTCCGGGGAGCCTGTGCCTGCAATCAGAAGGCGAACCGGTTGGCCGGATTGAGCCAGGCGGGCCACGGCCACGGCGGCCAAAGGCCAGCCTTTCGGATCGCTGAGCGCGCCGAGAAAGCCGAGCGTCATCACCGGCGCACCTTGCAGCCGGGGGCATCCCCGGCCATGCGTGTCGGACACGCCATTCGGTACCACCGTGAAGCGCCCGGCGGGGATTCCCAGGAGTTGCGGCGCCCGCGCCACCGCTTCCGCATCGACGGAGGCCAGTGCGGCGCCGGATCGGAGCACGCGTCTCGCCAGGTGGCGGTGCCACGCGGCGCGGCCGGGGCGCGCCGTGAAATGACTATCGGTCGGCAGACCGTGGAAGGTCACGACGGCATGTGCATGGCCGCGGCCCTCCAAAAGGGCGCCCGCCATCCAGGCGTTGTGATAATGGGCGAGTGCCGGTTCCGGGAAGAGACACGAAATCCTCCGCCCCACCCGGGCCAGCTCGAGATACGCGAGGGCCACACCGCCGCCGAACGCCGGCAGCTCAACGAAGTGACACGGCAGTCCGATCTCGCCGGGTTCCTGCCTGTGGGGCCATCCGCGATCTGCGAGTATGACCAGGTGCACAGACATTCCCAAACTCGCCTGCTGGTATTGGGCCAGGGTTTTCATGACGCTCCACACCCCGGTGAGCGGCCTTTGGCAGATGTGGTAGATGTCAGGCATTGGAATAGCGCCACGCGCGCAGATAGGCTGCCAGGAAAATCGAGGTCCCGGTGTATGCGGCCAGGTACGCCAGCGCCAAACCATCCGCGCCCCGGCTGGGCACCAGCGCTCGCATGCTAGTAAACAGGAGTACTCCCAGAAGGACGTCGGCCAGCAGACGAATATGCACTTTACCCGCCGCCACCAGCGGCTGTCCCAGGATGGTGTTGAGCACGGCTGGAACGGTGGATATGGCCAGGATGGCAAGGGTGTGCCACCCGGCGGCGTAAGGCTTCCCGTAAAGGCGCATCAACAGGGGCGACGCGGCCGCCACGAGTAGGGCGCCGGCGGAGGTCACTCCCACATTGAAGACCAGGCTGGCAGTGAGAAGCTTATGGAACCGTTCATGCTCGCTGGTTCCCAGGGCGTTGGCCAGGAGCGGCAGTGCGGAGCGGGCCGCGGCGATCGGCACAAACAGAATCAGGGCATACCATTTCTCGGCGGCGCTGTAAGTCGCCAGTGCGGCGTAGCCGTTGGTTTTGGACAATGTCACGGAAGCCAGCCAGACGACCGGTGAAATAGCGATGGAGCCCAGGAACGACTGCAGGGAGAAGCCCAGGACGCCGGCGAACTCCCGGCTGCTGCCCGCCAGCCGCGGCTCAATGTGGTGGCGCTTGCAAGCTGCCCGGACGCTCGCCTGTGTGGTAGCGCAGGCGCAGAGTGCCGCCAGGGTGATGGTCCAGTTGGCGCCCGTGACTCCGTGGGCGCTGATGAGCGGAGCCACGAGAACTATGGAACAGAGGCCCTTCGAGAAGTTCGCCCGCGCAATACCCTTGAAATCTTCGAAGCCCGCCAACACCCCGAGTTGTGTGCCGTTGATGGAATTGAAGAACACCGAGCCGGCCGAAATGAGCAACTGGCCGGCAAGAGCCGGGTTCCCCAGGGTGCCGGACAGGTTGTGGGCGTAAATCAGCAGCACACCCGCCAGGCTGGCCGACAGTGCGATCGAAATGACCCAGGTCATGGCGATAATCCGGCCGGTGCGCTGCGGCTCGGTATTGCGCAGGGCCGCGACGTACTTCGTGGTGGTGAGGCCCAAGCCGAGTCCCGCGAAGACCCCGAATGTCGAGGCAGTGGTTTGAATCAAAGACAGCAACCCAAAATCTTCCCGCCGCAGAAGCCGGCCTATGATGACCCAGGTGACCAGAGAGAAAGCATAGCCTACGGCTGTGGCGAGAATGGACCAGCTTGCAGCTTTCGCAAACCGTGCATCGATGGCGGGCAGTTGGCAGGCGGAGACAAGGGAGAAGAGGGTACGGTGCGCAGCCCTGGGGACTTCCGGAGCGATGAGATCGGGTGCCTTCATGCTTGATGTTGTAATCGTCAGGTCCCCTCTAAGGCTTTAGGGCGTTGGGTAAGGGAAACCACTCGATTGCGCATCGCCGGGAACGCGGCGCCAGGACGTGAGCCAGGCGCGGCCCCCTCCAGTGCCGTTTTCGAGCAAATGCGATGGCAACGCTTTCGGGAAGTGAGAGGTTGGCACGCCTCGCCTCTACTCATCCCGGCCGAGTCCAGGGGGCTGGACGAGGTTTTAAGCGGCGTTACAGGAACGAACCGAAGCGGCCGGTAGGAATCGCCCCGCGAACGGCGCCAGCCGGGCTTGATCTTGGGCGTGGATGAAGAAATAATTCCCAACCTGTGACCGGGGGGGATCTAAGACCTGGGTGCGATCCGCGCGGAAAACCAAGTACCCCATCGAAGTGAGCATTTGGTAAATCTCCTCGTAGTGGACCTGCAATTCCACCATCATTGCGGGCCGGACTTCGCGGAGAGTCTTCTCGAAACCCTGGAGTACTTCGTACTCGAACCCTTCTACGTCCATCTTCAGGAAGTCCGGTTGAATCCTGTTGGCTTCCAGAAAATCGTCCCCGCGTAATACCTGAACAGGGACCGATCTCGTCTGTACGCGCATGAAGTGGCTGCGTGCAGTACCTTTCAGCATCCAGAATTCGCTCAGAAAAGAATTGTTCTGGCCGGTCAGGTTTTCAAGATGAAATGGCCGCACTTCCGCCGTCGAACCCAGGGCATGCGGAACGATCGTTATATTTCCAGCCTGCGCGGTGTTCCTTGCCAGGTAGGGGAGATTGTTCTGTCCGGGCTCGAAAGCGTATACCTCCCCACGATCGCCCACCAGGGTGGCAAAGTACAGTGAAATGTGGCCGATATTCGCTCCTACATCCAGTACAATATCGCCGGGGCGCACGAGTTCACGAAACAGCTCCATGCTTTCCCATTCCCGGTTTTTGCCGTGAAACCAGTAGTTCTTGTGGCGGAACGAGTGCAAGTATAATTTCTGTCCCGTGAACGCATGCTTCACGGTGATGTTACCGAGGTTCACCCGGGCGAAGATGGGCATCGCCACCCTTCGAATCATGCGTATCACCTTCTTCTTCATCTTTCTCCTTTCGCCATCCCTCCCATATATCGGCGGATTGCGCGCAGGCGCCAAACGCGCCCAGATCGCAATGTGCCAGCTTGATGTTGTAATCGTCGGGTTCCGTCTAAGGCTTTAGTGCGTTGAGTATGGAAATTACTGGATTTCGCATCGCCGAGAAGCCCGTTTGAGCGCCGCGGGCCAGGCGACGCCCTCCAGTCGTTCTCGATCAAATGCTATGTCAACGCCTTCGGAAGTGAGAAGCTTGCATGCCTCGCCTCTGCTCGCCCCGAAGTCCCGCAGGAGTGTGTGTACCAGGCCGTGCCTGTCGATGGACGATCCACGGCTGCGGGCCCGGCCTTAGGGGATTGTCCAGGTGCCCTTCTGCTGCCAGCCGGAATCGGTGCCGTCATAAGCATCCATATAAATGTTCTTAGTCCCGCTATAGGCTGGCTTAAAGGTCAAAGCGACGTTCAGAGTGAGGTTGTTGCCGCTGCCCGAGGACGACGAAGCCGCGGAATTTACGCTGCACTGGCTGTTCTGCAAAGTCCCGCTCTGTCCGAGGGTGACCGACCCGGCCCACCCCGAACTGGCATCGTTTACCAGGTAGAGGGCGTTGCTGCCCGGGTAGTACAGAAAGTAGCATTCCCCGGCGCTGACCAGCGTAGTGTTGAAGACCACCAGGACCGCAGTAAGCGCGGTATAGCCCCTCGGGGACGAAGACACGAAACTGAACAACTGGCTGCTGCCGCTGCCCGAATTCGGCGTCACCGAAACCGGCGCCGGCGGTCCTCCTGCGGCTCCGGGTACGGTCCAGGTGCCCTTCTGCTGCCAGCCGGAATCGGTGCCGTCATAGGCATCCATGTAGATGTTTTTGGCCCCGCCAAAGGTTGGCTGAAAGGTCAAAGCGACGATCAGAGTGAGGTTGTTGCCGCTGCCCGAGGACGACGAAGCCGCGGAATTTACACTGCACTGGCTGTTCTGCAAAGTCCCGCTCTGCCCGAGGATGACCGACCCGGCCCATCCCGAACTGGCATCGTTTGCCAGGTAGAGGGCGTTGATGCCCGGGTAATAGAGAAAGTAGCATTCCCCGGCGCTGGCCAGCGTAGTGTTGACGACCACCAGAACCGCAGAGAGCGCGGCGTAGCCCCTGGGGGACGAAGACACGAAACTGAACAACTGGCTGCTGCCGCTCCCCGAATTCGGCGTCACCGAAACCGGCGCCGGCGGTCCGGTGGCTCCGGGCACGGTCCAGGTGCCCTTCTGCTGCCAGCCGGAATCGGTGCCGTCATAGGCATCCATGTAGATGTTTTTGGCCCCGTTATAGGCTGGCTGAAAGGTCAAAGCGACGTTCAGAGTGAGGTTGTTGCCGCTGCCCGAGGCTGACGAAGCCGCGGAATTTACGCTGCACTGGCTGTTCTGCAGAGTCCCGCTCTGCCCGAGGGTGGCCGACCCGACCCACCCCGAACTGGCATCGTTTACCAGGTAGAGGGCATTGCTGCCCGGGTAGTAAAGAAAGAAGCATTCCCCGGCGCTGACCAGCGTACTGTTGACGATCACCAGGATGGTAGACAGAGCGGCATACCCCTTGGGGGACGAAAACACAAAACTGAACACCTGACTGCTGCCGCTCCCCGAGCTCGGCGTCACCGAAACTGGCGCCGGCGGACCTACGGTCACCGTCCAGGAGCCTTCCAACTGCCAGCCGATCGAACCAAACGGATTGACCGCCTCCAAATAGACATTCCTGCTCCCCACGAATGCCGCCTGAAAAGAAATCGCCAGGTTCAAAGTCAGTACATTTCCCGCCATCGATACACTCGATCCCGAGCCATTCAGCACGCACTGCGAATTCTGCTGGCTGCCGCTGCCCGGAGTGATGGTCCCCCCCGGAGCCGCGCCCGCATCCGTCAGCAGCATGAGGGTGTTGGCCGCCAGGGTGTAGGTCACCGAGCAGGCGTTCGTGGTGCTCGCGCTGGAATTGATGAGCACCGATACGGTAGTCAGGTCGGATGCGCCGTTGCTGTCGGAAACCTGAAAGCTCAACGTCTGCGAGTAGCCGCTCCCCGAATTCGGCGCGACTCCCACTGCTACCGGTGGGGCGCCGGCCGCCCCGGACAGTACCTTGGCGACGAACGCGCCATAATTCCCGGCATTGGTCGATTGGTATGCGTTCAGCACGGGAAAGTTGGACGAGAGCGTCCACCCGGCGATATAAACATTGGCGGCCGGGTCCAGGGCCACCGCGGTCGCCGTATCCGAACCGCTGCCGCCCAGGTAGCTCAGCCACACCAGCGAACCCGCCGCGCTCAGCTCGGCCGCAAATGCATCGTAATCTCCGCCATAGGTAGCCTGGAACGCGCCGGCCACCGGAAGGTCGCTGGAGAAGGTCTGCCCCACTACGTACGCGTTGCTATTGGCATCCACGGCAATCGCATTCCCCGTATCCATACCAGTGCCGCCCAGGTACGTGCTGTACACCGGGACGCCCGAGGCATTCAGTTTGGTCACGAACGCATCCGCCGCGCCGCTTAAAGAAGATTGCAGCGCATTGAGCACTGGAAAATTGCTGGAGCTCGTGGTGCCGGCGATATAAGCGTTGCCTTGTCCATCGAGCGCAATGCTCTGCCCGCTTTCCGGATACCCGAGCGAGCCGCCGCTGCCGCCCAGGTACGTGCTGAACAGGAGCGCACTGCCGTCCCCGCTGAATCTGGCGACGAAGGCATCCTGCCCGCCGCCAATCGCGCCCTGCCAGGCGTTGGCCACGGGAAAATTGGTGGACCAGGTCGAGCCGGTGACGTACACCGTGCCGCTCGAATCTACCGCGATGGCCGCCCCGTGATCGTCGTTGGCGCCGCCCAGATAGCTGCTGTACACCAGATGGCTGCCATCCGCGCTGACCTTCGCCACAAATGCATCCTGCCCTCCGCCATTCCCTTTTTGCAGCCCGCCGGCCGGAAAATTGAGGGAAGTCGTGTCTCCCACCACGTACGCGTTTTTGCTGCTATCCAAGGCGATCCCGTTGCCGATGTCCGAAGCGCTGCCGCCCAGGTAGGTGCTGAAGACCAGGCTGTTCCCGGCGGGGTTCAGCTTGGCGACAAATGCATTTTTTCCGCCCGCGAGTTTGCTCTGCAGGGCATTGACCACGGGGAAATTCGTCGAGGCCGTGGAGCCCGTGATATAAGCCGAGCCGCTCGCATCCACCGCAATCCCGTACGCCCGGTCGTCCGCTTTTCCGCCCAGGTAGGTGCAGTAGACCAACCCGTTTCCCGAGGGGTTCAGCTTGGCCACGAATGCGTCATTGCCGCCGGCATTGAAATTCTGCTCCGGGTTGGCCGTCGGAAAATCGTAAGAGGCGGTGAACCCGGCAACGTATGCCGAGCCGCTGGCATCCACTGCCAGCGCCGTGGCCGCATCCGAGTTCGAGCCGCCCAACAAGGTGCTGTACGAAAGCACCGGGTCGATGGTCAGAGGCCGGCTGCGATCATAATCGTTTACGATGAAACCCACGATTCCGCCGGCGGCCAGGGCGAACCGGCCATCCACCGGCACACGATGCCCGTCCCGCTCCTGATAGACGGTGGGCGCCTGTTCGCGCAGCTCGCGCCCGTTTACCGGGATGACCAGCGCGCCGCTCTCATCGATGCGCACCTCGCCTGTGCCCACATACCGCAACTGGATCCGCGAAGGGTCAGCGCCGGGGGCCACCAGGAACTCGGACTTCAGGTCCTGCCGGCGGCCGCCATAGACCATGTCGATACCCGGGTATAACTCCCGGTAGATCACGCCTCCGTACAACGGCACGCCCAGACGCCACTCCTCCTGAGGGCCAATCAGAAAATTGGCCTGCCCCGGCTGCCGCTCCAATCCTTCGACTTCGACCGCGGGCCGGGACCCCACAAACTGCACGCGGACGGACGCCTCCCCCATCCGAAACAAAGCTTCCTCGGGCGAAAAGAACGCGGTGAGCCCGGAGCCTTTGACCATGAATCGAACCACGGATGGTGCCTGCCCCTGGTTCGCGATGAACACCAGGGGAACGGCATCTCCGGCGGGGGTTGCGGCCAGCACGGCGCAGGTTGCAATCCAGATAATCGGCAGGTTGTGCATCATATGCATCACCCAGTAATTTCGGCGGAATAGGGGTTTGGCTTTAGACCGAGTAAACTCAAGAAAGGCAAATGGGAACCCCCCTGGAAGCTGAAGCCTGCCCACCAACTGGATAGCCCAGAGACGCCCCCCACTCCCCCTGGGCCCGTGAGGTTTCCAAGCTCCCCGGTCAGGAGCCCAAATGTGATTACATCCGTCCTGGCGGCTGAAAGATCGAAAAGAAAGTATACGTATATGCTGAAATCCGGTAAAATAAGCTGGCGGGTGGGTAGTTGTGCGCGCCGGGGATAGGCGTTTCCTCCTGATCCTGGTCCTCCGCGTCCAGTGCAGAATTGCTCGCCCGCTGAGGATTCTCCTCCTCTCGCGCTTTGGCGAGGCCTGGAGTCCGTCTCCGCTCGCAGTTTGAGCTTTGTTCTTCATCAGTTCCACGACCTGCAGACCCAAACCAGACCATCCTTCTCACGTCGTTTCAGGATAGCTGGTCGGGAATATACCCGATAGCATTTGCCCTCTCGTGTGGCGGAATTTCTCGCTCGACGACCCCTCTGCGTGACCGGTGTTTTGTCACACGGTATCGGCTCGCCCGAGATCAGCGGCGGCGCTTTGAGGTTCTTTGCGAAGCTGGCGGGCTGAGTTCATCCGGCCGGAAGGCGGGTGTTACCTGGAATTGTCTTCGGGCGAGAGCGGCTCATCCAGCCGCAGGGATGCATCTTCGTGTTCGATGCTGAGATGTGGGCTATAGAACGGGTCCTGGCCACACGCGCACGTTTCCGGCCACTTGGCGCGCCAGCACTGGCGTTCTCTCCAGCGCACTCCCGGCTGGCGGGTTTGACATTCGTCGTGCCGAAGCACCGCCGAAGGCTCGTAAATCACCTCGTAGCCGGATCGCCGGGCACGCAAGCACAAATCGACGTCGTTGAAGTTTACGGGAAATGCTTCGTCGAAACCGCCCAGCTCTTCAAAGACGGACCTGCGCAAAGCCATACAGGCGCCCGTCACCGCGGAGACGTTGCGCGTCACATCCAACCAGTTCCAGTACCGCGAGCCGAAGGTGTCGCGGTGAGGATGTCCGGCCCCACCCATCATCCCTATGACGATTCCAGCGTGCTGGATCGCGCCGGATGGATACAACAGCCGGGCCCCTGCAATTCCTACTTCGGGCCTGGCGACGTGACGGGCGAGCTCCGTCAGCCACTCGCGATGCAAGGGCGTTACATCGTCATTTAGAAAGACCAGCCAGTCGCCGCTGGCCGCGTTGGCCCCCAGGTTGTTCATATGGGAAAAGTTGAATTCGCCTTCGTAGTACAGCGGCTTCGACTCGACCAGGTTCTCCAGCCGCATCTTGACGCCGTGCTGCACGAGGATCACTTCACGATCGCTATAATCCGTCAGATCTTTTACGGCGCGCAGGCATCGCAGCGCGAGATCCTCGCGGCGGGAGCAGATTACCAGTGTCGCCCTTCCCGCCGTGGCGGCAGACCGGCGGACCCGGTAGGTGTTGGGGCGGCTTCCATCTTCCACGACGGCGTCGGTGCCGCATCGCTTCAGCGCCTCTTCGACGGCGCGGCGGCCCGCTGCCTGGGCGTACGGCTTTGCGGCTGCCGAAGACGCTGTGGAGCCGCTGTGTTTGCGCCAATGATACAGAATGCGCGGGATATGCCGGACCACCAACGGCCGGCTCGACACTCGCAAGGCCAAATCGTGATCCTGGCTCCCATCCATCTCCCGGCGAAATCCTCCGGCCCCGTCGAAACGGCTGCGTTTCACGGCGAGAAAATGGCCGAGATACATGCAACTCAGCAGTAAATCCGGCGACCAGGCCGGCTTGAGTATCGGCTCCACGCGGCGGCCGGCTTCATCCAGCCGGTCCTCGTCGGAATAGATCAGGTCTGCATCGCTATTCTGGAGGGCGGCTGTCACATAATGCAGCGCGTAGGGCGGCAACACATCGTCGTGGTCCAGAAATGCCAGGTAATCGCCGGTGCCGAGCTCCGCCGCCCGGTTCAGCGCGCCCGCGATGCCGAGCCGGCTTCCCGCGCGGACGAAGTGGATGCGCCGATCGGCTGACGAGGCCCTTTCCAGGCACTCCATCAGCCACGGCTCCTCCGAAACGTCGTCGCAGATGCAAAGCTGCCAATCGGCGTAAAACTGCTGTCGCACAGATTCAATGGCCGCCTCGATCCACTCGCGCCGCGGGTTGTGAACCGGCATCAGAATGCTGCACACCGGCCGCCGCTGAAACCGCCGGGCGCGCTCTTCGAACCAGCCGCGAGGCGGTGTGGCCTTCCGCTCATGCTCCACCCATTGATAGTATGTGCGGTCATACCCGTGGGCTCGCACAACTCTCGAATAGAGCGGATGCAGGGGAGAATGGAGCAGCAACTGTCCCAAACGCCCTTTCCAGTCGAGGGCCATCCGGCCAGGCCAACGCACCAGTCGCAGGAAACGGCTGCTCTCGATCTCCCAAAAACGCGCCTCGATCTCATCCAGGGATTCGATGAGGGCGGCATTCTGTTGGACCGCTGCCGGCGCTTCGGAGAGCAGGTGCTCCAGCGCTGGAAGGTCCTTCCGGGACAGGCGTCGACCATCGCGGATGCGTTTCTGCATTGCGCGGATTTGGCCCGGGAGGTCGTTGCCCATAGAGTTTAAGCCTCGGGGACTGTCGCCTTCAGGCGACAGCGGAAGAGGCTTGCGGTGGTCGCCACCGCCTGCCTTTTCCTGGTTTGTACCGGTACGCTCAATGTGCGTCTAGCCCTACTAAATATTGGGGTTTGAGCGCACACTGGTATCGGGTGAGGGTTAGTTTCAAATACCGACTTTATCCCACCAAGCCACAGGCTGATTTTCTCACGGGCGAGTTGCGCGAGGCCTGCTCGCTTTACAACGCGGCCAAGCAAGAGCGGGATGACGCCTGGAAGACCTGCCGCAAATCGATCAACTACTACGATCAGGCGAACCAACTGAAAGCGATGCGCGCGGATGGCTGCCTGACGCTGGCGAACTTCTCGTGCTGCCAGGACGTGTTGCGGCGGGTCGATAAAACTTACAAGGCGTTCTACGCCCGACTGAAGCGCGGGGAGAAGCCGGGCTTTCCCCGCTACCGGTCTTCGCGCCGCTACGACAGCATCGCGTTCCCGTCCTACGGCGACGGTTGTCGATTGCTCGATAGCGGGAAGCTGCGCATCCAGGGCGCGGGCCACATCAAGGTCAAGCTGCACCGGCCTGTTGAGGGTGTAATCAAGACGGTCACGCTCAAGCGCGAAGCGGGCCGCTGGTACGCGATCTTTAGTGTCGAGCGCGAAGCGGCACCGCTGCCGGGGAGCGCCGCTGAAATCGGAATCGATGTCGGACTGAACAGTTTTGCCGTGCTCTCGAATGGCGCGGAGATTCAGAACCCACGCTACTACCGGAAGGCCCAGGCACGGCTGCGTTGCGCGCAGCGCAAGGTGGCTGGACGGAAGAAGGGCGGCGCCCGGCGGCATAAAGCAGTGCGGTTGCTCCAGCGGGCACACGCTCACGTGGGGAATCAGCGGCGCGACTTTCAGCACAAGGAATCGCGCAAGCTGGTCAACGGGTACGGCGTGATCGCCGTCGAAGATTTGAACGTGAAGGGACTCGCCGGCGGGATGCTGGCGAAGTCCGTCCACGATGCAGGCTGGTCGATGTTCGTCGCCATGCTCGTCTACAAGGCAGAATGCGCCGGCAGACGGGTGGAGAAGGTGGACCCGAGGCGCACAAGCCAAACGTGCGTGTGCGGGGCGCGCGTGCCGAAGACCCTCGCGGATCGTTGGCATGATTGCCCCGCTTGCGGATTGTCGGCTGGCCGCGATCATGTCAGCGCTCGAATAATTCTTTCCAGGGCTCGGACTGCCGGGTTGGAATCCGGGACCGGTTTAATCGCCGGTCAGCCTTCAGGAGCCAACGTAGAGGATGTTGTCTCATGCGTTTCCTGAAAAGCCGTCGCCTTCAGGCGACGGAGTGGTCATGGCAGCTCCGGGGGCAAAGTTTCATGCTTTTCTGCGCAGCGAATAGTCCTCTGCCGTTCTGGTGAGGTTGGGGTTGTAGAAGGGATCGGCCGCAATCACATCCTTCCATTTCGCTTGCATGGCCTGGACCTCTTTGGGATGAGGAATCAGATCTTCTGGAGCCTTGGAAAACGCTTCGCGATGGTAGAGCAGGGCATGCGGGGTGTATAACACCCGGTAGCCGTTCCGGCCGATTTTCAGACACAGATCGATATCGTTGAAGGCTACCGCAAAGGTCTGTTCGTCAAATCCGCCCACCTCATGGAACACCGCGGCCCGCACCATCAGGCAGGCCCCCGTTACGGCGCTTACGTTGCGGATAACGTCCGGCAGGTCGAAATAATGCGGTTGATCGCCAGCCAGGCCTTTGAACGCGTGGCCGCAGTTGTCGAACAGCCCCATCACCACTCCCGCATGCTGGATGCGGCCGTCGGGATACAGCAGTTTCGCCCCCACCGCCCCAACCTCCGGACGTGCGGCCAGTTCCACCATGGCATCCAACCACCCGGGAGCAATCACGGAGGTATCGTCATTCAGGAAAAGCAAAAGCGGGAATTGGCATTGGCGCGCCGCCTCATTGTTGATGACCGAGTAATTGAACGGCTTGTTTCGCCAATCGATGTAGCGCAGCGGCCGCCGTGGATCCGGCCACTTCTGCACCAGTTTCTGAATTTCCGTCTGCCTGGAATTGTCGATGACCACGACTTCCCAGTTGCTGTATTCGGTCTTGGCAAACAGGCTGTCCAGATTCTTTCGAAGCCCCTCGACCTTGCCCCCGGAGGGGATGATGATGCTTACCTGGGGCTGCCCGTCCAGGGCATAGCGCGCGCGCCAGCGGCCGGGTATACAGCCGGGAACGACTTTGGCTGCGCCGCCATTACGGTCCAGTTCCTCCTGGATCGCGCGCTGCGCGGCATCCACGGCGTAAGGCTTTTCGCTGGAGGAACCGGCGGTAGAGGCCGGCAGCGACCGCCAGTGGTACAACACGCGGGGAATATGCTCGATCCGGCTGCTGCTGCCCGTGAGCCGCAACACCAGGTCGTAATCCTGGCTGCCATCGAAATCGCTTCGGAACCCTCCCACCTGGTTTACCAGTGAGCGGCGGGCCACCAGGAAGTGACAGAGGTAGTTTTCCGAAAGCAGCAGATCGGCCGACCAGTCTGGTTTGAAAAACGGATCGTAGCGTTCGCCGTCCGGATCGATTTTATCCTCATCGGAGTAGAGCAGATCCACGTCCGGCCGCAGGTTGATGGCTTCCACCGCATAGTACAAGGCATCCTGCGCCAGTTCGTCATCATGATCGAGCAGGGCCACAAACTCGCCGGTGGCCATTTCGAGCGCCGCATTGGAGGCGTGGGAGATGCCCCCGTTGACGGGCAGGTATTTTACCTGGATGCGCTCGTCTCTGCCGGCGTATTCGGAAAGGAGCCTCTCGATCGCCTGCCAGGCGGAGCCGTCGACGGCGATCAAAAGCTGCCAGTGCGCATAACTCTGGCCCACGACGGACTCGATGGTGCGCCGCAGGACGTCCACCGGCGTGCGGTAAACCGGAACCAAAATGCTGATCAGCGGTTTGGCTGCCAGGGCGCGCAGCTTCAACTGGATCAGCGATTCGTTGCGGGTTTCAAATTCCGCAATCCAGCGGTCGTATTCGGAAGCGTATCCGCTTTCATGATCGATCCGGATGGGCGCCTGGATTTCCCGCACCTGCGGGAGGTGAAGTCCCTTGGGCACCGGCGGAGGCGGAAGGGGCGCCAGCCGCGTTTTGCCGGATCCGGATCCCCAGAGAGATCGCAAAGCAGTCCAGGGAGAAAGCACGATCGCGCCGCCGGCGCATAATGTCCGCCAGATCCGGCTCTGTTGCATCTGCGCGGTCTGGCGGCCCACATCCGCCAGCCTGGTCTCCGCGGCGCCTAAACGCAACGCCAGCCGCTCGGTCGTCATCTGCAGGGAATTAGCATATTCCTGGAGCGTCGCCATCGTGCTGTGGAGTTCGGGCAGTTCGCGCTGCGTCTGTTCTACGGCTTCGCGATTCGACCGGGCCTCGGCTTCGGCGGCGCGCTGGCGGGCGGCCTCCAGTTCGCGCAGCCGGTCGGCGCAGGCGCTCTCGTTATCCCTCAGTTGCTGGGTGAGACGGGCGATTTCGGCAGCCCGGGCCGCCAGCTCCTGTTCCTGCTGGCGCCGCTCCACGCGCAGCAGATGGACTTCGTGATTGAGGGTGGCAACTTCCGCGTCGGCGGCAGTCTTGGCGGATTGAAGCCGGGTCTCCTCGTTGTTCAAGTGCTCGATCTGGCGGTGCCGGTCGGCCAAGGCAAGCCGATAGTGGATCATCTCGGAAAACAGCACCAACACGTCCTCCGGCGGCTGCTCGTCGACTCGCCGCAGCAGAAACGCGTGCGGTGCAATGAAGCTGGCATCAAACAGCAGATCGGGCGCGAATCCATGCTCGGCGAATTGGTGCAGCCAACTGATGGTCGGTTGCACATTGACGTGCGTCGGCTCGGTCAGATCCGTGGGCGTGGAAGAGAACAGGATGGTGTCGGTTGCGCCGGTCAGGTTGCGGACCGTTGCCCGCGCTTCTTCATCCGGTATATGCTCCAGCACCTCCATGCAGGTGATCAAGTCAAAGCGCCCCTCAATCGGCTCGGTTAGCGAGGCCTGCCGGCAATACGGCTGCACATCTTTGCGGACCTCGCCGATAGCATATTCGGAAATATCGATTCCCCAGGCCTGTACGCCTCGCTCCCACAGGGCTTCCACGAGAAAACCTTTGGCGCACCCGGCGTCGAGGACACGTCGCGGCTTGAGCGAGCGCACGATGTGCTCGGCGATACCATAGAAGAATTGCAGCCAAAACGCATTGCGCTCGTAGGGAATGTGGCCCAAATGACTCCGGTAATAGGTTTCGTCGTACCGTGACGAGATGGTTTCCAGTTGCGGGTAGCGGTTCATTGGCATACTCATCTCCCGGGTTTCATGCCAACCAGCAGCATCTGGCCGCCCAGCCAGCGCACACAGGGGGCAGCGCCAGGTACATCGATACCATCCATGGCGCCGTGGGAAGACCGCTTTTCGAGGTGTATGGCAGGAAGCGCGCCGTAATCTGTTCCAACTGAAATCCCGAAATGGCCAACCCTTCGGCCATGCCTTTGTGGGTGAAAATCAGCCGGTGATCGAAAAAATCGAAATACTGTTTGGCGCAGTAGGCGAAATTGGGCTGGAGAACTGGCCGGGATCCGCTGGGTGATGACCGCCGGTATGACGCAAGTGAGCGGGTTTGTGGCAATGTTTTCATCGCGTTATAAGTTTCTATGTTCTGTGGGTTGCGAAGGGGACGCGGAATTTTGTGACGCATCGCGCGGGGGTATTTGGGAGGATGCGTCACAAGCCACGGGCATTCTTGCCGGTGACACGCGGTGTCCGGAAATGGGACTAGGTTCGTTTGGTATACCGAGGGGCTGGCCGGGGTTCGTACCGGGACTTTCGGGAACATGGCGGAGTCGCCCGTTGGCGCGCGGAAAGACGATCAGTGGCAGGGAACACATATTCCTATTACCAGTATAAACCTCGCCACCTAGGGGAAAGAGGCTAACTCAATTGGATTCTATGGGTCGCTAGTGTCACTGTTTGGCACTGCGCTGCCGGCACTTTAATTGGTTGTTTCAAGAGCTACGGGAGCACCGCGGGAAAATCATGGATATTTCCCGCTTTTGGTTTCGACCTGCATCACCATCTGGTGTTCACCTTCAGGAAATGGGGAAAGGATTGATCGAGTGACTGTAACTAATCAGGATCACCGGCTACCCCGATACTTGTAAGCGGAACTACGCGCGGGGTGGAAGCGGCCTGAAATGCCGCTTATCGCCTTTCGCTCGCCATCTCGCTTGGCCGCAAGGGCTTGAGGCTTGGCGGCGGGCGCTTCATCCCTGCTTCATGCCCGCGAAAGGCACGCTGCGAGCATAGTCTAGGTATCACAGGCGTGGTATCATCGCACTATCCACCAGAAAAATCGGATAAACACTCAGTTTTGCGCGGATCAATTCTCCGACGCGTATCCGCCAGGTATCGAACGGCAATACTGGCATCTGGCGCGCAATCGCATCCTGGAAAACCACCTCCGGGCCCTCCCCGCCAACCGCGTGCTGGACGTCGGATGCGGGCGTGGCATCCTGGTGGACTACCTGATCGCCAGGGGAATTGATGCCTATGGTGTGGAACTCTCGCCAGTCCCAGTCCCCGGTCGCCTCGAAGGCCGTCTGTTCGCCGGCATGACGGCCGAGAGTCTCGCTGAATCGTTTCGTGCCTCGGTGGACACCTTAGTCCTGGGCGATGTCATCGAGCACCTACCCGACCCGCCGGGCTACTTACAGCGTTTATTGGCGGCTTTCAAGCGGGCAGACACGATTCTAATCACGGTGCCTGCCCGCCAGGAAGTGTGGTCCAACTACGATGAGTATTATAGACACTATCGCCGATATGATCTTGCGAGCCTTCGCGCTACCATAATGGCGATCGGCTTTACCCCAATCGAGCTTGGCTATCTGTTTCGCTTCTTATACCCGCCGGCCCTGCTGTTACGCTCTCTCGGCCTGCAGCGACAGACCTCCCTGGCCGCTCCCCGCCTGCCGTCTCTCCATCGGATCATCGCCGCGGCGATCCAGGCGGAGTATCTCTTATGCCCGCGCTGGATACCCGGCACATCGGCAATTTGCGTAGCGGTGCGGCCGGGCCACGGAAGTCACGGAACGTCCCACCGCACCTGAAGAACCGTTCCCGGCGAGGCGGATGGAAGGATGTACCAGACGGCAGTCGAGGGCCGCCAGACGGCGAAGTCGGCTTTACCATCGCCATCGAAATCAGCCGCGATCGGGACGTCGTCGCCAAGGCCCCACTGCTTCACAATCGGGCTGCTGGGATTTCCGCTCGGCGCTATATACCAGGCCCCATTGGAAGGTCGCCAGACGGCGAAGTCGGCTTTACCATCGCCATCAAAATCAGCCGCCACCGGGATGTCGCCCGGCAGACCCCATGGCTTCACCACGGTTGCCCCAGTACTGCTGAGGGTGATGTACCAGACTCCATTCAGGGGTCGCCAGACGGCGAAATCGGCCTTGCCATCGCCATCAAAATCAGCCGTCACCGGGATGTCGTTGGGCAGGCCCCACTGCTTCATGATCGGACTTTCGGGATGGCTGCTCGGCTCGATATACCAGATCCCATTAAAGGACCGCCAGACGGCATAATCGGTCTTCCCGTCGCCATCGAAGTCCCCTGCCAACGGGTAATCTCCGGGCAGGCCCCATTTGCGAACGAACGGCGCGGCCGGATTGCTGGTCAGATCCACCAGCCAGGTTCCACCGCGATAGATCCCGACTCCCATGCTGCCGGCTCTATTCCAATAGCCCGGCACTGGGATGTCTCCTGCCATGCCACCCAAATTAAACCTTCGATCGGCCGGCGTCAGCTTCCGATCGCCGTCCGAGTCCAAGATCCAAAGCCCTTGCCGATAAATCCCGATCTTACGTTTCCCGTCTCCGTTCCAGTCGCCCGCCACCGGGACGAAGGGCGGCGCAATTGGTTCCCTCATGGTATAGCCGAATCGCATGATGGGCACGATCACGACATCGGGTTGGGGGCTGTACGGCGTGTTGGCGGCGCCCACGTGAACATGGGCGTAACGATTGAATGCATTGTTAAACTCGGCCTCCGGCATATCCGGAAAGTACTCTCGAAAGAACTGCAGATGCGGCGACAGCAGCACGTGTTGTATCGAGTGGAAGCCCAGTCCATTCAGAACCGCTCCTGGAAAGTGGGGAGTCACAAGCCAACCGCGCGGGTCCTCACGTTGCGTCTTCTCCAGGATGCGTATGGTGGGAGTGTCACGCGGGACGAAGATATCTTTCGCGGAAAGTATTGGGTTGAAAAAGCCGAAAAGCGCGATATTAGCGAGAACGCATGAATAGACCACGACTTGGCGCGCGGTGAATTTCCGGCGCCAGGCGAGGAATGTGCCGGCGATCAAAACGGGCAGGATCACGAATTCCGCTTTTGGCGTCTTCTCCCATGGGAGGGACCATGCATACTTCGATGAGAATATCGAGACAAGGACGATCGCGAAAAAACCGGAAATGCGGGGAACTGTAAGGACAACGCCACAGGCACTCAGCAACCAGAGACAAAGAAGCGTAACCAGGACTCCCACCGGGAACAACATTCTCGATCCTGGAACAAATTGCCAGAGGAAGATCTTTCCGAAAGGTATCGGCACCGGCAGGAAGATCCAGGCCAGCATCAACAACGTGCCCGCGCCAACCATCACAGCTCGCCGGGGCGAAAATAATTGTATCTGCCTCAGAATCAGTTTGTGAAAAGCGTGGTAATCGATAAACGCGATCACACTGGCGGGCAGAAAACTGCCGACCACGCCAGATTCGCAGATGTTTGTCGCCCCCAGGCTCCGGTAGCCGTCTTGATTGAAAGCCGGCGAGAACATTCCCAACAGCATGTTCAAGCTCACTGTTCCCGAGGAACTGCGCCTCTGGCCGGGATAGACCGTGTGCATCGTCACTCCAAGCAAGTCCCGATAGTAAATTCCGATCAGGGCGATGGCGCACGCCAGCGCGCCGACCATTAGAAATATTAGAAATAGTTCTTTCATCCCCCAAGCCGCCTCGTCTCGACAAGCGCAGCAGACCAGAATAGCGACGAAACACAGCGCAATAATTATGGGCGGATACGCAATCCCGAAGATCCAGGCAACCACTACGTAAACGAAGAGAACGTATTTCCACCATCTGTGCCGCAGCATCGCGGCGAGCACGATCCACGGGAAAAAACTGAGGCTGGGTCCCACGGTAGTCCACCAGTACTGTGTGTAGCCGCAGAAAAAGAGCAGCAGCGCTCCACCAGCCGCCAGTTCATCAGAAATACCGAGACGCCGGAACAACTGGCGGTATCCATAGATAAACGCGAACACTTGAAATGCAAAGAAGAACGAGTACGCGTATGAGGGCGGTACGATCATAAAAGGCCAAAAGTACGGCTTGAAGATCAATCCCCAATCCATCAACGGCAGCGGATTCATATTCCGCAGGTCCTCATGGTACGGAGACGTTTGGTTGTACCGCCGGAATTGGTTCCGGACTGTTGCCTGCATGTACGGCGTCCAAACCGCCCATTCATCTGAGCGGGCTTCGCGTGGTTCGCCCAACGAAATCCAGTGCGGAGCGGCTCCGAAGAGTGGCAGAGCCCTTGCATATGAAGAGGGCGTCAACCCAGCGGCTACGTAAGCGCTCAGCAGCGCGATGAGCACCAGTAGGAGCCCGTCAGGCCGGTTCGCAGCCGTGATCCGGCCCGTCGAGTGGTGCGGTTTTCTGGATTTATCCGTTTCGGGATCCAACGCAATTCTCTAAAACAATAACACAGATGCATTCCTGTTCTGCGGTTTCCCAGGAGCGTGCCCAACACAGGGGCCGTCAAGTATAGCGACTCCGCCGAATGCGTAGTAGGCTGCTTGCAGGTATCCTCGCGACCGCCGGCAGCCGACAAGATGGCCGTCACCGCTGGCGGATTTGGAGCAGCCCGTGGCGAGAAAGTTCGTCGATGGGAGCAAAAGACAGCTCACGAAGCACCGCCCAGATATCTCAGCCAAAAGGCAGTGACCGCGAGAGCCGTCGGTATCGCACACCACAGATACTTTAAAACGGGAATTCTTCTCGCGGACATGAGAACCAGAACCACGATAGTCGGGAAGAGATATCGTCCCTGCGGCTGGTAAGCGAGACTCATACTGAAATACTCGGATATTCCGAGATTCATCACAAACACAACTGCGATCAGTATTCTCTCCCGGCGGTCGTTGGCCAGGATGAGTAAAATCGCCAGAGAGGCTCCCACCACATAAAAATACCAGGGCAATGAAAAGGTCATGTAACCGAATTTGGCGTAGAGAGACTTCAGCGATGTCTCGTAAAACTCGGGGGAGATTATGGTGGCATACTCCAGCCGGCCACTGAGCAGGCGGTCTCGAACGGATGCCGAACAATGCAGCAATTCGTTTTGCAGGAAGCTGCGGCCAACAAGATGCTCATCCAGGAGTGTGAACACCCGTCGATAGGATGCGATCGCCAAACCCCCAGCCACATAGGGCCAATACTTGAAGCCGTATTGGCGGTATAGGATGTAAAGCGCAACGGGCAAAAGCACCAGGTAGTTCGTTTTGGTGTTGCACAACACAAAGAGGGATACCGGGATTGCGATACGGCTGTCCAGGTCTTTGGGCGCAAGGAGGATCCCGAGGGCCGCGATGCTCAGGAAATAGGACAGTGCATCCCCGTTGACATAGGTAACCGTGTAGGCGATCTGCGGGACAAGGACAGCGCTGAGGAGGAAGGCCCAGGCGACGTGCACCCGGGTGAAGCGCAGTACGAGGAGAAAGGCCCCGAAAAGCACAGCGATCTGGGCAATCCTGGCGGCCCTATAAAGATCCACCGGGTGGAGCATTTCGATGCCGTGGGCGAGCTTGAATGTCAGCAAGTATGTGAGATCGGGACTGCCAACCACGTAATTCCATCCCCAGTAGGCGTCGTAAAACACCGGGCTGGCGATCGAAGGCGGCCACAGGTGAGTCAGATACCACTGGCCGGAGAAGATGTGGGTCTCCTCGTCCGGACCATGGTTGTAAGGCAGGGTCAAGGCCAGGAACGAGAGGAACATGCAGACGCAGAACATGCCGAGCACCAGGGACCTATGTGCCGCGAGATCGCGGCGAATTCTGTAGAGGAACAGGGCAAACAAGATCGGACCGAGAACATAGAGAACAGGGCAGATAGAATAAGCCGTGGAGACCGACTCCAAGGGCAGGGCACGCAGCAGCACGTCGATATAAGGGTCATCCGCCGCAACAAACGTAAAAGCGCCCTGCGGGTTGCGCCGAAGGCCGTGAGTCGTGAGGAGCGCCGGATCAAATCGATACGTGGCCGCCACCTGCCGCAGGCCCGTGCGGGTTACTACCGTGAGCCTGCCGGGAAAAGCGACGGTGCCATCGCCGAGAAAGTCAAGCCGGAACCTTTCATGGATCGGGAACGTTAGCTCCAGGGCGTCGGGCGCGCCAGGATCGCGGACCGTGTGGGCAGTGTAGTACTGAGAGTTTGTTTCCGTATAGCCGTTGTCGAATAGATATATCTGAAATGTCTGACGGACAGACCCGGTAACCAGGATACGGACCTGGGGCGAGTAGTAAGACACCAACAGGTTCAGAATGACGAAGCCCGTCACGGCCGCGGAGACGTAAATACGCCGCAGACCGGCTAGTTGGCTGGCCGGGTGATGGAATCGGCTCAGCACCTTGGCCTGGCGGACCACGCCGAGGCGGAAGGAGCGGGAAACGGCCGATAGGAAGTCGGAATGGCCTGGTCGGTGGGGCAGGCGGCCAACAGGCGCCGAACGGCTTCCGTATATGACTCTTGATAATCGACTCGCATGGCGTGCTGGTTCCGGTCGGGTTGTTGGCTCACTCACCAAGGCGTGATCATTGGATTGGCCCTTCAAAATTCAAGCTGTAATCTTCGCGACGCCTGGAAAGATTGGGGTTGTAATACGGGTCGTCAGAAATGCAACGCCTCCATCTGTTTCGCATGTATTCGATCTCGTTACCCTCCGCCACCGACCTCTTGGTTGCACTTTCGTGATGCAGAAGCCTTGCATGGGGCGTATAGACGATCCGATATCCCTTTTCGACCAGTTTCAAACAGTAGTCCACATCCTGGAAGCAGGTCGGAAGATTCTGTTCGTCGAACCCGCCGACCTCCTCAAAGCTTTGCCGCCGGGTCATCAAACAGGCGCCCGTAACAGCCGAGCAATTCCGTGTCAGCTCCGGAAACATGAAATAGTGATGCTGGCGCGAATCCAGCAGCCGAAACGCATGCCCGCCGATGCCGTAAACGCCGAGCAGCACACCGGCATGCTGGATTCTGAGGTCCGGAAACAAGAGCAACCCTCCAACCGCGCCCACTGAGGCGTGTTGGGCGTGTTCCAATAGAGCTTCCAGCCAGTCGGGGCTGACTACAGTGGTGTCGTCGTTGAGGAACAGCAGGTAATCGCCCATGAAACCTCGGGCCCCGGAATTGCAAAGAGCGCTGAAGTTGAATGGCTGGCCCACTCGGTCCAAAACAGCGATTCGATCGCTTCGCTGAAGCTCGTCGGCGAGCAGATGCGGAACGCCGCCATCGCGTGTATTATCCACAACCACAATGGAGTAATTGCGATATGTGCTTTTCTCCAATGCCGAACGGACCGCATCCTTGAGCAGCCGGTTGCCGCCCGTGGGGATAACAATACGGACTTCCGGGTTCCCGGACAGGCGATACTGGACGCGATATCGGCCCGGGCCCAACTCGACTACGGCGGCATCCTGGCGGAGGCGCTCGAGGTGCTCGGCCAGCGCCTTGTGGCCGGCACGCGATGCCGTTGGCTTCTGGTCCGTAGCCGAAGCGGTCGATTGAGGATGGCTGCGCCAGTGGTAGAGGACCTTCGGTATGCGGCGGATCCTGCTGGTCTGCTCCACCACGCGCAGCATCAGGTCGTAATCCTGGCTTCCTTCGAATCCGGACCGAAGTCCACCAACTTGCTCGATCAGCCGCCGCCGAACCACCAGAAAGTGACAGATGTAATTGGTCGATAAGAAGAGTTCAGGTGACCATTCCGGCTTGAAGAAATAATCGTAGTGACGGTCGTCGGTGGTGATCTTGTCTTCGTCGGAGTACAGTACGTCGATCTCGGGCTCGAGATTCAGCCGCTTTGCCGCCTCATACAGCGCTGTGGTCGATAGCGCGTCGTCATGATCCAGAAAGGCAACGAACTCGCCGGCGGCCAGCGCGAGACACTCGTTCGTTGTGCCCGAGATGCCGCAATTGGTGGGGAGAGCGCGGAATGTCACACGCGGGTCGCGCCGTTGGAACTCTTCGGCCCTGCGGGTAAGAGCGGGATCGGCCGATCCATCGTCCACAATGCAAAGCTGCCAGTTCTGATAGATCTGGTCGAAAACCGATTGAATGCAGGCGTCCAGGAATTTCAGAGGCGTCCGGTAGAGGGGAGTCACGATGCTGATGAGAGGCCGATAGGCGAGAGTGCGGGCGTCCTCTCTCATTTTTTCGAGAGCGGCAGCCGAAGGGGTGTTCCGCGCGATCCAGATCTCGTAGGGGCTCTGTGAATTCAGCGTGAAATCCTGCCGCGCGGTCAGCACATTGCCATGGTTGGTGTGAAGCTTGAGCAACAGGGAATGGGGACCATCGGCCAGCGAGGAGGTGTCCAGCGTGGCGGTAAAGCCCGAAGTATCGGCCTGCGCATATGCGGGAAATGCGGCCAGTACGTCAGGTCTTCGCCTCCCGTATTCGGCGGGGATGCTAATGGTCCCGTCCAGGAGCAATTCGAGAGCCCAAACGCCACTCTCGGCGATGGCCCACCCGTGGATCAGGTTTTGGGTCTGGCGCGAGACAGCGCTACCGTTGAAAGGCTCGTCAAAGCAGGTGTGGAAAGTTTCGGGCGCGTCTTTCTCCGGGGTCGCGGGCGCCAGTGCCTGCAACGGATCGAGGCGTTTTTCGAACGGGTGCGCCGCGGCCAGCAGCATCCTGCCGCCGGCCGTCAGAGTGCGCCAGATGCGGCTTTCGTAAATTGCCTGGATCCGCCGGTCGATGACAGTTAGCTGTTGCGTGTGGGTGCGCGTGCCCGATAGCGCGCGATCGAGGGCCGCCGTCAACCCAGCCATGCGCGTCTTATAGCGCCCTTCCAGGTCGGCCAGGTTCGGCCGCCCCGCGTCGTGCTTCGCAAACTGGTCCATCAGGATGGTAAAGTTTGCACCCTGCTCCGCAAACTGCTTCGTCAGGCCGGCCAGCTCCGCGTCTTGCCTCGCGGCCTTTTCCCTGAGGGCGGCCGACTCCGCCTCTTGCCTCGCACAGTATTCCGTTACGTGGCGGAGATTCTCTCCCACTTCCCGGAGATCGGCGCGTAATGTTTGCAGTTCCCCGCCCACACAAAAGCGCAGTTCTTCCAGCGCCCCACTCCGCTGTTCCAACTCGCTTTGCAGGGTGTTTCGCGAAGCCGTCAGGGTCTCAACCGTCCTGGTGAGCTCCGCACATTGCCGCGACGTGTTCGCAACGATGATCTTATGACGAATCAGCTCCGTGTATGCTTGCAGGACATCCTCGCGCTCCGCTGTCGCTTCGGCGGACTTGCGAAAAAGCATGGCATGAGGAGCGACGAAGCCGGCGTCGTAAGTCAGATCGGGATGGAACTGAACCGCCGCGAATGCGCGCAGCCAATACAGAAGCGGCCGGACATTGATGTGCGTGGGCTCGACGAAATCGTAGGGGTCCGAGGAGAACAGGATCGTTTCCGTGGCGCCGGCCAGGTTCTCAATGGCCTTCAGGGCATCGGTCTCTTCAAGATGTTCCAGCACCTCAATGCAGGTGACCAGATCGAAGTGTCCCGTGAGGGGATCGCTGATCGAGCCTACACTGCAGTACTTTTGAAGATCCGGCCGGACCCTGGAGGCGGCATACGGCGATATGTCGATCCCGCAGGCCTCAACCCCTCTGTCCCAAAGCGATTCCACCAGCAGCCCAATCGCGCATCCTGCATCCAGTACCCGGCGGGGTTTCAGGCTTCGTATGATGTGATCGGCGATCGCGCCCGTCCGCTCCAGCCATGGCAGCGTGCGATCAAGAGGCATGGGACCGCAATGGCAGCGGTAGTATTCCTCATCGTACAGATCGCTCACCAGATTATCTCCGTGAAGCCCCTGGCTTCAGCCATGGGGAGGAAAGGAGATTCGCCCGACTGCGGGCGACTGCCTTTCGCGCTTGGTACCGTACACTCCAATAATGTGTGGACCATAGTAAATACAGGTGGTTCAGCGCATACTGGAGGTAGTCTATGTTCCGCGTTACAACGCCCACTTTCATCGCCGAATTCCCGCTGCGTACCACGGCGGCGGACGAGCGTGAACTGGCGATCCGGCTGGACGCCTCGCGCCATATCTACAACGCGGCCCTCGGCGAAGCTCTGTGCGTGCTGGACCGGATGCGCGAATCGAAAGACTGGCAGCGGGCGCGCCAGATGCCCCGCGGAAAAGAACGGGCGGCCCGGTTCAGGGCCTGCGTTCAGCGCTTCGATTTCAAGTCGTCCATGACGGATCGGTTCGCCATCGCCTGCAAGAATGCCTGCTGGATCGGCGACCACATGACCTCGAACGAAACGCAGAAGGCTGCGCTCCGGGCATTCCAGGCGGTACAGCAATACAGCTTCGGCAAGCGCGGCAGGCCGGGGTTCAAGCGATTCGCAACGTTGCGGTCGGTCGAAGGCAAGACGAACAATACCGGCATCCGGTTCAGGGAAGGCGCGGTCGAATGGGACGGCCTGCGGATGCCGGTCATCGATGGAAAGGACCCCTGGCAGGTGCATGCGCTGGCCTGCCCCACCAAGTATTGCCGCATCGTGCGGCGCACTCTTCGCGGACGGGATCGCTGGTTCGTGCAGTTGATCCAGGAAGGGCGCCCGTTGGCCAAGCATGCGGTTGGCGACGCTGTTGTCGGACTCGACATCGGGCCATCTACCATCGCCGCAGTGTCTGCCGCCGATGCCACGCTGGAAGCATTCTGCCCCACCGTCGAACAGCCGTGGAAAGAGTTGCGCGTGATCGAGCGCGGCATGGACCGCAGCCGTAGGGCAACCAACCCCGATAACTACCAACCCGACGGGACAATCAAAAACGGGCCGAAGCGCTGGAGCAAATCGGAGCGCTACAAGGCCAGACAACGCCGACGCGCGGGACGCGCGGAAGTCGAGCGCCGATTGACCGCTGAACGGAAGCGGGCTCATGGCGAGCTGGCCAACCGCGTCCTCGGTCAAGGCCGCGCGATCAAGACGGAGAAGATCAGCTACCGGAGTTTTCAGAAGAACTTCGGGCGCAGCACGAAGGTTCGCGGCGCAGGCAGGTTCGTCGCAACGCTCAGCCGCAAGGCGGTAGCCGCCGGCGGAGGCGTTAGCGAGTTCAGCACGCGATCGACCCGTCTGTCGCAGTTCGACCACATGAGCGGCGGGTACCTCAAGAAGCCGCTGAGCCAACGGCAGCACGTGTTCGCCGATGGCACCGTGATTCAGCGCGATCTCTACAGCGCGTTTCTGGCGCGATTCGTAGAACAGGATAGGCTCGACGCACGGAGCGCCGCATGGGCGTTCCCGGCTGCGAAACCGCTGCTCGAACGGGCGGCGTCGAGCGATGGCCAACCTGCGAGTGGGGTGCGGTTTCCGCTTCCCCAGGTCCTCCGGGGCCTCAGAGCGGGTCGCCCGTTGAAGAGGAATAGCGGATCGGTCGAGGCCAAGGATGTTGTAGCCGCCATCGTGGTTGGTGAGAGCCTTGGAGAGACTGGTCATATCGCTTCCTCAGAACCCCCCGGCTTTAGCCGTGGGGAGGTTTAGAGATCTGCGGCTGCTCCTTTTTCGCCGGATATCACCATGCTCCAGGCCAGCGCCTTAATCAGTGGAATTCGCGAAAGCACCGTATCCAGGCTTCGCAGCGGATACCACCACCATAAGGCGGCAGCCGGCTCCTTATGGATACGCTTCCAGTACCGATCCGCGTTGGGATGGACGCCATCGATAAGATAGTACTTGAGGAACAAAGCCAGACTCGCGATCCAGAATTCACGGTGTCGCACGTTCACGAAGTACCGGCGTGCCAGCCGCAGCACCCCAAAGCTCACCGGGCTTTCATCCACCGTTCGAACCTCCGTGGCCATCCGCCGGTATACACCGATGATCGGATTATAGACCAGCGGATCGATGGTGAAGAACTTTCCTCCCGGTTTGAGAACGCGATGGATCTGCTCGAAAAACCGCTTCCGGTCCGACACATGATGCAGGGTATTGGCGGAGTACACAAAATCGTAGGTATTGGATTCGACGGGAAGATCCTCGCCGCCGGACACGACGCCTTTTATGGCGACGCCGTATCGCTGACCCAGCCGTAGCGTCAGGTCCACCATTTTGGGCGACACATCCACCGCGGTGACTTCCGCGCCCTTTCTCGCAAAATATACCGCGGACTCGCCCCATCCCACTCCCAGGTCCAGCAGCTTCTTGCCTGCAAGCGGGCCGAGCTGCTGTATGATGAACCGGTTCTCCAAAGCCGCCGGGGACTCGAAGAACTCCAGGACCGGGATCTGTTCGAGTGGCGTGTCCAGCGCCCAGCGATCGTGGAACTGCTTCTCCCTCTCAAGAATGCGCGGATCGTACGACTCGGAGCTGGGCCTCTCTGGGGTGCTCATCGAGCCTCGGTGTCCGGAATCGCCATCACCGCCTGGGGCCCGGTCTGTGCGGTGGCGATGTTGATCGATCTGGCGACAATATACAGCGGCCTCGCCTTGACCTCCTCAAAGATCCTCGCCACGTAGGAGCCGACCATTCCCAGGCCCATGAGAATGCTGCCTCCTATAATGCACTGCGCAACGATTAGCGATGTCCAGCCTGGTACCACGTACAACCCCAGCAGAACCCGGCAGATGGCGTATAACCCGTAAGCGAAGCCCGCGGCCGCCATGACTAAGCCGGCCACGAACAGGACCTTGAGCGGAAATGCCGAGAACGAGAGAGCGGCATTCGATGCAAAACCCAGCATCTTGCGAAAGGGGTACTTCGTATGGCCGGCAGCTCTCGGAAGCCTCCGAAACTGGACGGCCGTTTGTGGGAAGCCGACCCACGCCACCATGCCGCGCAGGAAGCGATGGGTTTCGCGCAGTTGGCGCAGCGCGTTCAAACAGGGACGCGACAGCAGACGATAGTCCCCGGCGTCCACCGGAAGGTCCCGATGAATCAGAAGGCGCATGAGGCGATAAAACGCCCACGCCGTGACTCTTTTGAGAGGACCTTCGCCTTCGCGCGCGATGCGCTGCGCGTACACCACATCGTAGCCATCGCAGTATCTCTCCAGCATCGGGAGAATCAGTTCCGGCGGGTCCTGCAGGTCGGCGTCCATCAGGACAACGGCCTCGCCGGACGCGTAGTCGAGGCCCGCTGTGGCCGCACTCTGGTGGCCAAAATTTCTGGAAAGGACCAAAACCTTCACCCCGGCATTTTCCGAGGCCCATTGAGACAGCATGGAAAACGTCCCATCCTGGCTGCCATCGTCCACCAGCACCACTTCCACGCCACAAGGGATTTTGGGGATCAGCGATTCAATACTGGCCTGCAACAGCGAAATGACCGGTTCTTCATTGTAAAGAGGGATGACTATCGAAAGCAGGTACGGCAGCGGGCGTCTGTGAACGTTGGAGGTACTCGGGGGCATGCGGTCAGTTTTAAAGTCTGAATGCCGAAACGAAACCTCAAGTATACCTCATTGGTTTTGGGCGGGTATGAAAAGCCTGCGGTACCTGCGGTACGGATTATGTCCCTGCACAAAAAACTTGGGCTCCACCCCGGTCAGGAGGTGGAGCCCAAATAACCGACAGAAGTTTAATCTACTGATGCATGGTCCAGGGACCACCGACGACAGGCAGATCGCCCGCCTCGCCGAAATTCGCGATCACGTCGAACGCCGCGCTGAAGACGTGGTCCCCATTAATGTCCAGGAACCACTGGCCGATAGCATTGAAGACGCCGATCCTCTTGGTTCCGACGCCATTCCAAACGCCGGTTACCGGGATATCGCCGGCCGATCCGTAGCTAAAGGTGGCATCCGTAGCTTCGTAGATGCCATCGCCGTTGCTGTCTACGTACCAGGTTCCGCGCCGGTAGACGCCGAGCTGATCCGCAGTGCCCGTACCGCTCCAGTTGGCGACGACCGGAAGGTCGCCGGGCTGGCCGTAAGAGAAGGTGCTCCACGTGTGCGGCTGCGGATCCCCCGGTTTGTTGTTATCGAGGTACCAGAAGCCTCCACGGAAGATCCCCACCTTCGTCACGCCGGTGCCATTCCAATCGCCTACGATCGCAATATCCCCGCACGCTGCCAACCCCGCCGCCGAACTTGGGACGCAAGTCGCCGACGGAATGCCAAACGTGAAGGCCAGGTCCAACCCTGGACCGGAACCATCCCAGGTGCCGTTGTTGTTCATGTCCAGATACCAGGTGGCATTGGACGGACGGTAGACGCCGATGCGGACTACACCCGTTCCATCCCAGTCTCCGGCCACTGGGAGATCGCCGGCCAGCCCGAAGGGCACAATTTTGTCGCCCGGCAAATCGAAGGCGTTATTGCCGTTTGCGTCGAGCGCGAAGACGCCCTGCGCACCGCCAACCGGTGTCGAGGGACGGAATACGCCGATCTGCGAGAATTTCACTGCAGGCGGCGGCGTAATAATGTTGCCGGACCCAATAACCATGTTCACCGGAATCGTGATCGGGCCAACTCCACCACCATTGATAGTTACCGTGGTGCTGAAGGTGCCCGAGGCGTTTCCGACCGGGTCGGTGTTGACGCAGATCTGGAAGGTCTGCATGTTCGGGTTAGCCTGGAACGGACCGACCGCATACGCCGGATTTCCACCTGTATAACACCCTGGGACACCCGGCAGTACCGCACACAACCCGAAGATTGATGCGGCTGCACCCGAATTGGCCGGCAAGCTGTTCGGCGCGCCCTCTGTGGGGCCAAGGAACACGGCCGGAGCCTGTTGGATGCTGACCCACTGGACACTTAACGGAGCGATGGTGACATTGTTAACCACGCCGCCGTTGGTACGGATATCCAGCACCTTGCAGACCTCGCTGCTGTTGCCAGCCAGGGTCAGCAGGTTGATCGGGGCAGCGGTCGAACCGAGGCTACCGCCGGCGCTGGCCGCCAATATCATGTCCGTGATCGAAAGCGGGAAACCAGGGATCAGATTGCTGGGCTGGGCCAAGAGGCAATCGGGGTTGCCGCCATTGCAGCCACCGAAACCGGTGCCGGTGGTTGGACCGAACGTCGGGTTCGGGAACGTGTTCGGCATTCCGAGAATCAGTGACGGGAAGTCGGTAACGCAGACGGTGAGCGGTACTACCAGAGTGGCGCCCGGGAAACCGCCGGGGGCAAACGAAATCGTGCCGGTTTCACCGCGACCGCCACCGCAGGCGGCCATCGCTGTCGTGTTGGTAGAGTTGAGCGAAGTCGCATCCACCCAGAGACTCCAGACGCAGGGAGGACCGAGCGGACTGCCGGGCAAGGATGCGAGCGACCCATATGTGTTGCCGCAGCTCCCCAGAGTACCGCCGAAACCCTGACCCACATTCGTGAAGCTTACGCCCGTGAGGCCGCTCGCGGTCGGTGCGCTCACCGAGAACGCCGTGGTGGACGTATTATTCAGGCCAGTCACCTGAAGCAGTGTTGGGTTCGGGATCTGGTTGCCGCCGCTGGGGCCGACACCAGACGGAACACTGACGGTTAGCGGATATCCGCCAGCGCATGAGGCCGGCGCGGTGGCCGGGCATCCAGTCCCGGTACCCTGCGACCCACCAGTACCGACTGGCGGTACGTTGGCCGGCAGCATCAGGCCCAGACCGTTACCGGAAGGCGTATCCTCTCCGGTGTGCGGGCCGACGTACACGATGATGGGAACGGTTGTCTGCGGCGTGGCGCCGAGGACCGCGTCGCTGAGCACAATTTGACCGGAGTACACGCCGGTCGGCAGACCCGCCGGATTGATCGCTATCGGGAGGCTGCAGATGCCGCCCGGAGCAATCGTTCCGCTGACGGTCGCGCCAACCGATGACGGACACTGCGTCGCAGTTCCGGCAAAGGAGAAATTGGCGGCCGGGAGAGCCGTGCCAAACACCGCCGTAGGCTGATACGTGCCGGTGAAGTTGAACGGCGTGCTAGTCGGGTTCGAGATCTGTACCTGGGTCTGCTGCGTCGTCGTCGACGCGCCGAAGACCAGGGCTGCGGGTATATTGGCGATCACGCCCGGGGTGATCGTGATCACGATCGGAATGCAGGCCGGGCTTGTAGTACCGCTGGCAACCGGAACGGTCGCAGGACCGCAAGCGGTTGAACCCGATGTTGGTAAGGCCGGTGTCTCCGGCGAGGCGGTGAACATGATCCACGCCGTGTAAGTGCCAACCGGCAAGGCGGCGAGGTTCAGTGTGTTGACGCCGACATTAACCCTCGTCGGTCCTCCCAGATTGGGTCCGACAGCCGGATAGATGATATCTGTCGGAGTGGGAACGATGACGGAGCCAGTGACTGTCGGCCCCGCCCAGTTCTGTCCGGCGACGATCTGAGCCGTAAAGTTGATCGGGCCGGCCGAGCTTGCGGTCGAAACGTCAATACCGGTGCCGACGAACTGGTTCGCCGCAATCTGTTGGCCGGAGGCGAAGTACTGGTCCACAATGCCGCTGCCTTGCTTGGACGTGATTTGGAACGTGCTCTCGGGAGAGAGATTCAGCGGTGCGCTGACGGTCAGCGTCACAGTGATCGGATCCCAACTCTCGAGCGGAGGCTGGCCTACTCCCGTGCACGGGCCCGCCTTGTTGAACGTCACCACCGAGGTGACAACACCTGGGTAGGCAACCGGACCCAGAACTGCGGCCGTGCTGTTTACGGTCACCAGGAATTCGTTGGGAACGCTGGGGTTGAGCTGCGTGATCAGGAAGGGAGCGATACCACCCTGTCCAACTCCAACCGCCCAAACCCCAGTGGTGACCAGGGTACCGTTGGGGGTGACGGTGCAACCAGGCGGTAGATTGAGCTGTTGCCCTTGCCAATTCGAGTAGTTGATAATCGCCTTGGCGTTGGCGCCCTGTTGACCGTTAAAAGCCGTGATCGAGGAGAAGCTGTTGACCGTAGCGGTAAAATTAACGACGGTCGGTGAGGCGATGGCGTCGTAGAACTGAATCGCGCCATAGAGGACGTCTTCCGGACCAGTGCCAAAGCAGGGGTTCCCCGCGCTAGGAGGATTTATGCCGTCGGCTCCCACACTGCAGTTCTCGCCTGCATTCGACCCGCCAACCGAGCCAAGGTTGCCTTGGAAAGCGGGAACGGGAGGAGGAGGAAACTGAGCTGCGCCCGACATCGGCACCAGAATTGTGCTCGGCGCCAGAAAACTCAAAGAATTACCCGTCGATGGGGGAGGAGACAAAGTGACCGTCGGGACCGATGTATAGGAGGCGACCAAGCCACCAGCCGTGACGCACGAAGGGCAGACAAATGACGCCAGAGAACCGGGCGCAGCATTGCAGTTGTGAGCGCCAGGAGGCGGAACGGCAAGGCAGGCGGGACCAGCTATCAACTTACCAGCGTTGATACCGGTGCCAAGTGCTATGTCTCCGGCAGCCTGTCCGGCCGCCAGGGAGCAAGTGGCGCCGGTGCCACCACCGCCAGAGATCGTGCAGGTCGGCAACGTCAGATAGCCGGCACCGCTGTTAGTGATTTGGATATCCACTACGTTCCCGGCGGTGACATTAGCGGTCGCCGTGGCAATCTGAGTCGCCACCCCTGGGGTGGGTGTTACCACAGTCGTGGTTCCCACGAAGAACGCTTCCCGCAAAGGATTCACGGCAATACCGTTGCCAAGGCCGCCGGGTTGGTTCGGATTTGGGAACGGCGGCGCGCCGGGAAGGATCTGTCCGTAGCTGCTATTCAGAGTGTTGGATGGGGCGCTACCCAAGGTTACCGTAGGAACCGACGTAAAGCCTGTGCCACCGGCGGTGATGCAGGTCGTGCAAGGTGACGTGCCAGTGACGGCGCCGCCAACGATGGTGAATCCGCCAGCCGCCAGTGAGCAAGTGGCGCCGGTGCCACCGCCGCCGGTAATCGTGCAACTCGGTAACGCTGTGTAGCCAGCACCGCCGCTCGTGACGGTGATACTCGTCACGACACCAGCGGTGAGGGTAGCTGTAGCCGTGGCAGATGCTGTTAGGGTGGCGGAGTCCACGATGAAGTCCGTGCCGAAGTTCTCGGACGTCGGGAACTGTTCTAAGGGGAAGGCGCATGGCGCGTCAGCCGCGCCGCCGCAAAAATTCGGCTGCAATATGCCGCTACCACCCGGCGTATTCACATATGGAGAGATGCGCTCGATCTCGAGAGCGAGACGGTTCGGCGCACCCGCACCGAATACGGCGGGTGTAACTGCACCGTCGCCGGCAAAGGGGCTCATGCCGATCTGACCGATGACATAAACCTGCTGTTCTGTATCGACCGCCACCGCGTTCCAGCTTCCAATGAAGGCAGTCGGGCAGGTAACGCCGAAGGCATTTGTGCAACCAAAATTGGCTGCCGGGAGAGTGGTCGCCACCGCGAACACAGCGCTGTTCACGGTTCCGCCTCCCTCTACGCACGCTGCTGCACCTGAACCCGAGGAGGGACACGTCGCAGGTTGCAAAAGAATGTAATTCGGAATCGTGGGTGGATTCAGCGTGGTAACCGTAGTCTGGGTGGACAACGGCGGCGTGACAACGTCTTGGGTTATGGCTGGGAATTGGAACGAAACCAGCCAGCCTTGCGTCTGCCCGCTGTTCGACGTCACACCCCCAACCGTAACCTGTTTGATCCGAAGGTCGGTAGTTTGGCCCATGGCTACTGCCCCGGAGGGACAGTTGGCAATTCCCATCGGATCGCACCAGGATCTTCCTGGCAGACCGCCGGCCCCGGTGACAGCGGCGCCGAAAACATACGGGGTGGGGCATAGAGCCGGAACCACTGTTGACGAAACCAATGGCGGGGTTATGCATGAGGCGTTGAAAACCAGCGAGCCGGCAAAGGCTCGACTCGCGGTATTACCTACAACATACACGTGCGGACCGGACAATCCCGGTTCAAATCCGCCGGTCGTGGCGACGTTCGATGCGCTCACGGCGCAGTGCTGCGCGTTGAAGTTGTTGTATCCTTGAGCGCCGGGATTGCAGTTATTCCCATTTTCCGAGATCGGAACGATGTCGGGAAAGCCCGCGGCGTTTGCGAATCCGCCAGTCACACCGGCGACACCTTCTTGACCCCAACCGTTTTGATCCACCGCGATGCCCAAGCCGGCCTCGGTAATACCGGGCTGACCAGCCACGGTCTGCTGGGGATTGATGAAGGTTTTCCCTTCTGCCCCACCGCCGAACAGGGCGCTGTTGCTCAGGGTCTTGAGGTTGTTTGTACCGCCGCAAATCGGCATTTGCGAATTAACACCGTTGACTACGCCGAAAGGCGGAGAGGGAACCCCGATGGCGGGAGAGCCGGTAGTGCAGGCCCACTTGGCCACGAACGGGACCGCCGAACCTAGCGGACCCATAGAGGCGTCCCAGCCTGTCCTCAACGTCGTTTGGGCAATGCCGTTCGTTACGGGGAAGGTGGGAGGAGTAGCCAAACCGGTGGCGTAGATATTGCCCCAGATGTCCGCCGCAACGCCATTCACCTGATCGTTGCCGCTGCCGCCGATGTACGTGGCGTGGAGGAGGGCCAGAGAGCTACTGAATATCGCAACGAAACCGTCGGTAGTGCCGCCTGCGAAGCTCCCCTGTTTGCCGTCGGGAGTCTTAGTCGTGGCCGCTGGACTGCCGGCTTGACCGATACCGCCAGAGGTGAGACCGCCGATCACGACGTTGGGAGTAACTTGCGGATCGGTAGCCGGGTTTGTAATGGCTACAGCATTCGGCAATAACGAAAATGTGGAGTAATCCAGGGCAATCGAAGTTGCCTGGTCCGCGAAGGGGCCGCCGTACAATGTGCCAGCCACGATAGAGCCGCCGATCGCGTTTAACTTTACGATGTACGCGTCGTAGTCGACGGCCACACCAAACGGGAAGTTCGTGCTGTGGGTGTAACCGGTCACATAGACGCTGTTGCCTGTGATTAGGTTATCCATGGCAACGCCGCGGGCGGCATCGTCGTTGGAGCCGCCAAAATACGTCGTCCACAGAATGGTGGTGCCAGCGCCGGCGGAAACGCCCACCGTGCCCGCATTCAACCCGGTGGCGAAGGAATCCCAGTTGATGGGACCGGCGGGCTTGAGGCCGGGACCCGGAAGGCTGGGCGATTGCGAGCGGCCCACGAAGACCACGCCTGCCGTCGTAGGAGAAAGGGTGGGCTGCGCCGCGCTGGTCGCGATTCCCGCCGCTTCGTCGTTCAGGGTGCCGCCAAAAAAGCTCAACACCTGCAGGGACGGGTCGATGACCAGAGGCTGCGTCCGGTCGTATTCTCCGATTTTGAATCCGACCACATTGTTGGCGAGAGCGAATTCACCCTCGACCAGTTTGCGGCGGCCGTCGATCGTCTGATAAACGACCGGCTTGTGGTTCACGCTGTCGCCGGCGGGCGATTTCAATTCCAGCTCGCCCTGTTTCGTGAGGGTGATCTGGTCGGCGCCTTCGAATATCACCCGGATCTGGTCCGGGTCGGCGCCGGGCTTCACCACGAAGTCGTACTCCAACTGGCGCTGGTCGCTGTGGTAGACCATGTCGATGCCGGAATAAACGTCCCGGTACCGTACCTGCCCGAAATTGGGCACGCCCTGAAGCCACTTGGAGCGATCGTTGCCGATATAGTAGTTGCTGACCTGGCGCTGACGACTCTCTCCCAGCACTTTCGGAGACTGGTTGGCGTTCTGGAGTTTCATCCGCAGCACGTCGGCATTCCTGCCGCGCATCACGGTTTCGCCCGGCATCAGGAACACCGTAAAGTTCTGCGCACGCGTTAGAAATCTGACCTTCGCGTCCGTCTGCCCACGGTTGAGTTCAAATGCCAGGGGCATGTTTATGAGCCCCGCCTGTACGTGGGCCAGATTCGCTCGATCCTGAGATAGCTTTGAGCTTGGGCTCTTGTTCTCCACCTTCCCGGTAGAAACCTGGCCGAACGACGCACATACGAGAAGCGCCGTCACGAAAAGCCCAACAACCCATCTGTGATTCGAGCGTCGAATCAACTTTTTGAATACCTGCATATTGAGCACATTCCTCCCGATTTGAGCGGCCGTAGGCGCGCTCATCTGTGTTGCATGATTTTCGACTTCTGACGGAAACCCATTTCAGCTCTTGTCTTACCTAAAAGACTCGGAACTGCTTGACCGATGCGGGTGGCGAAGACCTAAATTTATAGCCCACTCTCATTTTGTTGTTGTTGTTTTTGACTACGCTTTTGCTGCTTCATGAAACCGATCACGTCTTCTTCCGTGATCCGCCAATATTGGCCGGCTTTCAACCCGTTCAGCCTGCCGCTGTTAAGCCACTGGTAAACTGATCGTCGGCTCACTTTCAACCTGTCCGCAATCTCTTCTGGGCTATACAGCGTTGGCAGAGCCACACACCCTCCGCAGCGTGTTTGAGGCTACCGACCTCTTTTGGGACGCGAACCCCGATCAGAATGTCCGAATCTCCAGATCGAAGCCTTGATGTTAAACGGGATTCGGTATGAAGTCAATACCTCACGCACTACATTAAAAAACGTTAATATAATGGGGCCGTGCCGCTTCGGAAACCGTGCCGCTTCAGGGCTTCAAACCTGCAAAAGTAGGTCTTCTAGGGTGTTTCCCTCTCATATTGGAGTCTGAAAACGGCATAAAATACGTGACGGGCATTCCTCTGCCCGAGGCTGGCTGCCGGTTTTTTTCTGTGAAGGTCGTCTAAGTGCCGGCGAAACTCGTCTAGCGGATGATGACCCCTCCGAATCGCTTAGGGGAGCTCCCGGCGCGCGCACGTCCGGGGTTAAGCCGTGTCCGCATAGCGGCAGTCGCGTCAGCCGTTGCCGCGCTGCATATTGCGTGTTCTTCAGGCCAAGCCGGCTTTTCCGCCAAGCCGATGTTGGCCAGGAACCTGCGTTTGCCGGAGCCGTCATGGCCGTTGGCGGCCAATCGTTCTCTGCCGCCGCTCCTGTCCGACGGCGCGCTGCACGTCCAGAACATACTGGCGGCGCTCGAGAGCTTCGACCGCGCCGGCAGAAACCGGAATTTGCAGGAGGTGTACTTCGAACTGCCGGAATCGGATATCAATCAGTATCTGGCTTACTCCTTGTGTACTGCGCCGCGTCCCGGAATCGAAGCCGCAAAGGTGCAATTGCAGGAGCATAACCGCGTTTCCGCCAGCGTGGTGCTGAATTTCGACCGTATTGCGGACTGGGCTCCGCTGATATCGAGCCTGCTGCAACTGAGCGGGGAACGGGTGCTCGACGTGGAGATCGTCTTTACCGTCCAGGACTCGGCCGTGACGTTTCGGCTTGTCGATGAGGCGCAAAACGACCCCATGGGGCGGCGGACTCTCCAAACGCTGCTGCATGTTCTGGCCCTGCAACAGCCGGAACGCTACGATATCAGCAAGCCCGTTCCCTTGCCTTTTGGCCTGCAGCGGTTATGGACGTCCCATGGCATGCTGGCCGGCGGAACTTAGGCTTGCTATAAACTTGCTATAAATTAGAGTGTGATCCGTCCCACAGCCATTTTGCTCTTCTGTGCAATTCTAGCGTCCTCCCAGGACCACAAGGTCGTCTATACCAAGCAGGAACTGCCGCTCGTCGATAAAGTCCGGGCCCTGAGTGGATTACCTGGCGACAAACGGGGGGCGCTGGCAAAGGATATTGCGCTCGAGATCCGCCGCTTACCCGCGAGCCTGAACAAGCTGCGCCTCGCCGACGCCGTTGCCTTTGTCTCCACCGCGGGCGATCTCGGCCATGACACCTTGCAGGAAGTAGCCACCACCCTCGGCGACGCCCTGCGCGAGCAGCCGGGGAAACTTGACTCGGCTTATGTCGATCTGGCGCAACTCGTGCATTACGAGAACGTCAAGGTGTCTTTGGATGATCCGCAATTCGCGGCCGCCATGTCCAAGCTCGAAGCCGACGACCAGCACCGCCGCGAAGTCAATTTCACACTCGCGGATTTGAACGGGAAAAACTGGACCCTGAAGGATCTGCGCGGCAAGGTCGTCCTGGTGAACTTCTGGGCCTCCTGGAGTCGGCCGTGCCTACTGGAAATGCTCGACCTCGAGGGCCTCTATCAGCGGTTCAAGAACCACGATCTGGTAATTCTGGCCATCTCCAGCGAGAAGCCGGCGCAAGTGGTGAACTTCGTGAAACTTCAGAAGATCACCTTTCCGATCCTGCTCGATCCGGAACAAAAGGTGGCCCAGCTATATAAGATCTTGGGAGTTCCCAAGAGCTTTGTGTACAACCGTGAGGGCAAACTGGTCGCTCAGGCGATTGATGTGCGGACCCAGAAGCAGCTCCTGAACATGCTGGAGCAAACCGGACTGCGGGCGGCTCCCTGAAGTTGGGCCCGGTCCAGGCGACCTCGATCGTGAAGTATGCAGCGCGGCAACGGCTGCCGCAACGGGAGATATGGATGAAAGCCGTGGTGACCGGTTCGGGCGGATTGATTGGGTCTGAATGTGTCCGCCTGCTCGCCGGGCAGGGCTGGGAGGTGGTCGGCGTCGATAACGATATGCGTAGCGTGTTTTTTGGCGCGCAAGGCACCACCCGCCCCGTGGTGGATGACTTGATCCGGTCTTTTCCGGCATACCGGCATGTGGATCTTGATATCTGCGACCGGCAGGGGATCCGCGATCTGTTTGAGCGGGAACGCCCGCACTTTGTCATACATACCGCAGCCCAACCTTCGCACGACAAGGCAGCGTCGATTCCGTACCAGGACTTCGATACCAATGCCGTCGGGACCATGAATCTCCTGGTGGCCTCGCGCGATTTCAGCCGCGAAGCTCCGTTCTGTTTTACCAGTACTAATAAGGTCTATGGCGACCGGCCGAATGCTCTGCCGCTGGTGGAGATGGAGAAGCGCTATGATTATGCCGGCGGGCGCGACGGCATCGACGAAAGCATGTCGATAGATGCGTGCCTGCACTCCATCTTCGGCGCGTCGAAAGTGGCGGCGGACGTGATGTGCCAGGAGTTCGGCCGGTATTTCCAAATGCCCACCGGCATTTTCCGCGGCGGTTGCCTCACCGGTCCGCAGCACGCCGCTGTAGAGCTGCATGGCTACCTGGCGTACATCGTGGCGTGCGCGGTTGCGGGGCGCGAGTACACGGTGTACGGTTATAAGGCCAAACAGGTCCGCGACCAGATCCATTCCCGCGACGTGGCGCGGTTGTTCCTGGAGTTTTACCACAACCCGCGGTGCGGCGAGGTTTACAACCTCGGCGGCGGCCGGCAGAATAGCCTCTCGATCCTGGAAACCATCGACCTCTTGTCGGACCTGGGTTTTCGGCTGCGATACAACTACGTTCCCCAAAACCGCATCGGCGACCACATCTGCTACATCTCCAGTCTGGATAAAGTTCGCGCTCATTTCCCACAGTGGTCTTTGCAATATGGGGTGCGTTCCATGATTGAAGAAATCGCCGACCGCCACCTGCGGGCCGCCCAATGAAGTTGTCGGTCTTCATATCGTCGAGGCCGTGCAGCGTTTGCTGATGGTCCCGGTTGGCCTGAAACCCGGAACTTGAGTTCGTCGGCGAAGGTCCATCTCCATCGCGCTTTAAACCATCGCGCTTTAAATAGGATGCCGGCTCCGCACACGTGTTGGGCTTCGTCACGCATCGCGCCGCGTAAGCGTTTTCAGGAGTTTCCGGACAAAAATTCCGCATTGCGAAACGCCAGCGCCCTCCTCCCTCGCAGCCGCCCGCCATAAGCCCAATAAAAACCCCCTAGCGCTAAACCGGAGTTTTTGTCCTTGAAATCTCGGATCTGGTGTATTAGTATTTCTGTCGTCGGAATAGCCAGGCTTCATCTTCTCCGGCCCGGTCGCTCCCGGGCATATTGGGGATATCAGGGGTGTCTCATGAAGTCGATTCTGAAAGTCGAGGTTGGGTATGAGTTTAGTCCTTCAGGGGGTCTCATGAAATTGGTACGCGCTGTCGCAATCTCGCTTCTGTTGTTGGCCATGCTGCCAACAGCCAACTCTCAAAGCGTTACCGGACAGATATCTGGAACCGTTGTGGATCCTGCCGGCGCCGTTGTGCCCGGCGCCCCTGTCCAGTTAATCCACGATCAATCCCAGACAGTACACAGGTATTCCACCGAGCCCAACGGCTCCTTTTTCTTCGCCGGCCTCGTACCGGGCGTGTATAGCCTGCGGATCACGCAGCCGGGCTTCAAGACGTTCGAGCAGAAAAACATCATCGTTGCGGCGCAGGAAAAGGTAGACCTGCACGAACTGGCGCTCTCGGTCGGCGACGTGACCAGCACGGTGGAGGTGACGGCGGACTCCGTGCACGTAGCCACCGACAGCTCCGACCGCTCCGTCGCGATCAACCTGAAGCAGATCGAGGACACCCCGACCCGCGGCCGGAACCCTCTTTCGCTCGTCATGACGCTGCCGGGCGTGCAGACGCTTCAGAGCCTCGACTATCGCGGCTGGTCGGGCGGCGGCATACCCGGCGTCAACGGCGGCCAGACCGGCCAGATGATCCTCAACATGGATGGCGCCGCCAGCCAGGATTCCGGAAATCTCAACCCCGGATATATTAACCCCAGCATGGATACCATCGGCGAAGTCAAAATACTGGTCTCCAACTACACCGCCGAGTACGGCGGCCGCACCGGCGGCCAGTTGACCCTGACCACCAAGGCCGGAACCCCTCAGTTCCATGGCACGGGGTACTACTACATGCGCCACGAGATGTTGGACGCCAACGAGTGGTTCAACAACAAACAGAACGTGCAGAAGCCGAAATACCGCTACCAGAATCCCGGCGGCACCATCGGCGGCCCGCTCATCATCCCGGGCACCCGCTTCAACAAGAACCGTCAGAAGCTGTTCTTCTTCTTCTCGTTCGACAAGTTGTATAACCTTCAAGTCATCAACAACGTTTACACCATGCCTTCAGCGCTGGAGCGCCAGGGCAATTTCTCCCAGACCGTCACCACTACCGGCGTGCTGGTTCCCATCGTCGATCCCGCCACGCAGGCGCCTTTCCCCGGGAACATCATCCCCGCCAGCCGCATCAGCCCGGCCGGCCAGGCCATGCTGAACCTGTTCCCAATGCCGGATCCGTTGGGGCTTAACCTCGACCCCACCGGGAACCGCGGCTATAACTTCCGCGCCATCCTGCCGCAGAACCGTCCTTTGGACGACAAAGTTCTCCGCGTGGACTACAACTTCTCGCCCAAGGTCGTCACTTACGCTCGCCTGTTGCAGGACTACCAGGCGGTAAACGGCTACGGCGGCACGGTCAACCCTCCCGGTGGCACCTGGGGAGAATTCCCGGCCAGCTACCACGTCCAGTCCGCGGGGGCTTTGGGTACGATGGTCTATACCTTCTCCCCGACCCTGATCAACGAACTTGTTTGGGGCATCACGCGCGGCAAACAGGGGGTCGATCCGTTAAGTGACACCAGCGCGGACACGGCGGTCGGCGGCGCCAAGACCTACCAGCAAAGCCTGCTCCCGCTCAAGGATGCCAACGGCAATGCCATTACCCTGCCCCGCATCAACCAGGGCAGCAATATCCTGAACCTCCTGCCGGCGGTCCAACTCGGTTTTCCCAACGGCTTCAGCCCCCAGTCGTCCGGCCAGACCATCTCCAACGCCCCCCAATTCAGCCAGGACAGCCGCTGGCCGTTCACCGGCACCGATCAGGTCCAGTCGCTACAGGACAAAGTAACCTGGGTTAAGGGTTCCCACACCTTCAAGGCCGGCATCTACTACGAAAGAATGGCCCGTAACGTGAGCGTGTACTCGGTTTACAATGCCGCCGGAACCTACTATTTCGGCTCCGACAAGTCCAGTCCGCTCGACACCGGATACCCCTACTCCAATGCCATGCTGGGCAGCATCTTTGCCTATGGCGACGACAACAAGAAACTGGTCAATCACGCCCGTTACAGCCAGTTCGAGTGGTACCTGCAGGACACCTTTAAGGCCAGCCGCCGGCTCACCTTCGATTACGGCGTGCGCTTCTACCGCGTCGGAGATCTGAATTCCAAGGGCGCTTCGCTGGGCCTGTTCAACACTGCCAGCTACAACCCCAGCCAGGTCGGACAGTTGCTCTACCCGGCGTGTTCCGTCCCATCCACCACCACCACCTGCCCGACCGCGGACAAGATCGCCATCAACCCCAAGACTGGTGCGACCTTCCCGTACGTGCGGCAGGGCACGTTCGATACCTCTTCTTATTCCACCTATCCCTGGTCCGGGCTGCAGTTCTACCCAACCCACTTCTTTAACGTCCCCCCGATTCAGCTCGGCCCGCGCGTAGGTTTCGCATGGGACGTGTTCGGGGACGGCAAGACCGCCATGCGCGGCGGCTTTGGAATCATCGTGGGCCGCAATTGGACGGTAGACTACATCGGCGCGCTGAGCGCGGGCCAAGGCCCGCTGATGGTGCCGCCCAATTTCCTGTCGCCCACCATCGTCTACACCAACTTCACCAACCTGGCCAACACCCCGGCGGTCTACACTGCCCAGAACGTCATCGGCGGAACCCCCAACGAGATTCCGCAGTCAACGTACAACTGGAGCTTCGGCATCCAGCATGAGCTCACGCACAGCCTGATTCTCGACGTGTCCTACGTGGCCAATGCCCTGCACCACGGTTACGGCCAGATGTACGACAGCAACGCCGTCGCGCCGCTGACCACCTGGACCCCTTCGGGCTGCGCCACCCCGATCCTCGGCGGCTGCCCGAATCCAAGGTTCATCGACCCCACTACCAACCCGGCCAACCCGGGCTTCTACTCCACCAACTTGATCCGCGCCATCACCGGCTACGCCGGACTCGGCAACATCATCGACTATACCGAGAATTACGACAACAACTACAACTCGCTGCAGGTGCAGTTGAACCGGCGTGTCGGCAGGGTCCAGTGGAACGTCAACTACACCTTCTCCCGGACCATCGTCTATAACAACGATAGCCAGACGACGCTCTGGCAGTTTGTCAACCAGCAACTGACGAAGAACGTGGTCAACCGTCCGCACACGATCAACTTCAACATGGGTTATGACCTCCCCAACGGCAGCAAGGTGTGGAGCAACGGGTTCACCAAGGCGGTGTTCGACGGCTGGCACATCAACGGCAACGGAGCCATATACTCGGGTTCGCCTTACACGGTGAGCTGCGGCGTAACCGGCCAGCCGTCGCAGTACTGGGTCGGCACGCCAACCGCTTACCTTCCGTTCCGCTGCCAGATGGGGAATAACATTTTCCTCCCCGCCGGGCAGCTTCCCTCGGCGACGGAAAGTCCCAGGTTGCAGGTTCCCTTGAACGCCGCCAACTTTACGCTTCCGGCGGCGAACTCGTTGGGCATCGGCAACACCCCGCCGACGCTCTTCTACGGCCCGTGGTTCCTCAATATTGACATGTCGCTGGCCAAGATCACCCGGCTCGCGGAGGGCAAGACCCTGGAACTTCGCATAGAAACCTTTAACACCCTAAACCACTTCAACCCGAGTAACCCGAATACCTCCCTGACCTACAACTTCACCACGGGGGCACAGACCAACGCGGCCTTCGGCACGATCCAAAGCGCGCAGCTTCAGGCTCGCCACGCGGTCCTGTCGGTGCGGATCCGGTTCTAAGTTTTCGGCGCCAGTTCCGCCCTTCCGTTACGGCCGCGGCTCCCTACGGAGCCGCGGCCTAACGCATTTATAGAGTTCTCATCAGGCAACGTCGTGTGTTCTGCGGCGCAGTTCTGTATGAACATGGCCTCACTTCCCCGTCACAGCTCCCAGATAGTTGCCATAACCCACGATGATCGTCGAGCTCACCAGCACCAGCAGGCTGAGTCCCACCAGTAACTTGGTGCGGCGGCTGGTGCCGCTCCACTCCTTGAGCCCGATGCCCCACAGCGTGCTGAAGATGATGATACTGGCCATGTGCAGCGTCCAGCTCGAGAACTTGTACCGGCCCATCTGCGTTTCGCCCATGCTGTAGAAGAAGAATTGCATGTACCAGGTGGTTCCGGCGAGCGCGCAGAACAGGTAGTTTGACAGCATCGGGGCCCTCACCACCGGTTCGGTCGCGATGGCCACCGCGGCCGCCGCCTGGGACCGGCCGTCTCCGCCGCCATCCTCCTCGCGCGCGGGGGCCGTGGCCCGGATCTCCGATTGGAAATACTGATACCCCGTGCGGTTCCGGATGTTCAGAATCAGGCACCAGATGAAATTCGTGGTAAATCCGCCGGCCAGGACCACCACCAGCACCGGAAGCCCTTGCCACAGCGGCGGCGTACCGTGCCGTATCGTGATCTCTTTGATGGGATCGCCCGCCGCCAACCCGTAGGCGAAACAGGCGCTCATGACCCCCGAGAAAGTCGCCACCACCAGTCCGCGCCTCAGATTGAACTCCCGAATGGCGCCGCGCTTCTGCTCTTCCGGCATCTCGCGTTCCTTCGACACTCCCGCCGAGCCCGCGCAGGCGATGCCGGCCAGACACACCGCCACACCGAAGAGAATCACCTGGCCCGAATGCGTTCCCCAAACCTGGGTGACGAACACCCCCCGGAAGATGGGAGGCAGCAACGTGCCAAACGCAGCCGTGTACCCCAGCACCATCGCCATCCCCAGCGACATGCCGAGGTAGCGCATCGTCAGGCCGAAGGTGAGCCCGCCGAAGCCCCACAGGAGCCCGAACGTGTAAGCCCAAAACATGCTGCTGGGAGGCGCTTCCCGAAGCACTCCCGGGAGATCGTTGGTGATGAGGAACGCCAGGATCCAGGGAGCGATCACCCAACTGAACATCCCTCCCGCCAGCCAGTACGTTTCCCACGCCCAATGCTTGACGCCGCGGTAGGCCACATAAAAACTGCCCGAGGCGAAGCCGCCCAGCCAGTGAAAGAACACTCCGAGAAGCGGATTTGGCGTCAAAAGGTCACCTCAGATCGGGTTTGCGCAACGAACTCCAGGCCCAGAAGAATGGTAACTGAGCGCACCTTGGCTTTCAACTATAGACGGGTCTCAATATCGGGAGTCGCCAGCGCCCCAGTCACAACATCGGCACAATATCGGCGCATCATTGACGAAAAGCCCCCGCCACCCTACACTGAAAGCGGAATCGCATTCCGACCGTATTACCTGGCATGAAGACATACACCTTCAAAGTCATCGTGGAGCCGGACGAGGATCGGTGGCACGCATATTGCCCGGCGCTCGAAAGCCAGGGCGCCGCGACGTGGGGGTATACCCGCGAAGAAGCGCTCAAGCACATCAACGAGGTTGTTCAGTTGGTCGTGGACAGTATGGCCGGGCACGGCGAGCCGCTCCCCGATGAGACTGTGGAGGGCATCGGGATCGCGGTGGAGCCCCGTGTGACGGTCACCTTCTGATCCATGGGCGTCAACTACGCGCAACTCCGCACGCTGACCGCCCGCGAAATCATATCCGCTTTGATCCGCGACGGGTTCGCGTTCGACGGCGGCCACGGCTCCCACCAGATCTACTATCACCCCGACGGGCGGCGGGTCACCGTGACGTTTCATTCCTCCGGCGATACATTCGCGCCCAAAACGCTGAAGAGCATGATCGAGAAAGAAGCGCATTGGACGGAGGACGACCTCAAGCGTCTCAAACTCATCCGCTGATCCCGCACTCCCATGAGAACCGAAACGCCGTATTCGCGAGCCGATTGGAAATACCACAAGGATCGGCTCGGCTACGACGACGTGATAGACCGCAACGGCTGCCTTGTGGCGACCGTGAACGTCATGGACATCGCCGCCGGGGAGATGTTCCAGAAATCGTATCTTGACGGAGGACCACCGAAGGAAATCTTCATGCGCGAGGCGGACGGCTGTTGGTCGATCTACCTTTCCTTGCCATGGCTCACGCCGGCACGTGTGCAGGCCGCCCTCACCAGACTCGGAAGCCTGCTTGGGCACGCCTTTGTTTTCGATCCGTACCGGCTCCCCGCGAAGCTCGCGGCACGATACCGTCATGAAGCCCGTACGTTCAATCCTCTTTGCCGAAGAATCGCGGGCCGACATGGAAAACCACTCAAGCCGAGGAAGACAACGAGGAGGAAGAAACGCTATGATCCCAGGTATGGAGCCGCTGCACATCAGCGAAGGCGACCTGGCCGGGGATGTACGGTCGATCCTGCAACGGGTCGAGACCGGAGGCGAGGTCATCATCGAGCGTGACGCGCAACCGGTGGCTGTCATCCGTCCGGCCGAACCGGCGCACCGCAAGATCTCCGAGTGCATCGCCTTGATGCCGGCCGACTCCACGGCGACCATCGATCCCGACTTCGCGAAGGATGTCGAAGCGGCTATCGCCGCCCATCGGGAGCCGGACCCAGAGGGTACCCCGCCGCCTGCTTGGGACTGATGCTCGACTCGACGGCCGCCGTCGCCGCCGAACGCCAGGGCAAGAACGCCCGCCAACTGCTCGAAACCGTGGCGCTGAAAACTGGCGACGAAGGAATCGCTGTTTCGGTCGTGACCGTGCTCGAACTCGCCCACGGCATCACTCGCGCCGACACCACCGAACGCCGCGACCGCCGGCAACGCTTCCTGGACGAACTGCTCACCGGAGTCCCCATCCAGCCGGTGACGGTCCCCATCGCTCTTCGCGCCGGACAGATCGACGGCCAGAGCCAGGCGCGGGGGGTCCGCATCCCGCTCTCGGATCTGCTGATCGGGGCCAGCGCCCTGGAACTCGGCTACGGAGTGGGAACCGCCAACGTCCGCCACTTTCAACTGATCCCCGCTCTGAACGTCATTCAGCTTTAGCCGCCCCTTTCCCTCCCTCTCCACTCCACAGGTTTCCCAGCTTTTCGTGCGGATAGTATGCTTCGGATGAGGCAGATTCGCCGCTCGATCAGTTCAGCGGTACGAGCGTCCGCAGCTACAAGGTCATGCTCGACCGGATCTCGCCGAGCCTCTACGGCGTGAAGGCAATTGCCCTGCGTCAGCAGGTCAACCAGCAGCGGTTCCCGCCCGATTTCATTGTTTCCAACTGACCGGCAAAGGAAGTCCGGTCCACGTAGCGGCATACATCGAGAGGCTACAGAAGGATCTCTCGCGGCCAAGCGTCAAGCAGGCGCTCGCCGCGGTCCGGATGCTCTTTGATTGGCTCGTGGTCGGCCAGGTGGTGCCGTTCAACCCGGCGGCCTCCGTCCGCGGGCCTCGCTACACGACCAAGAAGGGCAAGACGCCCGTCTTGTCCGCGGACGAGGCGCGGGTGCTGCTCGACAGCATCAAGGTATCGAAGGCCGTGGTCCACGATGACGGATCGGAAAAAGAGGAACCCCGTATCGTGGGGCTCCGCGATCGGGCGCTCATCGCCCTCATGACGTACACGTTCGCCCGCGTGGGCGCCGCGAATCGGCATGGATGTCGAAGATTATTACGTGCAGGGACGGCGTTGGTGGGTGCGCCTCCACGAGAAGGGCGGCAAGCGCCACGAAATGCCGGCGCACCACAACCTGGCAGACTACCTCGCCGCATACATCGAGGCGGCCGGCATCGGGAACGAGAAAGGCACTCCCCTCTTCCGGACGGCAAGGGGCAAGACGCAGCAGCTCACGGAGCGGCGCATGTCGCAGCCCGAGGTCTACCTGATGGTCCGCCGGCGTGCGGCCGGCGCCGGCATCAAGACGAAGATCGGCAACCACACGTTCCGCGCCACCGGCATCACCGCGTACTTGAAGAACGGCGGCAAGCTCGAAGTCGCGCAGCAGATGGCCGCGCACGAGTCCGCGCGGACCACGGGGCTCTACGACCGGCGCGAGGACGACATCTCGCTCGACGAGGTGGAGAAGATTCAAATTTAAGATTATCGAGCGGCGAATTCGAACCGCGACTCGCCGCCTTCCGGCCTCTCCGCCCGCCCCGTCGCGAATCGGATGATGGGCGTCATGAGTCTCGTCGGGGAACCCCTGCCGAGCAAATGTTTGATCGGGCATGTCGCCCGGCAGGGAACCCGTCTACCTTCTCCGTTGGTTAATTGCAACCCAGGTCTGGATTATTGCCATCAACAAGCCCAACACAGCCAGGATCTCCATTAAACCCTCTTTTCCCTCATCCCCATATCCCTATTGCTGGTTGGGGCATAGGTGAAATGAGGGGATTGAAAAGTCGGGCGAAGACATGTAGGCTGGTAATTGGATAGAGACCTACACGGGTCTTCAAAAGCCCGCTCGCGGCCTTGCAACGGCTGTCGGCGGGCTTCCTACTCTAATCCCCTATTTCGATTATTCGACAAACACCTCCGCCAGTCAATGCTGACATTAGTTCCCGTTATAGGGGCCCCAACGAGAATTTTGTTCTCGTTGCGTGAGATCAAGCCGCAGCTTTGAGACCGACAGCCCGCAGGAGCGCATCCAGATCGTCGCAGATGCTTTGATAGAGG